>Ga0187892_10004042_pt1 | contig 25482 bp, 28 predicted proteins | sample MA1701073metaG_FD_139345 | JGI IMG/M metagenome (GOLD analysis project Ga0187892, IMG submission 139345) | Bio-ooze microbial communities from a basaltic lava cave in the Kipuka Kanohina Cave System on the Island of Hawaii, USA - MA170107-3 metaG ... | reverse complement strand
GCTGAAGGACGCGGGCGTACGGCTGCCCGGCGCGCGGCGCCGGGCGCTCGCCGACCGGGCTGCGGCCGAAGGCGTCGAGATCCCGCAGGCGCTCGCCGACGAGTTGCGCGCGCTCGCCGGCGCGGCGTAGGCGCCGCGCCGGACGGGCGTGGCTGCTGCTCGAGGCCCATTTCGGGTTCGCCCTTCCAGGCCGGTGCTGAGCTAGCATTCCGCGATGCGGTTCGCCTGGGACCGGCTGAAGGACGAGCAGAATCGGGCCACAGCCGGTCGCTCCACCCGCGCCGCTCCCTCTTCGCCCGACCGGCACCACCCGACAAGAGGGCCCGCTCCCCGATGCGCCGCGCCGCGCTGATCCTCGCCCCCTGGGCCGCCATCGTCCTCGCCTGGTACGCGGTCCATCACAGCGGCCTCGTGAACCCCGCCCTCGTCCCCACGCCGCACGCGGTCGCCTCGCAGCTCTGGCAGCTCGCCGGACAGCGCCTGCCGAAGGACGTCTGGATGTCCACGCAGCGGGTTTTCCTCGGCGTGACCCTCGGGATCGCGCTTGCCGTGCCGGCAGGCTTCGTCCTCGGCTGGTACCGCGGGGCCCGCAGCTTCATCGACCCGCTGATCAACTTCTTCCGCGCGCTGCCGCCGATCGCGCTCATCCCGCTCGTGATCGTCTACTTCGGCGTCGACGAGCTGGCGAAGGTGGTGATCCTCTTCTACGCGTCGTTCTTCGCCGGCGTGATCGTGATGTACGAGGGTATCGCGCAGATCAGCCCGATCTACGTCCGCGTCGCGCGCACCCTTGGCGCGACCGACGGCGAGATCTTCGCGCGGGTGATCGTGCCGCTCGCGGTGCCGCACATGCTGACCGCGCTCCGCGTCGCGCTCGGCGTCGCCTGGGCGACGCTGGTCGCCTCCGAGCTGATCGCCGCGCAGCACGGGCTCGGGTCGCTGATCCAGAACGCCGCCGCGTTCTTCCAGCTCGACATCATCTACGCCGGCATCGTCTGCATCGGCTTCATCGCGCTCGGGATGGACCTCGCGCTGCGCGCGGCCGCGAAGCGGCTGGTGGCGTGGCAGGAGCGGCTTGCATGAGCGCCCGGGCGAGGATCTCGTTCGACCGCGTGAGCGTCGAGTTCCAGACCGCGCAAGGTGCCCTGCGCGTGGTCGACGACGTCTCCTACGAGATCGGCGAGGGCGAGTTCGTCGCGGTGATCGGCCCCTCGGGCTGCGGCAAGACGACGATGCTGAACATCGTCGCCGGCTTCGTGCACCCGAGCGCCGGGTCGGTGCGGCTCGACGGCCGGCCGATCGCCGGCCCCGGTCCCGACCGCGGCGTCATCTTCCAGGAATACGGCGTGTTTCCCTGGCTCACCGTCCGCGAGAACATCGCCTTCGGCCTCAAGCTCAAGGCGAAGCGCGCGAGCCCGGCCGAGCGCGCAGAGACCTGCGCGCGCTACATGCGCCTCATGGGTCTCGCCGACTTCGCCGACGCCTGGCCGAAGACGCTCTCCGGCGGCATGCGCCAGCGCCTCGCGCTCGCCCGCGCCTACGCGGTGAAGCCGGAGTTCCTGCTGATGGACGAGCCGTTCGGCGCGCTCGACGCGCAGACGCGAAGCGCGATGCAGGACCTCCTGCTCGAGGTGCTGCAGGAGGAGCGCAAGACGGTGATGCTGATCACCCACTCGGTGGAGGAGGCGATCTATCTCGCCTCGCGCATCGTGGTGATGACCGCGCGCCCGACGCGCATCCGCGAGATCGTCGAGGTCCCGTTCGGCTACCCGCGCGCGGAGTCGCTGCACGAGCGGCCCGAGTTCGGGGAGATCCGCTCGCACGTCCGGGAGCTCGTCATGAAGGAGTACGCCGCGCAGGCGCGGCAGTCGGTTCGCACGTCGCCGCAGTGATCAACACCTGACCAAAGGAGGAGAGCATGGGCATGAAGCGGAGGGAGTTTCTCGAAACGGCGGGCGCGGGCGCGGCGGCGCTCGGGCTCTCGGTGATCGGCGCGCCGGCGTTCGCGCAAGGCGCTCGCACCAAGATCCGCGTGGGGTACCTGCACACGCTCGCGGTCGACGGTCAGCTGTGGCTCGCGCAGCACCAGGGCGCGTGGGCGAAGCACGGCCTCGAGCCCGACTTCAAGCAGTTCACCACCGGGCTCGAGCTCTTCCAGGCGATGGTCGGCGGCTCGATCGACATGCTGAGCACCGGCGCGGTGATCTCGAACTTCCCGGCGCGCGGGCAGGGCAAGATGTTCCTCGTCAATTGCGTCGAGTTCGCCACCGCGCAGCTCTGGGTGCGCACCGACCAGGGCGTCAAGGACTTCGCCGACCTCAAGGGCAAGCGCATCGCCACGACCACCGGCACGACGGCGCACGTCTTTCTCGACAACGCGCTCCGCGCCAACAAGCTCGACCCGGCGAAGGACGTCGAGATCCTGAACCAGCGCATGGCCGAGGCGGTGACCTCGTTCGTCTCCGGCGCGGTGCCGGCCGTGGCGCTGTGGGTCCCGTTCAACATCACCGTCCGCGACAAGGTGCCCGGCGCGAAGAAGCTGGTGGACGCCTCCGCCTACTACCCGCAGGCGGCGATCGTCTCGGGCTGGGCGGCCTCGAACGAGTTCCACGCGAAGAACCGCGAGGTGCTCGTGCGCGTGGTGCGGGCCTGGGCGGAGGGCAATCAGCTCCTCGTCGGGAAGCCGGACGAGGCGCTCGAGATCCTGCAGAAGAACTTCTACCAGCAGGTGCCGCTGCCCGACCTCAAGGAGCAGTTCGGCGCGCAGCGGGTGTTCCCGAACCAGGAGTGGCGCAAGCTCTACGCCGACGGCACGGTCACCGGCTGGCTGCAGCAGGTCACCGACTTCTTCGTCCGGTTCGGCAACATCCAGAACGCGACCCCGGCGAAGCAGTACTTCGACCCGCAGATCTACCTCGACACGGTCAAAGGCTAGGGACGGGTGGCGGCGGCGGGGTTCGACTACGTCGTCGCGGGCGCCGGTTCGGCGGGGTGCCTCCTCGCCAACCGGCTCTCCGCCGACCCGCGCGTGCGGGTGCTCGTGCTCGAGGCCGGCGGCGCAGACCGCAATTTCTGGATCCACCTGCCGGTCGGGTACTTCCGCACGATCTACGATCCGCGCTTCGCCCGGCTCTTCGACACCGAGCCGTGCGAAGGCACCGCGGGCCGCGGCATCGTCTGGCCGCGCGGGCGCGTGCTCGGCGGCTCCTCCTCGATCAACGGGCTCATCTTCATCCGCGGGCAGCACGAGGATTTCGACGGTTGGGCGGGCCTGGGCGCCACCGGGTGGGCCTATCGCGACGTCCTGCCCTGGTTCAAGCGCTACGAGCGCTACGCGGGCGGGGCGAGCGAGTACCACGGCGCGGCCGGCGAGTTCGGCGTGTCCGACCTCAGGAACGACGATCCGAGCTGCGCGGCCTGGCTCGCCGCGGGCGCGGAGTCCGGGCTGCCGCGCAACCCGGACTTCAACGCGGGGAGCACCTATGGCGTAGGCGCGTATCAGCTCGGCATCCGCAATGGCTGGCGCACGAGCGCGGCGGGCGCCTTCCTGCACCCCGTGCGCGCGCGCCCGAACCTCACCGTGCTCACCGGTGCGCACGTCTCCCGCGTGCTGTTCGCGGGCACGACCGCGACCGGCGTCGAATGGCTGGCGGGCGGCGCCAGGCACCAGGCGCGCGCCGAGCGCGAAGTGATCCTCGCGGCGGGCACGATCCAGTCGCCGCAGATCCTGCAGCTCTCGGGCGTCGGACCGGCGCGCCTCCTCGAGTCGCACGGCATCGGCGTCGTCGCCGACTCGCCCGGCGTCGGCGAGAACCTGCAGGACCACTACCAGGCGCGCACGATCGTGCGCCTCAAGCGGCCGGTCTCGCTCAACGACGCCGTGCGCAATCCCCTCCAGCTCGCCGCGATGGGACTGGCGTGGCTCGTCCACCGGTCCGGCCCGCTGACCGTAGGCGCGGGGCAGGTCGGCGGCGCCGCCTGCACCGAGCACGCGCGCGGCGGACGGCCCGACGTGCAGTTCAACGTGATGCCGCTCTCGGTCGACAAGCCCGGCGATCCGCTCCACCGCTACTCCGGCTTCACCGCCGCCGTCTGGCAGTGCCACCCGGCGTCGCGCGGGCGCGTCGCCATCCGCTCGGCCGACCCGCTCGCCGCGCCGCGCATCGAGTCGGGCTACCTCGCCGAGGCGCTCGACCGCCGCACGATCGTCGCGGGCATCCGGATGCTGCGCGGGATCTACCGGCAGCCGGCGTTCCGCGACCTGTGGGCGGAGGAGATGCTGCCCGGGTCGGGTGCCGACGGCGAGGCCGCGCTCGCCGACTTCGCGCGCGCGAAGGGCGGCACCGTGTTCCACTGCGTCGGAACCTGTCGGATGGGCAGCGATGACGGTGCGGTCGTCGACCCGACGCTCCGCGTGCGCGGCGTCGAGCGGCTGCGGGTGATCGACGCCTCGGTGATGCCGGTCGTGACCTCGGCGAACACCAACGCCGCGGCGCTCATGATCGGCGAGCGGGGCGCCGCGCTCGTGCTGGACGGCGGGTATCCTTCCCCCCGATGAGCACGCTCCAGGTCGACGTCTGGCGCGGCGCGGAGGCCGGCCGCTTCCAGCGCTTCGAGGTGCCGCGCGAGGCGAACCAGACGGTGCTCGACGTCGTCACCTACGTGCAACGCCGCCTCGACCCGACGCTTGCCTACCGCTTCGCGTGCCGCGTCGGCATGTGCGGATCGTGCGCGATGACGGTGAACGGGGTCGCGCGCTGGACCTGCCGCACTCACGTCGCGAAGGTCGCGGGCGACGGCCGGCTCGAGATCGGCCCGCTCGCGAACCTGCCGGTGATCCGGGACCTCGCGACCGACATGCGCGAGTTCTTCGACAAGTGGGCGCGCGCCAGAGGCAGCCACGCGCCGACCGCGACGCGCCGCGACGATTTCGCGCGCGTGCCGCCCGCCTCGCCCGCGCGCGCGGCGGCGGACGCCGGGATCGAGTGCATCGGGTGCGGGGTCTGCTACGCCTCGTGCGACGTCGTGGCGTGGAACCCGGACTACCTCGGGCCGGCGGCCCTCAACCGCGCGTGGACGCTCGCGAACGACGTCCGCGACGGCGCGCGCGCCGAGCGGCTGCGCGCGGTCGCGGGCGACGCCGGCTGCCACGCCTGCCACACCCATATGAGCTGCACCGAGCGCTGCCCGCAGGCGATCGCGCCGACCGCTTCGATCGCCGGGCTCAAGCGCGCGACCGCGCTCGCCGTGCTGAAAGGCGAGTTGTGAGCCCGCGCGCGGAGGTGAAGCTCTGGATCGCGCAGCGGGCGAGCGCGGCGGTGCTCGCGCTGTGCGTCGTCGTGCACCTGGTCGTGATCGTGTACGCGATGCGCGGCGGGCTCTCGGCGGCCGAGATCCTCGGCCGCACGCGCGGCAACGTCGGCTGGCTCGTGTTCTACGGCGGTTTCGTCCTCGCCGCGGCGGTGCACGCGCCGATCGGGCTGCGGGCGATCGCCACCGAATGGCTCGGCTGGCGGGGCCGGTCGCTGTCGGTCGCCGTGCATCTGCTCGCGATCGTCCTCGCGGCCGTCGGGCTGCGCGCCGCCTGGGCGGTGTTCGGATGAGGAGCGACTTTCGCGCGCGGAGCCACCCCGCGTGGTGGGCGTTCCTCGTCCACCGGCTGTCGGGGCTCGCGCTCGCGCTCTTCCTGCCGTTCCACTTCTGGGCGCTCGGACAGGCGCTCGCGGGCCCGGCCGCGCTCGACGGCTTCCTCGCCTGGACCGAGCGGCCGCTCGTGAAGGCGGCCGAGTGGGGCCTCGTGGTGCTGCTCGCCGCGCATCTCGCTGGCGGCTTGCGGCTGCTCGCGCTCGAATTCCTCCCCTGGCGCGACTGGCAGAAGTCGCTCCTCGCGGCCGCGGCCGGGCTCACGATCGTCGCCGGCCTCGCCCTCGCGCTCGCGCTTTGAGCGAGAATCGACGCTCGACCAAAGGAGGAAGAAAATGAGAATCCCGGCAGCCGTACTCGCCGCTGCGTTCGCGGCCCTGCCGCTCGCCGCCGCCGCGCAGGGCTACCCGAACAAGCCGGTGCGCCTGATCGTGCCGTTCCCGCCCGGCGGCGCGACCGACATCTCGGCGCGGATCGTCGGCCAGAAGCTCGGCGAGACGTGGGGCCAGACGGTGGTGATCGAGAACCGCGGCGGCGCCGGCGGCAACATCGGCGCGGCCGAGGCGGCGAAGGCGGCACCCGACGGCTACACGCTCTTCTTCCCGTCCGGGTCGGTCATGACCGCGAACGAGCACATCTACGCCAACATGAACGTGCGTCCCGAGCGCGATTTCGTCCCGATCACGAACGCCGTCCGCGGCGCGCAGGTCATCGTGGTGCCCGCCGACTCCCCGTACAAGACCCTGAAGGATCTGATCGCAGCGGCGAAGGCGAATCCCGGCAAGCTCAACTACGGCCACGCCGGGATCGGCAGCCAGACGCATCTCGCCGCCGAGAACTTCCTGCTCGCGACCGGGATCGAGGTGCAGAACGTGCCGTACAAGGGCGAGGGGCCGGCGGTCGCCGACCTCGTCGCCGGGCAGACCACCATGGCGACGCCGAACGTCGCCGCGGCGATCGCCTTCATCAACGCCGGCAAGCTCCGCGCGCTCGCGGTCACGAGCCGGGAGCGCGCGCCGCAGCTCCGCGACGTGCCCGCGGTGGCCGAGCTGGTTCCCGGCTTCGAGAACTACGGCTGGTTCGGCCTGGTCGCGCCGGCCGGCACGCCGAAAGAGATCGTCGACAAGGTGTATCGCGATACTGCGAAGGCGCTCGACTCGACCGAGATGCGCGCCCGGTTCTTCGTCCAGGGGCTCGAGCCGGTCGGCAACTCGCCGGAGGAGTTCGCGCGGGCCATGGCGACCGAGCGCGCGCGCTGGGCGAAGGTCGTGAAAGAGCGCAGGATCAAGGCGAATTGAGGATCGGATGCTGCGCGTCGACCCGGCGGCGATCGAGGAAGCGGCGAAGGCGCTCTACATCCGGGCGCTGAAGCTGCTGCCGCCGGACGTGAAGGCGGGCTTCGGCGCGCTCGCCGCGCGCGAGACCGACGCGCGCGCGCAAGGCATCCTCGGCGTGATGGTGCAGAACATCGCGGTCGCCGAGTCGACCGACAACCTGCTCTGCCAGGACACCGGCATCCCGATCTACAACGTGGTCATCGGCCGCGACGTCGCGGTCGACGGGGTCGCGCTCAAGGCGGCGATCCGCCGCGGCTGCGAGCGCGCGACGCGGGAGCACCCGCTGCGCTCGTCGGTGGTGCACCCGGTGACGCGCGCGAACGAGCACACGTCCTGCGGCCGCGGCGTGCCGGTGATCAATCTCGACTTCTCCGACTCCCCCGAGACGCTCGCGATCGAGATGGTGCCGAAGGGCTCGGGCTCGGAGAACAACTCCTGGCTGCGGATGGCGGTACCGGCCGAGGGGGCCGACGCCATCAAGCGCTTCGTCGTCGACTGCGTGCTCGAGGCGGGCGGCAAGACCTGCCCGCCGACGATCGTCGGCGTCGGGGTGGGCGGCACCGCGGATCTCTGCATGCACCTCGCCAAGCTCGCCGGCACGCGGCCGCTCGGCTCGCGCTGCGAGGACCCGGAGGGAGCGAAGCTCGAGGCGGAGCTCGGCGCCGCCGTCAACCGGCTCGGCGTCGGGCCGCAGGGGCTCGGCGGCGACTCGACCGCGTTCGCGGTGCACGTCGAGACCGCGGCGACCCACATCACCATGAACCCGGTGGCGGTCAACATGCAGTGCCACTCGGCCCGGCGCGCCCGGGCGACGTTCACGCCGGCAGGCGTGCACTACGGGTTCTAGCGCGGCGCGCCGCCGCGCGCCGCCTTTGCCGCCCCGATCGCCCGCCAGACGGCGAGCGGCGTGACCGGCATCGGCACGTCGGTGACGCCGAGCGGCGCGAGCGCGTCGACGATCGCCGACACGACCGCCGCCGGCACACCGACCGTGCCGGTCTCGGCGCCGCCCTTCACGCCGAGCGGGTTGCCCTGCGTGGGGACGTTGCGCGTACCGACCACGAACGCCGGCAGGTCGTCCGCGCGCGGCATCGCGTAGTCGCCGAACGAGCCGGTCAGGAGCTCTCCGGCCGCGTCGTGCACGATCCGCTCGAGCAGGGCCTGCCCCGCGCCCTGCGCGATGCTGCCGTGGACCTGGCCCTCGAGCAGCAGCGGGTTGATCGTGCGGCCGACGTCGTCGACGCCGGCGATGCGGTCGAGGCGCACGACGCCGGTCTCGGGATCGACCTCCACCTCGACGACGTAGCAGCCGTTCGGATAGTTCTGCGGTGTCGCCGTCCAGTGGCCGACGCCCTCGAGGCCGGAGGCGAGCTCGGGCGGGAGCTTCGTGCCCCACCGGTAGGTCGCCTTGGCCGCCTCCGGCAGCGACACCGAGCGATCGGTGCCGGCGACGACGAAGCGGCCGCGCTCGAACGCGATATCGGCCTCGTCGGCCTCGAGCAGGTGCGCGGCGACGCGCCGGCCCCGCTCGACGATCCGGTCCGCCGCCGCGCGGAGCGCCGACCCGCCGACGGTCGCAGTGCGCGAGCCGAAGCTGCCACGGCCGTAGGACACCTGGTCGGTGTCGCCCTGGAGCACGCGGACGCGGTCGAAATCGAGCCCGAGCCACTCGGCGAGCATCTGCGCGTACATCGTCTCGTGGCCCTGGCCGTAGGAGAACGTGCCGGCGACCACGGTCGCATCCCCGGTCGGATCGAAGCGGATCTCCATCCGGTCGGCGACGGTCGCGCAGACCTCGATGTACATCCCGAGCCCGCGGCCGCGGACGAGCCCGCGCGCTTCGGTCCCGCGTTTCCGCGCGGCGTAGCCGTCCCAGTCGGCGAGCGCGCACGCCGCGTCCAGGATCGCCGCGAACTCGCCGGAGTCGTAGGTCTCGCCGACCGCCGTGCGATGGGGCGTGGCCGCAATGAGGTTGCGCCGGCGCAAGCTCACCGGATCGACGCCGAGCTCCCGCGCGGCCCGGTCGAGCGCGCGCTCGACGAGATAGATCGCCTCCGGCCGGCCGGCGCCGCGGTAGGTGGTGAGCGTGCGCGAGTGCGTCAGGACGCCGTGCACCGTCACGTGCATCGCCGGGATCGCGTATACGCCGGAGAGCATCCGCGCGCCGATCAGCGGTGGGTGCCCGCCCGAAGGACCGGCCTGGCAGCCCAGGTTGTGGTGGGTCGTCACGCGGAAGGCGAGGATCCGCCCCGCGGCGTCGAACGCCATCTCGCCGTCGGCGAGCTGGTCGCGGCCGTGGAAGTCGGCGAGGAAGGACTCGCTGCGGTCGGCGATCCATTTCACCGGCCGGCCGATGCGCCGCGCCGCCCAGAGGACCGCGACCTCCTCGGGATAGAGGCCGCCCTTGGTGCCGAAGCCGCCGCCGACGTCGCGCGCGACGACGTGGATGCGATGCGCCGGCACCCGCAGCACGTGCTCGGCGAGGAGCTGGCGGATGCGGTGCGGGTTCGCGGTCGAGCTGACGAGCCGGTAGCGGGCTTCGCCCGCGTCGTACGCGCCGATCGCGCCGCGCGGCTCGAGCGGGTTGCCGGCGAGGCGCTGGTTGTGCACGCGGAGCCGCGTGACGTGCGCGGCCTGCGCGAAGGCGGCCGCCGTGCGGGCGCGGTCGCCGAGCTCGTGCACGAAGCAGACGTTGCCGGGCCGGTCCGCCCAGACTGCCGGCGCGCCGCCGGCGATCGCCGCCTCGACGGTCGGCGCGGCCGGCGACGGGTCGTACTCGACCGCGACGAGCTCCGCGGCGTCGAGCGCCTGCGTGCGCGTCTCCGCCACGACGACCGCGACCTCCTGGCCGACGCACCGCACGCGGTCCCGCGCGAGCGCGGGGAAGGGCGTGCGGAACGCTTTCCCGCCCGTCACCGTCGGCGGGATGCTCACGCAGGGGATGTCGCCGAGCCCGTCGGCGGCGAAATCCTCGCCGGTGAGCACGGCGAGCACCCCGGGCGCCGCGAGCGCGGCGGCGGCGTCGATCGAGCCGATCGCTGCGCTCGCGTGCGGCGACCGGACGAATACGGCGCGCGCGGCGCGGGGGGAGTCCGCGTCGTCGGCGTAGCGGCCGGTGCCGGTGAGCATCCGCGGGTCCTCGGTGCGGCGCACCGGCCGGCCGATGCCGTGCTCGCTCATCGCCGCGGCGCTACGTGAAGAACTCGAGCGGCGGTTTCGCGCCCCACTGCGTGGTCTCCTCGGCGGTCCCGGCGAACTTCGCCGGCCGATGGCGGTGGTTCACCACGTCGCCGTCGGTGTAGTGCTCGATCCGGTTGCCGAACGGGTCGCGCCAGTAATCGAAGATCTGGCTGCCGAGGAGGTGCCGGCCGACGCCGCAGTCGAGACGGTAGCCGCGCGCGGCGAGATGCTCGTGCGCGCCCATCACCGCGTCGAGGTCCTGCATCTCGAACGACGAGTGATGGACATCCGGGGCGTCCGACTGCGTGACGAGGAGCGAGTGATGGTCGACGTGCTCGGCGCCGCGGTCGCAGCGGAGGAACGTGCCGATCACCTTCGATTCGTCGCCCGGCACGCAGAGATAGTCGGACGGCACGAGCCCGAGCCGCTCGCCGAACCAGCGCACCGCCGCGTCGTGGTCGCGCACCTTGAGCACGCAGTGGCCGAGGCGCAGCACCCGCCCGGGTTCCCGCAGGGGCCGGAGCGGTGCGTTGATCCGCCGCTTGGCGGTCGCGGCGTTGAACGGGTTCGGCTCGCGCACCGGCAGCGGCGCCGCCGGGGAGACTCCGTGCACCGCCTCCACCCGGTGCCCGCCGGCGAGCGTCATCGCGACGCGGCTCCCGCCGCCGGGCGCGTCGATCGGCTCGATCGCCGACGACCCGGAAAGGGCGGCGAGCGCCTCGAGGTCGGCGCGCGTCTCGACCCGGAACGCGACGCCGAGGAACGCCTGCGGCCCGCGCCGCGAAACGTGGAGGTAGGGCGCGGACCCGGCGCCGCGCATGTAGAGCGCGTCCTGCGTCCGGGCCGCGCGGACGAGGCCGAAGTCGGCGAGGAACGCCTCCATCCGGTCGAGGTCGGGCACCTGGTAGGTCACGTGGGCGATGTCGGCGGCGCGGGCCATGGCGGGGGCCTGTTGAAGTGTTTCGTAACATGTTACCATGCTCGCCTCCGCCCCTCCGGGAAGCCACGATGCCGAGGATCCAGCGCGTCTCGAGCCCGCACGTCGCCGAACCGCCGCCCGAGCGCTGGTCGAACGCGCTGCGCGTCGGCGACACGCTCTACACCGCGGGGTTCACGTCGCGATCGAACGACGGCAGGACGATCGAAGGGAAGGGCGAGTACGAACAGGCGCGGATCGTCTTCGGCAAGATCCGCCACCTCGTCGAGGCCGCCGGCGGCACGATGGCCGACGTCGTGAAGATCAACATCTACGTGGTCGACATCGGCAAGAACACCGAGGTCTGGCGCGCGCGGCGCGAGTTCTTCCGCGGCGACTTCCCGGTGTCCACCCTGGTCGAGGTGAAGGGCCTCGCCACGCCGGAGATCCTGGTCGAGATCGAGGCGGTCGCGCACGTCGGGGCAAGCAGGGCATGAGCGCTCGCGCGGCGCCGCTGCGCCGGGAGGCGCCCGGGCGGCGCGAGGCGCTGCATCTCGCGCCGGCGCCCAAGACTTCGCTCGGCGAAGAGGCGTACGAGGCGATCAAGTGGCGCATCCTCAAGATGGAGATCGCGCCCGGCACCTTCCTCAACGTGCAGGAACTTGCCGACGCCCTGCGCCTCGGGCGCTCGCCGGTGCACTACGCGGTGCTCCGGCTCCAGCACGACGGCCTGCTCGAGGTGCTGCCGCGCAAGGGGATCGTCGTGCGCACCTGGTCGCGCGCGGACATCGCCCAGGTGGTCGAGGCGCGGGTGCCGCTCGAGGTCGAGATGGCTCGGCTTGCCGCGGAGCGCGCCGACAAGGCGCAGGTCCGCGCGCTCAAGGCGCTGCTCGCCGACGGGCCGGGGCGGATCGCCGCGGGCGACCGGGAGGGCCTGATGCGGCTCGACCGCGCGCTGCACCATGGCCTCGCCGAATGCGCGCGCAACCCGACGATCGCCGAGATCCAGGGCCTCCTGCACCAGCGCTCGACCCCGCTCTGGTTCATCAACCTCGCCGACCGCCGCGAGTACGAGAAGGTGCAGGGCGAGCACGAGCGGATCGTCGCCCGGGTCGCCGCCGGCGACGCGGACGGCGCGGCCGCGGCGATGCAGGCGCATCTCGGCGGCCTCGCGCACCGCTAGCACTGCGCGACCGGCAGGACGGCGCGGACGGCGCAAAGACGACTGGAGACGCATGCATGGACGATTCCAAGATCCACATCCGCACGCCGGTCGGCGAGGTCCTCGTCTCGAAGCGCGACCTCGACCCGGCGAAATGGCTGCACTTCCCGGCGACCGGGCTGCGCCAGTACGTGCTCTGGGTGCACCCGGAGTCGGGCGCGAGCATCGCGCTCCTCGACTTCCCCGCGGGCTCGGGCGTGCCGGAGAAGCACACCCACGCCTCGAACCAGTTCATGTACTGCCTCGAGGGCGAGTACGAGTACACCGACTCGAAGATCGTGCTCCGGCCCGGCGACTTCTACATGAACCCGAAGGACAACCCGCACGGGCCGACCCGGGCGCACGCGCGGAGCCTCCTCCTCGAGGTGTACGACGGCCCGCACTACTACGAGGCGCCGAAGTACCACACGAAGGAGACGATCGGCAAGGTCGTCGCGCGGCCCGCCGGGAAATGAATCCGCGCGACCTCGACGTCGTGATCGCGGGCGCCGGCATCGGCGGCCTCACGTGCGCGATGCAGCTCGCGGCGATCGGCTGCCGGGTGCGCGTGTTCGAGTCGACGCCGGAGATCCGCGAGCTCGGCGTCGGCATCAACGTCCAGCCGCACGGGGTGAAGGTGCTCGACCGCCTCGGGCTCGGGGCCGAGCTCGGCGCGAGCGGCGTCGCGGTCGACGAGCTCCTCTACTTCAACCGCCACGGCCAGGAGATCTGGCGCGAGCCCCGCGGCGTGAAGGCCGGCTACCGCTGGCCGCAGTGCGCCATCAACCGCGGCCGGCTGCAGGGGCTCCTCTACCGCGGCGCCGTCGATCGGCTCGGTGCGGGCGCGATCCGGCCCGGCTGTCACCTCGCGGGGTTCACCCAGGACGAGCGCGGCGTCGCCGTGAGCTTCGTCGACAAGCGCACGGGCGGCCACCTCGGCGCCGAGCGTTGCGACGTCCTGATCGCCGCCGACGGCGTGCACTCGACGGTGCGGCGCGAGTTCTATCCCCGCGAGGGGGGGCCGCGCTTCTCCGGGCAGCTCATGTACCGCGGCGTGAGCGACTGGACGCCGTACCTCGGCGGGCGCTCGATGTTCATGGCCGGCCACGACAGGCAGAAGTTCGTCGGCTACCCGATGAGCGGCGCGGCCGAGCGCGCCGGCCGCTGCGAGCTCAACTTCGTCGCCGAGAAGACGATCCCGCCCGACACCCCGATGGTGCGCGAGGAGTACAACCGCCGCGCCGACCTCGCCGAGATCCTGCCGTGGTTCGAGGGCTGGCGCTTCCCCTGGCTCGACATCCCGGCGGTGATGCGCGGGTGCACCGAGCTCTACGTCTTCCCGAAGGTCGACCGTGACCCGATCCCGCAATGGAGCTTCGGGCGCGTCACGCTGCTCGGCGACGCCGCGCATCCGATGCACCCGGCCGGCTCGAACGGCGCGACCCAGGCGATCGTCGACGCCCCGGCGCTCGCGCGCGCGATCGTCGCCGCGGCCGACCCGGTCGCGGCGCTCGCCGCGTACGAGGCGGAGCGGCGCGCGGCGGTGTCGGCACTCGTGAACGTGAACCGCAACCAGATGGGCCCGGAGAAAGTGATGATCCTCGCCGAAGAGCGCGCGCCGGACGGCTTCGCGAACGTGCTCGACGTCCTCACGCGCGAGGAGCTCGAGTCGACGTCGCAGGGCTACCAGCGGCTCGCCGGTTTCGACCAGGCGGCGATGGATGCACCCGACCCGGTCCTGGACGCGCCGCGGGCGTAGCCGGGACGGCCAGCAGGGAGCTTTTTCGCGCCCGTGCGGCGCTCAACGCAATCGAGGGAGGAGAAAATGAAGCGACTCATCGTCGGAGCGGTGCTCGCGGTCGCCGGGCTCGCCTGGCTGCCGTCGGCGGCGGCGCAGTCGGCCGCGATCGAGCAGCGGCTGGAGAAGGCGCTGCGCGACCTCGGCTTCCCGGACGGGAAGCTGCCGCCGCTCAAGCCGGTGTTCGGGAATTACGTCGATGCGGTGCAGTCGGGGAACCAGCTCTTCCTGTCGAGCGCCGCGCCGCAGCGCCCGGACGGCCAGTTCGTGCGCGGGCGGGTGCCCGACCAGGTCAAGGTCGAGGACGCGATGGTCGCGGCGAAGCTCGCCTGCGTCCGGCAGGTGAACCGCATGAAGCTCGTGCTCGGCGATCTCGGCAAGGTGAAGCGCATCGTCTTCGTGCGCGGCAAGACGCTCGCGGAGCCGGGCTTCACCGACCACACCCGGATCACCGACGCCTGCTCGGCGTTCTTCGTCGAAGTGTTCGGCGAGGCCGGCAAGCACGCCCGGACCTCCGAAGGCCTCGGCTCCGCGCCGTTCGGCGTGACCTTCGAGGTCGACGTGCTCGTCGAGCTGAACTAGGGACACTCGGACCGAAGCAGGGGGAGGGCCCATGAGATCGTTTCTGTTGCTCGCGGCGGCCGCGGTGCTGGCGGGCTGTGCGACCCAGCCTGCGATCGAGCAGCCGATCCGCATCGGTCTGCTCTACGACTCGAGCGGCGCCTTCGCCGCCTCGGGGGGAGCGGCGCGCGTGGGCGCCGAGCTCGCGATCGAGATGATCAACCAGCGCGGCGGCGTCGCCGGCCGCTACCGGGTCGTGGCGGTGAGCGGCGATAGCGGTTCGAACACTGCCGCCGCGCTGGCGGCGGCGGAGAAGCTCGTGCGCGCGGACAAGGTCGTCGCGGTGGTCGGCCTTTCCTCGAGCAGCTACGCACCGCCGGTCGTCGACCGGCTCGAGTCGCTCGGCGCGCTCACCTGGGTCACCTCGGCGATCGACAACGCGGTGTTTCTCGACAAGAATCGCCAGCTCACGTTCCGCGTGCTCGTCGGCACCGACAGCTTCGGGACGGTCTCGGTCCGCTATCTCCAGGCGATGGCGCAGCCGCGCCTCGGCAAGGCGCCGCGCGACCTGCGGCTCGCGGTAGTCAACGAGAGCCACGCGTTCGCGCAGGCGATCGCCGACGCCAACGTGAGCGAGGCGAAGAAGCTCGGGTTCGCGATCGTCTTCACCGGGAGCTACGGCAAGGACACCTCGCTCGCCGACCTCTTCGCCCGGGTCAAGGCCGCGCAGCCCGACATCGTGCTGCATGCGGGCTACGACCCGGTGCCGCTGTGGCAGAGCATGCGGAGCCAGGACATCCGCGTGCTCGCGATGCTCGGCCAGGGGATGAACCAGACTGCGCAGTCGTTCCGGGACAAGGGCCTCGGCGCCGATCTCGAAGGCTTCCACACGACGACGGGGATCGACCCCGCCGCGCTCGATCTCACGCGCCTCACCCCCGCGGCGGCGGCGACCGTCAGACAAGTGACGGCGGCGCTCGGTCCGAGGTACCCGGGCGGCATTCCGAACTTCAGCTGGTCGGCGTTCAACGCCACCTGGGTGCTGCTCGACGACGTGTTGCCGCGCGCGATCGCGCGGCATGGCGGTCTCGCCCCGCAGGCGATCGCTGCCGCGGCCCGGGAGACCGACATCGCGGAAGGCGCGACGGTGCTGGGCCACGGCGTCGGGTTCTTCCCGCCGGGTCATGTGCTCGCGGGGCAGAACGAGCGCGCCTACACCGGCGTTTCGCAGGCCATCGGCGGTGAGTTCCGCCTCGTGTACCCGCCCATCGTCGCGCGGGCGCAGCCGGCCATGCCGTACCCGGGGCTATCGCCGTTCGCGCGGCGGTAGAGCGTTCGCCCGATCCGCCTCGAGGAGATCCACATGAAAGTGGAAGGAGCTGAACAGGAAATGACCCCCGCCCCGGGCCACCCGCGCGTACTGGACCTCTATCACTACCGCAACTCGGTGTGCTCCGAGAAGGTGCGCATGGTGCTGTTCGAGAAACGCCTCGATTGGGCGAGCCACGAGGTCGACATCTTTCGCGGCGAGAACTACCGGCCGGAGTACCTGCGGCTCAATCCGAAGGCGGTCGTGCCGACGCTGGTGCACGACGGGGAGGTACTCCGGGAGTCGAGTCTGATCTGCGAATACCTCGACGACGTGTTCCCCGAGCCGCCGCTGAAGCCCGCTTCGCCCGCGGCCCGCGCGCGGATGCGGATCTGGACCAAAGCCTGCGACGAGAGCCTGCATCACTCGACTACGGCACTCAGCTTCGCCACGGCGTTCCGTGACGTGCTCGCGGAGATGCCGGAGGCGGAGCGCGCGGCGCGCTTTGGCCGGCTGGTAGATCTCGAGCGTCGCGATCGCCAGCGGACGACCTACGAGCTCGGCACCGAGGCACCGCACGTGACGTTCGCGGTCGCGGCGTTCGAGCGCTTCTTCGCCGATCTCGAGGCCGTGTTCGCCGATGGACGCCCCTGGCTCCTGGGGGATCGCTACACGCTCGCCGAAGTGAACATTGCGCCCTATCTCGCGCGTCTGGAGCTGATGGACCTGCTCGGCGTTTGGGCGGACGAACGCCCGGCGACGACCGCATGGTGGGCGCGCGTCACGGCGCGGCCGGGTTACGGCGAGTGCATCGCCACCCTCCCGGAGCACGAACGGGCGCGGATGCAGGCGGCCGGCGGGCGCGCGCGACCGGCGCTCGCCGAGCGCCGGCTCGCGTATCGCCGCGACGTCGCGGCGGCTCGATCCCTCGCCGCCCCATGACCGGCGGCCCAACGCTCTTGGACCAGGAGAATCCCATGTCAACGCAACGCAACCGGCTCACGATCTTCGCTGCGGCCGCGGCGCTCGCGGGCGCCGCTGGCATCGCGCACGCCCAGACGTTTCCGTCGCGCCCGATCACCATCGTCGTCCCGTTCCCGCCGGGCGGCATCTCCGACGCGAGCACGCGGGTCATCGCGCAGAAGGCTTCGGCCGGGTTCGGCCAGCCGATCGTGATCGAGAACCGGCCCGGTGCCGGCGGGCAGATCGGCGCCGACGTGGTGAAGAACGCGCGACCCGACGGCCACTCGCTCTATCTCGCGAACATCGGCTCGCACGGGGTCAACCAGAGCCTCTATGCCAAGCTGTCGTACGACCCGCTGCGCGACTTCGAGCCGATCACCGTGCTCTTCAGCTCGGCGACCCTCGTGGTCGTGCCGGCCGGGAGTCCGGTGAAGTCGTTCGCCGAGCTGATCGCCTACGCGAAGGCGAACCCGGGCAAGGCGAGCTACGGTTCGCAGAGCATCGGCAGCGGCGGGCACCTCTCGGGTGAGATCCTGAAGGCGAGGCACGGCCTCGATCTCATTCACGTGCCGTACAAGGGCTCGTTGCCGGCGCTCGCGGATCTGGTGGCCGGCCGGATCGATTTCGTGTTCGACGTGATCACGAGCAGCCTGCCGCTGGTGAAGGACGGGAAGCTGCGCGCGCTCGCGATCACCGCCGACAAGCGCTCGCCGCTGCTGCCCGACGTGCCGACGCTGCGCGAGCTCGGCTACGTCGGCTACGAGGTGAACCCGTGGTTCGGCCTCGCCGCGCCGGCGGGCACGCCGCGGCCGGTGATCGACCGCCTCAACGCCGAGTTCACGAAGGCGGTGAAGGATCCCGAAGTGGTGAAACGGCTCGCCGACCAGGGCATCGACGCGGTCAGCATGACCCCGGAAGAGTTCGCCACGTTCATTCGCTCGGAAACGGCGCGCTGGACGGAAGTGGTGAAAACGTCCGGGGCGAAGGCGGACTAGGGTCGACCCGGGGGTTCAGGGCTCCGACGCGAGTCGTCGCGAGCGCGTCGGAGAAGCCGGGCGGCGACCCGCGCGCCGCTCAGGCGCCGCTTGGTGCGGGGAGGGCGGCAGGCGTGACGTTCTGGACGGGCTTCGAGCGCGCGATCGGTCCTGGTGCCGACGTCAGCGCCGCGGTAGCGGGGACTTCGCGTACGAGGGTCGCCTCGATCACCGCGCCGGGGTGCACCTCGAGCGCGCCGTAGCGCAGCTCGCCCGCGATCCGTGCCCGCGCGTGCACCTCGAGCAGCCCCGTCACGCGGATCGCCCCGCACACGACGCCGCAGACCACCATCCGCTCGGCCCGGATCTCGCCGTACACCCGGCCGTGCTCGCCGATCACGACGGTGCCCGGCGCGTCTTCCGCGGCGATGACGTTGCCGCGCACTTCGCCGTCGATCCGCAGGCCGCCGGCGAAGACGAGGTTGCCCTCGAGCCGCAGATCGGCGCCGATCAGCGTGTCGATGCGATCCGGTCGCGACGCGCGAGAGCCGAACACGGTGCTGATCCTGCCGTGGGCGGGCGCGTCAGCGCACGGCCCGGAGCGCCGCCGGCGGATCCGCGGGCGCGGCGCCGGCCGGCGTCGAGACGAACGCAGCGAGGAGCAGCACGAGCGCCGCGAGCGCGCCGGCGACGGCCTGCGGCAGATGGTGATCGGCGTCGCGCATCGGGACCTCCGGACCTGGGCATTGCATGGTCCGATGACGATGTCATGGCCAGGGGAGCGCCACAACGCCGGCCCGCCCGGTGCTGTGGCTTTTGCCCCGCGACGCGACTGCGCCGCTGTTGGCCTTCGGACAGGCGCGTGCGCCACGCCACGCGCGCGTCGACGCCTCGACGCGCAGCAAGACCCGCACCAGCTCCCGGCGCGGGGGAAGTCAGAACATCGTGTTGCCGTTCGCCGAGGTCTGCGGCACGACCTGCAGCACGTCCCAGTGCTCGACGATCCGGCCGGCGTCGTCCAGGCGGAAGATGTCGATGCCCGCGTAGTCGTCGCCGCCCGGCCACTCCTGGCGGCAGTGGAGCACCACGTAGTTCGCCTCGGCGATCGCGCGCTTGAAGTGAACGCGCTTGCCCGGGTACTCGCGCGCCATGCGCTCGAAGTACGCGACGAACGCGTCCTTGCCGTCGGCGACGTGGGGGTTGTGCTGGCGGTAGACGTCCCCGGAATAGCGGTCGATCGCTTCCGCCGGCCGGCACTGGTTGAACATGAGATCGTAGAAAGCCGTCACGGTCTGCTTGTTGCGCTCGAGCCGGTCGTCCATCGGGGCCTCCTGGATGTGCGCTCGCGGTGGATGATAATCTCCCGCGATGGCGCGACCTCCACCGCCACGACGTAGCAGCCGTTCGGATGGTTCTGCGGCGAGGCGGACCAGTGGCCGACGCCTTCGAGCCCGGAGGCGAGCTCGGGCGGCGAGCCGGTTTGCCCCACTGGTAGGTCGCGCGCGCCGCGTCCGGCAGCGATACGGCGCGGTCGGTGCCCGCGACGACGAAGCGGCCGTGCGCGGACGCGATATCGGACTCGTCCGCCTCCGGCAGACGGGCGGCGACGCGCTTTCCGCGCTCGATGATGCGATCGTCAAGATGAAGAACGGCGTCGACCTCATCCACGTCCCGTACAAGGGCTCCGCGCCGGCGCTCACCGAGCCGGTGGCCGGCCGGATCGACTTCCTGTTCGACCCGATCACCACCGCGCTGCCGTTCGTGAAGGACGGGAAGCTCCGCGCGCTGGCGATCACCGACAGCAAGCGCTCGCCGCTCGTGCCCGAGGTCCCCACGCTCGCCGAGCTCGGGTACGTCGGCTACGACGTCAACCCGTGGTTCGGGCTTGCAGCGCCGGCGGGCACGCCGCGGCCAGTCATCGAGCGCCTCAACGCAGAGTTCTCCGAGGCGACGAAGGATCCCGAGGTCGTCAAGCGCCTCGCCGACCAGGGGATCGAGGCGACGCGCATGACGCCCGAGCAGTTTGCGGCGTTCATCAAGTCAGTAGGTTGCGGCGAAACCGTCGCGACCTCCATATTTTTGTTACGCAGCGATCCCGTGAGATTCCCGCAAATTCTGCGCGGCGCCGGTTTGCATCGCCTTGCAGATCAACAGGCTGCCGCCAGAAAGCGCGACCACCTTGCTGGCGTCTTGCGGGGTGCTTTGCGACCTCGTTCCAGCGGCGTTTAGCCCTGCTGCATCGCTCGCAACGCTGCAGCGTCCGGCACGAAGCCGTAGCCGGCGCCGGGCGGGACTTCGACCTGCCCATCGCGCACGACTAATACGAGCGGGCCAAGATCGGTGCGCAGCGGGTTCTCGTTCACGTCCAACTCGACGCGCCCTGGCCCACCGAGCGCGGCGAGCAGGTGGAAGCTCGCGGCAAGCCCCAGCGCCGTACCCATGAAGTGAGGCCAGCATTGGACGCCGGCCCGCGCAGCGCGTCGTCCCACCGCGAGGCCCCCGCTCACGCCGCCCCATTTGGCGACGTCTGGCTGCACGACCTCGAGCCCGCCGCTTGCGATGAAACCCGCGAACGCTCCTTCGCTCGCGATGTTTTCACCGGCGGCGATGGCTGGCGAGACCGCGCCCGCGACGCGGCGCCAATCGGCAAGCGGCGCGTCGACTCGCAACGGCTCTTCGACGAAGCGCACACCGAGCGGCGCGAGCGCCCCGATCTGCGCGATTGCCGTGTCGGCGTCCCAGGCCTGATTGGCATCGACCATGAGCGGAAAGTCCGGCCCGACCGCACGCCGGCACGCGGCTACCGCCGCATAATCGATCTCGCGCGCATAGCCCACCTTGAGCTTGATCGCACGATGCCCTGCCGCGAGGAGTTCGGCGCACTGCGCGGCGCGGTCATCAGTTGACGGCGTGCTCGCATAGACCGCGACCGATTCCGGCCCGCCACCGAGAAATTCACGCATCGACCGGCCGGCGCGGCGTGCGCATAGATCCGCGACCGACATATCGATGCCCGCGAAACACTGCGCGAATGCGCCGGCTTCGCCGGTGTGGATCATCATGCGCGCGAAACGCGTCTCGAGCGTGGGACGCACCGCTTGCCAGGATTCGAACGACGTCTCGCGCAGCGCGGGCGCGATAACGTCCTCGATCAAATGGGCGCGCGCTTGGGCACCGCGCGGCGGAAAATTGCACCACACCTCGCCCCAGCCGAAAGCGCCAGCGGAATCCTCGACCCGCACGAGACAACCGTTGCGGGCCGGCATCGCCCCGAGCGAGGAGCGTGGCCCTTGTCGAACCCTCGCAGCCAGCACGAATACCTCGACCCGCGCGAGCGTGACCGTAGTCATGGTTTGCGCGATACGAACCTGCGTGTCAGCATGGGTCACGCTGCCACCCATCCGGTCCCGTAGTGCATTCCGCCTCGGGGCTTGCTCGAACGCCGGCTCTCTTCACTCGCTCGTCGCTGTTGACATGTAGGGCCATATCAATCGACCTTGGTGCCCGAGTCACGGATCACCTTACCCCACTTGTCGAGCTCGTCCCTCGCCCACTGGCTGAACTGCTCTGGCGTGTTGTCCATGGTCTCGACGCCAAGCTGCGCCCAGCGCTCGCGCACGTCCGGAAGCCTGAGGATTCGCGCGACCTCCGCGTTCAGCTTGGCGATAGCCTCCTTCGGCGTCGCCGCCGGCGCGAGGATGCCTTGCGCGGCGAGCGATTCGAACGCGGCGTAGCCCGCCTCGATGACGGTCGGCACGTCCGGCAGGCTCGCGGACCGCGCGGCCGTCGTCACCGCGAGCGCCTTGAGCGCACCCGAGCGAATGTGCGCCATTGCCGGCGGCGTGCCGATGAACATCAGGTCGACCCGCCCGCCGACCACGTCGGTGATCGCGGCCCCGCCGCCCTTATAAGGCACGTGAGTCAGCGCAAGGCCGCTCGCAGACTTGAGCAACTCGGCAGTCAAGTGCGAGCTCGTGCCGTTGCCGGCAGAGGCAATGTTCAACTTGCCTGGGCTTTGCTTGTCGCCCGCGACGACGTCCTTCAGCGACTTGAACGGCGTACTGCCCGGCGCGATCAGCACGTGCGGAAACGTCGCGACGATGATCACCGGCGCGAGGTCCTTCTCCGAGTAAGGCAACTTGGGATACAACGCCGGGCTGATCGTCACCGTAGCGACGTCGGCAAGCAGCACGGTGTGTCCGTCCGCAGCCGATTTCGCCACGAGGTCGGTGCCGATCGTACCGCCGGCCCCCGCCCGATTATCGACGATCACCTGCTGAGCCCAGCTTTCGCTGAGCTTTTGCGCGATCACGCGCGCCAGGATGTCGGAGGCGCCGCCCGGCGCGTACGGCACGACGATCCGGACCGGCTTGCTGGGATAGCCTTGCGCCCGGACCGTGGTGATGCCCAACGCGGTCGTGACGAGCAGGCACAAGAAGACCGCTCGGAACAAAGGCACCCTCATGTCGAGTCTCCTGGTCGTTAACCGGCATCGGTCGCCGGCGCAAAGCCCGACACATGTGCAAAGCCCGACCCATGCGGACTTCGCCGAATCGAGCCGCACGAGCGAATCGCGCGTTCATTGCTTGAACACGATGCAAGCGGGCGTGACGGCGTCGGTCACGCGGCCGGTGGGCACGAGATCGCCGGTCGCAGGGCTGACGGCATACTGGACGATCGTGTCGCCTTTCTGGTTCAGAACGTAAAGCCACGTCCCCGTAGGGTCGAAGTTCATCGTCCTGGGGAACGCGATGCCCTCGGTCAGATGCCCGATCGGCTCGAGTGCGCCCGTTGCGCCGATTTTGAACTTCGCCACCGAGTCGGCGAGCGGATGCGCTTCGAAGCGGCGGTTCGAGCCATAGAGGAAACGCCCGGACGAATGGACTCGTATCTCGGCGGTGCTCTTGTTCGCGGGGAAATCGGCAGGGACGGTCGCCACCGTCTGGATCGCATTGCCGAGCGTCCCCGTCGCAGGATCGTAGCGAAACGCGGTGATGGTGGCGTTCAGCTCGTTGATCACGTACAGCGTGCGCCCGTCCGGATGGAACGCCAGATGCCGCGGTCCGCTTCCTGCCGGAAGCGGCTGCGCACCGACGCGCGCGAGGCGCCCTGCATCGAGCCGGAAGATCTCCACCTTGTCGATGCCGAGATCGGCTGCGGCGATGAAACGGCCGGCGGGGTCGAATACGACCGAATGCGGATGCGGCGCCTGCTGTCGTTGGTGAGGTCCCGACCCAACCTGTGCAAGCTCCGCGGTCACCGGATCCAAACCACCGTCGGCGCGGATCGGCAGGACTTGGAACGTCCCCCCGACGTAGGTTGCGATCACGAGGAAGCGGCCCGCCGGATCGGGAGCGAGGTGCGCGGGAATCGCCCCCACGGCTTGGCGGTTGACGAGTTGAAGCCGCCCGCTCTGCTCGTCGATCGCGTAGGCCTCGATCGACCCGGTACCGTCCTTTGCTCCGAAGTCGCGGATCTCGTTGACCGCATAGAGATAACGCTGCGACGGGTGGAGTGCGAGGTAAGCGGGATTCGGGCTCGGCACCGTCTGAACACTGGCCAAGGCACCCGTATTCGCAGCGACGGCGTAGACGCTGATGCCGACCGCCGGAGATGCGTCGGCGCGTTGCGAGCGACCGCCGGGCGCGCGGATCGTGAAAGCGCCAACATAGGCAAAACGCGCCGATCGGCCGCTGCCGGCCTCTGGCTGCCCCACCATACTTTGGCAAGCGGCCAGGAGCGCGGTAACGCCAGCGCCCCCCGTTGCCTTGAGAAATCTACGGCGTGCCGAACGCTCCGGGTCATGCTTCATCTGCGCCCTCTCTCGTCAGTGCGACGGTCCAGCGGATCGGTGCGCTGGATCGGCGCTGGCTCGGTCCCACGCTAAACTATCACTGATTAATCAGTGATGCAACAGAAGACAATCGCCGAGGCAGGGATTAGACTTGGCGCTTCGCATCCCGGACCGGCCCAACACAGAGAATCGGACGTGCAACGGATCAGCGCCTACGAGCGATTCAGAGCGCGGCTGCTCTCGGGCGAATTGAAGCCGGGTCAATTCGTCACGCAACGCGAGCTCGCGCACCTTGCAGGCGTGCCGCTCGGCGCGGCGCGGGAGGCGATCCAGCAGCTCGAGCACGATCGCCTGCTGAAGGTATATCCGCAACGCGGGATCCAGGTCGCCGACGTGACGGTCGGCGCGTTGCGCGACGCCTTCGAGTACCGGGAGATCCTCGAGACCTACGCGATCCGCCAGTTCGCGGGGCGGGTGTCGGACGCAGCGCTCGATGCGCTGGAGCGCGGCACGCGGGGTGTCCTCGCCCGAGCGGCGAATGGAATCACGCGGGCCGTCCAGAACGAAGCGGTGGAGATCGACTGGAGAATGCATGACCAGATCGTCGACAGCCTCGGCAACGAGATCGTGAGCCGGAACTATCGCGTCAACGCGGCGCGGATCCGACTGATGCGCGTCGACAATAGGCTTTCCCCCGACCGTCTATCGGCCGCGCTTTCCGAGCACCTCGAGGTTCTGGAAGCGCTAAGGGCCCGCGACGCCGACCGCGCCGTCGATCGGCTGCGCGCACACCTTGCCGTGGCACGGCAGCGCGCACTTGATGGGCGGTAGGGCGAGGCAGGCGTTCAGGGGGTCGTGGGTTCAAGACCCTGCCGGCCGCACCACGGTACCGGGCCTTGGCGAGAGCGAGGCCCGTTACTTTGCCGCCGGGACCTTTCCCTGCGTGGCCGCCGCGCGCAGAAACTCGAAGTCCGCACCCTTGTCCGCCTGCGTGACGCTCTCGAGGAAGAGCTTCCGGTAGCCGCGCGGCGCGGTGGGCAGCGTGACCGGCCTCTCCGCCGCCCGCCGGGCGAGCTCCTCCGGCGCGACGAGCGGCGTCAGCTCCCGCTGCTTCACCGACAGCCGGATGCGGTCGCCGCTCCGCACGTGCGCGAGCGGGCCGCCGATCGCCGACTCGGGCGTCACGTGCAGCACGATCGTGCCGGCGGCGGTGCCGCTCATGCGGCCGTCGGAGATGCGCACCATGTCCTTCACGCCGGCCCGCGCGAGCTTCTTCGGGATCGGCAGGTACCCGGCTTCCGGCATCCCCGGCGCGCCCTTCGGGCCGATGTTCTTCAGCACCAGGATGTCGTCCGCCTTGACGTCGAGCGCCGGATCGTCGAGGCGGCTCGCGAGGTCCTCGGCGTTCTCGAACGCGACGACGCGTCCCTCGTGCTCCATCAGCGCGGCCGTCGCCGCAGACTGCTTGATGATCGCGCCGCCCGGCGCGAGGTTGCCCTCGAGCACCGCGATGCCGCCCTGCGGATAGATCGGTCGCGCGAGCGGCCGCACGACGTCCTGCGCGAAGCCCGGGCCGGCGCGCTCGATCTCCTCGCCGAGCGTGCGGCCGGTCACCGGCGTCTGGGCGCGCGCTGCGTGCCATGGATGATAATCTCTCCCGATGGCCCACAGCGATTTCGCCATGCCGGTCACCGACGCCCAGGCGCGGAGCCTGCGCGTCGGCGACACGGTCACGCTGAACGGCACGCTCTACGGCATCCGCGACGCGACGCAGATCCACATGTTCGACCGCGGCCGGCGCACGCG
>Ga0187892_10004041_pt1 | contig 25485 bp, 23 predicted proteins | sample MA1701073metaG_FD_139345 | JGI IMG/M metagenome (GOLD analysis project Ga0187892, IMG submission 139345) | Bio-ooze microbial communities from a basaltic lava cave in the Kipuka Kanohina Cave System on the Island of Hawaii, USA - MA170107-3 metaG ... | reverse complement strand
TACGTCGTCCCGAGCGAAGGCCCCGGGCGCCCGCCGAAGGCGGGCGCGGCCGGAGTCGAGGGATCCCGTCCTGGCGAACTGCTCCGAGGCGAGCTTGAAGCACGGGTTTCTCGACTTCGTCCCCCGGCCCGTCGAGGGACTCTGCTCGAAACGACAGTGTGGCTGCGTCAAGCAGACAACCGCCGATACCTTGCATCGTCAGGCCACTAGCCAAAAGGTAAAGCTGCGCATTATCAACTCTGGATGCCTAGCTTCAGCTGAAGGGACTCGAAGGATCAGGCGCTGTCCATTTGACGCATATTGGTCAGCGGGGCGTGGCGCCCCAAAGCGCCTCTCCCCGCTAATCGAGGCCCATCCACGCCCGGATCCCAGGCACGTGTTCCGGGTAGTGCTCATGGGTCAGGTGGACCACCCAGCGCCAGGCGGGCCAGGTGTGCCAGTCTACAGGCGCCTTGCGAAGCTCCTCCGGCGAGAGCCCCCTTGCCCGCCTAACTATCTCGCGGTGCACTTGAAGCGCCTCGGCCAGCACGTCTTCCAGCGTGCGGTCGCGGTCCTGCTCGTGGAACCACTCGTTCCGCCGCTGGAAATCGAAGGCGATATCCTTGGGCACCTGGACATGACGCACGTCTCCGCCGATCAGTTCAGCGTCGAACTGCTGGTAATGCAGGCTTACGTGCGCGATCACGTCTTTAAACGACCATGCCCCGCACGCGCCCGGCTCGGTCAGGCGGTCTTGGGCAGCGGCACGGCTGATCAGCTCCTCCCACGTCGCCCATTCGCTCTCGAGCATGCGCACCAGTTCATCCCTGGCGGGCTCGGCAAACCATCAACTTGCGTCACGGCGCGTGAGTTCTCCTGAGCGGCTCTTCCTCATGACATGTCCGCCTCTACGGCAGTTTGATGCCCAGGTTCAGCTCGTTGCTGATCGTGTGGAACCAGTCGACCACTTCCTTGTGGTACGGGATGCCCTGCTTCGTGCGCTTCTGCCGCTCTTCGTATTCAGGCAACCCCGCGTAGAACACGCGGTCGTGACCGGGTGCGGGCTTCGTCTTCGCCAGGCCGTCCAGGAACGCGTCCATATCGTCCTTGAACTTGTCAAGGTCCGTGAAGGCCGACACCTTCCAGGCGGTGAAGTTGTTGCCGCCCTTGTTCGTGATGAACCCCGGCCCGTTGCCAGACAGGATGGGGCCCATGATGTCTACCACGCACGCGAAGCCGTAGCCCTTGTGCGACCCGTTTTCGCGCGTGCCGCCGAAGGGCAGCATGTACCACTGTCGGCCCTCGCCACGCAGCGTCTCCTTGGGCACAGGCGACTCCTTCATGACTGGGTCGCCATCTGCCCCGGACAGCCAGCCCGGCAGCACCGGGTGGTCCATACGCTGGAGCAGGGTGATCTTATTGCCTGCGACCTGCGTGGTGGCGACGTCGAACACGAAGGGCGGCATCTTTCGTGCCGGCGCCGCCCAGGCGACGGGGTTGGTGCCGAAGCGCGGCTCCGCGCCCCAGGTGGGCAGCATGGCGAAGCCGCCGCCCCCGAACATCGTCATGCCAATCATGTCCTTCTGTGCCGCTTGGAGCGAGAAGTACCCGAGTGCGCCGATGTGCCCGACGTTGAGCAGGCAGACGGAACCGATGCCGTATTTGTCTGCCTTTTCGATTGCCATGTCCATGCACATGGGTGCAATGTGCAACCCGAGGCCGCGGTCGCCGTCCACCGTCGCCACCGCGCCGTTGTCACGGACAACCTTCGTCCTGGGCTTCGGGTTCGTCTCACCGGCGTTGTAGCCCCTCACATACGCCCGGAGCATGTTGGACACTCCGTGCGTCTCCACGCCCCGGATGTCCGCGTACATCAGCACGTCGGCGGAAAGCGCGGCGTCCTTCTTCGATAGGCCCATCTTCAGGAACACTTTCTCGGTGGCCTCGCGGGCCTTCGGCTCCTTGACATAAACGCGGTCCTTTTCCGGCACCTGGAAACGTTCGAGCATGACTTACCTCTATCTGCACACGCCTGCTTGCGCACTCGCCCACAGCCGAAGCCCCTCCCTCTAGAGGGAGGGGCCTATGGGGTGGGTCAACCTTGATTTCGTAGCGGCCTGTTTCAGGCCGGGGGAATCCTAGCACGGCCTGCGCCTGCCCCTGCAACTCCGGGCCGCACGTCGGCAGCCACACATGGATTTGAGTTCAGGCGATGCCCGGCATAGCAAGACTTTGCTATGCGCGCTGCATCGCGCCCGGTTTCCAAAGATCACAAGTCGCCGCGATTTCACGCGGCGCACTACCCGGCAAAGTTAGCCCTGTCAGGAGCAGTCGTGAGCCTGACGCGAGGCCCGGTGCGGGCCCGCAAGTCGCCTAGTCCCGCCACGACGGGGCGAGGAGAACCGAGGGGTGAAGAGATGGAAACCACCACCAGCACATGCAGCCAGGTCACCGCCACTACAACCAGAGCCAACACCAACAAGGAGTACATCGCCGTGTTCAAGAAAATCGCCATATCAGCATTTGCAGGCGCCGCAGCCCTGAGCGTCATTGCAGTCGTAGCGCAGCGCTCCAGCGCAGACCGCCTGGTAGAGCCGGAAACCAAGTTCACCGTCTCACAACGTGCCGCCGCAGCGCAGGTCCTACGCGACTATCCGATGCCCGGAGACCCGCACGATGCCGAGGCCAGCTTCAACGAGCTGTTCGGCGCTGTGATGGGCGCCTCAGGCATCGAAGCCCCGGAGGACGCGCCTAGGGAGGGGCAGGCAGCCGTGAAAAGGGACTGGAAGATAGACATCTCGCAACTCTCGCCTGCAGCCCGCATCCTGCGCCAGTACCCGATGCCCGGTGACCCGCACGACGCAGAGGCCAGCTTCAACGAGCTATACGGGGTAGAGACCGCTGGGATCAAGGTCTCGGCGGCTGTGACCGAGCCTGAGGCGTCCCGGCCTCCGCTGACCCCGGCCGTCGTGCTGCCCCGTCCCGGCGACCCGCACGACGACCTCTTCACCCAGTAGCGCAGACGGCCCGGGGGGTACGCGCCGTACCCCCGGGCCACGCTGCACCCCTCGGACCGGGCCGCTCCTGCGCGACACAGGGGCGGCCCTTGCGCGTAGCTGGGTTGACTGTCAGCCCCCGTGTCCACGAGGCGCATGCGGCAAGAAAAAGGGCCTGACATGACGGAACGCGTTGAGAGTGCATGGCGCCAGTGTTAGCCTTCCGCCATGCAAGCGCAGCGCCAACAGGATGTCTTTGTAGGCCGCGAGCGGGAGATGGCCGAGCTTACGGCTGCTCTTGAGGACGCGCTCGCGGGGCATGGCCGCCTGGTCATGCTCGTCGGTGAACCTGGCATCGGCAAGACGCGGACGGCAGAAGAGCTCGCCGCCGTCGCCCGCGGGCGCGGCGCAGAGGTCCTGTGGGGCCGCTGCCCGGAAGAGCGCGGCGCGGCGCCTTACTGGCCGTGGGTGCAGGTCATCAGGGCACACGTGGAGCCGACAGCGCCGGACACGCTTCGCAGCGAGCTTGGCAAAGGCGCCGGGGTCATCGCAGAGGTTGTCCCAGAAATAGCGGAACGCCTACCCGGACTGGAGCCTCCACAGAAGATCGAGGATCCGGAAGGCGCGCGGTTCCGGCTGTTCGATGCGGTCTCGTCATTCCTGAAACGCGCATCCAAGTCCCGCCCGGCCGTGATCGTCTTCGACAACCTGCACTGGGCTGATGGGTCGTCACTTCGGCTGCTCGAGTTTTTCGCCGGTGAGATCGGTGATTCTTCTGTCCTGCTGTTAGGGACGTACCGGGACACGGATGTCTCAGCAGACCATCCGCTGTTCAGGACGCTCGGAGAGTTGACGCGGCAGAGGCGGTTCAGCCGGATAGTCCTCCGCGGCCTCGGAGCCGCGCCGACGGCAATCCTGATTGAGTCTGCCGGGGGCGCCGCGCCCAAGGCTGACCTGGTCGAAGCCGTCCATGCCCAAACGGAAGGCAACCCGCTGTTCATCCGTGAGACGGCCCGGCTGCTGGCCGCTGAGGGGTTGATCGGCCACGGCGCCCCAGCAGGCCCGCAGAAATTGGACTTCCGCCTGCCCGAAGGTGTGAGGGAGGTCATCAGCAGGCGGCTTGCCGTGCTTTCTGCAGAGTGCCGGGGACTGCTGACGGTTGCCGCGGTCGCAGGCAGGTCGTTCAGCCTGGGACTGTTGACACGGCTGCATGACGGCCAGGGCGAGGACCAGCTTCTGAATCTGCTGGAACAGGCATATGCGACGCACGTAATCGTCGAAGGCGGCAGCGGGCCAGGCCAATACGAGTTCAGCCACGCTCTGGTCCAGAGGACGCTTGCCGAGGGCCTTTCACTCACGCGTCGTGTGCGCCTGCACGGCCAGATCGCCCAGGCGCTGGAGGCAATGTATGGAAGCAGCGCCGGAGACCATGCCGCGGAGCTGGCGTACCACTTCGCCCAGGCTGAGGCGGCTGCAGGTCCTGAGAAGGTCGTCCGCTATTCGCTGCTGGCAGGAGGACAGGCGCTCACCGCATACGCGTATGAGGAGGCGGTGCAGCACTTTAAACGTGCGCTCGCAGCCAAGGGTGATGGGCCGCCGGACCGAGAGAGGGCCGGGATGCTCGCCGGCCTGGGGCGCGCGCAGGCCGGGAGCCTCGAGCGGATAGACATGCAGGTAGCGATAGACAGCCTCGTCCAGGCCGTTGACTGTTTTATCGCGATCGGGGAACACCAGCACGCCGTAGCGGTCAGCGCGATCCCTCTACTACCGATCCCGGGGTCTACGGACGTGGCCAGCCTGATCGAGCGTGTGCTCCCATACCTCGACGATAAGTCAACGGTCACGCCGCTTTTACTCGCCCGTTATGCAGAGGCGTTGGGCCTCGAACGGAACGACCCGGAAGGCGCGAGCACGGTCCTTGCCAGAGCGGAGCGGGTGGCCAAATCGCTCAACGACCGCGAAGCGGCCATACATGTCTCCGCGCACGGGACCGCCATTGCAGGTCACCACGCCATGTACGAAGGCCTCCTGGACAGGGCGGCCGAGGTCCGGAGGCTTGCGCGCGAGCTTGGGAACGCTGAAGTCGAACTGAATATGGCGACGATGGGGCTGATTGCTCAAGTGACCTCTGGTGACGAGGGTGGGATGAGGGAAACGATGCACGTCGTCTGGGAGCTGGCCCCGAAGCTGCGCCATGCCCAGGACATCGAGCAAACGTGCCAGCTGCTTAACTGGTGTCATGCGCTGTTCGGAGATTGGGAGCAGGCACGGTCCCTTGTGGACCGCGGACTACGCGCCGCCGCGGAGGCGCCCCGGCAGCTGGGCATCCGGGTATTCGTGGAATACGCGACCGGAAACACCGAAGAAGGCGGCCGCTGGGCAGAGCGGCTGCTGGCGAGGATGAGGGCGGCGCCTCCGACCGCAAACTGGGCCTACATCATGGCCGGGCAGATATTGCCCGCAGTGGTTTGCATGGGGGCCGATGCGGGTCTGCTCGCCCCCGCGAGGGCGGCGGACGAAGCGGTCCTGGGCGACAGGCTGACGCCGATGCTGCGCCGTCATTACGCATGGCGCGGGCTCGGGATGATCGCAGTGGAGCAGACGGATTCCCGGTTGGCTGCTCGCGTCTACCAGCCGCTCCTTGGAGCAGGGTTTCCAACGCCAGTCACAAACCGGAGGGTGCTGGGCCTGGTGGCGAAGACAATGGGCAGGGACGACCTCGCCCGCACTCATTTCGAGGACAACCTCCGTTTCTGCCGAAAGGCCGGCTTCAAGCCCGAACTCGCCTGGACCTGCAATGACTACGCGGAGATGCTGCTGGCGAAGAGCGGCGCACTGGACGCGCCTGATGCGGCGAAGGGCATAGCCCTGCTCGACGAGGGTGAGCCGTTGGCAACGCAGTTCGGCATGAAGCCGCTGGTCGCGAAGCTCGCCGCACTGCGTGAGAAGCTCGTGGCCCGGCGCGGCGGCCGGCCGGACTACCCGGACGGCCTAACAGAACGCGAGGTCGAAGTCCTGCGCCTGGTCGCTGCTGGCAAGTCCAACCGCGAGATCGGCGAGGCGCTCGTCATAAGCGAGAACACGGTCATCCGGCACGTGTCGAACATCTTCGCCAAAGCTGGCGTGTCAAACCGCGCCGAGGCTGCCGTGTACGCCACGAAGCGCGGCCTGTTGGGCGAGGAGAAATCACAGGTCTGATGGTGTCAGCCCGGTTTTTCGTGCGATGCGTGCCAGCATCCGCGGGCCAACCTCTTCGTCGTCGTGAAAAGCGAAAACGAAGTCCGCCCATCCTGGTCGCGCAAGCACGCGGTGCGAGCCTCGCTGACGCTTTACCGGCCATTCAGCCCTAATCAGTGCAGCCAGGACCCGCCTCGCACGCGTGCTGGGCCACCGGTTCATGCGGCAGCAAACGTGATAGTCGTTGGGGCCGCACCGACTTCACCGTGCTCCAATCGGTCGGCGATAACACGGAGCGCGAGCGCCTGCACCCGCGCCCTTGCCTCATCGAGATTTTTGCCATACACGAGCACGCCAGGCAATTCCGGCACCTCAGCCAGCCAGCGCCCGTCGGTTTCTTGCTCGACCTCAATTGTGAATCTCATGTTTGACCACCTCACCAGATTGTATCCGGCGCTCGTAGAAAAAACCGGCTTGCCCGCGCCGTCGGCCAGGACGGGCGAGTTGGTTAGCTCGCGGCCTGGAAAGAATGGGCCGGATGGCAAAACAGCGCCTGTTAGCGCAGTCTCAGATAATCATCCACGCTGAAACCAGCGTCTCTCAAAATCTTGATCGCCAGCCCGCGTGGACATCAGAGCCTGCATGTACTAGCACAACGGCGAGGACCTCATGTTCGGGGTGCCAGAGACGGAGGTGGCTCCCGGTCTGACCGTCTTCAACAAACCCTTGCGATTTCAGGAACCTCACGAGCTCGCGAGCGGTGACCTGAGGCATGCGGGCCATCAGGACACACCGACCGTCAACTCCTCGACATGGACAAGTTTCTTGTTCTGAGGAACGGGTTCGCCGTGCGCAAGGAGGCTTTCAACGTGCAGCTCGACTGCACGCCTCATGCTCTCCTTCGTTTCCTCGACGGTCCGGCCCGCGCCGAAACAGCCAGGGAGGTCCGGGCTATACGCGTAATAACCCGGGTCCTCGGGTTCCTTTTCAACGACTATCGCGAAGCTATGAAACTTCATATCGGGGCCGCTGCGCCTTCCTCCACGACTCTATCAGAAGCCACTCGTGCCCCTCGTGAAGGGTTGACGAAGGGGGCCCTTCGACTACGCTCAGGGCAAGCGGCATAGTGGCGGCGCCCTACACCCCTACGTGCCCGAGCGGCCGCGGACGGTCAGAGGCTGCAGCCTGGCCGCCGTTCAGGTGCGCGAGCGACGACTTCAAGCGGCTGTCCAGTATGCGCAGGCTGGAGATGAGTTTCAGGCGCCTGTATTCGGGGATCATCTGCAGGCGGAGCGCGTCAATCTCCCCGGCCAACTTCAGCACCGAGTTCTCCACGCTGTCCGTATCGGGTCGCAGGGCAGCGGGAGATATCGGGACCGGTTGGGGCTCGGGCTCGTGCGCAGGCTCTGGCGCCCTGGCGCCGTTCAGCACCTCTTCGATGAGCTGTTCGACCGGCACGTTTGGCGCGTTTTTCGCCCTTCCGACTACGCGCTCGACATGCACCGAACTCAGGCGGCCGTCAAGGAACGGCGCGGCGATCTCCCTCTGACGCACGTGGTCCAAAATGTCAGCGATCGAGCGGGCCTCTTTGAACGTCAGTTCGCCGCTGTCAACTTTGCGGCCCAGGTCGGGGTCAAGCGTCCTGATCAAACTCTCGTAGTGGTGAATGGTGCCTGGGGTGATGCCGGTCCGGCGCGCCAGTTCCTGCTGGGTGACGGTGTACGAGTCCCGGTATCGCATGAACGCCTTGCCAAGTTCCATTGGCGGCACAAGCGCATTGTGGTACATCTCCGCCAGGCGCATCTCCTCGCGTTCCTGGTCTGACAGGCCGTCTTTGACTGTGCAGTCAATATCGCGTTCGCCCGCGTCCCTGGCAGCCCGCCACTGCCTGGCGCCGGCCACAAGCATGTAACGGCCGCGCGTGTCTCTTACAACAACGGGCGGCCTCCTTGCTCCCGACGGCCGAGACTCGGGCCGCAGTTCGCCCGCGCGGCTCCCCTTCTTGTCTTGGTCATAGATGTCCGGGTCCGGCAAGATCTGCTCTATCGGGATCCTCATCTGCGTGCCCCCAACTGCGCCCCGGCCAGGGCGCGCTGCCGCTAAAGAAATAAGGACGTCCTGAATGGGGGCCCGCCTGCCGCACTCGTGCCAGGCGTGAGGGGCCCCTGGCCCAAGACTGGCGGATTGTTGCGCGTTCTCAAATGCATGGCCAAAAACTGTCCACTCACTGTTCTGGATTGTGGGAAAGGCCATTCCAAACGGAATTGACTTCGGAACGACCCTGGGGTAACTTCGCATTTCGCCTCCAGAGTAGAACAAATTTCCCAGTTCAACGCACTATGCAAGACCACACTCGTCCCGTACCCCCGTACGTGCCGTACCGCACGTTCCGGAATTTCCTGGACATCCTCAAGGAGGGCATACCTGCTCGAATAGACCGCAGCGTGTGGGGGCCGCGCTTCTCAGGTGGGTCTGGCACGCAGCTCATGACCGCGTTGCGCGTGTTGCGCCTTATCGACCAGGAGGGTAGGCCCGACCCTGCGCTGGAGCACCTCGTCCTAGCTGAAGGCGACAGCCGCCGGGAGGCGCTCCGCCGGGCGCTCGAGGGGTTCTACGTCCCCGTCTTCCGGCTGGACTTGGCGCGGGCCACGCGCTCCCAGTTCCACGAAGCGTTCCGGGCCTTCGGCACGCGCGAGGGCGTCACCGCTAAGTGCGAGGCATTCTTCGTGCGTGCCGCGCAGGACGCGGGTGTGGAGCTTTCACCATACATCCTATCGCGCCGCCATGGGGCGCGGCCCAGGCCGGTCAGCGCGCCGCCCAGGGGGAGGCCGCAACCAGAACCACGGCAGGCTTGGGCCACGGCCCCGCCCGTAGCGGTGGCGGCTTCGGCCCCGAGACCTTCCGTGGCTGAGATGGTGCTGGCGAAGTACCCTGACTTCGATCCCGCCTGGGCGCCAGAAGTGCAGGCGAAGTGGATCGAGGGTATGCAGAAGCTCTACGAGGGCCTGAGCCGCGCCGAAGTGGCCGAGACCGCAGAGTAGGTCCTCCCCTCTCCTTCTCAGGGAGAGGCTTGCAGTCTTACTGTGGCGCCTGTTCGTCTGCGTGCGACCTGGACGTGATTTTCGATGCCTTCTCTACGCGGCGGCGCGGCACGATAAACCTCCGCAGCCTCAGCGCCTGTTCCAGTTTGACCTCCATCCGCCCCTGGACCGGGAAGTGGTCGCGGTCGCGCACCAGCGGCTCGCGGCGAGGGCCGCGCATCAGTCGCAGGTTCGTGTATGAGCCGTGACCTATGAGCTCAAGAGCGTCTCCAGTGTCAAGGTCCGGCACAAGGAGCGTCATGGCTGACGTGGCCCGGACATTGCCGGCGCTCTTGAACACGCCGTCGCCAAGGTATTCCGGCCAGGTAAGAGAGCGCTGGTCAGGGTCCAGGTCAAGGAAGCCTGGCGGGCCGCCACGGTGCGCAACGTCCGGCGCGCTGTCCGGTGAGATGCTCCCGAGGAAACTCGTCTCGGCCCGTTTCACCACGTCTGCGAGCCACGGGTCGTCAAGGGGCAGTGGCTCGGTTGCGCCTGGGCCGGCGCAGGCCCGTCCGTCCACACCGACGGACGGGGCGAGGTATTTCCGGCACAGGGTGAACGCCTCCTCGATCTCCAGTAAGTCACCGTCTGGCGTTGAGCGCAAATGGCCGTTGAGGCGTACCCGGCGCGCTTCACCGAGGTTGATCGCAAGCCCTCCCAGCAGACCGGGCCGCAGGCGCCCACTCTGGCCGTCAACGAGGAGCGCCGACGGGCCAGCGGCGTGTACGAGTGGCGGCGTGCCCGAAAAGGCTGTGAAGTGCAGATGGCCGTCTGACTGATGGGCGAACACGAGGAGGTCGGCCCGCTCGGCGAACTCCCGCGCCGGCCCCACCCATTGCGCCAGGTGGTCTGCCAGGTCGCGCGTGTTTGCCTCCTGCTGGACTGCGACCTGTCCGGGGTGGTACTGCAGGGGATGCATGAAGACCTCCTGTCCTAAGCGGCTTCCCAAGGCCCCTCTCTCAGCGGGAGACGGGTGCTCACTGCTGGTGGGCGCGAGTGAGGGAGAAGCTCGCCTTACCGGCCGCCTACGCCGAGCGCGCGTAGTTGCTGGCGCCGTACCAGTCCACGACGACGACCGCCTCGTCGCCGATAACCCAGGCGTCGTGGCCCGATGGCAGCATGGTCATGTCTCCAGGGACAGCATCAAACTCAATGCCGTCCGCCATGCGGATGCGCAGCGTGCCTGCGATGTGGTACTGGAAGTGTGGGGCTTCGCACCATTCGGTCTTTGCTGCCGGTTTGATATGAGTGGACCAGCGCCAGCCGGGGCGGAACTCAAGCAGACCGATCTCACCGCCGCCGACCTTCACAAGGTCGAGCCGACCGAGTTCGAACTTCCGCGTCACGTCGGGTTTCTTGAAATTTTTGTGCACTGCGCTGGCCTGTTTCGTGGTGGTCATCGGCGACGCTCCTTTGTGGGGTGTGGTGCCTTTGTGTTGGCGGACGGCGCAATATTTATCATCCAATAGGTAGTTTGTCAACTAGTAGATATATTACGGGCTTTTCTGGTAGCCTTACGCCATGGCAAGGACAGTTGGCGCCAATGGGGCAGCCACCGCAGAGCACATCCTGGACGTCGCTGAACGTCTGGCGCAGACGCGCGGGTTCAACGGCTTCAGCTACGCGCACATAGCAGCGGAGATTGGCATCACCAAGGCCAGCCTGCACTACCACTTCCCGAGCAAGGCAGACCTCGGACGGGCGCTAGTCGCCCGGTATGCAAAAAACTTCCAGGCTGCAACCGCAGGCATCTTGGCGTCTGGCGAAGACGCTCTGGTGAAACTAAAGCAGTACGTGCTGGTCTACCGGCAGGTCCTTGGCGCCGACCGGATGTGTCTGTGCGGCATGTTCGCGGCAGAATACGCGACGCTGCCTGAGCAGGTGCAGCAAGAACTTCGACGGTTCTTTGATGAGAACGAACGCTGGTTGACCGGCGTGCTGGAGGAAGGGCTGCGTCAGGGCGCCCTGCAGTTTGAGGGCCACGCCCGGGACGTTGCCGGACTCCTCACCGGCGCCCTCGAAGGGTCAATGTTGCTTGCGCGTTCGTATGGCGACGGCACGCGGTTCAACGCTTCTGTTGAGCAGTTGCTCAAGACGCTTGTTCCGCGGCCCCGCGCACGAGCGTAAGCCAATCGTCCCCGTGCCTCGATGGGCGCAGGGCGAGCGGCAACCGCCTTGCCCCAACGCACATGCAGCGACGCGGCGAGCACCGCCACTCATCTTCGCTTTAGGTCCCAAGTGATGGTCGCGGTGGCGCCTTCGCTAGATATAGATGTGCTCTACACCGGGTCGACCTAAGAAAGTGCCCGCCATGAGGGATGTGGTTGCGGGCACTCATCGTGCCCGGGAGCAGTCTCTATTCCGCGTGCGGCACCGCGAACGCGTATTTGAGTGTCACTTTTTCGGCGTCAGGAGCGTTACGCGGGCTGTCGTTTCTGATCAGGTTGCTTTCGTCACCTTGAATAATGTCGTCCACAATAAAGCCCTTAACCCCGGGCAGCCAGTTGACGTTGAAGTCCCGTGTCGGGACGAACGGGCCAGCCCCGCAACCCGCGTAGGTGGCACTCGTAGTAACCGGGGCTTCGCCCGCGGCGAGGTAGCCATAGCCTAATATTGCTGCGGCCGCCGGGTCATCAAAAACCTGCATCGAGCCCGTTGGGGGTGCGAGGGTGAGGATTCCAGTCGCAGTGTACGTTGCGGTGCAAGTCTTTCCGTTGGCCGTGGATGATTCGATACGGGAGAAGGTGAACGTACCCTGCGGATTGTACTGTCGCAGCATTGGGTTCCAGACCCACATCACGGTGGACTCTATGTCTTCAACATATTTATCGACCTGGGGCCCAGATCCCCACGTTATCTCCCGCTCTTTGTGCACTCGGACGTTGCCACTTGTGGCGGGTGGCGGGGTGTCCTTGCACGGGACGACGGCGAGCCGTGCTTCCCGCATGATGGTGTTCTCGCTGAAGTCGCTGAGAGTCTGGTCGGCCCAGAGGAACCCTTGCTTCAAGGCGACCGCCATGACCGCTGTGGCAGGGGTGATTCCGGAGCCTGTGTCGGTCATCTGATTGAGGAACCGGACGGCATTGGCCTCCTTTAGCTCGCTGCGCGCCGCCTGCACCTTGGCGACAGCGTCTTCCCTGTAGTTGGGGTCGTTTCTGGCGACCTGGCTGGTCGGGTGGGCAGCGCAGTCCTCGAGTTCGGCGAGCTCAGCCAGCCATTTCCCGTTCTGCTTCGCAATGTCCGCAGCTCCCGCAACATCCGATAGCGCCGAGGCCAGTCCATAGATCGCCCCGAGCTTGCCTGCACCTTTGACGCCCTTGTCCTTGTAATAGTCGAGGACCGAGCCGATGGCCACATCGGCTCCCTCCTTCGCGCTTTCACTCCACTGCACGGTGACGCCGGAAGTCGAGCCATCGGCGGCCCAGACCTTTGGTAGACCTAACTGCCGGGCCGAGGCGGCCGTCAAGCTGGACAAAAGTTCTGGAGGGACCCCCCCGTTGGGGACGATAAAGGACATGTCCAACCTGCCCGTCCACTCAGAGCCCAGGTTGTTTGCGTAGGTGAAGCCATAGACCGGGCTTCCGCCTAAAGATGCCTTCGCAGTTTCTTCCGGCGTGGGCGTGTATTGCTGGTTGGGAGTGAACTTCAGCGTGAGCTCTCGGACAGCCCCGTTCGGATAGAAGAGGTGGTAGGCGAAGACGTTCGGCTCCGGACTGGTGGCCTCCATTCTCGCGGCGGCGAAAAACCCGGCGAGATCGACAGGGACGCCTTGATTGGTGAGTCCTGCTGCGAATCTCTCGTTGACCGGAAATTCGTTGGCCGGACCATCGCCGCCTGCGTCACTGGGAGGCGCGGTTGGAGTGGAATTAGCCTCCTCAGTTGGCCCGTCTTCGGAAGGCCCGGGAGCCAGGGTGGGGGAGCGGACGGCGTCCCCGGCTGGCTCGGCCTGCTCACGCCCCGGCCCGCAGGAGGCGCCTGAAGTCAAAGACAGGATGAGGAGTCCGGCGGTCAGAAGTAGCTGCCACGGGCGCGGCATGGTATCTCTCCAGACTGCGGGTCAATGCTTCAGGCGCAGCGAAATAATAGCAGGGCCAGTCGCATCAGCCCTTCAAGCGCGCCAGTATGCGCTCGTGCTCTTCCAGCGTGACCTCGCCCCTGGCGAGGCGGCGGTCCGCGATGGACTTAGGGTCGTCATCGTCTGGCCGCGGCCTGCCGCCCAGGTTTTTCGCCAGCACAACCAGCAGCCAGATGACCGCGCCCCAGAAGAGCGCCATCATCACCGTGCCCATGAGCGCCCAACCCCAGCCAAAGCCAAGCCCCCAGTTGTGGTACCACATGGCAGCGCCTCCGGAACTGTCGCAATGCCACTATTCTGGCAGGCGAATGTGGAGGACAAACGGCTGCCCGGGCGCCAGGACGTGAGGGTTGTGTGATGGCCGGTTAAGCCCTGTCCAGCAGCGAAGTTGCAGTCTTCGGCGTGGCATCGCACTGCCATGTGGACCGATTCTGAACGGCCTTACGCCTCGCTTCAGGGCTTCAGAGTGACATCGACAGGAGCGGCCACGACCACGGTAACCGCCTCCCACTACCGCACCGGCGCGGGCAGCTCCACCACGCTGAACGAACGCCCGTTTGAGGCGTCGCCTTTCTGGCCGCCACCGTCCGCCATGTCCCGGAAATACTCCACCGTCTGCGGGTGGCAGGTGAGGAACAACACCTGGAACTGGGCCGAAAGGCCGAGCACCGTAGAACACGCGGCGCGCGCCCGGTCGGGGTCAAAGTTCACCAGCACGTCGTCCATGATCACAGGCAACGGCTCCGCGTTGCGCGAGTACTCCTCGATCAATGCAAAGCGCATCGCCAGGTACAACTGTTCAGCCGTGCCGCGCGACAGGTCCGTCACCCCCTTGCGACGGTCTTCGGGGCCGACGACCTCCAGGCGGTCGTCGCCCACCACTGCCTGCACACCGCTGTAGCGGCCAACGGTGAGGGCGCGGAAGTAGCGGCTGGCCGACTGCAGCAGCGCGGGCTGCCGTTCCTGCTGGAACTGCAAACGCGTTGTGTCGAGCATGTCCCTGGCGATGGCCAGGACCGCCCATTGCCGCGCGTCTTCGCGCAGGCGCTCCTCAAGCTCATTGACTTTGACGTGCAGGTCCGCCACGCGGTCGCTCTCCTCCATGGCCCGTTTCTGCTCTTTGAGCTGGCCCAGCTCGGTGTGCAGCGCGCTCAGGCGGCTCTGGAGGTCTCTGGCCTGGTCCTCAATCCGCTGCAACTTGGCCTGCAGGTCCTCAAGCTTGACCTTTTCAAGCGCTTCCCGGTATTTCTGGCCTACCTCGTTCACCAGCATGGGGTGAGACTGCTTGAGGTCCTCCAGTTTCTCGACCAGGTCTTTGCGTTTTGCCACGTCTGCCGCTGCGGCGCGGAATTCGCTGTCGTCAGCCACCTTCGCCGTGCCATGCAGCGCCTTCCGCTCTGCCTCGAGCTGGCTCTGTTCCCGCTCCAGGTTGGCCTTGCCGACGATCCAGTTGAGCATTTCCTGCTCAATGCGGTCCGCCCGCTCCACCGCGCGCTCGTGCTCCGTATAGCGCTGCGCAAGGTCCAGCATGGCGGGAGTAGCCTGGCCGGGCGTGGCAGGTGGCAGCCCAGCGGCCTGCAAGACGGATGCGAGGCGCAGCTCAATGTCTTGTATGGTGGCTTGCATCTTCGCCACGCGGTCCCGGAGCTGGGCGACGAGCTTCTGCTGGTTCTGGGCGGACCTGATGCCCCCGTACACCTGGCCGGCCTGTGATGGGTCAAGGTCCGTCCTCAGCGCGCCTGCCTGCAGGACCTGCTGCCAGGCCTGGGCCGCGGCGGTGTGCGCCGCGTGCGCCTGCGCCTGTGCTGCCGCGACGGCCTGCCTGTGCTGGTCGGCGGCCCTGACCCGTTCCTCGGCGTCATGCACCTGGGCTGCGAGCGCGTCATAGGTGCGCCTGCGGCCCATTGCGCGGTCATTGGCGGCGAGCCACTCTTCGATCTGCCTTGCAGTGGGCTGGCCGCTCAGCTTGGCCTCCGCCGCCAACTGCTTGACCTCTGCCGCGATAGCGTCGAGCTTGGCCTTCAGCTCTTCGGTCTGTTTTTTGACTACGTCATTAGACTCCACCACCTGCGGCCTGCGCAGCACGATCTTCATGCCCTGGCCCGTTAGCCGGGCACGTACCAACATCACTGCGCCTGCGATGACCGTAAACGCGCCAGGCACGGCCCCGGCCAGTTCCCGCTGCCAGAACCCCCAGCCGATGGCGGAGACCCCGAGCAGGATGATGCCCACGGCCATCCACACGGACCCGAAGATGAAACTGTTTACGGCTTCCGGCTGGACGCGGGCCAGTCCCTCTGCGAGCCGGCGTTCGGCCTCGCGCCTCTCGGACTCAATGGCCGATGCATCGGCCAGGGCGGTGCGCATCCGCCGCAGCTTCTCGCCCTTCGCTTCAAGCGCCTCGACGCTTTCCTGCGGGACCTCCTTCAATGCGTCCCTGGATGACGCGGCGCGTTTGTACTCCTCATAAGACTGGGTGTGCTCCTCTGTTCGTAGCGTGAGCGCGCCGGTCTGCCTGTCGAGCTCGTGCTTCGCCTCAGTAAGGGCCTTGCCGGAGTTCTCCATGCTCACGATGAAGTCGGCCGGCCACTGCATCCCGGCAACATTGCCTTCGGCCCAGCCGGGCCCGAGCATCTCCATCTCCCGCGTCATCTTCGTCTGTTCGTCGTGCAGCTCGCGCATGACAATGGGCAGGTCTTCTACTGCCTTGCTGTAGTGCTGCGTCTCGGAAATCAGGCGGCGGATGGGGACCTTGCGTTGCAGGAAAGGTTCCACTATGGGCACCACCTGCATCTCCTGGTTGTACTTCTGTTGCTTGATGTCTCCCGCGCTGATCTGCCGCGCTATATCAGCCAGCGCGCGCAGGATGTCGTCCAGCAGCCGCTCGCCAGTGGGCGGGTAGGTGGGGTGCACGGGGACTTCGGCAAGCTGCCGCTCAAGCTCGTTCATCCGCTCCCAGTGCGGACGCAGGTCAATAAGCTGCTTCTGCCTGTTGAGGCGCGAGCGCAACTCGTCCAGGCCTTCAGTGTGCTGCGCGATCTCCTGTTCTACTTCCCTGAGCCGCGCCGCCACTGCGTCGTAGCGGCCTGCCTCTGCCCGCACGCGCTCAAGTTCGGCACGCGCTTCAGCCAACTCCTTTTCGGTATCGCGGATGCGCCCGCTGCGCGGCCCGCGCAAGGTTTTTACGTCCTGCTCCAGCTTCGCAACCGCGTCTGGCAGGCTGACCCGGCTGAGGCCGAGGCCCACTGAGTAGATGCGGTCCCGGATCTGCGGAGCGTTCAGGCTCTCAAGCGACTGCAGCTCGCTCAGGCTGACCGAGAAGACGTTCTGATACAGCTCTGGCCCGACGCGACCGAGCAGGTCTTCCAGGAACTCCGCGCCGCCCAGGCCTGTCCCAGGCTCCAGTCGGCGCGGTCTGCCAGACGTCGCGCCGTTCTCGTTCTCGCCACCGGGGGCGTGCCCGCCTGTGACGATGACCGGGCCGTGGTAGGGCCCCTCCCGCCTGTGGACGGTGTATGCGGCGCCGCTGGACATGCGCAGGCCCACGCTGCCTTCGGCCGCGCCGCCTCGCGCAGGCGGGTAGTAATAGAAGTCGTAGCCCTTCTCGTTCTTCCGTATGTAGCCGAAAAAGACGGAGCGGATGAAAGCGCGCAACGCGGACTTACCGGCCTCGTTCGGCCCGTGGATGACCGTAAGTCCGGGCGAGATGCCAGTAAGGGGCCGGTCCATGAACGGCCCGAAGTTGTCTATGTCCAGCCTTGTTATGTACATCTCAGCTCATGCCCCTGCGGGCCACATTTTGTCCCCGCTCCCTTCCAGGGAGAGGGTCAGGGTGTGGGTCGCTTCCAATCACCCCTCCGGCGCCAAAAGTTCTGCCAGATACCACCTCGCCTCGTCAGACCATTCCGCAACCTGCGCCGCGGTCGGCGCCTCAAGTCCCCCACGCCTGCCGTTGTAGACCTCAGAGACCGCTTCGCTGAGCCGCTTGACCCCATCAGGGTGTGACGCCGAATACGCGGCGTGACGCAGGACCGCGCCCAGGAAATCGTCCTGGTGGCTGCGCGCTGCCAGGTCCATCTCAGGCCGAGTCTCGTCTGTTATCCGTTCCGCCCACACCCAGGGCGACTTCAGCGCCTGGTCTGTCCGCACGGCAGCGAGCAGCTCGGCAATGGCGAGGAGGCGGCGCAGTTCAGTGTGCATCGGCCCGCGCCCCCGCAGACGTACGCGGCAGACAACGTCCCGCCCATCCGCCTTCACACCCAGGTCGTCCATGGCCTGCCTTATTGCGCCCACGAGGCCGTCGAGCGTCTTTATGCCTGAAATAGTGACGTCGACCGCCTCCCAGCGGACAGTGTCGAGCGCCCGGAACTCGCTCCGTGGCACCCTGTCCGGGCCTACATGGACGACAAGGCAGCCACGCGGGCCGGTCTCGCCGGGGTGACGGCCCTGCAGGTTGCCCGGATACGCCACCGTTGGCGGCCCGCTCCGCCTGGCGTCACGCAGCGTCTGCCTGGTGTGGACGTGGCCGAGCGCCCAGTAATCGAGCCCCGCCTGCGCCAGGTCCGCCACCGTGCAAGGCGCGTAGTTGGGGTGGTTCGGGTTGCCCCCTACGTTGCAGTGCAACAGGCCGATGCTGAAGATGTCCCGGTCTGGCGGCGGCGTGAACTTTAGCGCGATGTTCTCCGTCACCTCGCGCGTCGGGTAGCTTGCGCCCTGGATGGCGGCGACCGGTCGCACCGAACCGTCCTCGGCGCGCTGCCCGGCGCGGCCAATTGCCGCCTTCCACTCCGGCTGCGGCCCGAAGATGTGCACGCCTTCCGGCCATGACATGGCCGACTGCCAGCCGTCGAGAGGGTCGTGGTTGCCGTGGACTATGAAGGTCTCGGTGCCGCTTTCGGCCAGCTCTGCGAGTCCCTCGCGGAAGCGGACCTGGGCGCGGATGCCGCGGTCCTCTGAGTCGTAGACGTCCCCGGCGATGAGCAAAAACTCCGCCTGCTCGTCCTTGCAGAGTTGGACAAGGTTGCGGAACGCCTCATATGTCGAAGCGTGCAAACGGGCGGCGACGCGCTCGTCCACATCGCGCAACCCGCTGAACGGGCTGCCGATGTGCAGGTCGGCCGCATGTATGAACCGGAAACTGTCCAGGGCCTATTTCTCCCCCTCATCCAGCGACGCTCGATGCGTGTTACGACGTCGATGATGTCATTCTGAGCGAAGGCCCGGAGGGCCGAAGCGAAGAATCTCTTTCACGCAAGCTAATGTCTTCGGCGGTTGTGACTGTAAGAGATTCTTCGTCCCTTCTTTACATTCCGGGACTCAGAATGACATAGGCGCGCCCCCAGTCTCTGACACATCCCGGGCCGATTCTATGGCTGCCCCGGTGAAAAGTTCAGCGTGCTGTCACACATGAGGCCGAGTATAGCCACGGCTGTGCCAGCCCTCAGGCCTGAGGTGCCAACGCTCCATAAGCAGCACCAAACGGCGGAATCACTACGATAGTCGTGATTTGCAGCCTCAATGATCACGGCCTAAAATCTCACTGCTCACAATATCGTCGAAAGCAGGGAGGAATTCTCATGCACGTCTACCGCGTCACATACAGCCCAGCCGCAGGCAAGGACCAGGAAGTCACTAGCCTCCTCAAAGACCGCGTCAAGGAGCGGGCGTCCAAAGGCCACCGCATTTTCATGATGACCGAGGCGCTGAGCCCGCAAGGTGGTCACAGGCACCAGCTGGTCAGCCTCTGGGACAACCTGAACGACCTTGGCGACGTCGCGTCAACCTATGTCACCAAAGGCAGCGACCCTGGATCGACTCTCTACCGCCAGAAGATCGAGCCGCTGCTGCGTGCGCCGGTCCAGAGCGAACTATGGGAGGTGCTCGTGCCCATCAAGACGGCGCCCAAGGTGGGAGAGTTCGTCGTGCGGCAGTCCATCTACCCGGACCCAGCGCACCACATCGATTTCCGTAGCCCACTGGTCGAGCTTACGAAGCAGATGCAGACGCAGGGTTTCAACGTCGGTCAGTACGTCCAGTTCCTCCCGCATGCCGGCTCTGTGTTCCAGGGCATATTCCCGCTGAGCCGGCTCGGCGACTTCGAAGCCTTCATTGCCAAGCGGCCGCCCGAGGTGTTCACGTGGCTGCGGACTTACAGCGCCCTGGTCAGGAAGCCGTTCGAGTTCGAGCTCTGGGCCATGGCCACCCCGCCGCCGCAGATGTAGCGCGCTCGTGCCGCCGGTCAATCCCCTCTCCCTGGAAGGGAGAGGGTGAGGGGTGAGGGGCTCCGCAGATTGGCTGTGACCTGTAAAAGTGACACCGCAGTCCACTTATCCACACTTTTGAGGCAAGGCCCCTTGCGGGAGAGGGGTTGAAGAGCTAGAAGCTGTCCCGCCGCCGGGGGCGCGCCTGCACCCATCGAGGACTGGTCCTTCTCCGGCTGGTAGGCAAACCAATGAGACGTTGGTGAAGGATGCCCGACCGTTCTTACTTTGGAACGTCGGTAACGTTTAATCTCAGTTCCCAGGGCTGCTTCCTGGGGATACTGGCCCTCACTTCAGCGACAAACACATTAGTGGAAAGCCCGGAGGCAAACGCAACACGGCCTCCATCAAACTCTGTGACTGGTTGCCGCCCCCAGTCAATCATCGCCCAATCACCATTGACACCGTAACTCAGACGATCAGAGTTGCGCCTTAGGAAGAAAATCGTCTTGCGGCCAAAGCCCGGAGGAGACGCCGTCTCTGGTGTTCCCGCAAGACGCAGCGACGGCGCTGACAAAATATTCCCGTCATCCAGTAAGACGGACTCAATCTGTAAGTCGTAGTACGTAACAGGCAATAAGGGGGCTGGGAACTCCGATTTCGCCATCGGAGCTGGTTCGTTGTACGGTCCCTCATCCGCCGTTTTTGCCAGGCCAGCCACCCGCCCTATGACAATTACGTCTGACCTATCGACCAGTTCTTGGATTGTCTTCGGTGTCGGCCAACGGAGCGCCGTTCCATCGTCCCATGCCTTACTCGCATCAGACGCGTGAAATCTGGGCAAGAGGATACCGAAAAGTATTCCCAGGGTGCCTCCGGCAATAAGTGCAGCGGAGAGCCAGCCGACACGGAATTTCTGCATGATCATCCTCCCCAGGACATTTCATAGACGACCAAAGAGATCAATATTTGGCGTTGTAGGCGTCCTTGTCATATTGCCGCAATGTGCCAGGCAAATACGCACAATCAGCGATGTTCATTATTGTGGCGTCAGCATTACCAGAGGACGTGCATGCAGAAGGATGGGCAAACCCAAACACATGACCCATTTCATGGCGTCCAACGTAGTGAGCTGCGTCAGCATCCCACATAAAACTGTGAGTGTTCCAGTAAACGTACCCAAAGTTGACTTTGGCCGTTGTTGTATTGCAATTACCGGTTAGGGCACCTTGTGGATAAGTGAAACAGCGAGTCGTCCAACTGTATGGATCAGCGAAGCCTATCCATGCTTGCGCTCCATAATCTCCATAGAAGTGAATGACATCTCCCCAGTCTAGATATTCAGGGTATGGAGCATTGATGTGTGTGCAGGATGCAATGTTGATGTCGGTGCTAGCGATGTCAGTGGAACCGGAGCATACCTGTGTGTTGTACGGGTGCGTTTGACGAGTTTCGACCTTGATGGTGGTCGAAGGAAAGTCCCACTTGAATGGCGTCGAGAACTCATGACCGCTGGCGGTTCGCAGGACAGTAAGTGACAGAACAAAGGCCAGGCCGAAGGCGGAGACTCCAGCCAGCAGAGGACAGTAGTGCTGTTGAATGAAATAAAGCATAGTCACTCCTTGCTCACGGAAAGACCCAACATACCCCCCCCCCCCAGTGACTTGTCAAGGATCGTTGTTGTCTGCAGAGCAATGTCAAGTACAAAAGGGGGCGGCCACGTGGCCGCCCCCTTTTTGTGTTTCACCCTTCACTCTCTCCCGGTGGAAGAGGGGACGAGGAACTAGAAGTCCATCCCGCCGCCGGGGGGCGCGCCTGCGCCCATCGGGGCCTTGTCCTTCTCCGGCTGGTCGGTGATGAGCGCCTCGGTCGTCAGGATCATCCCGGCGACTGATACTGCATTCTCTACCGCGGAGCGGGTCACCTTGGCGGGGTCTGCGATACCCGACAGGAGCATGTCGCCGTACTTGCCGGCCATGGCGTCAAAGCCAAAGTTGCCCTTGTTCTTCTCGACCTCCGCCAGGACCACCGCGCCCTCGAAGCCAGAGTTGTTGGCGATGATCTTGATCGGCTCGATGAGGGACTTGCGCAGGATTTCCAGGCCGGTCTGCTCGTCCGAGTCCTCCAGCTTGATCTTTTTGAGGGCCTGCGCGGCGCGGATCAGGACCGTGCCGCCGCCTGGGACGATGCCTTCCTCAACCGCGGCGCGGGTGGCCGACAGGGCGTCCTCCACGCGCTGCTTCTTTTCCTTCATCTCTACCTCGGTCGCTGCGCCCACGCGGATGATCGCCACGCCGCCGGAGAGCTTGGCAAGCCGCTCTTGCAGCTTCTCGCGGTCGTAGTCGGACGTCGTCTCTTCGATCTGGGCCTTGATCTCGTTCATGCGGCCCTTGATGTCCGCCGCCTTGCCGGTGCCGCCAATAAACGTCGTGTCCTCTTTGCGGACGACGATGCGCTTGCAGCGGCCCAGGTCTGCGATGGTTGCGGAGTCCAGCTTGCGGCCCACTTCCTCTGAGATCACCTGCCCGCCGGTGAGGATGGCGATGTCCTGAAGCATGGCCTTGCGGCGGTCTCCGAAGCCCGGGGCCTTCACGGCGACACAGTTCAGCGTGCCGCGCAGCTTGTTCACGACGAGTGTGGCGAGGGCCTCGCCCTCCACCTCCTCGGCGATGATGCAGACGTTCTTCCCGTGCTGGAGCACCTTCTCCAGGATCGGCAACACATCCGCCACTGCGGAGACCTTCTTGTCCGTGATGAGGACATAGGCGTCCTCCAGCACGGCCTCCATGCGGTCTGCGCTGGTGACGAAGTACGGCGAGACGAAGCCGCGGTCAATCTGCATGCCGTCCACGAACTCGGTCTCGTAGTCGAGCGCCTTGGACTCGTCAACGGTGATGACGCCGTCCTTGCCCGTCTTCTGCATGACGTCAGCGATGAGGTTGCCCATCTTCTCGTCGTGGGACGAGAGGATGGCGACGTTGGCGATCTGTTCGCGGCCTTCGACCTTGGTGGAGAGGTCTTTGATCGTCTTGCGGACCGACTCCATCCCCTTCTCCAGCCCACGCTTAAGGGCCATAGGGTCTGCGCCCGCAGCAGCGTTCTTGAAGCCCTCGGCCAAAATGGCGCGGGCCACAAGGGTGGAGGTGGTCGTGCCGTCGCCGGCGTCGTCGTTGGTCTTCTTGGCCGCTTCCTTAAGGAGCTGCGCGCCCATGTTCTGGAAGTGTTCCTCCAGCTCGATCTCCTTGGCGATAGTCACGCCGTCGGAGCAGACCTGGGGCGGGCCGAACTTCTTGTCAAGGATGACGTTCCGGCCGCGCGGGCCAAACGTTACCTTCACGGTGTCCGCCAGGATGTCAATGCCTTGCTTGAGGCGCTGCCTGGCCTCAGAGCCGAATGCTAGTTCCTTTGCCGTCATGTGTTCCTCCGTTGGATTGTCATTCTGACCCCGGCGAATTCCAGGGGGTGGGTTGTGCTTTAGCCGACAAGCGCCAGGATGTCTGCCTCGCGGACGATGAGGTATTCTTTGCCGTCCTGCTTGTACTCTGTGCCGGCGTATTTGGAATATATGACTGTGTCGCCAGCCTTTACGGGCAGGGGCAAAAGTTTGCCGTCATCTGTCGTGCGGCCCGGCCCTGCAGCGAGGACTTTGCCCTTCTGGGGCTTTTCTTTGGCTGTGTCGGGAATGAAGATACCACCTGCGCTCTTTGCGGCTTCTGCCTCCAGGGGCTCGATGATCACCCTGTCGCCGAGAGGCTTGAGCTTGATTGCGGTTGCTACTGCCACCTGTTGACCTCCTTGCTTCTGCCAGATGTGACGTATTCCGCCGGCCTGACGCATTGCCGCAGAGGCGGCGCCTGCGCGGTCCCCCACTTATTACAGGAGTGACCGGGGTTAGCAGTCTGCTGGCGCGACTGCCAAACGGAGATACTAGTCGCGGATGGACTGCGTGTCAACACACACGTCGCCTGTGCGCTTCAGGCGCCCCGAGCGGGTACGGATTCCGCAGCGAAAGTTGCAAAGCGGAGAGCCCAAAGGCGAGCCGACACAACCATCCCCTGACAGAGGCATTACCTTCCGTACACGATGCTCGTGCTGGTCCAGCACAGGCCCGGCGCCTTATATGGGCAAGCGCGATTGTGATACGAATCACATAGATTGTGACGAACTTCACATATGGATACAGTAGAATTTCGGTCGTGATATTGCCAATAGCGTAAACCTTTGATAGACTTCGTCCACCTAACGACCCCCCTTATACGATGGGAGGCGCACGATGATCGCTCTGACACTTGGAGGACAAGCAGGCGCAGGAGCGCTCGAGGTCGGCAATGTTCTCGCCAAGAGCCTCGACGCCCGTTACATCCGCCACCTCGCGTTGCGCCGCATCGCGCGCAGGCTCAGTGCGACGGCCGATGCTGTGTCGCGCAAGGAACTCAGCTTCGCCAGCAGGTGGCGGCGTGCCGTCGCAATGCTGGAATCCGTAATGAACCGGATGGGCTACTACGCCTGTGACCCGTCAGGCTTCCCTATCCACCCGTCCCTGTACGTCGAGCGGCCCAAACTGAAGACGTTCCCTGCTGAAATTTCCGACCGCGAATACGTAACGGCCGTTTATGACACCGCGGCGGAGTTCGCAAGCGAGGGGGACCTCGTCCTGGTCAAGAGGGCCGGGCCAGTGACTCTCAGGCGCTTCCCGCAGATTGTTCATGTCGGACTATTTGCGTCCAGGGACTTTCGCGTCGCCCGTATGGCGCGGCGGCTCGGCGCCGGAGTTAACGAGGCCACAGAGGCGCTCGCGGCACTCGAAGTGGCGCGGAGGGCGTGGTTCAGGAAGCTCGGCGGCACAGACCCTGAGGACCCCGCCCTTTATGACATGACCGTACGGACCGACATCGGTGAGACGGACGGCAGGGTTGCCTGGCGCGTCATTGAGCAGGCGTCTGAGGCGCGGCCGGAGCTTTCGTTCCGCAGCCTGATGTACCGCACCACGCCGCTCGTCGAATACCCGCAGGACGCCTACGCCTCGGCGGTTGGTTGAGCTAGTCAACTCGTCGTCCCGAGCGAGGGCCCCGCATGAGCCGGAGTCGAGAAACCCCGTTTTTCATGTTGCATTTACTTGATGACAGGCGCGTTGCACCGGTGATCGTGTGAGCGGAGTCCCTCGACTTCGCTCGGGACGATACAGAGCGACTCTCTCTTCCCAGAGGTGGTCCCGGTTGTCTGAACAGCGGCGCCCTGTCTGATAAGTGGAACCGCGCTTCGTTGTGTCAAGCTGCCACGGGCGCGGGTAGTGGGTCAGTTTGCATCTGAGGCTTTGACTCCAGCCCATTTGAGAGCCTGTTGCATGTCGTCGAAAATGCGCTGCTGAATGGCCTTGCCGTTGCGGAAGGTATAGACAGCCGCATGACGCCCTTCGACCCATTCCATGTTGTGTTTCAGTCTCACTCGCACATAAATGAACACAACGATCTTATCGCCGGCGACTATGAGCCGTTCCGGCTCGCAGGTTCCTTCGGCCCAGGTGCTGCGCGCCTGCGAAAGGTGTGCTTCGACCTCCGCGTGCCCGCGATAGGTCCCGCCTCCCGGATACTCGGCCGGTTCGGTCCACTCGATCTGCGGGTCAAATGCTTTGAGCATTGCCGGAATATCGTTCCGGTTGAGTGCGGCGTACGCTTCCCTCAGCGCCTCCGTCTCAGCCGCAAGAGGCGGTGTCAGTTTGCCCATGTTTCTCTTCCGCGGCCCATAGTTACAACCACACTGAACCAAGACTGAAATGGCGAAGCAAGAACCAACAGCTTGCTTCCACACAGGTCGCATGTCGCGATTTTGTCAAGCATACCGCCCTCGTTGCTCAAACTGACCTGCCCCCCGAGCTGGGCCAATCATAACGAGAGACCGGCCGAGGCTGCGAACTGTTCCGGGCTGAGGTTTCCAAGCGAGCTGTGGGGCCGCGCCCGGTTGTAGTCTTGCCGCCACTG
>Ga0187892_10004040_pt1 | contig 25487 bp, 20 predicted proteins | sample MA1701073metaG_FD_139345 | JGI IMG/M metagenome (GOLD analysis project Ga0187892, IMG submission 139345) | Bio-ooze microbial communities from a basaltic lava cave in the Kipuka Kanohina Cave System on the Island of Hawaii, USA - MA170107-3 metaG ... | reverse complement strand
TTTTTGTATTTTGCCATTGGCGTATCCTCCTGGGGTTTTTGTTATGAGTTCATTCACGCCCTAAGGTACGGATGCGCCGCTTTTTTTACTATAAAAATTTACACAACATTATAAATTAGCCCAACCAAACGCCAATAACATCTATTAAATGGAGTTCATGATGCGATCACTCGATATTGCACTTGATCAGCCTCCACCGGGAGGCGGCGCGACCGGCGGTAGCGGCGGTGGAACGGAAGACGATCCGAATTTCCCGCGCCAGGCGCTGCGCTCACAAGGCTTGCTGGCGATTGCCTTTGGCTTTGCCTTGGGCATCACGTTCATGATTTTTTTCGCAATCTTTAACCGGCTGCCGGAGTTGGCGCCTTTTGTGGAAAAAGCCTTTTGGACAGACTTCGATCATCTCTGGTTCAGTTTTCTTTACGGTTTTGTGTGCGGAACGATCCTGGCGGTGATTTACAATCTTCTCGTCCTGCGCCGGCTCAATCTTTTCGGCCTGGAAAGCAGCGCGGATTGAGGCGCGGTTAGCCGGTTGGTTCATCGGCTCGCAAGTTTTAGCCGGGCGGTTGGCGCATCGTTTTTAGGCGATGCGTCCAGCCTCCGGCTTTTTTATTTCCGGCGTAATTTTTTTGGGGTCTTATGCAAAAATAAATTTTGCGCGGGGCTTGGTGTTTTTTTCTCACCCAATTGTTTAACATTATATTCAGAATTCGATTGACACAAAATTTTTTTAAAATTTTTAAAAAATGTTGGGAAAAAAGGATAATTCAGGTGTCTATAATAACAGAAACAATTCACTAAACTCTTTAAGCTTTAACCTCAGGAGAAGTATTATGAACATCCAAACTCAACCCAATGCGATGCCGCTTTTTGGAACGCGGTGGGACAACCTGGTCTGCCTCGAACCGGGCCTCAGCTCAAGCGACGTGGTTTCGGCCGGAACTCCGATCTCGTTACGCGCCGATCTCGGTTTTGACGGCTTATTGGCCCCTCTGATCATTGGTCAGACGTTCCGGATTGTCTACCACGCCCAGAGAATCGAGGACAACGTTGTTGTGGCGCCGCTGGTCAGCCCAGTGACGACCGTGACTGCGGCAAATCTTGCGCATATTACCGTGACTGCGGGACCTTTCTCCACCGACCCCGCTGGGAATCTGCCGGTTGCGCCTGGTTTTGCGGCGGGCACCTATCGCCTCGTGGGTCACCTTCACTTCACTAACCCAGCCATTGACACCCTTGTGACTGCTTTCTGTGACGGGCTTATCATCATGGTTACCTAAAGTTGTCTTTGGAAAGAGAAGTTAGATGATACGTTGATGGCCTAGGCAATGTGCATGGGAAGCAGCGTTAATCTGAGGTGAACTTGACGAATCGCTGGCCTCGAGAGTGTTGAGCCGATGGGCACTCACTTTTCGAGGCCAGTGTTCCTTTTAACTGAAATTGAAAATCAGGAGTTAGTCATGGCACGCCAGAAAAACATGTCCACGCCAAAAACTAAAATGAAAAAAACCGAAAAGACTTTGGTTGAAGAAGCGGAAGAGATTGTGGTCAAGCTCGACACTATTGAAAGGGGAGAGGAACTGGCGTCGGCAGAAGTGAAAGATATGACAGACGGGGTGAGTCAATTACAACAGGAAATTGACAAGCTAAAACGCTTCAATCAGCACATTCGGGAAGAAAAGGAGATATTAAGAAAAAGCGTGCAAGCTGCGGAAGAAAACGCCGCCCAACAGTTTGAAGCGGCAGAGAAGGAGAAACGCGAGGCTGAACGGCATCAGCTTCACTCTGAAAGCCGAATCCGAGAATTGGAAAAAACAAAAGCGATTAGTAATGAAAAAACTTCTCTAATTGCCGCACAATCTCAAGCAGCTATCGCAGAAAATATTACTGTTCCAAGTAAGATACTTAAAACGGGAGACGTTCTCGATCGTCAAAAAGCTGCGACGGAGCCTGTAGCACAGAAATTGCCTGAAATATCAATGAGAAGCGTGAATATTCAGAGTGTGAGGGTATTCCAATCCGTTGGGACTCAAGCGCCTACGCTGATGCTTACAACAAGTGATGGGTTCATTGTGCAGACTATTTTCCATCTATCCGGCATACACGCGCTCGCGGTAGCTAGCGAAAAGGCTCCCTATAAGGTAGCGTGTTACATTTACAATTTAACTGAGGGCGGTGTTCCCCTGCTCAACACCAGCAAGGGGCAGTTGAGCGCAAGCAAGCTCGAGTACACCATCAACGCGTACCTTCCCAGCCTCAGGCCTGGGCTTTATCGTCTAACAACGTTGCTTACTATCTCAACCACCCGAAATCTGACAGCACAGTACCAGGGGCCCATCGTTCACGTTCGTTAGCCGGGTTTATTTTTAATGCGTGATACCATTCATTTCAGTCACAAGGGAAACACACCAATGCTGTATATTTGACTTGAGCCCTTGCATCTTTACGTTCCCTGTCCGCCAGTTGTAGCGATGTTCGTAATCTTTGCACTTTGGACAATGATAAACGATCCAATCTCCAACACGGACGGCTTCACACTGATGACGCTCAAGATTTGATCTAGGGTTCGACTCAACTTTAAAAAAGTTTTGCATGATGATGTTCTCCTTAAAAGTTGTTCAAATATAATTAAATATTGAAAACAAATCAAGCATAAATTTTAAGTTAAGGGAATTGAATTTGAGCAGAAAGATTAACATGCTGGCGCCGCTTATGGATCAGCCATTTCCCGGCAAACAGAATCAATTGGCGCTGCCGGCAAAAATTCCACTGTTCCATCGTAATGATCTGACTGCTATCGAAGGCATTGATCCAATAACCGAGATGGCGCTCAACAGTATCGGCATCCGAAAGTTTAACGATTTTCGCGGCCACACGGCGGAAACTTTGGCGCAGGCGTTACGGGAGGATGCGGGTATTGAAATCACCGCGGCAACGATTGCTGAAAAGGATTGGATCGGATGGGCGGAGTTGCTTGAAACTGAAGCTGAAAAAGAGAAAACGGTTGAGAAGTCATCGGCACGCGATGCTTTGCACGATGAAAAATTTAACGAGGCGCAAGCTGATGCAGCCGAGACGATTTATCCGGAAAAACAAAAACCTGAGACACAAGACGAAGCGAACGACGAGGTTGATCTGTTGATTCAGCAAGTGCGGTTTCATCAGTTCGAAAGTCCGGCCACTGCAAACACGGCTGCGGCGAAATTTTTGCGGAGCGAGATTGATTGTCGCCTCACCGGCGCGACAGTTCCGGATATGAAGCCGGATCGTGTTGCGCTGTGCGCGCAAATTCATACTCTGGACACGACAACCGGCGAGCACAAAATGCTGGCTTCGCAAGCGAAGCATCTTCAACTCACCGAGAGTGATTGCCATTTTTCTATCGAATTCGAAGCGCCGAAAATTGGGCGTTATCAGTTGCAAATTGTGGCGTTTTTGCTCGCAGCCAATCCGAAGATCGCCTTTTATCAAGGCCCGATTTTACGTGTCGTAACATGATGATGAAAATTGATCCGACAACTTGGCGTTCTGCCCGCCGTGCGCTTGAGAACGCTGTTGAGCTTTATATCGACGATCCGAACGTGGCGTTTATTGATTTAGGATTTTCAGCGCAGCAGCCTTCCAAGGCCGGACTGGTCATTCGTATCCATCAGCGCCATCGGACGTTTGAAGATTCGAGCATGGCCGAGTGGTCACGTATGATCGGCGCGCCGCAGCTTGGCTTTGCGGTCGAGTTTGTCGAGAGCAAGTTTCGTTATCATTTGCGGCAGCAGATTTCAGAAATCATGCCGTCTTCGCGCCAGGCGCTTTGCGGAGGCCAGCCGCTCGTGAATGAAACCGGACGATTGTTTACGCTGGGCGGAATCGTGCGGGACCGCCAGACGAAAAAGGCGATGGTGTTGAGTAGCTGGCATGTTCTGGCGGACTCGTGGGCCGCCGGCGAAGAAGTTCTGCTCTACCAGCCGGTTTCGGCGGAGGGAAAAGAAACGGCCGAGGTCGCAGCAAAGTACGCGCGCTGCGCCATTCGCGCCGGCCTGGATGCGGCGGTTTCTCGCCTGAGGAGCAACAAGCTGTTGCTCAATCAGCAGGAGGGAATCGGCGAGGTAACCGGTGTGGTTATGCCGCAGCTTGGTATGCAGGTGATCAAATCCGGCGCGGCGACCGGCGTGACCTCCGGTATCATCACCGGCATCCTGGGTTATTCGATGCAGCGATACGCCAATCACAAACAACTCATCGGCCCGTTCGTTTACATTACGCCGGAAGAGCCGAGCGTCCCAATCAATGCTCCCGGTGACTCCGGCGCGTGGTGGTTGGAGCGCTCAAGCCGGCGCGCGGTGGCGTTGCACTTTGCGGGCAGCGATGTTCCTTCGTTTGGCTTGGCTTTTTCCATGCCGGAAGTTTTACACGCCTTGCAAGTCGATGTTGTGACGGAGGCGCCAGCGGTGGCGCACCCTGATCCGGCGGAACAAATCGTCTCGTCTGTCGCGACGCCGATTAAGCCGGCCGCGGTTCAATCTAAAACTTTAAAAACATTTTCAATCAACGCGTTGTTCACCAAACGTTGGATGAACCGTTTTGCGCTGACAGTTGTGTTGTTGACGCTTAGTTTGACGACGGTTATGCTTTTGCAACGGCTCAGCAAGATGCATCAGCGGCAAAGCGATAAAATCAATCATTTGCAGCGGCAAGCGCGAGACATCAAATTCATGATGCAAACCGATAGCGCTCGCCAGCAGCAGGTCCGCAAGATCATCATGATCATCAACCGGTTCAATCCGAAGATGCCGAGCAATTTGAAACTCGATATCGCTTCGGAAATTTATACGATGAGCTTGAAATACAGCCAACTTGATGTCGATTTGATCTGTGCGACCATCACGCACGAATCCGCGCATAGCTGGGATCCGGAAGCGGTTTCCTTTGCCGGCGCTATGGGCTTGATGCAGATTCTGCCGACCACAGCCCGAGGATTAACAAGCGAGGAAGGCATCGTTTGGACTTCCTCGGAAGAGATTCTTTTTAATCCGATTTATAACGTGCGCTTGGGTTGCCGCTATCTGGCGAGCATGGTGGGCAAGTATGGCGTCGAGCCGGGGCTTGCCGCTTACAATGGCGGCGAGAAGCAGGCGATGCGCTGGGCAAATGGCGGCATGAACCACGCACTCTTGCCTCGTGAGACGGCTTTTTATGTTCCCGCGATCATGAAGCTTTACAAAAACTATCGCGAGATGGGTCTCTGAAACCAAGTTTTGGTGGGCAGTCAGAATAAATTGTCGCCCACTGAATTTAAAAAAATTAATTTCTGTGGGCGAGTTTTCCCGCTGCTCTGCTGGAAACGACGACGCTTTGCCATTGAGGTAGGTTTTCATTTAGGCATAGCAATTCTCGTACTATGCCCTCCAGAGCTTGAACTGGCCAGATAGCTAAGCCGTTTCATATTGCTGGCACGTAGCATATCTTGGCGCGTGGTGAGCAAATTATCCCCAATAAAAGACAACTTTTACCTTGACCTTAAAAATATGGTTACGTAAATTAGCGGCATTCTTCCCTTAATTCACGGTCACTTTTCACAAATTCAAGGAGCCGCTTATGGAAAAACCAAACGCAGTATCCGGCAAGCTTTCTCTGCTTGGCGTGTTGTTGCTCATCGTAGTGCTTGCCATCATCGGCTGTCAAAGTGATCAGCCGATTCAAGTCGGGGAAACCCAAGAGGTGCAAGGGACGGCGTCATTGGAGAAAGCGGGTTATCAAGGCGCTCGTCTCGAAGCTGTTCCTAACGAAATGCTGGTGAAGTTCAAAGATGGGGTGCCGGATGCTCGTCGCGGGGCTGCTCTTGGCGCGGTCAATGGCGCGGTCGCGGAGAAAATTCACACGCGGGCAATGAAAGACAGAGGCGATAATGAGGGCTTAACCCTGGTGCGCACGCCGATGCCGGCGAATGCCGCGATTAACGCCCTCAAGAACTTTCCAGAGGTTGAGTACGTGGAACCGAATTATTACTACTACCACAACGCGACCTCGAACGACCCCTACTATACCAACGGCTCCTTGTGGGGTATGTACGGCGACGCCACTTCTCCGACTAATCAATACGGCAGCCAGGCGGGTGAAGCGTGGGCGGCAGGAAATACCGGCTCTAACACGGTTTACGTTGGCGTGATTGATGAGGGCGTCATGCACACCCACCAAGACCTTTCCGGCCAAATTTGGACGAACCCCTTTGACCCGGTTGACGGAATTGACAACGACGGCAACGGCTACAAAGACGATATTCGCGGCTGGGATTTTAACGGCAATAACAACACCACTTACGATGGCACCCAAGATGATCACGGCACACATGTCGCCGGCACCATCGGCGCGAAAGGCGGCAACGGCGTCGGCGTCGTCGGGGTCTGCTGGAATATTAAGATCATCGTCTGCAAGTTTTTGGGGCCCGCCGGCGGCACCACGGCGAATGCCATCAAAGCCGTTGACTACATTACCGACTTGAAAACCCGTCATGGGCTGAATATCGTGGCTACCAACAATTCGTGGGGTGGCGGCGGTTTTTCACAAGGTTTGAAGGACGCCATTGACCGTGCGAATGCGGCAAACATTTTGTTCGTCGCGGCAGCGGGCAATGGTGGAAGCGACGGCGTCGGCGATAACAACGACACGACGCCGCATTATCCTTCTAGTTATACCAGCGCCAATATCATCGCCGTGGCCTCGATTACCTCCAGCGGCGCCAGATCGAGCTTTTCCAACTATGGCGCCACTTCAGTCGATCTCGGCGCGCCGGGTTCGGGCATCTATTCCACTCTGCCGAGCAGCAGCGGCACGAAGTATGGATCGTACAGCGGAACTTCGATGGCGACTCCGCATGTGGCCGGCGGGGCGGCGCTTTATGCGGCGACTCATCCGGGCTCTTCGGCCGCAACAATCAAATCCGCAATTCTCAATAGCACGGTTCCGACGAGCTCCTTGTCGGGTAGATGCGTAACCGGTGGCCGGCTCAACGTTAGCGGCTTCTAAGACGGGTGACGCATTGATGAATTTTGTGGTGCATTTTGATTAGCCATAAAATTGCAACAAAAAAGCTCGAGTTTTTAGCTCGGGCTTTTTTATTGATTCAAAAGGTGAAGGTATATGAAAAATTTTTATTTATACGTGATCGTTTTTATATCCGGCGCGGCAGTGCTGGCGGTTGAGATACTCGGCACTCGCATTCTTGGCCCGTTTTACGGCGTCAGCCTGTTTTTGTGGTCGGCGCTGATTACCGTTGCCCTCGCCGCCCTGAGCTTGGGATATGCGGTCGGCGGGCGCTGGGCAGATAAAAATGCTACGTTACCCCGCCTCTGTTTCCTCGTCGCCGGCGCCGGGGTCTGGCTGCTGTTGATTCCGTGGATGAAGCAGCCGCTGCTTTCGCTGACGGAATCTTTTGGCCTGCGCTTCGCCGTGCTGGCCTCAGCGTTCGTTCTTTTTGCGCCGCCTTTGACGCTGCTCGGCATGGTTAGCCCGTATGCGATCAAGCTGAAAACCGCGAGCCTGAATGTCGTGGGCCGCACCGCCGGGAATCTCTACGCCATTTCAACCGCCGCCAGCGTTGTCTCGGCGCTGATGACCGGTTTTTTTCTCATACCGAATGTCGGGGTCACGCGCTTAACGCTTGCCATTGGCGTCCTGCTGCTGATTACAGCAGCCATCGGACTCATGACAGCCAAAAAATCTAAGCTGGCAGCATTGGGGATGTTTATTATTTTGTTTTTTTGCGGCGCTGTTGTTTGGTTCTTGCCGTCAAGCAATGTCGATCCTGAAAAGGGATTGGTGGCGGTTGAACAAAGTCCGTATGCGGAAATACGCGTGCTGGACACGAACAATAGAAGGCATCTGCTCATAGACGGGGGAACCCATACGATCGTTGATCCAACAACGTGGAAATCGCATTTCCCCTACGTCATCGTTTTGGATTTGGCCAAAGCTTTTTTTGAAAAACCGGGAGAGCTTTTGTTGGTCGGACTGGGGGGAGGATCAGTGGTTAAAAATTTTGCTCATGACGGCTGGAAAGTCGATGCGGTTGAAATCGATCAGGTCGTGATCAAAGTCGCCCGCGAGCATTTTGGGCTGGAGGCGTCGGAAGGCAACATTTTTGAGATGGATGGCCGCCAATATCTGCTGCGGCATGAGAAAAATTATGAGATCATTGCGATGGACGCCTTCGGCAGCAGCTCGATTCCCTTTCATTTGGTGACGGAAGAGGCTTTTGCCTTGATCGCGTCGCGGCTTAGCGCTGATGGGGTCCTCGCGATCAACATTGAAGCGCTCGGCTGGCATCACATTCTGGTGCGCTCACTGGCGGCGACGCTTAATAAGAGTTTCTCATACGTGCTGGCGCTGCCGACTTACCGGCCGCCTGAAAGCATCGGCAATCTGATCATACTCGCCTCAAATCGAGAACTCAAGCTGAGCCGGCCAGTCGAAGGCGATATAACCGATCTGAACTATCTATCGACTCCGGCTTACCATCAAAACCTTGCTTGGTATAATCGTTTTGCTCCGGATACGCGTGAGGTCCCGGTTTTGACTGACGATATGAATCCCGTTGATTTATGGGCCGAGACGATCAATCTTGCGGCGCGGCGGAATCTGCACAGGTACTTTGAAGCGAGCGGCTTGAGCTGGTGAACACCTCACCTCTTCGGCAAAGCGCGAAACTCACCGGTGACTTCAATGTCTACCGCATAGCCTTCGAGATTTTTGGGAATCTTTCGCTCCAGCTCCGGCGTTAACGCAACGACGTAAACTTTAATGCAAGGCTTGTCGTCGCAGAGGCCTTGGGCGGTTCCCACCACCCCGGACATGGCCATCAAGTCGTCGGTGTGTTTTTTCAATACCGCTTCGATTGAGCTTTTAGACATGGCTTCATCTCCCTGGCGGTGTTGACTGGCTTTTTGTGAACAAGCCAGCGCAGAAATCGCCATCAAAAGCGCGGCTATGAAACAGCCTTTTATCTTGAGATGGGCAGACATAAGATTTTTCATTGAAGTCATTTGGGGAACAACGATGAAACGTGATTTTTCCATAAAAACCTAAAATGAAAGAGCAGCTTAATCATGATGTCGCTTAAGCTGCTCCTTCCATTTTATCAAAACTTCGATTCGGTGGTGAATCAAAACTGCAATTAATTGCCAACAACCGTAACATTAAATGCGCTCAATACCGCACCAATCGGGTTGGCAATGGTGGAGCCGCCGCCGGCAAACAACAGACCCACAGGTTTGCGGTCGTCGCTCCCGCCTCGTGCAACGATCAGCGATCCGGAATCTCCGCCGGAGCTGAAGCCGCCGCCGATGACGATCTGATTGACAAAGCGGGCGACACCGCTTTCTGCGCCATAATTGACATTGACCGTAGCGTTGATGCCTTGTACTTTGCCGTTGGTATGTTGTGTCGTGCGACCGTATTTCTGCACGTTCATGCCGACCGAAGCGCTAACTGTGGTCGCCCTCGGCTGGCCATAACTTCCGGCATCGGGATGAGTCGCGCCGGTCACATCAGCGTCATTGACGACATCTGCGATCGCCGCATCAACGACATTGTCACCGCCGGAAAAGTTGATGGTCACGAAAGCGGAGAGATCGGCGATTCTATCGGCCGGATCTTGTCCTCCATCGAATGTCCCGGGCTGAAGGATGTTATCGCCATTAGTGGCATTGTTCGAGTTGGCCATCACGTGGTTGTTGCTCAAAATGTAAACCGTGTTGTTCTTCGTAACCAGACAGCCCAGCGTGCCGGCCGTGATGGCAGGATGTCCCAAAGAAACGCCATTTGGCGCTGGGCGGTGTCTTAGCTTAGGATCGAAACCACCGCCTCCAGGAGGGCCGCCTTTTAACGCTTTGATCTCGCCAGTGACCAGGACAATCACCGGCACATCTTCAATCGCAGCCGGAATCGCCACAGGCGCAACGCCCTTTCGTAATGACTCAATTCTGATATCGGCTTTCGTGGTCAATTCAGATTTTGTCATGATCACGATGGCGGGCTTGCCGTCTTCAGCGAGTCCGGTCGCCGTCCCGACAACCTCAGTTGGGGTGATTTGGTTAAAGCACCAGTTAATTATTACCAACCCATGAACCCGCAACTAAAACAGCGCTAATTCCCCTGAAAAGGCATCGACTCTGAGGCAAGCTCTCAGCCTCTTTTAAAAACTACAAAAGCTCTACGTGCCAGGCTGAGAAAAATAAAACGATGGATTTGGTAAGAGCTTGTGACCTTTAATAAAGAATTGTGTTGCAAAAGTATGAGTACTTTAGGCATAAAAATGATTAAAGGCAAGAAGAATTTTAACTGAATAAAAAAAGCCCGAGTTTTTAACTCGGGCTTTTTCTATTTATTCAAAAGGCGAAGCCATTCATTCGGCCAAAAGCAGCAAACTGAATTACTGCCCTCGGATAGCAGCCGAATCAAGGCCAGGCCATTTTTCCGGCATCGTTGCGTAATCCCACCAAAAATCCGTTGGAAACATTTGCGCAATTCCAAAATTAGCGCCTGAAGGCTACGCCCGTGGGTGCGGCTACAAAAGTTTACTCGAGGTCAGCCCCGCAACTTTCCAAGCTGCGGGACCGCCTCGTGGTCAAGCATTCTCGCCGGTCTTCATTAAGATGAACTTAACGAAGTTTACTTGACCATAGCCATTCGTGAAATGTAAGGTTTAAAACTTAAGGCGTAAAACGTAATGTGAAACGTAAGGCGTAAAATTACGGTTTACGTTTTACGCCTTACGTTTTACCCTTATCTAACCATGGCCATTTTGCGGGTGCTCACAAAATCGCCGGCTTCCAAACGGAAGAGATAAAGGCCGGTGGAAAGCGGGCGGCCGTTGTTGTCTTTGCCGTCCCATGTTGCGCTGTAAACACCGGCGTCTTGCAGCGTGTTGACCAGAGTCCGAATTTCCTGGCCAAGCGCGTTATAAATCCGCAGGGTTACATTCGTTCGGATCGGCAGATGATATTTGATGCTGGTCTCGGGATTGAATGGATTCGGGTAATTCTGTTCCAGCTCGAACGTAGCCGGAATTTCCGCGGTTGTTGCCTGCACGCTGGTCGTGCCCAAAATCAGCTCGACGTTCACGGCGTTTCGGCCGTTGCCGACCGAGACCGGCACGGTTTGCTCGGCGTCGCCGTTGGCGCTGGTCGCGGAAATTTTAAATTCACCCGCCGGCATTTCGTCGAGCGCGAAATTGCCGTCGTTGCCGGTTAGAGCGGCTGCGATGACGACGCCGTTGTCCAGCGCCTGCACCACGGCGTTTTCAGCGCCGCGACCCTGATTCTTATGGCGAACCCGTCCGGTGATTTGGTACGGGCCGCGCTGCGCCGGGGTAAGAGCAAAGTTGATCTCCACAACCGCGCCGTTTTCGACGCCAAAGATTTTGGCTTCGCGGAACGATTTGGCATTGTCAAAATATTCGGCGATGAAGCGCGGCGCGGCAGCCACGGCGACGTATTTTCCCGCCGGCACCGGAATTTTATATTTGCCGAATTCATCCGTCATCGTAAAATGTGGCGCGTTCGGAACATTGCTCGGCGCGCTCATCGCAATCACCAAGACGAAGGCATGCGGAATCGGGTTCTTGTCCGCTTCGGAAACCACCACGCCCGCAATCGTGCCGCCGCGCGGCTCGAATTTTTTCAATTGAAAATTGATTTCGCCGGTTTCCTTCGGCGCTTCGACTTTCACCGGCGTGGCGTTTTCTCGCAGCGGCGCGTCTTTATAGTACAAACCTTGAAAGCCTTCGGCAGCGGCAAACACGATGTACTCGCCGCTGGGCAATCCTTCAATGCGATACTTGCCGTCGCGGCCGCTTTCTCCGCGCGCGATGGGCACCCGGCCTTCTTTCGGGAACACTTGCACGCCAACACCCGGTATCGGCTTCTGGTCGGCCGCGGAAAGCACGCTGCCGCTGATCGCGCCGCCTTGCATCAGCGTAAAGTTAATGTCCTTGACGTCGCCGCTTTCAGGAACTTCCACGGGTTTGGCGTCTTTCAAATTGGCGGCTTCCTTCCAAAACTCAGGCTGGTAACCGCGCGCGCCGGCTTGCACGAAATATTTGCCGGCCCGCACGCCGTCGAACTTGTAGTTGCCGTTCTCATCGGTTTTGGTGACAAACGGCAGCCGCAATTCCTCTTTGCTGATCAGCGCATCTGCCGCGGTGTTTTCTTGAAACGCCGTGACGATCGCGCCGGCAATCGGCTTGCCGCTGGCTTCGTCGGTGACGCGGCCGCTCAACGTCGCCAGCTTGTCCATCGTAAAGTCGATGTTGACAGTGTGTTTGTTTTCAAAAACCTGCACCGGCGTGGCTTTGACAAATTCGCGCGCTTCTTTAAAAAATTCCTTGTGAAAACCGCGCGCCTCAGCCGAGACGACGTAAAACCCCGGCGCGACATTGGCGATGTACTCGCCGCGTTCGTTGGTGAAAACATTGAACACCGGCCGCGGTTTATCCGTTGAGTTGATCAAAACGTGAATCGTGACGGCCGCCTTGGCGATGGGATCCTTTGTCGCGGCGTCGGTGACTTTGCCGGAAATGGCGCTGGCCGTGGCAAGAAGGAAATTGACGCCGTCAACCGTCTGCTCATCCCGCACGGAAATTTGTTTCGCTTTGCCAAGCTCGCGTTCGTTGTCAAAAAACTCGCCTTTGAAACCGGCGGCTTCGGCGAAAACGACATAGGTGCCGGTGGGAAGGCCGGTCAACGCAAAACTTCCTTTTTCATCGGTAACGGCGTGATGCTTCAAATCCGGCCGCAGCAGCAGAATCGCCGCAACGTGCGCGCCGGCAATGGGAGCTTTGGCGTCGTCATCGACGGCCACCGAGCCGGAAATCGTCGCGCCTTTGCTGAGCGCAAAATTAATTCCCGTTTTGTTTTCGTTTTCAGCCAGCCGCACCGGCGTCGCCTGCTCGAAACGATCGACATTATCATAAAACTCGGGCAAATAGCAGCGGGCTTCGGCTCGCAATACATAATGGCCGGGAATAAGTTTTTCGAATTTATAATTTCCTTGCGCATCGGTTTCAACGCGCCGGGCAAAACGAAAGTTGGGCGTGCCGATCAGATCGGCCCACACCACGGCTTTTTCAATCGCCGCGCCGCTTTTTTGATCTTTCACATTGCCGGCGAGCGAGGCGCTGGCGGAAGCGACGATCACCCGCGCTTCACCGCGATGCACCGCGCCGCCAAATTCGACGAACGCCACGACCGTGCCGATGCCGGTTCCGTGTCCCGCGGCAAACAAACCGCTATTCGGCTCAATCTTTCCCAGGTTGTTGGGAATAATGTCCCATTTCACGCGCTGCGCCAGCTCCGGTTGGCGGCCGGTCGGCGTGACAATGAAAGCTTTGAATTGCTGCGTGCCCAGAGGCGGGACAATGGCTTCGCCCGGCTCGACAACAATTTTAACCGGCAGAATTTGCGGTTTGCCAATGATCACCCGGGCTTCGCCGGCATACGTCGCGGCGCCGGCTTGCGCCTTGGCGATGATCTTGACTTCACCGTCCTCGCGGCCGGCCATGAAAAAACCGTCTTCACTGATTTTTCCGAGCGATTCCGGACTCACATCCCAACCAAGTTTTTCAATCCGAATCGCCGCGCCTTGACTGTTGAACAGCAGCGCTTGAAATTTAATCCCCTGTCCCGGCTCGACCCTGGCCTCGTGCGGCGTAATCATCAGCTTGCCATCCATCATCGGGCCTTGTGCGGCGGCGGGGAAGACCATGCCGAGCATCATCACAGCGGCAAACAAATAGCGACTCAATCGCATAAGCGTGACCTCCTAGATTAAGGGGTTCCTATGAATTGTGAACAATGAAATAATAAAGTTGCTCACCATCTCACAACGTCTTCCCCCGCGCGTCTCCGTGTCTGCTTGACGCTGAGAACACGCGGGAGAAGCTTTAACCGTTCAGGCAACGCCCGTAGGGTTTCGAAGGGAGAAGGATTTAAAAGGACAGCGACATTCATATTGTATATTCGTTTAGGGTTAAAATTGCAGTCATTGCGAGGCGTTTTTTGCCGAAGCAATCTATTTATTTTCAAAGGATTGCTTCGCTGAGAAGCGCTCGCAATGACTGTTAAAAAATAACCCGTAACGAGTATATTTCAACATAAATGTTGGGTTACATCATCATCATCTCCTCACGCAATTTTCAATCAGATCATTCGCGACTTCCATGATCGCTACGGCCAGCCGGATTTGGCCGCGGTCCAGCGCGGCGCGGCTGCGCTGGAGCATGTCCAAAGCCTGCGCCTGCACCGTTTGGCAGGCGTCGAGTTCCCCGGCCGCGGAAATTTCCCGCGCCCGGTTCTCGAGCTGTGCCCAACGCTGCAAAAGCGCTTCGCGCGTTAGGGCTTGGGTTTCGCCCGGCGCTGGCGATTCGCGCAGCATGGTTTCGGCGCGAAGCAGGAGATGCTGCGCCATGCGAATCAATTGAAAGCCGATCACCAACCGGTTTTGGCGGCCGGCAGTTTCGGCGGCTTTATAGGCATTCGTGGCCATTTCAATCAATGGCGCCGCTTCCGGCTTGTTGGCTTCGCGGGCTTTGGCGCCGACTTCTTCGAGGTCGCGGGCCAATTCCCGCAGCGCTTCGTCATAACGTTGCGCCAAATTTCCTGCATTCACCGCGCCGCGATCGACTTTGCGCATGGCCTTGTCCACGAAATTTCGCGCCAACTCAAGACGCCATTTGGCCTCCTGCATTTGCTGCTGATCAAGCGCGGATTCCGCTTCGCGCACCAACGCCCGGGCGCGCTCCAGAAACAAAGAGGCGCGCGGATCCGCATTTTCTTTGCTCTCCTGTTCCGCGGTTTGAATCAAATCCTGCAATAACGCCACTTCATGACGGCCAAAGTCTTGTCCCTTGCGGCCGGCCATCGACAGATCGATTGCCCGCAGCAACAAGCGCGTGGCGCCGCGATAAAGCTGCTGGCCCAACGCCGTCTCGCCTTTGCGGAATGATTCCTGCGCGGTGCGGGCTTGTTTTTGGGCTTGCTCGAAAACCAATTGCGCCGCCGTATTCTTGCTGGCTGCGCCCGTGGTTTCAATCGCCTCGCGCGTGCGCTTTTCCAATTGTTCGTAGCGTTCCCGCTCGCGGTTCAACACGGTCTCCGGCGCAGTATCCGGCGCTGGCTTGCGCCCTTGCACCAAATTGATCGCTTTCTCCACCAGCGCGATGGCGACTTGATACAGCTCGGAAGCCCGGCGCGGATCCCGCTGCGCCGCGCGCTCGGCGTCGAGCTGGGTTTTGCGCGCTTGATAAACCAGGCGCTGCGCCTCGCGATTGGTCTGGCTGAGCACGATCTGTTCCGCGCGCGGCATCAATTCCGCGAGACGGTTGCGCAGGCGCGAGAGCGGAACATCGTACGCCAGTTTGAGCGCGCGCTCAACGTAAGTTTTTCCAAGCGCGAGATTGGCCAGCGCTTCTTTCAGCAGCGCCTCGCGCAGCCGGTTGTCGTTCAGCGCGAGGGCGCGGTGGTATTTGGCTTCCGCTTCTTTGGCCGCGGCTTCGGCTTTCATCAAAAAATCACGCGCCTCGCGATGATCAAACGCGGCGAGGATTTCCCTGGCTTTGGCAATGGCATCACGCAGTTCCTGCAAACCGGTTTTGACGCGCGTTTCGGTCAGATCGGTTTGCGCCGAAACCGGAAGCGTCGCGGTCAGCAAACCCAACAGCATCAAAAACCAAACGCCGGTGCGGCAAGGTTGGTGAAGGCCGGCAAAAAAATTTTTACGCGCTGTGTTCATCGGTTTGATTTTATATGAAAACGTCGGTTTACCACTTCACCTCTTCTTCTGCAAGGGTTATACCAACTTTTTTTTGACTTCATTTAACCTGATATAAGAATAGGTGTTTAAAAGACATGCTGCGCCTCGCGTTTTTGCGCTTATGTGGCAAAATGTACATTGAAGTACAAAGACCGATGTACATTGACGGACAAAAGGAGCGCGGACATTCTTGCCCGCGATACCTTTTGTGGACTAAAAGTCCACGCTCCTCTGCCGCGTTTTTATTTGCTTTTTCACCCCAAATAATTTATCTTGGTATCACCGTAAATTTTCATAAACTTTACAACAAAACCCCAATGGGGCAATATGCCGTCTGCATTTCGCCATCTCGAGCTTTCACCCAAACAACTCGCGCAATATCTGCGCCTGCTCGTCGTCATTGCGGCGCCGGTTTGCGGCAAAAATCCGAGCGAGCCGCCCGGCCAGCCGCTGGATGTTTGGGGCGAGTGGCGGCGGTTTCGCGAAGCGTTTGATCGCAGCCGCGATCCGGTGCAGGATCACGCCGCGCCGTATGCCGTCGTGCGCCTGTTTCCGCCGACGCTGGAAAATCTCCGGCACGCGCTGGCGTTCGGCGATGCCAGCAGCGCCTATCAAATCGTCCACTTCATCGGCCACGGCAACACGGCGGGCCTCGCGCTCGAAGACGAATTTGGCCGCGAGCAATTCGTGCCGGTGGCCGAACTAACCGCCGCGTTCAAAAATTCGCGCGCCAAGCTCGTGGTGCTGAACGCCTGCGAAACCCGTCCGCTCGCCCAAGCCTTGCAACACGCCGGCATCCCCAGCGTGATCGGCACGCACGCGCCGATTGCCGACGAGGCCGCGAAAATTTTTAGCGAAACTTTTTACAGCCGGCTGGCCCTCGGGCAATCTCTGCAAACCGCCTTTACTGCCGCGCAGGAAATTTTAACCAACAAATTTGGCGAAGCCGCCGCGCAAAATCTCTCGCTCTTGCAATTGACGGACACGATCCTGCCACTGCCCCAGCCACCTGCCACTGATTTCCTGCTCCTCGCCAACGAGCCGCCGCACAACTTGCCGCTGACGCAGTACACGCGCCACTTTGCCGGGCGCGGGCCGGAGCTGGTGCAAATCGGTGAATGGATGGCCGAGCTGGCCGAGCCGGTGATCGCGCTGCACGGCGTCGGCGGCATCGGCAAATCCAGTCTGGCGACGATGGCGGCGCTGCGCCACAGCCACCGTTTTGACGCGGTGATTTTTGCCACCGCCAAAGACGATCCGGAAAATTTTGGCGTCGAAAAAATCGTGCAGGCGCTCGACGCGGTGTGCGGCACGAGCTGCCTCGGCGAAGCCACGCCGGAAAAGCGCCAGCAGGCCGCCTTGCGCGTGTTGAACAGCCGGCGGCTCCTGCTCGTGCTGGATAATTTGGAAACGCTGTCGCCCGCGGCCACCACCGCGCTGGGAAATTTTTTGCGCCAGCTCGATCATCGCCTCGGCAGCCTCGCCCTGCTCACTTTACGACCGCGGCAGAAAAATCCGCTCACCGACTTGGCCGGCCGCTACCTGCTGCCGGTTGAACGCCTCGATTTATTGAGCGCTGTGCAATTGCTCGTAGGACAGGCTGGCAGCCTGTTCTACAAAATTCCCCTGCGCCCGCCAACGCCCGCGGAGAAACCGCAGTTATCCGATTTCGCCGGCCACCTCGGTTTTCGCCCTGAGGCGCTGCCGCAGCTTGCCAGCATCAAAGACCTTGCCGAGGCCTGCCATTGCCATCCGCGGCTGATGGAACTGGCGCTCGGTGATTTGCGCCGCCCCACGACTTCGTTTGGCGCGGTGATCCAGCGCCTGCAAAAACTTTCCGGCAAAGATTTGCAAGCGGCGGTTGACGAGATGTTGGGCCGCATGATAACCGCTTTGCAGGCTGAAGCGCCCGAGGCCGTGGCCCTGCTGCAGATCATGACGATTTTTCGTGGGCCAGCGGAAGTGGCTGCGCTGGCCACCGTGCATGCCGGCGAAGAGCCGGAAGCGTTTGACGAGGCCCTCAAGGCCGCCGAAAACAGCTCGCTGCTCAGCGCGGAAAATGACCGCGTTTGGCTGCACTCGCTCACCGCGCAATTTTTAGAAAAGCACGCGCCGCTGAGCGAAGCCTTGGCCCAAACCCCGTTGGATACTTATCCCACGGGGCAAGCCTACCGCCCCGAAAGGGCCGTTTACCGGCGGCGCCACGCCGAATATTATTTGGCCAAAGCGCGACAGTATAAAAAAGACAACATGGAGCAATGGCGCGAGTTCGACGTGGATTGGGAAAACATTGCCGCCGCCGCGGATTGGGTGGCGGCCTTGCCGGTGGAGCAGGAAGAGCAGGCCAAACTCGTGGGCGACTTCGCCCTCGCCGTGACAGACGTCGTTTATTGGCGCAAACTGCCGGCGGAAAAATGGCTGCTTGCCGGCGCCGCCGCCTTTGCGCGTTTGGAAAATAAAAAGCGCGAAGGCTTGATATACAATGGAATCGCTGGCATCTACATGGGGCGTAGCGACTACGACTCTGCTTGGCAATGGCTTCAAAAATGTGTGGAAATCTATGAAACGCTGGAGAATCGCGCCGGGCTGGCCACTTCCTACAATAACATCGGCATGATTTACAAAGCCCGTGGCGACTACGACGCCGCGCTGCAATGGTATCAAAAGAGCGTCGCGATTGACGAAACGCTGGGCGATCGCGCCGGGCTGGCCGCTTCCTACAATAACATCGGCGAGGTTAACCGTGCCCGTGGCGACTACGACGCCGCGCTGCAATGGTATCAAAAGAGCGTCGCGATTAAAGAAGCGCTGGGCGATCGCGCCGGGCTGGCCGCTTCCTATTCTAATATCGGCTCGATTCAATACGCCCGTGGCGACTACGACGCCGCGCTGCAATGGTATCAAAAGAGCGTCGCGATTCAAGAAACGCTGGGCGATCGCGCCGGGCTGGCCGCTTCCTACAATAACATCGGCGAGGTTAACCGCGCCCGTGGCGACTACGACGCCGCGCTGCAATGGTATCAAAAGAGCGTCGCGATACTAGAAGCGCTGGGCAATCGCGCCGGGCTGGCCACTTCCTATTCTAATATCGGCTCGATTCAATACGCCCGTGGCGACTACGACGCCGCGCTGCAATGGTATCAAAAGAGCGTCGCGATTAAAGAAGCGCTGGGCGATCGCGCCGGGCTGGCTATATCCTACAGTAACATCGGCCTGATTTACGACGCCCGTGGCGACTACGACGCTGCCTTGCAATGGTATCAGAAAGGTGTTGAAATTCAGCAAGAGCTTGGTAATAAAGCAAGCCTAGCTATTTTCTACAATAACATCGGCGAGGTTAGCCGCGCCCGTGGCGACTACGACGCTGCGCTGCAATGGTATCAAAAGAGCGTCGCGATTAAAGAAGCGCTGGGCGATCGCGCCGGGCTGGCCGCTTCCTACAATAACATCGGCGGGATTTACGACGCCCGTGGCGACTACGACGCCGCGCTGCAATGGTATCAAAAGAGCGTCGCGATTCAAGAAGCGCTGGGCGATCGCGCCGGGCTGGCCGTAACACTGAACAATATGGGTTTCGTTGCGCAAGCCAAACAAGACTGGTCCACCGCGCTTGCCTATTTTACCCGCAGCCGCGATCTCTATCAACAAATCGGCTTGGAGAAAAAAGTGCAGGAAAAGGAAGCGCTGATCGAAGAGGTGCAAGCAAAAATCAAGGGCTGACGGAACAACGGGCCCGTTTAAACTCCGTTAGGAGTGAAATGTTTATAGCAATGCGCCGTCCCAGCTTTGGGAACTCCGTAGGAGTGAAATGCGCTTCTCTTCAATAATCGAGGTTTGTATCAAACGAAATGCGACATGCCACTCCTCTGGAGTTGAAAAAGACAAGAAAACACCACAACTATAAACATAGCACCCCTAACGGGGTTCGGCAAATACCAAAGAATTTTTTATCTTACATACCACTATCGCAATGGAGCTATGCCAAAAATTTGAAAGTACGGAGAAAAATTATGTCCATGATAATTCGAACGGTTGAGGCCGTTTACGAGCATGGGTATCTGCGGCCATTGCTGCCTCTGGAGGCGCGTGAGGGATTGGTTTATTTCGTTACCGTGCTCGATCTGGCGGAATTTAGAAACAAAGAGCAGGCGCCGCAAAGTTTGCGCGGCAAATTTCGCGGGTATTTGAGCACAACGGAGGAGTTGAGTCGAAATAAACAGGCGGAAAAAGCGCTGGAACTGTAATAATTCAGCAATCACAGCCCGTAACGGTATCGCCTTCTCTAACCGCACCGGAATGCTTCGTTTTCGATGCGTGTGCGTTCGTTGCATACTTCAGCAACGAGGCCGGCGCCGATAAAGCCGAACACCTCATCGAACGAGCGCGAATCGGAGAGGTGCAATTGTTTGCGACTAATGTCGGTCGCTGATTCATTTGCTCTTGCGCTCGCCAAAGAAATCAATGCCAAAGTTGTGAGCACAGACCATCACGAGCTTGACGCTGTCGAAAAGGCCGGAGAATTGCAATTTTTCTGGTTACGATAACGTTGCGGCTCCCATTTCGTTGCGAAATTCAAATTTTAAAAACCTCACCTCTTTCCGTTGCCCGCAGTGCAGCGAAGCGTTGCAATGGTATCAGAAAAGTGTGGCCATCCAAGAAGCGCTGGGCGATCGCGCCGGGCTGGCCGTAACACTGCACAATATGGGTTTCGTTGCGCAAGCCAAAGAAGACTGGCCCACCACGCTTGCCTATTTCACCCGCAGCCGCGATCTCTCTCAACAAATCGGCTTGGAGAAAGATGTGCAGGAAGAGGAAGGATTGATTGTGGAGGTCAAAAAGAAAATGGGGTAAAGGAAGCAATCATCAAAAAGATTTCCGTGAAACATTGACTTTGATGAGGAACTTTTTTATCTTTTCTGAGCACGATGGAAGCATTCAGCCAAAACAAACGGATAGATTAAACAATGAATACAACACTTGTTATGACTCGCGACGAAGCCGTTCATGTCATTCATGAAATGCTTCAAGCCCTCGGGCCGCAGGTCACAATTGAAATTCAGCGGGAGGACAATGCGGTTACCCTGAAGGCGCAAACCGGCCCTTCCGAATTGCAGCAATGGGCGAAGCGCATGGGAGACCGTTACCAGAGCGTCTTTGAAAGATTGGCAAATAGCTGATGACAATCCGTTATCTCACCATAGAGGAAGTTCTTGCTCTGCACGATTACGCGGTGGAACGTTTTGGCGGCTCATTCGGATTGCTTGATTACGGCAAACTTGAAGCGTCGCTGGCGGCGCCCATGCAGATTTCAACGCCAGCGATAATGAGTTGTATCAGTTTACGATGGATGTGGCAAATTCGCTTTTGGACAAAGACAACATTGCAGAATGGTTGAAGTCACACGCGGTTCGTATAAAGACCTCTGCTTAGGCAGAAAAAAGCAAAAAAATTTTGACCGTTGGCAGTCCTTTCCGTGGGGTCGCCCCGGACTCGCCGCTTCCCACAATAACGTCGCTTCGGTTAATTTTGTTAGCTCGGGCTTTTCAAAATTTTTTCCCCAACCACTAACGCCTTCAACTCCTCCAAAAACGACCGCATCAAGCGAAAACCGCTTTCCCAAAACTCGGGCCGGCGGATGTCGAAGCCCATTTTTTTGATCATGCTTTCCGGCGCTTCCGCGCCGCCGGTTTCCAGAAGCCCGACATAACGCGGAATAAAACGCCGGCCTTCTTCTTCATAGCGGTTGAACAGCGCCAGCACCAGCAGCGCGCCGAAGGTGTAGGCATAGCAGTAAAATCGCGTGTGCATGAAATGCGGAATCGCCGACCAATACCATTGCTGTTCCGGCAGAAAATCAACCGCCTCGCCGTACATCTCAGCGCGGCGTTTCGTCCACAGCTCGCTGAGCTGCGCCGCCGAAAGCCGTTCCTTCGCGCCTTGCAAATGCGCCTCCAATTCAAATCGGGTGTAGTAATTTTGCGTGTGAATCGTCGCAAAAAAATCTTCCAGCTTGCCGGTCAAAATCGTGAGGCGCATCTCGCGGTCTTTCACTTCCTGCAACAGCTTGCGCGTGAGCAGCATTTCCGCAAACACCGAGGCGGTTTCGGCGGCGACGAGCGGCGGATGATAGTTGAACAGCGTCTGCTTGCGGCCGGCGTAAAAATCGTGCAGGGCGTGGCCCAGCTCGTGCGCCAGCGTGTAGACATTGTCGATGTCGTCGTTATAGCTCATCAAAATGTACGGATGATGCTGCGGCAGCGCGCCGTGGCAATAGGCGCCGCCGCGTTTGTTTTTGCGCACTTCCGCGTCAATCCATTTTTTGTCGAACATCTGCTGCGCCCAGCCGCTGAACGCCGGCGAAAAATTTTCAAACGACTGCAAGATCAATCGTTTCCCTTCGTCAAAAGGAATCACTTCCTGCTTCTCCGTCACCGGCGCGATCAAGTCGCAGCCGCGCACTTTGGGCATTTTCAATAGCCGGGCTTTCAGCGTATAATATTCCTGCGCCAGATGATTGTGGGCGCTCGTCACCTCCATCATCGTCTCGACGATCTCCGACGCGATGCGGTTGCGCAGGTGCGCCGGCGCGATCGGGCTGCTGTAGCCGCGCATCTCCATTTCGAGGCCGTGATCTTTCAACATGGCGTTGAACAGGTTGGTGAAAATGATTTCGTTCTCGCCGTAGCGGCTGTCGTAGGCGCGTTTCGCCCGCTCGCGCAAATCCGGCTCCGGCCGGCGCAGCAGATTGCGCACTTCCTCGCCGGTCAGGGTTTTCATCTCGCCGTCCACTTCCAACGGCCACATAAACGAGGCGGTGTATTCCGTATACAAATTAACCAACGCGTTTTTGCCGGACAAATCTTTTTTGTTGATCACCTGCTCTTCTTTTTCGGAAAGCGTGTACGGCGTGTACAACCGCACGCCTTCGAGATAATGCCGGTAGGCGTCAAGCCGCCCGGTGGCGAGGAGTTCGTCAAATTTAGCGCCGGAAATTTTTTGCACTTCCAACTCGAAGAACAGCACGAAATTTTGCACCTGCGCCATCAAATCCTGGCAGCGGGCGTAAAGCGCTTTAATCGCGTCATCCGCCGTATTCGCCGTGAACGCGAGAAAAGCGTAAATTTCCGGTTTGTAAATTTGGGTATAAATCGCTTCCAGCGCGACAATCGCGCCGGATAGAGTTTCCGCGGTCAAATCATCATGTGAAATTTTGCCGCGATACGCCTCGGCAAATTGTTTTGCTTTTGCCGCCGCTTCCTGCAGATCGGCGGCAACCTTTGAATCATCGTGGCGGGCATAAAGATCGGAAATATCCCAACGAACGCCCGCGGCTTTCAGATTTTTGTCCTGAGTCATGATTTCCTTTCTGGGCTTGTCATCATATCGCAAGTTTTTTGTACCTTCATCATCGTTAAGATACACAATTCATCCCTAAAAAACAAATGCCACGGTTTTGGCCGTGGCATGAGTCTTTCGCCCAAGTGCGCATGCGATAAAAACTCATTGTGGGCGGAAAACAGGCATGTCGCGCAGCACGTTGGGATTTATTCTCGTTACGCGCCTCACGCTTCGCAAATAGGTCGTGGTATCGGAAACCATGGGTAGAACTGTGGGCTTTAACACACGTGCAGCTTTTAGGTCGTTCAATATCAATATCTTTCTCAAATCATACTTCCCGATCCAGCGAGGGTCAATCGACACAGGTGTCTGCGGATTACAAGGGGTTGCAGTGACCGTCGTTACAGAGGGGGGAGGTGGGGGAGGATATAAAACGGCTGCAATCTCGTCTATTTTATTTCTCGTTCCTCTTGCGATTTCCGGACTCATCGAAGCATAAAGGCACCAATTCAGTTGCTCCAAAGAAGAATCTCCCACCGCTTTCAAAAGCGCGGCATCGGCATTTTGATTCTTTAAATCAATAAATCTGTCATAAAGGCGATCCCCATCGCGGCAGGCGTTTTCCCATTTTGGCAGCGACACGGTTGAACCTAATACTTTGGCTAAAGCTTGTGAACTGAAAAAAAGATACCCACCGCCCACGAGAAGCATCACAATCAAAGAAGGAATCCCAAATCTCAGCACCTTGTTTTTGGGGAAGACGCCTTTCCATAATGCCCGTATCAACCAAAACAGGAGCAGGAAAGTGAGAATAATAATGACGACCTTGGCCAGAACAACCAAAGTTGAATTGATCACGATTGCAACGCGATTCGTCCCCGTATCGATTAATTGCGTCGAGCGCACGTAGATATGGTCAACGGCCTCTTTAATGGCATCAGCGACTTCTTTCAGGATGGATACGATCGAATCCTTGATTTGAGAGATGCGCTCGGCCAAAGCCTGATTTATGCATTGAATGCTATCCCGAATCATCTGATTTATTTCAGCCAAGAGCGCTCTGGCCTGCCTGATGAGATCGTTTAAAAGCTGGCGTAGTTGGGTCACTGCTACTTGGATTACTTCCTTTGCCGCCTCTTTCAGTTGATCAACCCGTTGGCGCATCTGCTCGCTCAATTCTCTGATGGTCTCCCTCAGTTGAATGGCGGCTTGCCCGACGAGATTGTTTCCTGCGTCTTCCAGTTGCTGTATCAATCCCTCGATCTCGGCAATGGGCAAATTTACGTCAACATCGGCAGCGCCGCCCATTGCGTAAACATTGTAAGTAGGAGCACAGAGATTAAAAACATATAGCAGCAGATTAATCCCCCAAAATAGCCGGTAAGAGAGTTTAAACATATATTGCTCCTTTAGTGAATTTGATGATTGGAGAATCTCAAAAGCAATCAATGCACGGCACAGCCAGGTTGCCCATGATTAAAAGTAAATGTGGTTCCCCTATTTTTTCCTATATCTCCTTGACAGGAGGCGTTCCAATCTCCTACTTGCACTCGGATTTCCCATCTACCAGGCTTTAAGTTTTTGCGTTCTATGGAGGGGGCTGGATTAATGTTGTTCTGTGTGATTTCATAGCTTCTGCTCACATTGAATGAGCCTTCTCCCGTTCCTTCCGCTTCTGCGATGAGGGTGCCTGAATATCCTATCGACACTGTCTTGGTACCGGCTGGAGAAGCCAGGCGCAACAAATTTTGAACTTCAATAGTTGCGTTTCCGCTTTCACGTACCGGTGTTGTTTTTACATCAGCGCCGCATAATACACATCCTCCACACCCGCTCTTCATGCTTGAAACAATGATGAACACCAAGCACAGCAGCCATATCGTGGCCAGTCCTTGATGTTTCTCCGGCAGCCCGAGATAACTAAGGAATCGTTTTGACATATGATCCTCGTCAATTTAGTGATTACATTGTTTTATTCGAAGCTTAAAAATGCCAACCTCTCAAATAAAATTAAAAGGCCCAAACTTCACACGCTGGCATACGCTTGACCAGCCCGTGAAATTGGGCTCAAAAACTGCAAAAATTTGTCACACTTTGACCACATGGCTCATAACCCCTGCCACAATGCTATAAGCAACCTTCTGTTACCATCAGCCGCCGCGCTAAAGTTACCGGAATAGCATAATAAAAAATTAACAAATTGTCAAGAAAATTTTTTATCGTCACTGGGAAACGGAACATACATCGTACCCCCCTGCTGATCCATGGGAAGTCAGGGGGAGATGCTGTACGCACCTGGTGGCAGCAGCACATGAGGTAAGTCCGCCGTGAGCGTAGCGAACAAGGAC
>Ga0187892_10004038_pt1 | contig 25505 bp, 21 predicted proteins | sample MA1701073metaG_FD_139345 | JGI IMG/M metagenome (GOLD analysis project Ga0187892, IMG submission 139345) | Bio-ooze microbial communities from a basaltic lava cave in the Kipuka Kanohina Cave System on the Island of Hawaii, USA - MA170107-3 metaG ... | reverse complement strand
GTCCTGAGTGATGAGATCTGCCGTTTGGCCGCCTCGCAGCAACTTCTGCGCGGGTGCATCCAGCAGTCCGACTTGCCTGTTTTTTTGCCCTGATGTTGCATTACTTATGCGTAAATCAATAAGCGTTCGGTAGCTTACTCGAAAACTTGAATGCAACAAACCAAAAGTGCGTCTGCGCTCCACTCCGGGCGCATCCCACTTTTTTGAGCGGTTGACGATGCATGGTGGCGCGAGCGTCCCGCTTGTCGCGCCGGCCGGGCTCTTGGCGTGCGACAAGCGGGACGCTCGCGCCACCATGCAAAAAGCTCGCCCGAGCTGATTTGTCATTCGTCATTCCTTCGCGATCCGCTCCGGATGCCGGGCGCGGCTCAATGCCGTGTCGTAGCTGATCTCGGCGCGCACGTACAGATCGTGCAGGCATTGGTCCTTCAACACCATGCCCTCCTTGCCGCACATCTGGATCGTGTTCTCGATCTGGGGGAGATTGTTCTCGCGAATCAGGTTCCGCACCGCCGTGTTCGCGATCAACAACTCGTACGCCAGCACCCGCCGGCTGCGGTCCGCGCTCGGCAACAGCTCCTGCGCCAGCACGCCTTGGAGAGAGTTCGCAAGCTGGATCACCACCTGCCGTTGTGCGTTGCCCTCGAACACGCCGATGATCCGTTCGAGCGCGTGCGCCGTGCTCGGCGAATGCAGCGTCGCCATCACCAGATGGCCGGTCTCCGCCGCCGTCAACGCCACCGCGATCGTCTCGGGGTCGCGCATCTCGCCGACCACGATTACATCGGGGTCCTGCCGCAACACGTGGATCAACGCCCGATGAAACGAATGCGTGTCGGTCAACACCTCCTGCTGGACGATGATCGCCTTGCGGTTCTGGTGTACGAACTCGATCGGGTCCTCGATGCTGATGACCTTGCAGCGACGCTCGGTGTTGATCAGGTTGATCATGTAATTGAGCGTCGTGGTCTTGCCGGAGCCGGTCGGCCCCGTGAGCAACACCAGGCCGTTGGCCCTGCGGGCGAGGTCGTCCACCTTGGCCGGCAGGCCGAGTTGTTCGCGCGCCGGGATGAATTCGCCGCACAACCGGAAACAAACCTCGGGATGCCCGTTGCGTTTGTAAAGCGTCGCGCGGATGCGTCCCGCCGCGTTGTGGTACATGGAAATGCAGAGTTCCCATTCACGGTCGAATTTCTCGCGCTGGCCGTTGTCGAGCAGGCTGTGGGCAATGCCGGTCACCTGTTCGATGCTCAACGCGTCTTCATCGGCAATGATGATCTCGCCATTGATCCGATACGCCGGCGGCACGCCCGCGACGAGATGCAGGTCCGAAGCGTTGTGTTCCTTGGCGGCAGCGAGCAGGGTGTCAAGATTGAGGCGGGTCATGGCCAGTCATTCCTTCGTGCCCGCATCTTTGAGCAGCTTCACGATTTCACTGTAGCCGTAGTCGGAAGCGAATTGCAAAGCAGTCTTCCGCCCGCCCGCAGTACAGTTCGGATCCACGCCGCCCGACAGCAGTAATTTCACGATCTCGACTTGGCACTTCGGTTCACCTATCCAGTGTTTCGGTTCTCTGGCGCAGGCGTGAATTAAGGCGCGACATCCGACGTCGGGCGATTTCAACGCTCCTCCTCGTTCAACCAGCAGTTTAACCATGGATGGTCTGCAGCCTACGACAGCCCAGTCTAACGGCGTTAGTCCCTGAGCGTTCGGTAAGTTTACGTCTGCACCTGCATCGAGAAGAAGTACGGTCCCATTTGTGTTTCCAAAGTTCGCCATGTAAGTGAGCGCGGTCATGCCCCCGCCATCTCGCCGATTTAAGTTCGCACCTTCGGAGATCGCTGCTTGAAGTCCTTCGGTGTTGTTGCGCCGTGCAGCACTAAGGAGCGAATGCGTGCTTGTGCAAGAGGTTACCAAGAGCGCTACACTTACTACGGCAATCGCTACTCGTTCGGTCTTCATGGGTTCCCGGTTATTCATGAAAGATCCGGTGCCACCAACTCCGCACCGCAGCCCACACACTCGGCGGAGCCAGTTGCCGTTGCGCCATCGTGGCCTTGAAGCATTGCGGGTCGAGTTCGCGCGCTTGCTGGAACGATTCGCCGGCCAGCGCCACCATGCCGAGCGCCTGCTGGCAGTAACCGAGTTGCAGCCAGACGACGCTCCGCGCGGCGTCGTGCGAGAGCGCCTTCTGGATCATCTTCAGCGCGAGCGAAAATTTCTCGTAGAAGTAGTAAATCCGCGCCGCCAGCCAATGCCAGAACCAGCTCGATGGCCCCAGCGATAGGGCCTTCTCAAAACAGTAGTCTGCCTTCCTTTCCCGGGCCGCCAGCAACACGTCGCCGCGCGCGAGCCAGACATAGGGCGTGTCGCCGCGCGCTTCGATCGAGGCGTCGGAGAACGCGAGGGCGTCCTTGTGTTCGCCGAGGCGCGCGAGCGCGACGGCCTTGGCGGCGAGCAACTCGGGTTCGTTCGGGAAATGTTCGAGCGCTTTGTCGGCCCAGAGCCTGGCTTCCTTGAATTCCTCCAACTCGATCAGCATCCGCACCTGACCGGCCCAGGCGGCGACGTTGCGAGGGTCATGTTCGAGCACCTTGGCGAACATCCGCAGCGCGGCCTCGAACTGTCCGCGCTCGAACGCGTCGGTTGCCTCGCGCAAGTAGTAGGCTTCGTCCTTGACGGCCTCGTGGCTAGCGTCGCGGTGTTCGGACTGTCCGCCGAACTCCAGATTGTTGAAGCGGCTCATGGGGCGATGGATCTAAATTGTCGCGAGCGAGTATAAGCCGGGCGCTTCGCGGAAACCAGCGCGTTCGTCGGTGCAGCAGGTCGGTCATTCCTGGCTGACCCGCCTGGCTGTCTCTAGCCAGAAAACTGCTCGATCCGACGACCACCGTCCGCTTGGTCGGCCAGGAATGGCCGACCTACTCTCTCCGCCGGCGATACAATTCCCGCAGCCATTTGCCGAGCATCCAGACCAACCCGCCGCTTGCGGTCAGCGTCACGCCGGTCAGGAACTGAGGGTCTTTCGCCCACGAATCGAAGGAGGCCACGATGAGGTTAACTATGATTGCCGCGATCAATAGACCGCAGAACGTCACAACAAACAGCGCCCCCGACGAACCGTTTCGGACGAAACACTTCAGCGTATCGGCGATGGTTTGCAGATCCATGCGTCACCTCCCTTCTTTTCAATCGTTCTCGTCGTCGTCCTCGTCCTCGTCGTCGAAGCAACCGCAACAAACAACCGAGGACGACGACGAGGACGAGGACGAAATCGGTTGAGTACCGCGATCATGGCTTGTCACTCCGTTCTCTCTCGCGGCTCCGCGGCACGCTTGCGTTGCGCGCCCGTCCCTCCGCCCAACCCCGCAACGAATCAATCTGCTCGGCCATGGTCTTCGCCAGCGGCACGGTCTGGCGCAACTCGGCTTCGACGTCCTCGGTCTCCAGCTCCCGCCCGGCATAGAACGCGTCGAACAACGCGCTGATCACCGCCTGCTCGATCTCGGCGCCGCTGAAGTCCTTGCTCGATGCGACCAACGGCGCCAGGTCGAACCGCTCCGGATCGCGTCCGCGCTTTGCCAGATGAATCGCGAAAATCTCCCGACGCTCCTCCGCCGAGGGCAGGTCCACGAAGAAAATCTCGTCGAGGCGGCCCTTGCGCAGCAACTCGGGCGGCAGATCGGAGATGTCGTTGGCCGTGGCGACGACAAACACCGGCGCCGTCTTCTCGCTGAGCCACGTCAGGAACGTCCCGAACACGCGCGCGGTCGTCCCCCCGTCGGTGCTGCCCGAACTGCGCGTGCCGGCGAACGCCTTGTCAATCTCGTCCACCCACAGAATCGCCGGCGCGACCGACTCGGCCACAGCGATGGCGCGGCGGATGTTTTCTTCGGACGAACCGACGAGGCTGCCGAACATGCGTCCCATATCGAATCGGAGCAGCGGCAACTGCCATTGGGTCGAGACCGCCTTGGCGCAGAGGCTCTTTCCGCAGCCTTGCACGCCGAGCATGAGAATGCCGCGCGGTGCGGGCAGGCCGAACTCGCGCGCCTGATCGGTGAGGGCGACGGCGCGTTTGCCCAGCCAGTCTTTCAGCACGGAGAGACCACCAACCTGGTTGAACGTCTCGCTCGTCGCGTAGTATTCGAGCAAGCCGCTTTTGCGGATGATCTGTTGTTTCTCGGTGAGCACCTCATCGACGTCGTCGGCGCTGAGCCGTTCGCTCTGGACGATGATCTTGGCGAACACGTTCTCCGCCTCGCCGAGCGTCAAGCCGAGCGACGCCTGGAGGAATCGTTCCCGGCCCGCGTCGTCGAGCTCGATGCGGACCTGCGGGAATTGCTTCAGGTCTTCGATGATCCTGTCGAGCAACCGCGAAAGATCGTCGCGCGTGGGGAGCGGAAAATTGAGGACGGTGATCTCCTTTTCCAGCTCGGTCGGGATCTCGAGCGTCGGCGAGACGAGGACGATCGTCTTGTGGCTGTTCTTGAGATGCAACGCGATCTCCTTGAGCCGGCGGACGACGGCGTGGTTCGACCGGGTGAGGAACGGATGAAAATCCTTGAACACGAAGATGGCCGGCTCGACGTGTTCGACGACCTGGTCGAGCGCCACGAGCGGGTCTTTGGTGGCTGGTACCCGGCCCTTCTGCGACTGGATCGAAGTCCCCGCCGGCACGACGCCCGCGGTGCAACTCCACTCGAACACTTTTTTCTGCCGGCGATGCGCGATGTCGAGGATCGTCTGCTGAACGCGGGTTTCTTCGGAGGAAAGGACGTACAGGATGGGGTAACGGGCGCGGATCAGGGTCTCGATTTGGAACTGGACGTCGCTATTTCGCTGTCGAGGGTCCATGTTCAGCGCCTCGTTACGGAGCTAGCTTCCCTCTGCGCTGCCAAAAATGCAAACGCGGAGTGGTAAAAAGCGTGTAAATACTGGCCCGCTGCGGATGTGGGAAGGTGAATGGGAGGCGCCTCAGCGCGCCGACCTGTTGGGCAATCCGAAGCCGGTCGGCGCGCTGAGGCGCCTCCCACATTCATCGAACTCCAAGAGGGATTCATTTTCCCAATATCCGTTTCCACCACGGCCGGCTGGGGGGAGGTTCGTTGGCCATGGAATCCTTCAGCCGCTCGGCGATCGTCTCCGGCGGCTGGGTCTGCGCCGCGTCGTGACGCAACAATTCCTCCGGCGTCTCGAAGACGCGTTCCGTTTGTTGTTGGGCCTGTTGCTGCTCGCCGGTTTGCTGTTGCTGGTGCTGCAATCGTTTGGGGTTGTTTGCACTCATACAAACTGCCTCACGCCGTCTTTTGAAACTCTGCGATGAACGCCTTGCGAGCGCGGTACAATTTACCACGAACCGAGTCCGCCGTCTGCGCCGTCAATTCGCCCACCAAATCGTAGCTCATTTGCTCGTCGGCGACCAGCAGCAAGAGCAGCCGGTATTCTTCCGGCAACGCATCGAGCGTCTTCTGGATGCGCTCGCCGAGTTCCTTCGTTTCGAGCACGCGCAACGGCGTGGTCGTGTCCGGCAGGTTCTCCCAGATGCTCGCGTCGGCGCTGGGGAGGATGTTCCGATGATGCCAGGTTTGCACGAGGTTGCGGCAATGGTTGAGCGTGATCCGGTACAGCCACGTCCGCAAACTCGACCCGCCGCGGAATTGTCCGAGATGGCGGAATGCCTTCAGGAACACGTCGTGCGTGGCGTCCTCGGCCTTGGCGGGATCGCCGAGGAACCGCAGCGCCAGGTAGTAGATCGCGCGACTGTGCTCCTCGTAAATGGCCTGCCACTCGCGCGGTCCCGTCGGAGCGGACTGCGCGGTCGGACGCTCGGTTTGCACGGGTTCCGGCATGGCTACTGGTGCGGCCATCGCGGATTGGACAAGACAAGACGGAAAAAGTCACGCGGAGAAAATGAGCTTTTCTGCGCTTACGCTCAGCGCAGTTGTGGCTTGCGTTTGTAGTTCAAGCTTCAGCTTGGTCGAGGAAAGCCACGCCGGACAAGCTGAAGCTTGAAGTACGAACCCGACCCGCTCGACGCCCAAACAGGATCCTTCGCTCGCATGCTGTAATCCGCTTGCGGTTCCACGCTCTTCTGTTAGCCTCCGGTCGTTCTCACGTCTTGTCGTTCACAACGCAGGATGCCGACATGGAAGGATTGATCGCCATCGTTCTTCTGCTGGTTGTCGCGCTCCCCATCGCTGCCTTCATCTGGCTGGCGAGCCGAACATCCGGCGCGGCAAGAGAAATCGAACGTCTCGAGTGGAAACTCGACCAGTTGGACGGGCAGGTCCGCAAGCTGCGCGACGAACTGGAGAAAGCCAAACCCCGCGCCCCTCCGCCGATTCAGCAGCCACGACCGGAAATGCCACGGCCCGAGGTCAAAGAGCCGGTCGTTGCGAAGCCCGCCCCGCCTCCGGTGGAATTGCAGTGGAAACTTCCTGTGTCTGCGCCGCCCGTCGCCACGTCGCCGACGATCCCTCCGCAGCCGCCCGTCGAGTCCGCGCCGGAACCGCCGTCGTTGCCGGGCTGGAATTGGGAACAGTTCATGGGCGTGAAGATGATCGCATGGATCGGCGGGTTCGTGCTGTTTCTCGCGATGGTGTTCTTCCTCAAGTATGCCTTCGAGGAAAAACTGATCGGCCCGGAAGTGCAAATGGCGATCGAGTACGTGATCGCGCTCGGACTGCTCGGCGGCGGGTTGTACTTGCGCAAGAAGGAATACGCGGTGCTGTCGCAGACGTTGTGTGCGACGAGCGTCGTGGCGCTGTATGCCGTCACCTTTGCCGGGCACTCTTATTACCAACTCATGGGGATCGCGCCGTGTTTCGCCGTGATGGTGTTGGTAACCGCCGTCGCGTTCCTGCTGGCGGTGCGATTGGAGGCGCAGGTCGTGGCCGTGCTCGGCCTGCTCGGCGGCTTCCTGACGCCGGTGCTGCTCTCGACCGGCAAGGACAACGCGCTCGGTTTGTTCAGTTACATCGCGTTGCTCGATGCCGGTCTCGTCGCGGTCGTCACGCGGAAACGGTGGAACTACCTGGTGCTGCTGGCGGCCGTCGGCACCGTGCTGATGCAGATCGCGTGGACGGTGAAGTTCTTCGCGGTGAGCAAGGTGTTCACGGCGATGAGCGTCTTCCTGGGGTTTGAGGTGCTGTTTCTCATCGCGTTCGTGCTGACCGACCGCGAGGACCCGTGGATCAACACGGCCACCATCGGAATGGCGTTCGCGCCGTTGGTGTTCACGCTCTATCTGCTCGACTTCGCTGCGCTCGGCGCGAGGCCCGGGACCGTCTTCACCTTCGTGCTGGCCGCCGACCTCGGTTTGCTCGCGCTGGTGTTGCTGCGGAGCGCGCTGGCGACCGCGCACCTGGCGGCGGGCGGCGCGGCGTTTCTGTTGTTGGGGATGTGGACGGTCAAGTTTCTCTCTGGCGCTCTTCTGAACTGGGCGCTCGGGTTCTATCTGCTCTTTGCGATCCTGCACACGGCCTTCCCCATCGTTCTGCAACGGCTGCGACCCGGGACGGCGCCTGTTTCCTGGGGCCATCTGTTTCCGCCTCTGGCGCTATTGTTGATCATGGTTCCCGTCGTGCGGTTGCCGGAATTGACCTGGATGGTCTGGCTGTGCGTGCTGGCGCTCGACGTGGTGGTGTTCGCGCTGGCGCTCGTGACGGCGTCGGCGCTGGCGATCATCGGCGCGCTGGTGCTGACGCTCGCGGCGGCGGCGATCTGGATTTTCAAAGTGCCGGCGACGCTGAGCGGCTTGCCGGACCTGCTGGTCGTGGTCGGCGGGTTCGCGGTGGTGTTCTTCGTGCTCGGGATTTTCACGGCGCGGCGTGCCGCGCCCAAGCCGTCCGGCGAGGACCTGAGTCTGCCGTCATTGCCGGAGTTGCCGGTATTGTCAGAGGACGCGCGGGCGCAGGTGCCATCGCTTTCCGCAATCCTGCCGTTCATCCTTTTGATCATGGTGGTGATGCGAATGCCGCTGACGGACCCATCGCCGGTGTTCGGCCTTGCCATGTTGCTGGTGGCATTGTTGCTCGGGGTGGCCCGCTGGACCAAAGTGGATTGGCTGACAGCGGTCGGCCTGTTGTGCTGCGTGGCGCTGGAGTACACGTGGCATCAGCAACGGTTCAAGCCCGATGCCGCGGTCGTGTCGCTGGTCTGGTACCTGGCGTTCACGGCGGTTTTCACGATCTTTCCGTTTGTGTTCCGCAAGGCACTGGAGGACCGGATCGTGTTCTGGGCGGTGGCGGCGCTGGCGGGGCCGATGCATTTCACATTGGTCTATCGGCTGGTGAAAGCGACGTGGCCGAACCCGGTCATGGGGCTGTTGCCCGCCGCGTTCGCGGTCCCCGCGCTGGTCGGTCTCGTGGCGTTGCTTCGCAGCGAAAGCAAACATCGGTTGTCGATGCTGGCGTGGTTCGGTGGCGCGACGCTGTTTTTCGTGACGCTGATCTTCCCGATCCAATTCGAGCGGCAATGGATCACCATCGGCTGGGCGCTGGAAGGCGCGGCACTGCTCTGGCTCTTTCATCGTGTGCCGCACAGCGGGCTGCGGGTCGTCGGCGCGGGGTTGCTGGTCACCGCGTTCGTGCGGCTGGCATTGAACCCGGCCGTGCTCGAATACCACGCGCGCAGCGCGACGCCGATCCTGAATTGGTACCTTTACGCGTACGGCATCGCGACGGCGTGTTTGTTCGTCGGCTCGAAGCTCGCGGCGAAAGGACCTGCAGCGGCAGAAACCGGCCCCCTTGGGGAAGCGTTGACGAAAGCCGCCGCGGCGTTGAGGCTGCCGGCGCTGCTCGCGACGCTCGGGACGATCCTGGCGTTTCTGTTGTTGAACATCGAGATCGCCGACTACTTCACGCCGTCGGGCACCGCGGCGCTCACGTTTCAGTTCTCGGGGAATTTCACCCGCGACATGACGTACTCGATCGCGTGGGCGGCATTCGCGCTGGTCCTCTTGGTGTTCGGCATCGCTCGGAAACTACGGCCGGTACGGATCGCGAGCCTGGCGTTGCTCGGGGCCACGTTGCTGAAGCTGTTCCTGCACGACCTGGGTCATCTGGGCCAACTCCAACGCATCGGCGCGTTCGTCGGCGTCGCAGTGGCCCTGCTGGTGTCGTCGTTCCTCTATCAACGGTTCGTGGCGGCGGAGGCGAAGGCGAAATGAGGACGCTTCTCGTCCATCTGGCCACAGTCGTCACCGCGTTCGGCACGCTGCCGTCCGATTGGAAACACGTCCAACAGTTCGAGCTTGGCCAGCCCGGCCTCATCAAGCTCAGCCTTCCCACCGACACCCTCGACGCCGCGCGACCGGGACTGGAAGACCTGCGCATCTTCGACAGCGCCGGGCGCGAAGTCCCGTACCTGATCGAACGCCCGGTCCGCATTCCGGCAACGCCGCGCAACGCGAAAGATTTCGCAGCGCGCATCGAAGGACAGACCACCGTCCTCGCCATCGAGACCAGCCTGGCCCAGCCGATCGACGCGATCACCCTGGAAACACCCGCGACGAGTTTCATCAAGGCGGTCACGGTGGAAGGCTCGCCCAATGGGAAAGACTGGCAACCCATCACCGCCGGGCAACCGATTTTCCGTCAGGCGAATGGCGCGAGCCAGTTGCGGGTCGGGTTCGTGCCGGGCGCGTGGCCATTTCTGCGCGTCACGGTGGACGACCGCCGCGCGGAGGCGATTCCGTTCACGGGTGCCCAAGTCCACGCCGTGGCCGGCGAGCCGGCGCCCGCCGAACCGTTGCCGGTGACGATCACCGACCGGGCGGAGGACGGTCAGACGCGGTTGACGCTCGATCTGGGCGCGGCGCACCTGACGTTGGCATCGCTGCGGATCGAGACGGCGGACCCATTGTTCATGCGCCCAGTCAGCCTGGCCGTGCGACAGGTGGCGGAGCAGGCTATCACGGAGAACGTGCTCGCGCGCGATACGGTCTATCGCGTGGAGGTCGAGGGACTCAAGCCGGCGGAACACCTGGAAATCCCGCTCGACCTGACGGTCCCCGGTCGCGAGCTTTTCCTGCTGATCGACAATGGCGATAACGCGCCGCTGCGGATCACCGCGGTGCGCGCCACGCGGCGTCCTGTCTATGCGGTGTTTCTGGCGCAACAGCCGGGCACGCATCAATTGGCGACCGGCAATCCGCGCTGCGGCGGGCCGCGCTACGACGTGGCGGCGCTCGGATCGCAATTGAAAGGCTTGCCGGTATCTCCGCTGAAGCCCTCGGCGCTGGCCGGCAATCCAGCGTACCAGCCTTCCGAGCCGTTGCCGGAGATCGAAGACCTGGGGATCTCGCTGGATACAGCACAGTGGGGTTTTCGCAAGACAGTCGAGCTGACGCGCGCCGGGGTCCAACAACTCGAACTCGATCTCGAGGTGTTGTCGCGCGCCGATGCGACGTTGCGGGATCTGCGGCTCGTGCGCGTCGGCAAGCAGCGCCCGTACGTCCTCGAACGCACTTCGATTTCGAAAAAGCTCGTGCCGGAATTTGCTCCGGCCAACGACCCGAAACGCCCGAACGTCAGCCGCTGGCGGATCAAACTGCCGAGCGCCAACCTGCCGGTCACGCGGTTGACCTGCGCCTCGACGAGCACGTTGTTCCAGCGTCAGGTAACGCTGTACGAACAGCCGGCGGACGAGCGCGGCGAAAAATACGATCATCCTCTCGGGCAAGCGCATTGGGTCCGCACACCGCCCGCGCCGAACACGACGTTGGAGTTGGCCCTGAGCGACCGGCCTCGGACCGATACATTGTTCCTGGAGACGGACAACGGCGACAACCCGCCGATCGAGTTGGCCAGCGTGCAGCTTTACCACCCGGTCACGCGCGCGTTGTTCAAAGCGCCGCTGGAGCCGGCGACCTTCTTGTACTATGGCAATCGGGAGGCCGGTTTTCCGCAGTACGACCTCGATCTGATCGCGCCGCGCTTGCTGGCGGAGGAAAAGTCCGTCGCGTCGTTGGCGGCGGAGGAAACGCTGAAGAAATCGCGCGTCGGCGAGTTGTTCCAGCTTACCGGCGTGAGGAGCATTATTTTTTGGGTTGTGCTGGCGGCAGTCGTCGTGGTGTTACTTGCGGTCGTCGCGCGGTTGTTGCCAAAGAACACAGAAGGAAATTGATCATTGCCGTGACCGCTGGAAAGGAGAATCCCGATGCCTGACTTCCCGATCATCGACACGCATCTGCACGTGTGGGACCCGAAACAAATCCGCTACCCGTGGCTCGATGGCGTCCCGTTCCTGAACAAGCCGTACCTGCTCGCCGATTACAACAAGGCGTGCGGCCCGGTGAAAGTCGAGAAGATGGTTTTCCTGCAATGCGAATGCGACCCGGCGCAGTACAAGGACGAGGCGCGTTGGGTGACCGGCCTCGCGCGTCAAGACCCGCGCATCCAGGGCATCGTGCCGTTTGCCCCGCTCGAAAAAGGCGAAGGCGCGCGGCGGGAGCTTGCCGACCTGGCGAAGAACAAGCTCATCAAGGGCATCCGCCGCATCACGCAGTTCGAATCCGACCCGGCGTTCTGTCTGCGAAAGGATTTCGTCCGGGGCATGCAGATGCTCGCCGAGTTCCATTTCAGCTTCGACATCTGCATCAAGGGCGACGAGCAATTTCGCAACACGATCCAGCTTGTCCGCCAGTGCCCGAAAGTGAACTTCATCCTCGACCACATCGGCAAGCCGTTCATCAAGGAGCGCATCCTCGAACCGTGGGAGACCTGCTTGAAACAGTTCGCCGACCTGCCGAACACCTGGTGCAAGATGTCCGGTCTGGTCACAGAGGCCGACTTCGAGAAATGGACGAACGACGATCTCCAGCCGTACATCGCGGCTGTGATGGAAGCGTTCGGTTGGGACCGCGTTGTGTTCGGCGGCGACTGGCCCGTGGCGTTTCAGGCGTGCGAATATCCGCGCTGGGTCGAGACGCTGGAGTGGGCCCTGAAAGGCGCGACGCCGGCGCAGCTCAGGAAGCTGTTCCATGACAACGCCGTTGCGTTCTACCGGCTGTAGTCCGCGAATCGTGCCGTTCGCGGCCTACCCGCCGTCGTCGAGGAGGCTGGCCCGGTCGGCTGAGTTCAGCCGCGTTTCAGGCGAAAGGCGAAGACTTGCAGCGACTCATCGGAAGCGTAGAACGACTGTACGTCGGGCAGCGTCATCAGGAGCCACGGCATGGCGAACGACGTGCCGTTCTTGGTGAACACGATGTTGTCGGCGATATAGACACAGGAATGAACAATGGTGTTGTCCGGTCGGAAAAACAGCAGCACGTCGCCGAACGTCATCTCGCCGGGCACGACGTAGTAGTCCGTTTCGATGGTTTTTCGAAAGACCTTGGGGTCAAGGAACCGTTCGTCCGGCTCCAGGTTCAGAAAATTGAGGCTGGTCCAATGGCAATCGCGTCTCGGTTCTTCGGCGGTGCTGGGTGGAAGCGGATAGGTGTAGAGCAGCATCCGCGCGTTCCGCGGCAACAGGTGCGCGACATCGAGCTTCATGCCGTCGGGATGGAGGGCGAGGGATTGGAGCAGAGGCTTCACGTCCTTGGAACGGTTCCCCTTGCCCCAGTAGTGGGTCAGTGCATTGATGTCGGAATCGTGCTTGATCCGCAGTTTGAGCAACAGCGTGGACTTGCGCGCGAGAGTCTTGAGCAACGCCGTGCGCTCCGCCGCTGAACCGAGCATCGGTAGCACAATATCATCGTCGGAAAAACAGAGCGAAGTGCCACGCCGATACAACAGCCGTTTGGCCAGGGCCACGGTCTGGGTGGAAAGCTCGCTGCCGGCGAACCATTCGTCCGCCGTGTCCGCTCGGAACCGATAAGGGGCGTACTGCGAAGCGTTCTCGGGCCACGCGCTCAGTTCCGTGTAAACCCGGGCGCGCGTCCCTTCGCCCATGCCGAGAATAAACTCCTTGCTGGGACGCAACCAGGTCCCGCCGGCCGTGACTCTCCACGCGACTGCCGGGGCGTCAGGCGGCGCAAGCCCCTCCGACCGCCACAAGCGCTCGACCGTTTCCCGGGAGCAACCTTTGAAGAACCACCAAATCTCCTTCGACGTTTCGAGACGAGAGGGAATGAATTCCTCGGGCGGCTCGATGAGGATGCGCGTGTACTCCAGTTCGCCCCACGGGCCGGGATTGCACCGGACGGTCCGGCCATATAGCCCTGGCCGTATGGAAGTGGACGGAGGGTGCTTTCCGTAGCTGCCTTCCGCCCCGTGACGCAGAGTGAGTGCCAGCCAGAGCCACGGTGCGAGGACTGCCACGGCGAGGACCCAGATTGCGGCGCGAGGCATTTGGATGACCGGCCTGTCCGTCCGAGGCGCGGCCGGTTTGGCGATCTCGCCGCTCCCCGGCGAAGCGCCTGCCGTCAACGTGTTGTTCAGTTCCCCAGCCATCGCCAAGCCCGAATGGGAAGGTTATCGCCAATCCCGGCAAAGGCAAGCCATCGAATCGAGAAAATCGAAAAGCTCGACGGCACCGGCTGCTGTAACTACGGGCGGCCTTCGCAAACCTTCCATTTCCGGTGATGGTTTCTCAGGTGACGGAATCGAGTGGAGCAGTGGTCGCTGAAGAAGCGCAGGCTCACGCGGTGGTGACGGCTTCAAAATCAGCCAGATCGCGAGCGCAATGGAGATAAGCGGTTACGTCCTCGGCGGTAACATCAGGAAACTCGCCGACAATCTGTTGGACCGTCCGGCCCGCCGCGACGTAGCCCAAGATCAGCGCCACGGGAATACGCGTCCCCTTGATGCAGGGTTTTCCCCGCAAGATCAGTGGATCGCTTAGAAATTTCCAAGAGGCGGTGTATCATTACCGCACACGCGTCACACCACCCTTGTGAAAAACATCCGTTTAGTTGGCCCTACGGCTGAGAGGTAGCCGCGATTCGTCTGCACGAGAATGGTTAGAGGAAACAGGACCTTCTTCAGACCCGGCCATCTTCGCTTTGGCAGCGTCCCTCCACGTCGTACGAAGTGCAAAGATAACTTCACGGACAGAAGCAGCTCTTACTGGAGCTGGAGTGTTAGCCGCGAATACGGCTTCGACCAACTCGGCTAAGGCGGGCTAACCACGACCGGAGCAGCAGCTTTGTCCTCGGCTTTCCGGCGCGTCGTCAACTTTCGGATGACGACATAAAACACCGGTGTGAGGAAGAGCCCGAAGAAAGTCACTCCCAACATGCCGGCGAACACCGCCGTGCCGAGCGCCCGCCGCATTTCCGCTCCCGCCCCGCTCGCGATCACCAACGGCACAACGCCCAGGATGAACGCGAAACTGGTCATGAGGATGGGTCGCAGGCGGAGCCGGGCGGCCTCGATGGCGGCGTCCACGATGCTCTTGCCGGTATCCTCAAGCTGCTTCGCAAACTCGACGATGAGAATCGCGTTCTTGCTGGCGAGACCGACCAGGACGATCAAGCCGATCTGGGTAAAAATGTTGTTGTCCAAGCGCCGCAGCCAGACACCGGTGACGGCGCTGAGCAAACACATTGGCACAATCAGGATGATCGCGAGCGGCAGACTCCAGCTTTCGTATTGCGCGGCGAGCGTGAGGAACACGAGCAAGACGCAAAGCGGGAAAATGAAAACGATGGTGTTGCCCGCCAGAATTTCCTGGTAGGTCAGGTCAGTCCACTCGTAACCCATGCCCGGCGGCAGGGCTTTGTCGGCAAGTTGCTGGGCGAGCGCGATGGCCTGACCGGAGCTGACGCCCGGCAGGGCCACGCCATTGATGTCTGCGGCGGGGTACATGTTGTAGCGGATGACCTTGTCCGGGCCGGTGGTTTCGCGGACCTCCACCAGAGTGCCGAGCGGGACCATATCGCCCGCGGCATTGCGGGTCTTGAGCTTGGGAATGTCCTCGGCGCGAAGCCGGAAGTTCGCGTCGGCTTGCGCGGTGACCTGGTACGTGCGGCCGAACCGGTTGAAGTCATTCACGTAGAGTGAGCCGAGGTAGGTCTGGAGCGTGTCGTTCACCTCGGCCAGTTCGACGTTCATGCTCTTGGCCTTCACGCGGTCCACGTCCACGAAGAGCTGCGGCACGCGCGTAGTAAACGTCGTGAACACCTGCGCGAGCCCGGGCGTCTGGCTGCCGTCCACCATCATCTGAAAGGCCGTGCCCGCGACCGTGTCAAGGCCGAGGTCGGCGCGGTCCTGGATCATCATTTTGAACCCGGCGGTGCTGCCCAACCCTTGCACGGGCGGCGGCGGAAGCACCAGCACGCGCGCGTCGCGCAACTCGGCGTATTGCGCGTAAAGCCGGCCCAGGATGGCGGCGGCGGATTTGCGGCGGTCTTTGCGATGCTCGAACTCATCGAGCGAGACAAACATCGTGCCGGCATTGGGAAGGTTTGCGCGGACCAGCAGGTTAAACCCGGGGAACTCGACCGTGCCCTTCACGCCGGGAACGCCGCGGGCGATCTCGCCGGCGCGGCCGATGATCTTCTGCGTGCGTTCCAGGCTTGCGCCGTCGGGCAGTTGCGCGAATACGACGAGGTATCCGCTGTCCTGTGTCGGGATGAAACCCGTCGGCACGAGCTTGAATCCACCCCACGTCAGCAGGAGCAGCCCCGCATAGACCGCCAGGGCGATCCGCCCGCGCCGGGTCGTTATACCCACCGCGCGCGTGTAGCCGTTCGTTGTCGCGCCGAAGCTTTTGTTGAACAGACGAAAGAACCATCCGAGCGCCGCGTCCATGATGCGCGCGAACCAATCCTTCTTCGCGTGGTGACTCTTCAGCAGGAGGGCGCTGAGCGCGGGGGAGAGCGTCAGCGAGTTGAAGGCGCTGATGACGGTCGAGACCGCGATGGTCAGCGCGAACTGCCGGTAAAACTGGCCGGTGATGCCCCCGACGAACGCGGCCGGCACGAACACCGCGCTCAGCACGAGCGCCACGGCGATGACCGGGCCGCTGACTTCGTTCATCGCCTTCTTGGTGGCTTCGACCGGCGCGAGCCCGAGCGCGATGTTGCGTTCGACGTTTTCGACCACGACAATGGCGTCGTCCACCACGATGCCGATGGCGAGGACGAGGCCGAACAGCGAAAGGTTGTTCAGGGAGAACCCGAACGCGAGCATCACCGCGAACGTGCCGATGAGCGACACCGGCACGGCCAGCAGCGGAATGATCGACGCCCGCCAATTTTGCAGGAACACGATCACGACGATCACGACCAGGAGCACGGCCTCGAAGAGCGTGTGAACCACGGCGGTGATGGACTCGCGCGCGAAGATCGTCGTGTCGTAGATCACCCGGTAATCCACGCCGGGCGGGAAGTTCTTCTTCAATTCCGCGAGCTTCGCGCGCACCGCGTCGGATGTCTCGATGGCGTTCGAGCCCGGCAATTGCCAGATCACCATCGCGGCGGCTGGTTTGCCGCTGAGCTGCGAGGAGACGGAGTAATCGCGCGCCGCCAGTTCGACCCGGGCCACGTCGTGCACGTGCGTGACCTGTCCCTGCGCGCCTTGCTTTACGATGATGTCGCCGAACTGCTGCTCGTCGAGCAAGCGTCCCTGCGTGTTGATGGTCAGTTGAAAATCCTGGCCGCCGGGTACGGGCGGTTGGCCGATTGTGCCGGCCGCGACCTGAAGGTTTTGCTCGCGGATGGCGCGGACGACATCGCTGGCGGTCATGTTGCGCGAGGCGAGACGTTCCGGGTCGAGCCAGATGCGCATCGAGTAGTCGCGCGCGCCGAACACTGTCACCTCGCCCACGCCCTCGAGGCGGGCGAGCTGGTCCTTCACCTGGAGGAACGCGTAGTTGCCCAGGTACAGTTCGTCGCGCGAGCCATCCGGCGAAACCAGGTGTGCGACCATCGTGAGGTCGGTGGACCTTTTTGTCGTGGTCACTCCGAGGCGGCGCACCTCTTCCGGCAGCCTTGGCAGCGCGATGGCCACGCGGTTCTGGACGAGGACCTGCGCGATGTTCAGATCCGTGCCGAGCTTGAACGTGATGGTCAGTGTCATCACGCCGTCGCTGGTCGAGGTGCTCGACATGTAGAGCATGTCCTCGACGCCGTTAACCTCCTGCTCGATGGGCGTGGCGACGGTCTCGGCCAGCACCTTCGGGTTCGCGCCCGGATAAACGGCGCGCACGACCACCGTGGGGGGCACGATCTCGGGATACTGCGCGATGGGCAATTGGAACATCGAGATGAGTCCCACCAGCACGATGACGATGGACAGGACCGCCGCGAAGATCGGACGGCGAATGAAGAAGTGTGCGAAGTTCATTTCGCTTCCACGCGATTCGCTGCCACCACGATGCCCGGCCGCACCCGCATCTGGCCTTCCACAATCACCGGCTCATCCGGCTTCAATCCCTCTTTCACGACCCGCAGCCCGTCAATGATCATCCCGAGAGTCACGGTGCGATGCTCAACCTTGTTTTCCGCATTGACGACATAGACGAACTTTAGCGCCTGGTCCGACCCCACCGCACGGTCGGGAATCAACAACGCCTGGTATTTGCCGCTGCCCGGGATACGGATGCGGGCGAAAAAGCCCGGCACCAGGTTGCGATGTTCGTTGGAGAATACGCCCCGGGCGCGCAGCGTGCCCGTGTTGGGATCAACGCGGTTATCCACGAAATCGAGCACGCCCTTGTAGGGGAAACCAGCTTCGCCGGCCAATCCCATCTCCGACGGGATCGGCTGATCGCGCGCGCTCACACGCTTGCCTTCCCGGGCAAGGCGGGAGTATTTCTGGATGGCTCGCTCATCGGCTTCCCCGTAGAAGTACAGCGGATCCAGTGAAACGATGGTCGTGAGGAGTGTTGCGCTGGCTCCCGAAGCGCCGCCACTGATCAGGTTGCCCTCCGTGACGATTGCCCGGCTGATGCGCCCGTTGATCGGCGCGCGAATCTCGGTGAATTCGAGGTCGAGCTTGGCCGACGCCGCGCGGGCCTTGGCCGCCAATGCATTCGCCTGAGCGGCCGTGAACGACTTCGCCTTGGTGTCGAACTCTTCCTCCGAGATTGCCTTGGTATCGAACAACTGGCGAGCCCGCTCGGAATCGTTCTTTGCCAGGTCGGCCTGGCTTTGCGCGCGCTGGTAATCGGCTTCCGAATAATCGTACACCGCCTGGTACGGGCGTGGGTCGATTGTGAACAGGAGATCGCCCTTTTTCACTTCCGAGCCTTCTTTGAAATGCACCTTGTCCAGATACCCGCTCACGCGCGCCCGGACTTCCACGGTCTCCGGCGATTCAAGCCGCCCGATGTACTCGTCCCATTCCTCGACCTCGCGGGCCACCGGCAGTACAACGGATACGCTCGGCGGTGGCGGCGTCGGCGGGGCGGGCTTCCCACAGCCGGGCAGGAACGAGCAGAGCAGGAGTGCAACGACACTGAGCAAGCCATGGGTTTTCATGTGTATCGAGCGGTTCATCGGTTGGTGGTGAGGATTGTATGAGTCGCGATTCAGAACGCAAAACAATCGCAACCCATTCCCCAGAATCCGTGGCAAACAGGGGTGTGGCTGTGCGAATGAGCTACCGGTACACCAACGCGAGCCGCCTTGCGCATGTCCAGCGGAGCGCCGTAGCCGCCAAAGACAGTGACCGGCGACCAATCGGGGAAGACGGGGATTGGCGGTGGCGCGTGCGAGGCGAATTCTTCGGTTGCGTGAACGACCTTGCCGCCGACGACCGTGAGAACGGATTCGATGCCTTTGATGCGTTCCTCCGGCACGGAGAAATAATCGTCGGTCAGCGCGACGAAGTCGGCCAACTGGCCGGCGGCGATGGCGCCCTTCTTACCGGCTTCGTTGGAGAACCAACTGCTGCCCTGCGTGTACAGCCGCAAGGCTTCTTCGCGGCTCAAGCGGTTGCTCGCTGGATACATCGAAGTGCCGCCGACGGTGTTGCCGGTCGCCAGCCAATAGAGCGACACCCACGGGTTGTAACTGGCCACGCGCGTTGCGTCGGTGCCGGCCCCGACCGGAATGCCGAGTTCCAACATTCGCCGCACGGGCGGCGTGCGCTCGGCGGCTTGACGGCCGTAACGCTCGATGAAGTATTCGCCCTGGAACGCCATGCGATGCTGAATGGCGATGCCGCCGCCGAGGGCGCGAACGCGGTCGAGGTTGCGGTCGGAAATGGTTTCGCAGTGGTCGAAGAACCAGTTCAGACCTGGCAACGGCACGGCACGGTTCGCTTCCTCAAAGATGTTCAGGAAACGCGTGATGCTTTCGTCGTAGGTCGCGTGCAAGCGGAACGGCCAGCGGTTCGCGGCCAGCAACGTCACCACCTCCTTCAATTCGCCTTCGAGTGCGGCCGGCAGGTCGGGACGCGGTTCGAGGAAGTCCTCGAAGTCCGCCGCCGAGTACACCAGCATCTCACCCGCGCCGTTCAGGCGATAGAAGTCGTCGCCCTGGCCGGGCTTGCCCAGCTTGATCCAGCGCGCGAAGTCTCCCTTCTCTTGCCTTGGCTTTTGCGTGAACAGGTTATAAGCGATACGCAGCGTCAACTCGCCGCGTTTGTGGAGTTCCTCGATGATCGCGTAATCGTCGGGGTAATTCTGGAATCCGCCGCCGGCGTCGATGACGCTGGTCAGGCCGAGCCGGTTGAGCTCGCGCATGAAATGCCGCGTCGAATTCATCTGGTGCTCGGGCGGCAGCTTCGGGCCTTTGGCGAGGGTCGCGTACAGAATCGCGGCGTTCGGACGCGCGATGAGCAGGCCGGTCGGATTGCCGGCATGATCGCGTTGAATCTCGCCGCCGGGCGGGTTCGGCGTGTCCTTCGTGTAGCCGACGGCGCGCAACGCAGCCCTGTTGAGCAGCGCCCGGCAATACAGGTGCAGGATGAACACCGGCGTGTCGGGCGCAGCCGCGTTGATCTCGTCGAGCGTCGGCAGGCGGCGCTCGGCGAACTGAAACTCGCTCCAGCCGCCGACCACGCGAACCCATAGGCCGGGGGGAGTCCGTTGCGCCTGTTCCTTGAGCATCCGAAGTCCATCCGCCAGCGACGGCACGCCGTCCCAACGGAGTTCCATGTTGTAGTTCAACCCGCCACGGATGACGTGCAGGTGTGAGTCATTCAGGCCGGGAATCACCGTGCGACCTTGCGCGTCGATGACGACTGTGTCCGGACCGCGCCACGTCTGCACGTCCGACTCGTTTCCCACCGCGACGAAGCGACCGTTGCTGACTGCCAGCGCGGTCACCGCCGATTTGCGCGGGTCGAGCGCTGCGATCCGCGCATTGCGTACGATCAACTCAGCTTTCACGTTACCCTCCCGGCGCGGGCCAGCGACACAGCCGCCTAACGCCAGCGTCAACCCGGCGGCGCTCGACTTCAGGAATTCCCGGCGGCTGAATCGCTCGGTCACACCATTATTCCTACTTGGATTGTTTCTTAGCGGCTTCTTGCGCGCGGTTGTAACTCTCGGCGACCGCGCCATAGTTCGGGGAGACCAGCGGATACAATTTACCGAACTCGCCCGCATCGGGCCGTCTCCAGGTGCGCTGGAATTCGCACAACACGCCGGTGGTGCTCGTCGGGACGATGCCGGCTTGCGTCAGGCGGGCGATGGTGGTTCGCGACGCGAGCTCGCTCGGATCGCCAGATGCATCGGTCACGAAATAGACGCGGTAGCCTTCCGCCTTGGCCTGCAACGCCGGAAAAGCCACGCACACGCTCGTCCACACACCGGCCATGACCAGCGTTTTGCGGCCGGTAGCCTTGACGGCTTTGACGAAATCGTCGTTGTCCCACGCGCTGATTTCTCCTTTGCGCGGCACGAACGTCGCCCCCGGCGCGGCCTCCGCCAACTCCGCCATGATCGGACCATTCGGACCGTTCGGCTCGGAGGCGGTGTAGATGATCGGCACTTTCTGAAGCATCGCCGCCTTGGCGATGCAAACGGTGTTATTGCGAAGCTCGAGGATGCTGATGTCCTTCACCGTTTGGAATAGACCTGTCTGATGATCCAGTAGCAGCAGAACGGTGTCGTTGGGATCAATCAGCGCCTTCTCCTCGCCAAACGTGCGCCCCGCAATGAATGCGACCACGAATAACAACGCGACTGCTTTCCATCTTCGGATGCTTCTCATGATTCTGTCCTTTCTGGGTTTGGTTTGATTTCCGCGTGAAGCCAACTGTGCAACGCGCGCGTGACAGCCGGCATGATGAGCCAGGTCAAGAGCGCAACCATGCAAGCATTGAAAACCACGCTGCCGAGAATGAAATTCCACGGTTTGATGACCGGCCCGAGAGTCAGGCTCAAGACCAGCGCCGCCGGGAAGACCCCGAGGAAAGTGGCAATAGCCATTTTCCAGCGCGGCGGCGGACCGGCCGGCGAACGAAACCACGCTTCGAGTCCGTGCAGTTGGCGATACACCGGCTCGCCTTCGGTGAACGTCCGCGCCCGCTCGTCCCACGCCTTGAACATCGGCGACGAATAAAACGCATCGCGCTCCTTCGCGCTCGCGAACGTGCGTAAGATGCCGTATTCGCGCGAGTCCGAACCCGGCGGCGGCGTGAGCATGCTCGCGCCGAGCACGCCTTCGTGACCGAACGACGACTGGAAGAATTCTCGGAGCGCCTGCTGAAACTCGGCTTCGCGACCGGGCCGCACGCGGCGAGTGATGGCAATATGAATCGGCATAGTCAGTGTCCATCGATGAACGCAATGAGTGCCGGCATTGTGATCTCCGGCGCTTCATCCATCAGCCAATGTCCGGAGCCCGGTACGACTTTGCCCTCGACGTTCGTCGCGACCAACTTCGCCTGTTCGATGAGAAAAGTTCCGCTGGCTTTCTCGCCGGTCAGCACCAGTACCGGCATGGGCAACGGCGTTTTGCTCAACTCGGCAAAATCCTTCGCGTCACGCTCGAAGTTCTTGAAATACTCGAAACCGGCACGCATGCCTCCTGGCTGCGCGTAGGCTTTCGCGTAGAGTTGCCGGTCGGCCTCGGACACGGAATGTTTCGGGTCGGCGGCAAAATCATTCCAGAAATGCTCGAAGTAGATTCGCTCGCGACCGTCCACCAACTTCAGCGGCACTTCGCCGTAGAAGTGGAAGTGCCACAGGTCTCGCATCAGCCAGACATTCTTCCAATCCCCGATGCCGGGCAGAAACGCGTCCATCAACACCAGCCGGTCGGTCTCCTTGGGAAACTGCGCCGCATAAGCGTAAGCCACCATCAATCCGATGTCGTGGCCGACGATGGTCGCATGATCGAGTTTCAACGACGTGACAAGGTCGTGGATGTCCACGGCCATGTTTTTCTTGTCGTATCCGGATTCGGGCTTGCTCGAACCGCCCGCGCCGCGCAAGTCGGGCACGATGACGGTGTGGTTCTTGGCGAGCAGCGGCATGATGGGAAACCACATGTGGCTGGTCTGGGCATAGCCGTGCAGCAGGACGACCGGACTTCCCTTGCCACCTATATAATAATGGATACGAGTGCCGTTGACCTCGACATCGTGTTCGGTGAACCCTGCCGGGATCGTACCGGCGGCGAAGAGTTGGGTTGATGCGAGGAGAAACGCGATGACGAGGTTGAGCTTGTTAGGCATACGGTCTTCCTTTTTCATGCGGTTTGAGCGGACGGAACCGGTTCAGGGCGGAATCGGATTGTCGCGAACGTGCCGAGCACGATGAAAAGAACCAACACGACAAACTGCGCGATCTTGAATGGCGGTTCGCTTTGCGTCGGCGCGAGCTCTTTCAACGCCGGTATCTTCTGGAACGATTGGACGATGAGAATGAACACATTGAGGTAGAGACCGATCATCGCCGTGATGACGTACGTCTTGCGCCATCCGCTGGCAAGATGCCGGCCATAGCGCGCGTAGATTGCCGGCGCCAGCACCACCAATGAAATGATGCCAATCACAATTGCCGGCGTGATACCGTGAAACGGAAAGAAAAGGCCGGTCACGCTGGTCAAGACCGTAGTCAGCAGAAAGATCTTCGTCCAACAGTCAAACCGTTGCGCGGTGAGCATCTCAAACAAGACGACCAGTCCAGAGATAATCCCCACCAAGCTGATCACCACGTGCAGAAGTGTATAAGCCGCTAACATACCATGCCTCCTTTATTGCATCGTTAGAACCACCCTAAACCGCGCCTTGCCGCTCGCCATGCGCTCGTAGGCTTCGCTCACGCGTTCCAGCGGAAACGCTTCGTTCATGGACTTCACATTTGTTCGGGCGCTGAACGCCAACGTGTCCTCCGAGTCGATGGACACGCCGGAGTACCAACCGGTCACCGAGCGATTGCCCAACAACAAAAACAGCGGCGACACTTGCAGCGAGTCCGCCGCCCCGACCACCATCATTCTGCCTTTGATGCCGAGCCCGCCGGCAACCGCACCCATCGCCGGGCCATTGGTGACGGTCGCGATGATGGCGCTCGCACCGCCGAGCTTCTGCAATTCCGCGGCGGGATCTTGCGATTGGCTGTCGATGTAAATCGCCGCGCCCAACTGCCGGGCCAATGGTTCTTTGTCCTCCCCCCGCGCGATGGCGACCGTCTTGAAACCCAACTTCGCCGCGTATTGCACACCGAGATGCCCCAGTCCACCAATCCCATGCACCGCGACCAGATCGCCGGGCCGCGCCCCCGAATTTCGCAATGCGTTGAACGTTGTGATGCCAGCGCACAGCAGTGGCGCGGCATCGACCGGCGACAATTCGTCGGGGAAACGCGCCACCGCGCTGGCCGGCGCGATCATGTATTCGCCGTAACCGCCGTCGAAACTGATGCCGGTCACCTGTCCCGTCTCGCACGCGAACAAATTCCCGCGCCGGCAATTGTCGCACTGACCGCAGTAGCCGCCATTCCAACCGACACCGACGCGCTGGCCCGGCTTCAATCGCGTCACGCCCGCGCCGACGGCGTCGATCGTGCCGGTCACCTCGTGTCCCGGCACGCGCGGGTATTGAATCCCCGGCCAGAGTCCTTCCTTGACCAGCGCATCGCTGTGGCAGATACCGCACGCCGCGACCTTGATCCGCACCGTTCCGTGCGACGGCTCTGGTATCGATCGCTCGACAATTTCAAACTTTCCCTTCGCTGCCGGTACTTGTGCCACTCGCATCGTTTTCATGATTTGATGAACTCCAACAGGTCCTGGTTGATTTGATCGGCATGCGTCGTGCACATGCCATGCGGGAACTTCTCGTAAACCTTCAGCTTGCCCTGCTTGAGGAGCTTGGCGGAAAGTGGCGCCGAATCGGCGATCGGGACGATCTGGTCGTCGTCGCCGTGCATGACCAGGGTCGGCACGTCGATGCTCTTCAGGTCCTCGGTGAAATCCGTTTCCGAGAAGGCCTGAATGCCATCGTGGTGGGCCTTGGCGCTGCCCATCATTCCCTGGCGCCACCAGTTTTGGATCACGCCTTGCGAGACCTTCGCGCCCGGGCGGTTGAAGCCGTAGAACGGGCCGCTTGCGAAATCGAGGTAGAACTGCGCGCGATTGGCCGCGAGTTGCTGTCGCAATCCGTCGAACACCTCCCGCGGCAAACCGCCCGGGTTGGCGGGCGTCTTCAACATGATCGGCGGCACAGCGCCGATCAGCACCAGCTTGGCCGCGCGCCCCTTGCCGTGGCGGGCGACGTACCGGGCCGCCTCGCCGCCCCCGGTCGAATGGCCGACGTGAATCGCGTTGCGCAAGTCGAGGTGCTCGACGACGGCGGCGATGTCGGCGGCATAGTGCTCCATGTCGTGGCCGTCGCTCACCTGGCTCGAACGGCCATGTCCGCGCCGGTCATGGGCGACGACGCGATATCCGTTTGCAACGAAGTAGAGCATCTGGTTGTCCCAGTCGTCCGAAGACAACGGCCAGCCGTGATGAAACACCACCGGCTGCGCGTTCTTGGGCCCCCAGTCTTTGAAGTAGATCTGCGTGCCGTCTTTGGTCGTTATCGTGCTCATAAATCTCTCCTACCTACTTGTCCCGGAATGACGATCTCACGATCGCTTGTATCCACCACGAATATGGCCAGCAGCTTCGCCGGAGCCGTGGTACTGGCGTTCTGGCTGACCTGGTGATGATCACCCGGCCGCTCGGTCCAGCTCTCGCCGGCTTGATACGTCCGCTCCGGCCCGTCGTTGACTTTGCTGCGGATCGCTCCCTCCAGCACGCGCGCATAGATGAACGCGGACGAAGGATGCCGATGGGAGGGCGAGCCGCTGCCCGGCCCGTACTCGACGAGCACGGCCCGGAGACTCTTGCCGGGCACGTTCGGCAGCTCGTGATCGGAGACAAGGGTCACCTTGGCGGACTGCGCCTTCGGCGCATCCATGTGGACGCAGCCAAACGGCAGAGTAGCGACCAGCAGCCAGCCGAGGACGCGCTTCCCGGAGCCTGCTGCCTGGGGTTGGCGGCCGGACGTTTCGGCTCTGGCCTGTGAGCGGCGGCGCCATTCGTCGAAACCGATGCGGCCGAGGCGCGCGTCGCCCAACGGCACGAGCGAGCGCTCCTCGACCGGGCCGCCGAAGTAGCGGGCTGCGGGGTCGCGCACGACCTCGCGCGGATCGCCGACCGCCTTCAG
>Ga0187892_10004037_pt1 | contig 25507 bp, 20 predicted proteins | sample MA1701073metaG_FD_139345 | JGI IMG/M metagenome (GOLD analysis project Ga0187892, IMG submission 139345) | Bio-ooze microbial communities from a basaltic lava cave in the Kipuka Kanohina Cave System on the Island of Hawaii, USA - MA170107-3 metaG ... | reverse complement strand
GTCCTTGTTGTTCTTGCCGAACAGGGCGTCGCCGCCGCCCTTGCCGGCGATGATGTCCTTGGCGTTGCCGCCGAAGATGCCGTCGCTGCCGTTGCCGCCCTTCTGGACGAAGAGCTTGTCGAATTGGCTGTTCTTGTGCTCGTTGTCGCCGAACAGGATGTCCTTGCCGTTCGAGCCTTCGAGAAACACGCCCGGGCCGCAGAAGACCGGATTGTCGTCCGGCTCCGGACCCTCGGGAAACGTGTAGCCGAGCAGCGTCGCCAGCAGCGATCCTTCCTCGAAGAAGCCGAACAGCAGCCTCGGCGTGAACAGGTCGCCGCCCGCTTCGTCCGCGACGTGCCGGAACGACGCCTGGTCGTTCGGGTCGCGCAGCTCGGGGATGCCGGTCTCGAAACCGATGACGTCTTCACCGGTCGCCGCGATGAACTCCTGCGCCGAAATGCCGGTGATGATGACGTGGCCGTAGGTGCCTTCGCCGCCGGCGCCGTGCGGCACATGTACGATGATCTCGCCGTTCGGACCGAGCGTCGCATAGACGCCCGGATCCGCGAGGCTGAACGCAAACGAGAACGCTTCGCCCGGGGCCAGCGAAACGTAAATGTTCTCGCCCGGGGCCGGCTCGGGGATCGGAGCCGCCAGGGCCAACTGAGTCGCCGTCGGATCGCTGTCCGTGCTTGCCGGCACCGCAGCCGTCGTGTCGCCGACGGCGGTTCGCAGCGCGGCGGTCTCGCTCGACTGGCTGCTGCTCTCGGTGCTGCTGGTGTTCGGCGTGGAATCCGACTTCGAATCCATCGTCATGGCGACGCCCCCGTCATAACCAAAATCTGCCGGCGCACGGCTTTTCCGCACCCGGTAATCCCTAAGGGAATTTTTACCCTACCCACCCGGCAATCCCGGTCGGATTTTTTCAGATTTCCATACATGCCAGTGTGACGCAGCGCCGATTCAGGCGCAACGATGCGATCGGGACGAGTTCGCTACGTCGGGATGGGACGGCATCCCGCGAGAGCGCCGGGGCGGGCCGCGGTTGAGCAACCGCGCCGCCGGAGGCGTGGCCCCGCCGCCCGCGACGACCGGGCCGACGCTCAGCGACCCAGGACGGCCTGCATGGTGCTGCCGATCTCGGCCGGGGTCGGCGCGATGGTCACGCCGGCGGACCGGAGGGCCTCGATCTTCTCGGCCGCGGTTTCGCCACCCGCCGTGACGACCGCACCCGCATGTCCCATCCGGCGGCCGGGCGGGGCGGTCTTGCCGGCAATGAAGCCGACCACGGGCTTCTTGCGCTTCGACTGCTTGAGGAAATCCGCGGCGTCGCGCTCGGGCGTGCCGCCGATCTCGCCGATCAGCACGATCGCGTCGGTTTCGTCGTCGCCGAGGAACAGGTCGAGGATATCGACGAAGCTCGAGCCGTTAACCGGATCGCCGCCGATCCCGACCACCGTCGACTGGCCCAGCCCGGCAACCGTCGTCTGCGTCGCCGCTTCGTAAGACAACGTGCCGGAGCGCGAGACGATGCCGATCCGCCCCGGCTTGTGGATGTAACCGGGCATGATGCCGATCTTGCATTGGCCGGGCGTAATGAGGCCGGGGCAATTCGGCCCGATCGTCCGGCAGCGTGCGGTCTGCAGCTCGCGCCGTACCCGCGCCATGTCGAGCACCGGAATGCCGTCCGTGATGGCAACCACGAGGCGAATGCCGGCGTCGACCGCTTCGAGAATCGCATCGGCGGCGTAGGGCGGCGGCACGTAGATCGCGGTCGCATCCGCGCCGGTCGCGGCCACCGCTTCGGCGACGGTATCGAACACCGGCAGGCCAAGATGGTTCGACCCGCCGCGTCCGGGCGTTACGCCGCCGACCATCTGCGTGCCGTACTGAATGGCCTGCTCGGAATGGAACGTGCCCTGCGTCCCGGTGAAGCCCTGGCAGATCACGCGCGTGTTGCGATCGACGAGGATGGCCATCGGATCAGCTCCGGGCGCCGGTGGCGCCGACGGCCTTGACGATCGCCTGCGCGGCTTCGGCGAGCGTGCCGGCGGTGACGATCGGCAGGTCCGCCTCGTTCAGGATCTTGCGCCCGAGCTCGACGTTCGTGCCTTCGAGGCGCACGACAAGCGGCCGGTCGTAGCCGATCTCGCGCGCCGCCTGCACAAGGCCTTCGGCGATCGAATTGCAGCGCATCATGCCGCCGAAGACATTGAGCAGGATGCCGCGCACGTCGCGATCGTTCGCCAGCAACTTGAAGGCGATGGCGATGCGCTCCTTGGTTGCGGCACCGGCGATGTCCATGAAGTTGGCGGGCTGGCCGCCATAGTGCTTGATGATGTCCATCGTCGCCATGGCGAGGCCGGCACCGTTCACCATGCAGCCGATGTCGCCTTCGAGCTTGACGTAGTTGAGGTCGTGGCGGGCGGCCTCGACCTCGAGCGGATCGTTTTCGAGATCGTCGCGCAGCTCCTCGATGTCGCGGTGCCGGAACAGCGCGTTGTCGTCGAAGCTCATCTTGGCATCGAGCGCGACAAGCCGCCCGGCAGACGTCACAACCAGCGGATTGATCTCGATCAGGCTGGCATCGAGTTCGACGAAGGCGCGGTGCAGGGCGAGGATCAGCCGCACCATCTTGTGCACCTGGCGGCCTTCGAGCCCGAGCGCGAAGGCGATCTTGCGCGCATGAAAGCTCTGCATCTGCGCCGCCGGCGGCAAGGTCTGCTTGACGATCTTGTCGGGCGTCCTTGCGGCGACCTCCTCGATATCCATGCCGCCTTCGGTCGAGGCGACGACGGTGATGCCGCCGCTGCGGCGGTCGACCAGGATTGCGAGATAGAGCTCGCGCGCGATGTCGGTGGCGGTTTCGACATAGACGCGCCTTACTTCCTTGCCTTCGGGGCCGGTCTGATGCGTGACCAGCGTCATGCCCAGCATGCGATCGGCGGTTGCAGTCACTTCCTTGACCGAGCGGCAGAGTTTCACCCCGCCCGCCTTGCCGCGGCCGCCGGCATGGATCTGGGCCTTCACGACCCAGACCGGACCGTCGAGTTCTTCGGCCACCGCTTCGGCTTCCTGCGGCGTGTGCGCAACGTCGCCGCGCGGCACCGGCACGTCGTAGCGGCGCAGCAGCGCTTTCGCCTGGTACTCGTGGATGTTCATGGCACCTATCCCCCTGACGTGCGTCAACGATGCGGGCATGCCCGATCGTAAGACGAGCCTGCGCCCGTGCAGGCTTTTCCTGCAACGGCTGGGCCGTCCGCGTCATGTCGGCTGGGGCTCCCGGATCTCTGTCGGGAGCGGGCACAACGAAACCGTAGCAAGCCGGGGCCGGCGCAGCATTGGGTCCGATTGTCGCAGAATCCGCCCGGCAGGGTCGCCCGGCCGAAAGCCTCAGGCCGATACCGGTTCGATGACGGACGGGTCGTCGTTGGCCGGGCTGTTGACGCGTTTTCCGACCATGACAACCGCCATGCGCTCGGGCGGAAACGGCACAAGCAACGCGAGCATGGCATCGCGCGAGCCGCCGGCCAGCCAGCGCGCCGCGCCGGCACGATCGAGTATCGCCGGCATGCGGTCATGAACCTGGGCGACCAGCGAATTGGGCGCGGTGACGATGATGGTGAAGGACTGCAGCATGCCGCCGTCGGGCCGTCGCCAGCCCTCCCACAGGCCCGCCATGACAAACGGTGCGGCATCCGCCATCGTAAACCGGAACGGCTGCTTGCCCTTGCCTTCCTTTTTCCACTCGTAGAACCCGTCGGCCGGCACCAGGCATCGGCGATCGCGAAACGCGGCACGATAGGCGGGTTTCTCCGCGACCGTTTCGGCGCGTGCATTGATCATCGAGTAGCCGCTGTCCGGCCCGTCCTTCGACCAGGACGGCACGAGGCCCCAGCGCAGCATCGCCAGCTCCCGACCGCCGCCGGAACCGGCGCGGATCACCGGCGCCTCCTGGGTCGGCGCGATGTTGTAGCGCGGCGCGAGATTGAGCAGTGGCCCGTCGAGATCGAAGAGCTGCCGCATCGCCTCGGGCGCGCTTGTCAGGCTGTAGCGTCCGCACATCGGATCAGCTCGCGGGAGCGCTTCCCGCGACCGCGCTCGCCGTTGTCACCCTGGGCGACGCCATCGGACGGATGTCGACGATCCGCAACGCGCGCGGCTTCCGATTGTCGAGCCAAGCCTGCCAAGCCTGCTCGTAGCCGGTTTCGAGGTTGCGGACGTAGCGGTCGGTATCGAACAGCGGCCAGTAACCGCGATTGAGCTCGATACGGTGGCGCAGCGCCAGGCGCGATTCCTCGTCCGTCGCCAGCCGCAGCGCCATGGCCTGGTACTCCTTGAGCGATCCGGCCACGAGCTCCGGCGCGCCGATCGCCTGCAGGATGCTGGCGGCGACCCGACCCGGAAAATGCGAGCCGGCTACGGTCAGCACCGGCACACCGGCGAACAGCGCGTCGCTCGTCGTGGTGTGCCCGTTATAGAGCAGCGTATCGAGACAGAGGTCGGCCAGCGCCAGGCGCGCGACATGATCGGGCTTCGCCTGCTTGCCGTCGAACACCAGCCGATCCGGCGCAATACCGCGCGCCGCCGCTTCCCGACGCAGGTTCGCTTCCGCGGCGTCGTTGCTGCGCAGCAGCCAGAGCACCGTATTGGGCAGGTCCTCGAGCAGCCGCATCCAGACGTCGAACAGCGCGGCATCGATCTTGTAGTTGTTTACGAACGATGCCAGTACCAGCCCGGCTTCCGGCAGCCCGTAGTCGGTGCGCGTCCGCCGCGGCCCCACCTCCTGGTCGCCATCCGTCGGCTGATAGGTATGCGGCATGCGGATCAGGGCCTCGGCGTAGTAGGCGTCATGTCCGTCGGGCGCGACGACCGAATCCGCGACGGTGTAGTCGAAAATGCCGCCGCCGACGGTGCCGGGATAGTCGAGATAGGCGATCTGCACCGGCGCCGGCCGCAGGGCGCAGACATTCGTGCGGCTGCCGACCGTATGGCCCGTCACGCCAATCAGAACGTCGATTTCGTCGTCGTAGATCCGCTGCGCCGCGGCGGCGGTTTCCTCACCGCGCAGATCGACGAAAGAGTCGCAGCCTTCGACGATGCGGCGGCGATACTCGCTGCCGTCGTCGGGGCCGAACGAATAGGCATTCACGACAAACCGCCCGCGATCGTGCCGGCGAAAGATGCCGCAGCAGAGATGCGAATCCGGATGATTGTGGAAGGTCGCGCCGACATAGCCGAGCCGGATCCGATCGCACTTCCGCCGTCGCGCCGCCATCGGAAAATCGGTGCCCAGCGTGCGCACCCGCGCAACCAGGCTGCGCGCCGCGGCGTCCGCGATCGCGCGATGGCGCATCGGGTCGGGCGAGCGGATCAGGCACAGCATGGGCGGCTCGCCGCATTTGCGTCCGGCCGCGATGGCCGTTGCGGTCTGCTCGTCGAGCGCGCGATCGACCCTGTCCAGCTCCTGCCAGTCGCAGGCCTGGCGCATCAGGTGACAGAGATTGGCCAACGCCTCGACATAGTCCGGTTTCAGGTCCAGCGCGCGGTCGGTCGCCTCGATCGCGCCCTCGAGATCTTTCTTCTCGAACAGCCGGTCGCCGAGCCGCTTCCAGTTCTGCGCATTGTTCGGATCGGCATCGATGCCGCGCCGATAGACCTTCTCCGCTTCGTCGACCATGTCGATCTGCTCGAGCGCCATGCCGAGTTGTGCGTAGGTCGCACCATCGGCGGGATCGAGTTCGAGCGCGCGGAAGAAGGCATCGGCCGCTTCGCGCGAACGGTTCTGCTGGCCGAGCATGGCGCCGAGATTGCGCCAGATCTCGGCGTCGCTCGGTGCCGCCGCCGATGCGCCCTGCATCATCTGAACGGCGCCGGCGAGATCGCCGCGCCGCATCAGGACGACCGCGAAAAGCTGGGTCGCCTTGGCATCCGATGGCCGCGCGGTCAGAAGCCGCTCGCAGACGTCGATGGCCGTCGCCATGTCGCCGGCATCGAGCGACCGCGCCGCCTGCGCAATCAGCGCCGCGTGCGCGGCCGTTCCGGGCTGCGGCAGGCGCCCGGACGAATCGTCTCGCCTGTCTGTCGGCTGCGCCATGGCAACGCGACGTTACGGGTCGACCGGCGGCAATACAACGGCGCCGGCTTCATCGTTCTTGTCCGGATCGGGTGGCATCCGGATAATGCCGGCCCTTCACCGACGACCCGGATCGCATGAAGCTCGAACCCACCGCCATTGCCGACGTCAAGCTGATTACGCCGCGGCGCTTTGCCGACCGGCGCGGCCATTTCAGCGAAACCTGGAATCGGCAGAAACTGGCCGACGCCGGGATCGCGAGCGATTTCTGCCAGGACAACCTCTCCTACTCGCGCCCGGTCGGTACGGTGCGCGGCCTGCACTTCCAGACGCCGCCCTTCGCCCAGGACAAGCTGGTCGCCGTGTTGGCGGGACGCATCCTCGACGTGGCGGTCGATCTGCGGCGCGGCTCGCCGAGCTACGGCCGGCATGCGGCCGTCGTACTGTCGGCGGAGGCCGGGGCGCAGTTGTTCATCCCGAAGGGCTTCGCGCATGGTTTCTGCACGCTCGAGCCGGACACGACGGTCTTCTACAAGGTGAGCGCGCCCTTTGCGCCCGCCAACGACACGGGCCTGCGCTGGAACGATCCGGTCCTGGCGATCGGCTGGCCGATCAGGGAGGACCAGGCCGTGCTGTCCGACAGGGATCGCGGCCTCCCCGGCTTCGGGGATTTCCAGACGCCGTTCGACTATGGCAAACAGGGCTGACACGGGGGCCCCGGCGGCGCCCGGCGACAGGCAAACCATGAATCGCAGCGTGCTCGTGACCGGCGGCGCCGGCTTCATCGGATCGGCAGTCGTGCGCCATCTGATCGGCGACAGCGACTGGACGGTCGTCAATCTCGACTGCCTGACCTATGCCGGCAACCTCGATTCCGTCGCCGCGGTTGCCGACGATCCGCGCTATCGCTTCGAGCGCGTCGACATCTGCGACGAAGCCGGGGTCGCGCGCGTATTTCGCGAGCAGCGGCCGGCCGCAATCATGCACCTTGCGGCCGAAAGCCATGTCGACCGCTCGCTCGACGGGCCGGCGCCCTTCATCGAGACGAACATCCGCGGCACCTATGTGCTGCTCGAAACCGCGCGGCGCTACTGGAGCGAGCTCGACGAGGCCGCCCGCAAGCGCTTCCGTTTCCACCATGTCTCGACCGACGAGGTTTACGGATCGCTCGGACCGGCCGGTGCGTTCACCGAGGAGACGGCGTATCGGCCGAACTCGCCCTATTCCGCCAGCAAGGCCGCAGCCGACCACCTCGCGCGCGCCTGGCAGCACAGTTTCGGGCTGCCGGTCGTCATGAGCAATTGCTCGAACAATTATGGGCCCTGCCAGTTTCCGGAGAAGCTGATACCGCTGATCGTCATCAACGGCATCGACGGCAAGAAACTGCCGGTCTACGGGCGGGGCGAGAACCGGCGCGACTGGCTGCATGTCGAAGACCATGCGCGCGCGCTGCGCCTCATTCTCGAGCAGGGCCGCGTCGGCGAGAAATACAATGTCGGCGGCGACGCCGAACGGACCAACATCGACGTCGTGCGCCGAATCTGCGCCATTCTCGACCGCATCGATCCGAAGCGCCGTCACGACGAGCTGATCGAGTTCGTCGCGGACCGTCCGGGGCACGACCTGCGCTATGCAATCGATGCCTCCAAGATCCGGCGCGAGTTGGGCTGGCGGCCACAGGAGAGTTTCGAGAGCGGCCTCGAAAAGACGGTGCGCTGGTATCTCGACAATCGCACCTGGTGGGAACGGATCCGCAGCGGCGTCTATCGCGGCGAGCGCCTCGGGCTCGGCCGCTCCGCCGCCCACTGACCGATGGCCGACCGACGCGTGCTCGTCTTCGGCCGGTCCGGCCAGCTTGCGCTTGAACTGGCGCGCAATCCCTGGCCGGCCGGTTACGTTGCGACCTGCCACGGTCGCGAAAGCTGCGATCTGCTGGCGGGCGGCGATCCGGCAGCATTGATCGAGCGGCTTGCGCCGGCGCTCGTTGTTAGTGCCGCCGCCTATACCGCTGTGGACAAGGCCGAGAGCGAGCCGGAAGCGGCCTATGCGCTCAATCGCGACGCTCCCGGTCGCATCGCCGCCGCTTGCGAGCGGCACGGACTGCCGCTGGTCCACATTTCCACCGACTACGTGTTCGATGGCGCCAAGACGGCTCCCTATGTCGAGGACGATCCGATCGCGCCGATCTCGATCTACGGCGCCAGCAAGGCCGAGGGCGAAGCCGCGGTCCGGCGCGCTCTCGATCGTCATGTCATTCTGCGGACGGCCTGGGTTTACAGTCCGTTCGGCAGCAATTTCGTGAAGACCATGCTGGCGCTCGGCGCGACGCGCGACCGACTGCGGGTCGTGACCGACCAGCGCGGCTCGCCGACGGCGGCCGGCGAGATCGCGCGTACCATCATCGCCATGACCGGGCGGCTCGCCGCGGGCGGCGCTTCCTTCGGTACCTATCATTTCGCCGGCGGCGGCCAGGCGACGCGATACGAACTCGCCGATGCGATCTTCGCGCGCGCCGCATCGCATGGCCGAACGCGCCCGATCCTGGAACCCACCAGCAGCGCCGAGTTTCCGGTGCCGGCGCGGCGGCCCGCCAATTCGGCGCTGAATTGCGCGAGGCTGGCCCGCGATTGGGGTATTCTATCGCTGCCGTGGCAGAACGCGCTCGATGCGACCGTTGATGAAATTCTGGCCGGCGGCAGCGAGGACGGGCGATGAAGGGCATCATTCTGGCCGGCGGCGCCGGCACGCGGCTCTATCCGGTGACCCGCGCGGTTACCAAGCAGCTGCTGCCGATTTACGACAAGCCGATGATCTACTACCCGCTCTCGACGCTGATGCTCGCCGGCATTCGGGACATTCTCGTCATCAGCACACCCGTCGATCTGCCGCGCTATCGCGATCTGCTCGGCGACGGCGGCCAATGGGGCCTTCGTCTTTCGTATGCCGAGCAGCCGAGGCCGGAAGGGCTCGCGCAAGCCTTCATCATCGGCCGCAGCTTCGTCGGGCGCGACCGCTGCGCGCTTGTCCTCGGCGACAATCTGTTCTTCGGTCACGGCCTTACGGAGATGATGTCGCGCGCGGCTGCGCGGGAAAATGGCGCCACGGTCTTCGCTTATTGGGTCGACGATCCCGAACGCTACGGCGTCGTAGAGTTCGATGGCGACGACCGGCCGCGGCGCATCCTCGAGAAACCGAGCGACCCGCAGACCAACTGGGCGGTGACCGGTCTCTATTTCTACGACAATCGCGTGCTCGACATCGCCGCCTCGATCAAGCCGTCGCGCCGCGGCGAGCTCGAGATCACCGATGTCAATCAGCGCTATCTCGAGGACGACACTCTGGCGGTCGAGCGCATGGGTCGCGGCTTCGCGTGGCTCGATACCGGCACGCACGAGTCGCTGCTCGAGGCTGCGGAGTTCGTTCGCGTCATGGAACGCCGCCAAGGTCTCAAAATCGCTTGCGTCGAGGAGATCGCCTGGCGCATGGATTTCATCGACCGCGCACAGCTCGAACGGCTCGCCGACGCCCTCAGGAGCTCCGAGTATGGCCGCTATCTCGCGCGCGTCGCGGCAAGCGGCGAGTCCGATCGCAATGCGCTTTAGCGCGATCGGTTTGCTGCTGGCGACAGTGCTGACCGTCCTGCCGGCCGGAGCTTCGGCCCGCGCCGATGCCGAACTCGATGCCGCGCTCGCGCACCTTCAGGCCGGCGAATTTTTCGAGGCGCTGGAAGGGCTGTTGCCGTTGGCGAACGACGGCAATCCGCGCGCGCAGGCCGAGGTCGGCATGATCTATCACTACGGTCTGGTCAGCGCGAAAAACTTCCGGAAAGCAGCCGACTATTACGGTCGCGCCGCCGCCCAGGAGAACGTCGACGGCATGCTCGGGCTCGCGGTGATGAATGCGCTCGGCCAGGGTTTCGGCAAGAACATGGTCGAGGCCTACAAATGGCTGCTGCTGGCGCGCGACCGGCTGCCGGCCGGCAGCGACCGCGACCGCGTTGTCGGCGCGCTGGAGAGCTTTCGCGAGGAAATGACAACGCAGGAGATCGCGGAAGCCGAAAGGCGCGCGCGCGCCTGGCAGCCCGGTGCCGACGCCGGCGACGGCAGCCGGAACTAGCGGCGTGCCTTCGCGGCGGCCTTGGCGGCCGGCCTTTGCGCCGGCTGCGTCGCCGGCTTCTGCGCTTCCGGTACCTTGAGGCGCAGCAAATCGTTCTTCGCGAGCCAGCCGAGCGACCGGCGCACCGTTTCGGCGGGCGCCTCGAATTCTTCGACCACCGCCGCCACGGTCGTCGATTTCCGCTTCGCCACATGCGCCATCAGCCGCGCCAGCCCGTCATTGTCGAGCAGCATGCCCGGCATCATGTTGGCCAGCGGCGACGACTTGAGCGTCGCGATCCGGGCAGAACTGTCGCCCGCCATCGGTTCGACGATCGTCGCACCCGCGATCGGCGCGGTGGGATAGCCTTCGAACAGCGCGAACGGATCGTCGCGCAGCGGACGGGTCGGCCCTCCCTCGGCGACCGGTGCGATCTCTTCGACCTGTTTCCGCTTGGCCGCCATTTCCTGCCAGAGCTTCTGGTAGGCGGCCATCACGACGCTCCAGTCGAATGTCTGCCGTGCGTGCTTGCGGCCGGATTCGCCGAATTTGCGCCGTAACGCGGCGTCGTCTGCCAGCCTTGCATAGGCGGCCGCACATCCCTCGACGTCGATCGCGATGCTCTGGGCGGTCCCGAGGCAGTAACGCCCGTAACCGTCCATGCCGGTGGCATAGCGGAACGCAATCTCGCGACCGTCGCCGGGCGGCGGCATGAAGCTCGGCAACGCAACACCGTCGAGCCCGTCGCGCACGGTGTAGCGGTAGCCGTCCCAGTCGCTCACAACCACCGGCAGACTCGCCGCCATGGCTTCGATCGGCGTCAGGCCGAACGTCTCCTGGATATTGTCCGACAGCGAGGTAAAGACATCCCCTGCGAACCAGACGTTGTTGCGGATTTCCGGTTTCCGCCCGTCGAGCCAATGGTGCGCGACCGACGGCGCGAAGTTCGGCGCCGCCGATTTGAAAATGCGCTCGACCTCGGGGCTGGCGAACCAGCCTGCGTGGATCAGGTGCAATTTGCGCCTGGTGCGCTTGGTCGCTTTCTCGAGCGCGAGATACATCGCGAGCGGATTGGCTTTCTCGATATGCGTCAAACGGCCGACGAAGAGATAGGCAATGTCCTGCTCGCCGATGCCGAGCGACCGACGGATCTGGTTGCGCGCCCTCTGGGCTGCCGGCGTGCCGGCAACGAAGCGATCGCATTCGACGCCGAGCGGAATCAGCGGCAGATCGAGGATCGGCGCCGACTTTCCGCCGAAACGCGCCAGCAGGTAGTCGGCGAACCGGTCGACCATGTACTGGACCATGGCGCGCACCTGCGGCGAGGTGCAGACCAGCGCATCCCAGGGCTGCACCGGACCGACCACCGATTCCGCGATACCGTCCATCACGACATGCTCGGCCGTCGTGTGCGTCACGCCACAGATGCTGAAGGCGCGCTGGTCGAAGCCGCGGCGCAGCCAGGCGAAATGCCCGATGTTCGGACCGGGGCGGTAGAGCGTCCCGACCCGCGACCAGGCATTGAGATCGAGCGCCGGGACGGCCTGCGCCGGGCGCGGCCCGCCGGCGAACTCGCCGACGCGCTGGCGGAAGGTGTCGAGATCCTCGCGGCGCAGGCAGTAGCACCAGAATTCGTCGAGCCCGCCATGACGCACCAGCGCGCGAAGGAACCCCTCGGTGGCGGACTGGCGGCCCATCAGTCGCTCGCGCGTCGTGTTGTAGTTGTCGGCCGAGAAAACGACGATGGCGTTGGCGCGCGGATCGGCCATTCGGAACGGTTCCCTATCGTAGCAGGCACACGCCGGTCGCCGCGTTCCGGCGGCCCCGGCCGGCAGCGGGCGCGCAGTCTATGAGTCGGCCGCTGCCCGCCGCAAGCCGCGCATTTGCGGACCGTTCCAAGCGCGGCGGGACATCGGAGCGGTCGGTGTCGACGGCAGGGGCCCCCGTGCCGGCGCCGTATGCCCCGTGCTCGGAGGCCGCCCCGAACCCCGGTCGGCAAGGCCGCATACCCGTTGCTTCCGGATCGCACCGACGTTCCCGATGCAACCGAGCGAGGCATGCCGCCGGCATGTTGCGCTGCACACGAACATGATGCCGGCTCGACTCCGGGGAATGCCGCCGCACGTCGCCGCCAGCTTCGCAATGAAATGGCCGACAGCGGGGAAAACGTGTTGCCGCTCGGGTCGAGTGTCCATTTAATAACGCATAGCAGTCGGATCTTCCGCAGGTCGGAATGCGTCCCGGCCGACGTGCAGGCGGCAGTTGCATCTGCCGGCTGCGTTTTCCAAGCACATCAGGGAGAGCTTCATGTCCCAGTCAACCGTCAAGACGAAGGCCGAACCGGCCGCTTCGCGTCGTCGTTTTCTCAAGTCCGCGGCACTGGCGACCGCCGGGGCGTCGGCGGCCGTCGCTGCCCCGCGCGTGATCCGTGCTCAGGATGTCTCCGTGTTCAAATTCCAGAGCACATGGCCGGCGAAGGATATCTTCAACGAGTACGCGCAGGATTATGTCGACCGCGTCAACCAGATGGCCGGCGGCCGGTTGCAGCTCGAGCTGCTTGCGGCGGGCACCGTCGTCAAGGCGTTCGAACTGCAGCAGGCGGTGTCCGACGGCATTCTCGACGGCGGTCACGGCGTTTGCGCCTACTGGTACGGCAAGCACAAGGGCTTCTCGCTGTTCGGCACCGGCCCGGCCTTCGGGTTCGACGCCAACCAGTTCCTCGGCTGGATGCGCTACGGCGGCGGTCAGGCCTTCTATGACGAGCTCGTCAACGACATTCTTGCCGTCAACTGCGTCGGCTTCCTGACCGGCCCGATGCCGACCCAGCCACTCGGCTGGTTCAATGCGCCGGTCGAAGGGCCGGACGCGCTCAACGGCCTCAAGTATCGCACCGTCGGCCTGTCCGCCGACCTGTTCACCGCGATGGGCGCGGCGGTCACGGTGTTGCCCGGCGGCGAGATTGTGCCGGCGCTGCAGACCGGGACGCTCGAGGCGGCCGAATTCAACAATCCCTCCTCGGACATCCTGCTCGGCTTCACCGACGTCAGCAAAGTCTACATGCTGCAGAGCTACCACCAGCCTGCGGAATGCTTCGAAGTGATCTTCAACAACGATCGCTATAACGAGCTGACGCCGGACCTGCAGGCGATCCTCAAATACGCGGCGGAAGCGGCCTCGGCCGACATGTCGTGGAAGCAGCAGGATCGCTACGCGGCCGACCTCGAGAAGATTCGCGCCGCCGGGATCGACGTACAGACGACACCGGAATCGGTGCTGCAGGCGCAGCTCGCGGCCTGGGACACGCTGATCGAATCGCTGTCGTCCGATCCCTTTTTCTCGAAGGTGATCGAATCGCAGATGGCGTGGACGAAGCGCGTCGTGGGCTTCTATCGCGAGTATCAGGTTTCGAACACGCTCGCCTACGATCATTTCTTCGGCAGTTGATCCTCTGCGACGGGGCGGGCGCGTCGGAAGTCCGGCGGGCCCGCCTGCCGCCGGTTCCTCCCCGATCTGACCCGAAAGGTCGCCGATGCAGCGCGTCCTGCTGTGGATCGACAGGCTGAATGCCTTCATCGGCCAGGCCTTCGGCTGGTCGATTCTCGCGCTGACGCTGACGGTTTGTTACGAGGTGGCGGCGCGCTATGTGTTCGGTGCGCCGACGACCTGGGCCTTCGACGCCAGCTACATGCTCTATGGCGCGCTGTTCATGATGGCGGGCGCCTACACGTTGTCGCGCAACGCGCACGTGCGCGGCGACTTCCTTTATCGCACCTGGTCGCCGCGCCGGCAGGCGTGGATGGACCTCGTGCTCTATCTGGTTTTTTTCTTTCCGGGCATCGTCGCGCTGATCGTCGCCGGCGCGATCGAGGCGGATAACTCCTGGCTGCGCGACGAACGCACCAACAGTCCGGCCACGGTTCCGCTTTATCCTTTCAAGACGCTGATTCCGCTGGTCGGCGTCCTGATGCTGCTGCAGGGCGTCGTCGAGTTCGTGCGTTGCATCATCTGCATACGCACCGGCAAATGGCCGATGCGACTGCGCGATGTCGAGGAGACCGAGAAATCCGCCCTTGAAGCCGCCAGCGCGGGCGTCGATGCGACCGGCGTCGATGCCAAGGGATCCGGTCGATGACCAATCCCGAAATCGGCGTCATGATGCTGGCGCTTTTCATCTTTGTCATCATGCTCGGATTTCCGATCGCCTTTTCGCTGATGGCGATGGGAGTCGGCTTCGCCCTCTACTACTTCGACTTCCGCGAAACGCCGGTCTTCGCCCTCGTGGTCCGCAAGACGTTCGAAGTGATGAGCAACGAGGTGTTGCTGCCCGTGCCGCTGTTCCTGTTCATGGGCTATGTCGTCGAACGCGCCGCAATTCTCGACCGACTGTTCCGGTCCATTCAGATCGCGGCGCGCGGGCTGCCCGCGGCGCTCGCCGTCGCGACGCTCGTCACCTGCGCGCTGTTTGCGACGGCGACCGGCATCGTCGGCGCCGTCGTCACGCTGATGGGGCTGCTGGCATTTCCGGCGATGCTGCGGGCGGGTTACGACATCAAGCTATCGGCGGGCGTCGTCTGCGCCGGCGGCTGCCTCGGCATCCTGATCCCGCCCTCGATCATGCTGATTCTCTATGGCGCGACCGCCGGCGTCTCGCCGGTGCAACTCTATGCCGGCGCGTTCTTTCCCGGCTTCATGCTTGCCGGCCTCTACATGATTTACGTAATCGGTCGCGCGGTCCTCAATCCGAGACTGGCGCCGAAGCTGCCGCGGGAAGAGACGGACGTTCCGTTTTTTCAGGTGCTCTGGATGTTGACGACCTCGTTTCTGCCGCTGGCAACGCTCATCCTCGCGGTGCTGGGGGCGATCGTGTTCGGGCTCGCCACGCCGTCGGAGGCGGCGGCGGTCGGCGCCGCCGGCGCCGTGATCCTCGCGATCGCGTATGGCGGGTTCAGTTTCGCCAAGCTGCGCGAATCCGTGTACCTGACGGCGCGCGCGACCGCGATGGTCTGCTGGCTGTTCGTCGGCTCCAGCATCTTTTCGTCGGTCTTCGGCCTGCTCGGCGGGCAGGATCTCATCAAGGAGTGGATGCTGGCGCTGGATATCGGGCCGATCGGGTTCATGCTGATCGTGCAGCTGATTGTCTTCATCCTGGGCTGGCCTCTGGAATGGACCGAGATCATTGTGATCTTCGTGCCGATCTTCCTGCCGCTGCTGCAGCATTTCGGGATCGATCCGCTGTTCTTCGGCCTGATGGTCGCACTTAACATCCAGACATCGTTCCTGTCGCCGCCGGTGGCGATGGCAGGCTTCTACCTGAAGGGCGTCGCTCCGCCGCACGTGACGCTGAACCAGATTTTTGGCGGAATGCTGCCGTTCATGTTCCTGGTGCTGGTTGCCATGGCAATGCTTTATCTTTTCCCCGGCATCGGCATGTGGCTGCCTTCCGAACTCTACGGCCCGCGGCAATAGCCCGCCGCAAGCGATGACCGCGAACGACTCCTGTTTTCTGGGCGCCGTCGAGGCGCGCCGCCTGATGGCGGAGAGCAAGCTTTCTTCGGAGACGCTGGTTTCGAGTTGCCTGGCGCGCATCGCGGAGTACGAACCGGCGATTGGCGCCTGGACGCATCTCGATTCGGCGCACGCGCTGGACAGCGCACGCGAGGCCGACCGACGCCGCAAATCCGGTCGCACGGTCGGGCCGCTCAACGGCATTCCGGTCGGGCTCAAGGACATATTCGACACGCACGACATGCCGACAGAGATGGGTTCGCCCATCCATGCCGGGCGCCAACCGTCGTGCGATTCGGCGGTCGCCGAGCGGCTGCGCGCGGCGGGTGCCGTCATTCTCGGCAAGACGGTTACGACCGAGTTTGCCTATTACGGTCCCGGCAAGACCCGCAATCCGAACGATCCGACGCGCACGCCCGGCGGCTCGTCGTCCGGCTCCGCGGCGGCCGTCGCGTCGTTCATGGTGCCGCTCGCGATCGGCAGCCAGACCAACGGGTCGATGATCCGCCCCGCTTCGTTCTGCAATGTCGTCGGCTTCAAGCCGAGCCACGGGCTGATCTCGCGCGCGCATGCCCTGCAGCTCTCGCGCAGCCTCGACCATGTCGGCGTCTTCGGCCGCAACGTCTACGACGCAGCTTTGCTGGCCGACGCGCTGATCGGACACGATCCGCGCGATCCCGATACCGAACGACTGGCTCCGCCGGATCTCTTGCGCGGCGCGGAGAGCGACCCGCCCTACCCGCCGCGCTTCGCCTTCGTCCGCAGTCCGGTCTGGCATGAGGCTGCCGACGACACCAGGGCCGCCTTCGAAGAGCTCGTGGCGCATCTCGGCGATCGCGTGGCCGACGTCGAACTGCCGGCAATTTTCAAGGACGCGCACGCCGCCCAGCAGACGATCATGGCGGCGGAAATGGCGATCAATCTCGGTCACGATCACGGGCGCGGTCGCGACCGGATGACCGACAAGCTGCGCGATTTCATCGAGCATGGCCGGACGATCCCGGCCGTCGACTATATTGCAGCGCGATCGCTGTCCGTGCGGCTGCGCGACAGCCTCGATGATCTCTTTCATCATTTCGATGCGATCCTGACGCCGGCCGCGACCGGGGAAGCGCCGATCGGTCTGGAATCGACAGGCAACCCGACCTTCTGCACGATCTGGACCCTGACCGGCCTGCCGGCCATCAGCCTGCCGATCCTGCAGGGTGCCAATGGCATGCCGATCGGCGCGCAGCTTGTCGGCGCCTGGCGCGACGACGCGCGGTTGATGCGCACCGCGCGCTGGCTGGCGGACGCCACGGCCGCCTGGCTGTCGGAATGGACACCGCGCAGCGATAGGCGCCCTGAGGAGACGCATTGATGGCCGTTTCATCCACCCCCACACATCCGCTCGGTTGGCAGGCCGCCGGCTTCGAGCTCGACGGCACCGACGGCAAGCGCCATTCGCTGGCCGGCGTGCGCGGCCCCAAGGGCACGCTGGTCATGTTCATCTGCAATCATTGCCCCTACGTGAAGGCCATCGTCGACGATCTGGTCCAAGACTGTGCGGCACTCGCGGCCGACGGCATTGGCGCGATCGCCGTCATGCCGAACGATACCGAGGCCTACCCGGCCGATTCCTTCGACAACATGCGCGGCTTCGCCGCGGCGCACCGCTTCGGATTTCCCTATGTCATCGACCGCGACCAGTCGGTGGCGCAGGGGTTCGGCGCCGCCTGCACGCCGGATTTCTTCGGCTTCGACCGCGACCTGAAGCTGCGGTTCCGGGGCCGGATGTACGAGTTGGCGGGCGGCCTCAAGAAGAAACCGGGCGCGCGGCACGAGCTGCGCGACGCCATGCGCCAGATCGCCGCGACCGGCGAGGGCCCGGCCGACCAGACGCCGGGCATGGGCTGCTCCATCAAGTGGCGCCGCTGAGCGCAAGGCGCCGAGCGGTGACGCCGGCAGGGTCGACCGGCCGTCCCGGATTGCGGCACAATCTCCCGCAATCCGCGCCCGGCCGGGCCCGCGGAGGGAGGGTGTCGACGGCATGGACAACTGGATAACGCATCTGCTGGCGCTGGGGCTCGTCGCCGCGTTCCTGATGGCGCTCGCTTTCTCGATCGATGCCATCCCGTTTTTCGGCATTTCCGCGATCGTACTGGTCTTCATCGTGATCGACTTCTTCCAGTCGCGGCGCGACGCCTCGAACGGCAAGCAGTCCTGATCCATTCCCGCGATGACCCGGACGCGCGACCTCACCAACGTCGTAGCAGCGCGGCTTGCCGCCGTGCAGGAGAGCAAGGCCGGCAATTTTCACGAAGCGGCACGTCTGCTCGAAGGGCCGGCCGCGGAGCGCCCGAACGACGCGGCGCTTCAGCTCGAGTACGGCAACGCGCTGGTACAGTCCGGCGCGACCGACCGGGCGCTCGCTGCCTTCGACCGCGTACTGGCACTGAGCCCGCAGAACGGAACCGCTCTCACCAACCGATCCTATGCGCTCAACAGGCTCGGGCGTCACGTCGAAGCCGAAAGCGCCGCACGCCGCGCGCTCGAGCTCGCATCCGACGATCCCGCCGCCGCCAACAACCTCGCCCATGCGCTGAAGCTGCAGGGCCGGTTTGCGGAATCCGCTGCAATTCTCGAACCGGTCGTCGCCCGCGATCCGCGGCGCCTCGAGGCGCTCAACAATCTCGGCGATTGCCGGCGCGCGCTCGGTCGCTTCGACGAGGCGCTCGCGATTTTCGAACGGGCAATCTCCATCGATCCCGATTTCGCCCATGCGCACGTCAACCGCGCGCTCTGCCGGTTACAGGCCGGCGACTGGCGACGCGGGTTCGAGGAATACGAATGGCGCTTCGGGCTCGGCCTGCCGCTGCAGCATCGCGGCGCAGCCGAAGCATGGAACGGCGAGCCCGAGCCGCATCGCACGCTCTACATCGAAACCGAACAGGGTCACGGCGATGCGATCCAGTTCGTGCGGCTGGCGGCGGCGGCCCGAAAGCGCGTCAACCGTGTCGTGCTGATGGCGCGTCGCGACCAGGCCGCGCTGCTGGGCGGCACGGCGGGCGTCGATGCGACCGTGACCAAGAACGAGAAACTGCCCGCCGATGCGCTGCACATATCGCTGATGAGCCTGCCGCTGCGGCTCGGTCTCGGGGCGAAGGATTTCGCCATGTCGGGCCCCTATCTGACAGCCGATCCGGCGCGCATCGCGCGCTGGCGCGAGTGGCTGACCGCGCTGACGGGTTCGGGCAGGCGCGCGATCGGCCTGTGCTGGCAGGGTACGCCCGGTATCCAGCCCGATCTCGGCCGTTCGATGGCCCTCGACGCGCTCGCGCCGGTCGGCCGTTTGCCCGATACGGTCCTGGTCTCCCTGCAGAAGCGCGACGGGCTGGAACAGCTCGCGCATCTGCCCTCCGGCATGCCGTTGGTAACGCCGCCGGCCGGTTTCGATGACGGGCCCGATGCCTTTGTCGACACCGCGGCGCTCATGATGTCGCTCGATCGGGTCGTTTCCGTCGATACGGCGGTGGCGCATCTGGCCGGCGCGCTTGCGCGGCCCGTCTCGCTGCTGCTGCGCAAGATTCCCGACTGGCGTTGGGGCCTCGTCGGCACCGAGACGCTCTGGTATCCGACCATGCGGCTCTACCGGCAGGACCACGATGGCGACTGGCCTGCCCCGGTCGCGCGGCTGGCCGCCGATCTCGCAGCACGCTGAGCGACAGCCGGAGCCTCGCGATGTTCGTCGGAAAGGCGGTGCAACGCGTCGAGGACGAGCGGTTCCTCACCGGCCGCGGTCGCTATGTCGACGACCTTGAGTTGCCCGGCGCCGCCCACGCGGCGTTCCTGCGTTCGCCCTACGCGCACGCCCGCATTCGCGGGATCGATACCGCGGTCGCGCGCGCCATGCCGGGCGTGCTCGCGGTGCTGACGGGTACGGATTGGCATAAGGCCGGCGGCGGCGAGCTCTCGGTCATCTGCGAGGTCCCGTTTTCGGACGGCCGGCCGATGGCGGAGGCGCGGCGACCGGTTTTCGTCCTCGATCGCGTGCGCCATGTCGGCGACACGGTGGCGGTGGCGATCGCGGAGACGCGCGAACAGGCGCAGGACGCCATCGAGGCGATCGTCCTCGATGTCGATCCGCTGCCGGTTGTTGCCTCGCCCGATGCCGCGCTCGCAACCGACGCCGTGCGGATCCACGACCGGGCGCCGGGCAACCTCGCCTACGACTGGCAGGCCGGCGATCCGGCGCAGGTCGAGCGAGCACTGGCTGCGAGTGCGCATATCGCGACGCTCGCGCTGGTCAACAACCGCATCTTCCATCTGCCGATGGAACCGCGCGCGGTCGCGGCGCGCTACGACCCGGCCGACGATCGTTACACGCTCTGGACCAGTTCGCAGATCCCGCATCTGATCCGAAATTTCCTCGCCGCGGACTCGCTCAAGGTTCCGGCGGCGCAGCTGCGGGTCGTCGCGCCCGATGTCGGCGGCGGGTTCGGCCAGAAATCGATTCACTATCCGGAGGAAGCGGCATTGCTCTGGGCCGCGCGATTGACCGGGCGGCCGGTGCGCTGGCGCGCGACGCGCAGCGAGGCCTTCCTGGTCGATGCCCATGCCCGCGACCAGACCGCGCGGGTACGCATGGGTTTCGCGCCCGACGGTCGCGTCACCGCGCTGGCGGTCGACATGATTGGCAATCTCGGCGCCTACCTGTCGGCGTTTTCCGTCGCGATTTCCTCGACGTTCTGCATCGCGATGCTGTCCCAGTGCTACGCGATTCCGGCGATCCATGCCCGCGCGCGCGGCGTTTACACCAACACCACCCCGACCGATGCCTATCGCGGTGCCGGCCAGCCGGAGGCCTGCTATATCGTCGAACGCGCGCTGGACGACGGGGCCCGCAGGCTCGGCCTCGATCCGATCGAAATTCGCCGGCGCAACCTGGTCCCGCCCTTTGCAACGGGCCATCGAACCTCGCTCGGAACCGTCTACGATTCGGGCAACTATGCCGGGCTGTTCGACGCCGCGGTCGCGCGAGCCGATTACGCCGCGCTCCGATCCGAACAGGCGCGGCTGCGGGCGGCCGGCAGGCTCATCGGCATCGGCGTCGGAGCGTTCGTCGAAGGCAGCGCCGGCGGGACGCGGCTCGCGAGCGGCTGGGGCCTCACCCGCGTCGGCGCCTTCGATGCCGCCTTCCTGCGCATCCACCCCGACGGCCATGCGACATTGCAGATCGGCAGCCACAGCCACGGCCAGGGCCACGCCACCGCCTTCCGACAGATCGTCGCCGACCGGCTCGGCCTCGGGTTCGACGAAATCGAAATCGTGTTCGGCGACACCGACCGCGTCCATGCCGGAACCGGCACCTTCTATTCGCGCTCGCTCACCATCGTCGGCGAGGCGACCAACGTCGCCGCGGACAAGATCGTCGCCAAGGGTCGCAAGATTGCGGCACACCTGCTGGAATGCGCGGAGGCGGATATCTCGTTCCGCGATGGTCATTTCGACGTCGCCGGGACCGACCGGCGCGTCGATTTCCGCACCGTGGCGCGCGCCGCCTATGCCGGCCGGCGGATGCCGCCCGGCCTTGAGCCGGGACTGGACGAAAGCGGCTATCACGATCCGGCATCCCCCGCCTACGGCGCCGGCATTCATATCGTGATGCTCGAGGTCGACCGCGAAACCGGCCGCATCGAAATCCTCCGCCATGTCGCCGCCGACGACTGCGGCCGGGTCGTCAACCCGATGATCGTCGAAGGCCAGGTCCACGGCGGCACCGCACAGGGCACCGGCCAGGCGTTGCACGAATGGATCCGCTACGACGAGGAAGGCCAGCTGCTGACGGGATCGCTGATGGACTATTGCGCGCCCCGGGCCGACGATCTGCCGTCCTACGAAACGATCGCCCGGGAAACGCCCGCGCCGGGCAATGCGCTGGGCGTCAAGGGCGTCGGCGAAAGCGGCTGCATCGGCGCACCGGCTGCGATCGTCAATGCCGCGCTCGATGCGCTGGCGCCGCTCGGCGTCGCGACGCTCGACATGCCGCTGACGCCGGCACGGGTCTGGGACGCAATTCGCGGCGCATCGTGAAAACATGGCGCCGCCCATTCCGCATTCCCATCCGAGTTGACGGGCCCGACAGGGAGACACGATGGACGAGCCGGTCGAACAGGTGGAACAGGCCGTCGAGCAGGCCGTCGGTCAGGTTGCGCACGGCGCGCAGATCGGCGAGGTGCTGATCCTCCTCACGGCCGCCGTGGTGTCGGTCCTGCTGCTGCAGCGCCTGCGCATCAGCCCGATCATCGGCTATCTGCTCGGCGGCGCGCTCATCGGTCCGCACGGGCTGGGCCTGATCGCCAACATCGATACCGTCCGCGGGCTCGCCGATTTCGGCGTCGTCTTCCTGCTCTTCACGATCGGTATCGAGCTCTCCGTCCGCCGGCTGTGGGTGATGCGGCGCCTGGTGTTCGGCTTCGGCACAGCGCAGGTTTTCCTGACCGCCATTCCCGTCGGCGCGGTCGCCTACCTGGTCGGGTTCTCGATCGACGCCTCGATCGTCATCGGCAGCGCGCTCGCCCTGTCGTCGACCGCGCTCGTTCTGCAGGTTCTGATCGATCGCGGCGAGATCGCCGACCGCTTCGGTCGCGCGGCTTTCGCGGTGCTGCTGATGCAGGATCTTGCGGTCGTGCCGTTCCTGGTTCTGGTCCCGCTGCTCGGCGAAGGCACCGGCGGCCCGTTCGCGCTGTTCCAGGCGCTCGGGTTTGCCGCGCTGCAGGCGGTTTTCGTCGTCGGCCTGGTCGTACTCGTCGGCCGGTTCGTGCTCCGGCCGGTGATCGACCAGGTTGCGGCGCTACGCAACCCCGAGCTGTTCGCCGTGCTTGTGCTGCTCGTCGCGATCGGCATCGGTTTCGCGACCAGCCTCGCGGGCCTCTCGATGGCGCTCGGCGCGTTTCTTGCCGGGCTGCTGCTGGCGGAGAGCCCCTATCGCCACCAGATCGAAGCCGACATCCGCCCGTTCCGCGGCATCCTGCTCGGCCTTTTCTTCATGACGGTCGGCGCGATGATCGATGCCGGTGCGCTGCTGGAGCGCGCACCCCTCGTCGTCGCGATCGTCATCGGCATCGTCGCCGGCAAGGCGCTCGTCGCCGCAGCGATGGGACGGATGTTCGGCCTTGCCGGTATCGATGCGGCGCGCACGGGACTGATGCTGGCCAATTGCGGCGAGTTCGGTTTCGTCATCTTCGCCGCGGCAACCGTTACCGGCCTGATCGACGGGGAAACCGGCGCGCTGCTGACCCTCTGCATCGCACTCAGCATGCTGGCACCGCCGCTCCTGTCGCTGCTCGGCGAACGGCTCGCGCAACTCGATCGTCGCAGCGACGATCGCGCGAACGCGGCGCTTGCCGAGGAGACGGAACACTACGACGCCCACGCTGTCATCCTCGGTTTCGGGCGCATGGGCCAGACGGTGGCGCGGCTGTTCGAGGCCGCGAAGGTGCGCTGGCTGGCGCTCGACCACGACGCACGCCACGTCGCGCGGGCGCACCAGCGCGGCTTTCCGGTCTTCTTCGGCGACGGTACGCAGCACGACGTGTTGCAGGCCGCCGGCGCCGGCCGGGCCTGCGTCATCGTCGTGACCCTGGACAATGCGGTCGCCATCGAACGCGCGGTCGAGGCGGCCCGCCTGCTCCGGCCGGACCTGCCGATCGCCGCGCGCGCCCGCGACCACGATCAGGTTCACCGGCTCGAAGGGCTCGGCGCCGGTTACGTCATTCCCGAAACGGTCGAGGCCAGCATTCAGCTCGGCCTGCAATCGCTCGAGGCGTCCGGCACCGCGGCCGGCGACCTCGCGGCGCTGCTCGACGAGATCCGCCGCCGGGGCGGCGAGCTGATCGCAGTGCACGACGACGAACGCTCTTGAACGCCGCCGCGGGGCGAAGGTCGCAGACCGCTCGACGGGTTTCCGCCGCACCGGTACCGTACCTGTGCGGGCGGCGGCCTCGAATCACGGGAGTGCGGGCGATGCGTTGGCGCGGCGGACGACGAAGCGGAAACATCATTGACGTGCGCGGTTCGGGGGCCGGGCCGGGGCGCATGGGCGGCGGCGGGTTTCGCATGCCCGGCGGGCTCGGCGGCGGCGGGTTGCCCGGCATGGGTGGCGGCCGCGGCGGAATCGGCCGTATCGTCCTGATCGTCGTTGTGCTCCTGGCGATCAGCTACCTTTTCAACGAGTTCGGCGGCGAGACGCAGACGCCGCAAACCGGCGATCGGCCGCTGACGCAAGGCCAGGACGAGGCCGCCGATTTCGTCTCGGTCGTGCTGGCGGATACCGAAGATGTCTGGAACGCGCTGTTCGCCGCCGACGGCAGCGATTATCCGGAACCGCAGCTCGTGCTGTTCGCGGGAGAAGTGAATTCCGGCTGCGGCTATGCCGATGCGCAGGTCGGCCCGTTTTATTGTCCGGCGGACCGGCGCGTCTATCTCGACCTGTCCTTTTTCGATGCGCTGGCGCAGCGCCACAATGCGGCCGGCGACTTCGCGCAGGCTTATGTCGTCGCGCACGAGATCGGCCATCACGTGCAGAACGTAAAGGGCATCCTGCCGGACGCGAACCGGCGCCAGCAGGCGCTGCCCGAAGCCGAGGCCAACGAGATCTCGGTGCAGGTCGAACTGCAGGCCGACTGTTTTGCGGGCGTCTGGGCGTACCACGCCGAGGCCCAACGCCAGATTCTCGAGCCCGGCGATATCGAGGAGGCGCTCGGCGCCGCGAGCGCCGTCGGCGACGACACGCTGCAGCGCCGGAGCCAGGGCTATGTCGTGCCCGAGAGCTTTACCCACGGCACCGCCGCCCAGCGCATGCAATGGTTCAAGACCGGTTTCGATACCGGCGACCCCGGCGCCTGCAACACGTTCGGCAACTAACCCGCCCGGGTGCGCCGGCAGCCGTGGCGGCCGCCGGCCGGCGATGCTAGCGTGACGCCGTCGGCCGGACCGTCCGCGCCGCCGTCGCGGCCGCCAATGTCCGGTTGCAGCGGGGACCGATCGATGCAGTGCGACGAAATCCTGCGGCAGCTTCGAACGCTGGCGGCGACGCCGCTGGAACAATCGACCGCCATGCCGCCTTCCGCCTACCACTCGGACGAGCTTCACGCGCTCGAGCGCGAGCGCATCTTCGCGCGCGAATGGCTTTGCATCGGCCGCGACAGGGACATTCCGAACGCCGGCGACTATCTGACCTACTCGATCGACGACCAGCCGGTCTTCGCGATCCGCGGCAAGGACGGCGCCGTCCGCAGCTTCTCGAACGTCTGCCTGCACAGGATGATGCGGCTGCTGACCGGTCAGGGAAACTGCCGGCGCATCGTCTGCCCCTATCACGCCTGGACCTACAGCGTGGACGGCAGGCTGGTCGGCGCGCCGCACATGAAACGCTCGCCCGGTTTCGAGCCGGCCGGCCACAATCTGCCGGCGATCCGCACCGAGATCTGGCATGGCTGGATCTACGTGACGCTGAACGATAGTGCGCGACCGGTGGCGGAGCTGCTGGCGCCGCTGGAACCGGCCGTCGCACGCTATCGCATGGCGGACTACGTGCCGATTGCGATGCAGGACCATGTCTGGAACACGAACTGGAAGCTGCTGACCGAGAATTTCATGGAGGGTTATCACCTCCCGGTCGCGCATCGCGAAACGGTGGGCGCGTGGTTTCCCGCCAACGACACCGAGTTCCCGGTCGAGCGCAACGATGCGTTCACCTACCAGACGTTCATCAAGACCGAAGATGCCACCTACGGCATCGCCCACCGCGACAACAATGTCCTGACCGGCCGCGAACGCTGCACGACCGTGATGCCGACCGTGTTTCCG
>Ga0187892_10004036_pt1 | contig 25517 bp, 22 predicted proteins | sample MA1701073metaG_FD_139345 | JGI IMG/M metagenome (GOLD analysis project Ga0187892, IMG submission 139345) | Bio-ooze microbial communities from a basaltic lava cave in the Kipuka Kanohina Cave System on the Island of Hawaii, USA - MA170107-3 metaG ... | reverse complement strand
GGTGATAGGCCAAGAAAAGCTTCCCGGTAAGGTCAACTACCTCAAAGGCAAGGACCCGAGCCAATGGCGCACCGGGGTACCGACTTATGCGAAGGTGAAATACGAAGCGGTGTATCCCGGGGTAGATCTCGTCTACTACGGGAACCAGCGCCAACTGGAATACGACTTCGTGCTGGCCCCGGGCGCGGATCCCGACGCCCTCACCCTGAGCTTTGAGGGGGCCGACCGACTCGAGATAGATCCCAATGGGGAGCTCGTGCTGCACACCGCAGGTGGGGATCTGCGGATGCACAAGCCTCTCATCTATCAGGAGGTGGAGGGTGTCCGGCGGCCCATCGGCGGCGGCTATGTGCGCAAGAACGAGCGGCAGGTGGGCTTTCAGGTAGCTGCGTATGAGCGTGCGCGGTCCCTGGTGATCGATCCGGTGCTCGTCTACTCCACCCACCTCGGCGGGAGTGGCGGCGACGACGGCTTCGGAATCGCCGTGGACCGCTTCGGCCAGGCCTATGTGACGGGAGGCACCAGTTCGCCCGACTTCCCGATCCAGGATCCCCTGCAGCCGGCTCTTGGCGGCGGCTTCTTGGATGCCTTCGTGGCGAAGCTAAATCGGGCAGGCTCCAAGCTGGTCTACTCCACTTACCTCGGCGGGACCGACGACGACGAAGGCAGGGCCATCACCGTGGACCGCTTCGGCCAGGCCTATGTGACGGGACAGACCTGGTCGGCCGACTTTCCGATCCAGAATCCCCTGCAGTCGGCTTTGGGCGGCGGCTTCTTCGATGCCTTCATGGCGAAGCTGAATCCGACGGGCTCCAAGCTTGTCTATTCCACCTACCTCGGCGGGACCGACGACGACGAAGGCAGGGCGATCGCCGTGGACCGCTTCGGCCGCGCCTATGTAACGGGATTCACCCGTTCGACTGACTTCCCGATCCAGAATCCCTTGCAGTCGGCTTTGGGCGGCGGCTTCGTCGATTTCGATGCCTTTGTGGCGAAGCTGAATCCGACGGGCTCCAAGCTTGTCTATTCCACCTACCTCGGCGGGACCGGTTTCGACGGGGGCATCGCCAGTGACATCGCCGTGGACCGCTTCGGCCACGCCTATGTGACGGGAAGCACCCGATCGACCGACTTCCCGACCCAGGATCCCCTGCAGTCGGCTTTCGGCGGCGGCGACTTCGATGCCTTCGTGGCGAAGCTGAGTCGGGCGGGCTCCAAGCTCGTCTACTCCACCTACCTCGGCGGGACCGACTTCGACGGGGGCATCGGCAGCGGCATCGCCGTGGACCGCTTCGGCCACGCCTATGTGACGGGAGGCACCCATTCGGCCGACTTCCCGACACAGAAACCCCTGCAGCCGGCTTTGGGCGGCTCCTTCGACGCCTTTGTGGCGAAGCTGAATCGGGCGGGCTCCAAGCTTGTCTATTCGACCTACCTCGGCGGGGCCGACTTAGACTTGGGCAGCGGCATCGCCGTGGACCACTCTGGCCAGGCCTACGTGACGGGATTCACCGGTTCGACCGACTTCCCGACCCAAAATCCCTTGCAGCCGCCCTTTGGCGGCTCGTTCGACGCCTTCGTGACCAAGATCGGCCCCTGAGCCTTCTCACATCCTGGTGCCAGCCGGCGGCGCGACCGTGCTGACACCTCCGGGCGGGAGCGGACTCGATCCTCGTTCCGCTTCCCGCCCGGATCCAACATGGCACAGAATGCACCGCACCGGTGTCCACGTGGAGCGAGGCCATGAAGACGATCCCATCCCACCGCTAATCCCAACCGACCCCAACGACGCTTCTGCGATAACGGGTTTGGCCGAGCGGCGGCCGGGACGCTTTTAGCTTGGGTCGAATGATTAAATCACTCAGAATATAAGCTGCCTCCTTTAGCAGCACATCTTTGCTCGGGTCCGTCTCCTGTTCTGCGTCAACTGCGCCTTCCTTATCGACTGCCGGGGAAAGGCCTAGAACCCGTTGAATGCGCGCTTCACGCTCGCGTTGACTGATCTTGCTCTCTCGCATTTCCTGGCTGCGTTTGGACTCGAGTAAACTGACGCGGGTTTTCTGCCGCGCCTCGTTGGCGAGCTGGACTTCCTCCAGCAACACACCGAACCCAGGGTCGCCCCTGACACGCTTTTCGTGCTGCCCCCGCGCCGAGGCAAACGCCTGCACTGGCGCGCGCGCAGGAATAAAACGCAACGGTCGGACGTGATCCCACGGCAGGGCGTTTTCCAACCCCCGCTCTCCCTCTTCGATGACGCCCAGCGCCGTGGGAAACGCGATGTCCGGCGCTACTCCTCGGTGTTGGGTGCTATCGCCGTTGACGCGAAAAAACTGGGCGATCGTGACCTTAAGCTGCCCGAGTTTTTCCTCTGGGGGACCACCGCGCCGATCGAGAACGATGAGGTTCTGCACCGTCCCCTTGCCAAAAGTCCGCTCTCCAAGCACGATCCCACGCCGATAGTCCTGTATTGCCGCGGCAAAGATTTCGGATGCCGAGGCGCTAAAGCGGTCGACCAGCACCGCCAGCGGGCCCGTGTATGCGATCCCCGGAACGGGATCGGGATTCACTTCGATGCGGCCCTTCGCGTCTTTGACTTGCACGACGGGGCCTCCCTCAATGAACAAGCCGGTTAGGGAAGTGGCTTCGGCCAAAGAGCCTCCACCATTGCCACGCAAATCGACCACAATACCATCCACGCGCTGCACCAGCAGCTTCTCGATCAACGCGCGGACATCGCGTGTCGTGCTGCGGTAATCCCGCTCACCTCCCGAGCGGGCGGCGAAATCTACATAAAATGTAGGCACGCGTATTATTCCTATTCGCATTTTTTGCCCGGGTATTTCAAGAACGTGGCTATTCGCCGCCTGTTCTTCCAGCTCTATGCGCCTTCGCGTCAAGGTGATCAACTTCGTTGAACCTTCGGGTCCACTCGTTTTCGGTAAAATCTCAAGACGAACCATCGTGCCCTTGGGGCCACGAATGAGGTCGACGACATCATCAAGACGCCACCCGACCACATTGACAATGGGCTCCCTGACTCCTTGCCCCACCCCCACGATCCGATCTTCGGGGCGCAGCTGTTTGCTCTGATCGGCCGGGCCGCCCGCCACGACCTTGCGCACCAAGGTAAATTCATTCTCGCTTTGCAAAACGGCCCCGATTCCCTCCAGCGATAAGCTCATGCTGATCAGGAAGTTCTCAGAAGCGCGTGGCGAAAGGTAGCTGGTGTGTGGTTCCACGGAGGATGTGTACGCGTTCATGAAAAACTGATGTATGTCTTCCGCGTTCAGTTGCTCGGTGCGTCGCTCTAAATCGTCGTAGCGCTGTCTTAGTGTGCGCTTTATGTCCGCCTCGATCTTGCCCGCCAGCTTTAGACTTAACACATCGTTTTTCACCCGTTTGCGCCAAATCTCGTCGAGTGCCGCCGCGCCATCTGCCCAGGGCTGCTTGCTGCGGTCTAGCTCGTAGTCCTCGTTCACGCTAAAATCAAAAGATTCCTCCAACAGTTGGATGGCGAACCGCGCCCGTTCTTGCACGCGTCGATGAAAGCCGTTGAACATGGAGAAAGCCGGAAGCAGATCCCCTTGCTTAAGGCTATCGTCCAACCGCTGGCGCCATTGCTCGAATCGCGCTATGTCGCTTGCCAGCAGGTAACTTCTGTTCGGGTCCAATGTCACTAAGTAACTATCCAGTATCTTGGACGATAGCGTGTTGTCCAGGGCTATGCGCTTGTAATGGTGCTCTTCCATGAGTTTCAACACCAGTTCAGTGGCACGAATTTGGGCGCTGCTCGGCTCAAGATCGGGCTTTGCGAAAGTTGGGGTTTGAAAAAAAGCCCCCAAAAATAGCAACAAAACGGCCTCCCGCAATCCCAAGCAAGCGCCTGGCCGCTGCGCAGCACCTTCACTCATTTGAGGATTGGCGCCGTCGCAGGTACGCATACCGACCGTCGCAGTAAGGGCGACAATAAGCCTACTCAAGCCACTGCAAAACAGGCGTTTTCGAGCTCTCATACGAATATTCAATCACACGCTCCCCTGGATTACCACTCGGGCTAACCACGGCTGAGGAAAGATTGCTCGCTTGCTGACCTAGCCCTACTGCGCAGAGCGAAGCCCTGTGACCTCGAGAACTATCGCTTGGAGCAAATTTATGCTGCAATATGCGGTTAAGCGCACGGCCACCATAAATTTAAGAATTCGCTTTAGAGGCCCACGGATAATACTAGCACCTTGCGAACCTTGGCCTGGACCGGGCTATCCAGGCTCTATGTCGGCTTGAGGTTCCTTGCCGGAAAGGATATTTAGGGTGAGTTCTTTTGAGGAGCAAAATGTCGGCTGCTTAGCGCCTGCGACGGCGGACGCAGCGGGGGCATGAGCTATGAGAGATGGCGATGCATGATAAGGACGGCGTGATCTGGGTGGACGGAGAAATGGTCCCCTGGCGGCATGCCACTACCCACTTATTGACCCACACCTTGCACTACGGGATGGGCGTATTCGAGGGCATTCGCGCCTATCAAACGCACAGAGGCACTGCCATTTTTCGCTTGCAGGCACACACCGAGCGTTTGTTTCGTTCTTCTCACATCTTGAAAATGACCATCCCCTTTGAGCGGGACGTCGTCAACCGAGCCTGTTGCCAAACCGTGTCGCAAAATCGACTGGAGTCCGGCTACATCCGGCCGATGTGCTTTTACGGATCTGAAGGCATGGGACTGCGTGCGGATAACCTCAAGATACATCTCATGGTGGCGGCTTGGGCCTGGGGTGCTTATCTCGGAGCCGCGGGTTTAGAGCGCGGCATACGCGTTAAGACATCCTCGTTTAACCGCCATCACGTAAATGTCGCAATGTGCAAGGCAAAAGCAAACGGAAACTATATGAATTCCATGCTAGCGCTGCAAGAAGCCATGGACGCCGGTTATGACGAATCCTTGCTTTTGGACACCCAAGGATTCGTCTCCGAAGGCAGCGGAGAAAACGTATTCATCGTGCGAGACGGTATGCTCTTCACGCCTGATCTTAGCTCTGCCCTAGAAGGAATCACTCGGGACACCATATTAAGGCTTGCAACGGACGAGGGGCTCACCGTGCGTGAGAAGCGCATTACCCGCGATGAGGTCTATATTGCCGATGAAGCGTTTTTCACCGGCACCGCGGCCGAGGTTACGCCTATCCGCGAGTTGGACGGACGGACAATCGGCAGCGGCGGGCGGGGGCCCATCACGAAACGCCTGCAGCAGATGTATTTCGACTGTGTGCATGGGCGCGCTGAACGCTACGCCGAATGGCTGTGCTACATCTGAGAGCCGCTGATAGGGTGGTTGACACGCGTGACTGAAGCCGAATCACTTGCCGATGCAAAAACTGGAAAAAATCTCGGCTAACAGATCCTCGCTCGTAAACTCACCCGTTATGGTACCCAAACTTCGCTGCACTCTCGCTAGATGCTCAGCAACCAGCTCCAGGGCCCCTGTTCGGCCTAGCTCCGCGCCCGCCGCAGCCAAATCTGCTTGAGCTGAGCTCAAAGCTTCCAGATGCCGCCGGCGCGCGGTAAAGCCCCCCTCCTGAGCCGATTGATATCCCGCCAGAGCTTTAAGGTGTTCTTCCAATAACTGTATTCCAAAGCCATAACGTGCCGATAACCAAATCTCCGTCCCATACTGGGCGTGATTTATACTGGGGGCTTTCCCGTAGAGATCGATCTTGTTGTGTATGATCGTGATCCGTTCCCGCAGCCCCGGATCAGCCGAGAGTTCGATCTCTGTTGCCTGCCGTTCCACCCCATACTCGGTTACGAGCAGTACGACGTCGGCCTGATCAATAGCGGCCTGTGCCCGCTTTATACCCTCTTTCTCTATGCTGTCTTCCGTGTCGCGTAGCCCAGCCGTATCGATTAAAGAGATCGGCACACCACCGATCGACACTTGTTCTTGCAACGTGTCCCGTGTTGTACCCGGGCGGGCGTCGACGATAGCGCGATCTCTTTTGAGAAGCTGATTCAACAGGCTGGACTTCCCGACGTTGGGCTGCCCGGTTATGGTCACCGACAAGCCATCGAGTAACACCTGGCCTTGGCGCGCTACCAGAAAAACCGATCCAAGTTTCTCTGCTACCGCTTTAAATCGGGCCTCCAAGACTCCGTTATCCGACGCCCCGGTCTCTTCATCGGGGAAATCGAGTGTCGCCTCTACTCGCGTTCGTAACGCGATCACGTCTTGTACCAAGTCCCGCACGAGTTTCGAAAACTCCCCTCGCAGAGTGCGTACCGCGCGACGTGCCGCTTCTTCAGAAGCACTGTCGATGAGGTCAGCCACAGCCTCGGCTTGTGCGAGATCCAGCTTGCCATTTAGAAACGCCCGTTCACAAAACTCCCCTGGCCTTGCTAAGCGCGCGCCCAGCCCTAGCATCCTACGCAACAGCCGATCCATGACCACGGGCCCACCATGACCGTGCAACTCGAGCACGTCCTCACCAGTAAACGAACCCGGGCCGGGAAAGAAAAGCGCGATCCCCTGATCGATGGTCCGACCCGAAGGATCCGGAAACGCTTTAACCTCCGCCACCCTTGGTGCGGGGACCTCACCAAACAACGCCGTTGCGATCGCTCGCACCGCCGGGCCAGAGACCTGAATTACCCCAATCCCCCCCCGCCCGGGCGGAGTAGCCTGCGCCGCGATGGTTTCCCCCGCGCCCGCAAGATGCACCATCGATTGCGACTATTAGGCTTTCGCCGTTTGGGCGCCTTCTATGCTGCGGGTGATCATCCACTGCTGGAGAATGGACAGCACACTATTAACCACCCAATACAGCACAAGCCCAGCGGCGAAAAATGTTGACATTACGGTGAAAACGATCGGAAACAGTTGAAACACTTTTTCTTGCACGGGATCCACGGGGGTGGGATTCAGTTTTTGCTGCGCGTACATCGTGACCCCCATTAACAAGGGCAGGAAATAAAAGGGATCTGGCAGAGAGAGATCTCTTATCCAAAACATGAACGGCGCTTGCCTTAATTCGACGGATTCCATCAGCACCCAATATAGGGCGATCCACACCGGGATCTGTACCACCACCGGTAAACAGCCACCCAGCGGATTAATCTTTTCTTTCTTGTAAAGCTCCATCATCGCCTGGTTCATCTTTCCACGATCGTCGCCATGGCGCTCTTTGATCGCGAGTAACCGGGGTTGCAACCGCTTCATATTCGCGATCGAGCGGTAACTCGCGGCCGCTAGGCGATAAAACACCCCCTTTACGATCAAAGTGATCAAGACGATCGACCAACCCCAATTACCGAGATAAAAATGAATTTTGTCGAGCAGCCAAAACAGCGGCTTGGCGATGAACCACAGCGGCCCATAGTCAGCGGTCAGTTCCAAGTGGGGCGCGATATGTTCTAGTCTCTTTTGCATCTTTGGACCCAAAAACAGTTGCATGCTTAGTGTGCGCCTTTCACCGGCGGCAACATCCACGGCGGGACCCGTCAACCCGACCAAATAGCTGTTATTCTTAGGAACGAGCTTTGCGTAGTAGTGGTACCGAGAATTTTGATCCGGGACCAAAGCAGCCAAGAAATAATGCTGCAACATAGCGGCCCAGCCGCCTTTAGCGTCGATCGCGACGGCTTCCTCAGACAGATCATCGCTGTCGAACTTCTCGTAACGCCTTTCGGGACTAGAAAGTGCCACACCGGTAAAGGCTTGGACGAACCCGGTGGAGCGAACCGCCTGATGACGCTGCAATTGCTGGTAGAGATGTCCGCTCCAAGCTTGGGAGCTAGCATTATCTATCTCATAACGAACTCCTACCAAATAATCACCTTTGCGAAATGTAAATATCTTCTTCACCGAGATCCCGTCTTCACTCCAGGACAGAACCACCTCTAATGTTTCTTCCCCCGGCTCGAGCTGGTGATCGGTATTGCTGGCTGTATAGACAGTCTCATGAGTGGGTGCTTTTTTACCGCTGAGCAACCCACCTTGAGCGATAAAAAAAGGAAAGTCCTCCTGCATTAAGACAAAAGGCTGGTTTGGCTGATCGATGTCTACTGGATAGCTCGGCAGCGTCACCCGCCGGATGTCGCCCCCGAGGGTATCGATCACCACTTCCATGACGTCGGTCCTAACTTTTATGCGCTTTTCACTTGCTAGCACATTTTCTTGTAGCTTACTCTCCTTAGGGGCTTCGGCCTTTTCTGGCACATCCGGCATATCCTGGGGTGTGACAGCAGCTACCGGTGCTTGTACCTTTCCCTCTACTGCCTGTTGACTCGGCCTGGAGAACTCCTGCCAACGTTCCCAAAGCTGAAATAACACGAAACCGAGGGCTACGATGAGAATTATTCGAATATTGTCCATCTACTTTGTCTCGCGTACTTTCCAGCAACGTCGTTACGCTATAAAAAAAAGAGCCATCTCAATGGCTCTCAGGCTAACTACCGTGATGTGCTCCTAGATTCAGAAAAACTCGATGCCAAAGCTCTTCTAACGAGGCTACTAATTTCGCTCTTGCACAAACAGCCGCGGATGCCCGCGCTACGACAACGATGTCCCAGCCCGACAATCGCTTTCCTTGGCGACGAAAGCTTTCCCTTACAACCCTCTTTATTCGGTTCCGCTCCACGGCGGAACGCACGCTCTTCTTTCCTACTGCTAATCCCAGGCGCGCGCGTACCGTTTGATTGGGTTTTCCCAGCACAACCCAACAGCTATTGCGCTCCCTCGCATAACTATTCTCGAAAATACGCGCGTAGTCCACTGAGCGCAATAATCGCTGGTGACGTGAAAAAGACTCCTGTGCCACCTCCTTCCTTGCGCCTAAATTTCTAAGCGCTGAGCCTTTTTCGCCCTTTTCCCCTGCGGCTCCGCAGGACGCCTCGCCCACCGCGGGTCCTCATTCTCGAGCGGAACCCGTGTCGCCTTTTGCGCTTAAGATTACTGGGTTGAAAAGTGCGTTTCACCGTACGCCTAATAAAACACTATCCAAAATAGCAATGCTAAAGGTCAGCCCTAACCCTGTCAATCGCGCTTTCCCAAAAAGAATGTTTTAGCGATATGGCTAACAGCGTCGCACGGGTATACAATCCTTCGCGCGACCCCCCCTACAAGAGACCATTACCCCCATGGCTGAATCCGTTTGGCACCAATGTCTGAAGCGCCTCGAAGTAGAACTATCTCCCCAACAGTTCAACACTTGGATCCGTCCCCTGCAAGCCGTGGAAGAACGAAATGGTCTGCACTTATTTGCCCCTAACAGCTTCGTGCTCGAGTGGATAAAGGAGAAATACCTACCTACGATAAGCCACCTCCTGGAAGAAATCTCAATCCAAAAACATTTCGATATCGACGTTTCCGTCGGCAGTAGGAACCCGATCGTGGACTCGCCCAGCGCGCCAACTTCGCTTCCATCGAACGAGACAAGCAACGGAAAACAAAAACCGCTGCCTTCTTCTGGACTTAAACCCGATCTCAATTTCGACACCTTTGTCGAAGGCAAATCCAATCAGTTGGCCAGGGCTGCTGCACTGCAGGTCGCTGAAAATACAGGTAATGCTTACAATCCCTTATTCATTTGTGGTGGCGTTGGGTTAGGGAAAACGCATTGCATGCACGCGATTGGAAATATGGTCGGGACCTTACATAAACATAAACGGGTAACTTACCTTCATTCGGAACGCTTTGTTGGCGATATGGTGAAAGCCCTCCAGCACAACGCCATCAACGATTTTAAGAGACATTACCGGTCCTTGGATGTTCTGCTCATCGATGACATTCAGTTTTTCGCGGGGAAGGAGCGTTCTCAAGAAGAGTTTTTTCATACCTTTAACGCCCTGCTCGAAGGTCAACACCAAATCGTTCTTACCTGCGACCGCTATCCCAAACAGGTGTCCGGAGTTGAGGAACGTTTGAAATCGCGCTTCGGCTGGGGCCTTACCGTTGCCATTGAACCACCAGAGCTTGAGACTCGAGTCGCCATCCTGAAGAGCAAAGCGCAGCAGGCGGCCATTAAGTTACCCGATGATGTTGCTTTCTTTATGGCGAAGCGCTTTCGATCCAATATCCGCGAACTAGAAGGCGCCCTACGTCGGGTTATCGCTTACTCTCGGTTTACCGCCCACCCTATTAATTTGCCATTTACCCACGAAGCACTAAAAGACTTACTAGCCGTACAGGATACGCTCGTCACCCTAGAAAATATCCAGAGGACCGTTTGCGAATATTACAAAATTCGCATGGCAGATTTGCTGTCGAAACGGCGCAATCGAACGATTGCCCGTCCAAGACAAATGGCAATGGCTCTCGCTAAGGAGTTTGCTAACCATAGCCTTCCAGAGATCGGGGATGCTTTTGGTGGCCGTGACCATACCACTGTACTACACGCGTGTCGCAAAATTTCTGATCTTCGTCGCGCCGAGGCCAGAATAAACGATGACTATACCAATCTCGGCCGCATCCTGACTACATGATGTGGAAAAAATGTGAGCAACTGACATTCGGCGGGTTATTCACGTTTTATCCAAAGCTTTTATACGCGTTTCCAACTATCCAACAACAGCCCTTATATAGCATAAGGTATTGATTAATAATTGAAATTAATAAATAACCTGATCGTCTAATAACTATAAAAGAATGAAGGTATTTACTACTAGAGAAATCCTGCTGGGCCCGCTCGTGGCGGTTAGTGGGGTCGTAGAGCGAAGGCATAAACTGCCTATTTTGTCCAATGTTTTGATAGAAGCCAGAGGCGAGGAATTTTATTTAAGCACTTCAGATTTGGAAGTAGAGTTGCAAATGGCGGTTCCATTAGTCGCGGAAGAGTTGGGAAGAACAACGGTTTCTGCAAGAAAGCTATGTGGAATCATTCGCGCACTACCGATAGGAGCGGAGATCACGCTGCTTGGAAGGCAACAGCAGTTAGAAATCGATTCTGGAAGCAGCCATTTCCGATTAGCAATGCTACCAGCGGATGATTTTCCCAGCGTCAGCGAAATCACAGAATATCTGGAACTCAAGATAGAAGCACCCATCCTGAGTAATTTAATTGCAAAGACGCAGTTCGCAATGGCACAGCAGGACGTTAGGTTTTTCCTCAATGGCATGCTGATGCACTTTGATGGGGAGAACTTGGTAGCAGTTACGACGGACGGGCATCGTTTAGCGTTAAGTACAACGGCGTTAAAAATACCGGAGAAAAAAGGTTGTCAGATAATTGTACCCAGAAAAGCGGTACAAGAGATGACTAGGTTACTGAACGATCGAGATGAAGACGCGGTAATTCGTATAGGGGAAAATCATATTCAAGTGTGTATTGGGTCCCAGAGTTTAAAGGCTAAACTCATCGATGGAAGCTTCCCTGATTACAAGCGCTCTATTCCTGGCGGTGGAGATAATGTTGTCACAATTAATCGGGAACAGCTACAACAAGCCTTATATCGGCTTTCGATATTGTCGGATGAGAAATATAAGAGCATCAAAGTCGAGTTATCCAACGAGTGCTTGAAAGTCTCTGCCCGTAATCCTGAACAGGAAACAGCGGAAGAGGAAATCCAAGCAAATTATCAGGGAAGCGAACTCGTTGTCGGTTTCAACGTAACCTACTTATTGGACGTGTTATCGGCTATATCTACGGATAATGTTGTACTGAAGCTAACAGACCCCGATGCAGGTTGTTTGATCATCCCAGACGAGAAGAGTGGAAAGGACAAATACGTTGTTATGCCAATGCGGTTGTAAGCGACGTTCGCTCGTTGCTCAAGAAAATTTATTTAAGCAACGCAGACTTGACTTAGCGTAGAGCAAGCAAAGAGATAATTGCATTGCTCGCCCCACGACCGAGCCGTGGTCATCTACTAAGGTTGGGGCACCTGTCTAAAGAATCCAGAAAGCATTGATTTGCGAAAAAACGGATGGAGTTTTCGCTCTGCCCGGATGGGTAACTGCGAACTCGATACCAGGTTTCACGTGAAACTCCTATATGAGGGTGGTGTTAAAATTAGGTTATTAGGGGATGATGATTAGTTGGAGTCTTCTATGCAAACAGTAAAATACGATTCGTCGAATATAAAGGTACTGAAAGGATTAGACGCCGTTCGTAAGCGCCCGGGTATGTATATTGGTGACACCAATGATGGAACGGGCCTGCACCATATGGTGTTTGAGGTTGTGGATAATTGTGTTGATGAGGCTTTAGCGGGTTATTGCTCTAAAATTGCGGTGATGATCCACTTGGACGAATCGGTATCGGTTGCAGATGATGGACGCGGAATACCTGTCGACCTCCACAAGGATGAGGGCCGTTCTGCGGCAGAGGTGATAATGACTACGTTACATGCCGGAGGAAAGTTTGACTCGAATTCCTACAAAGTAGCGGGAGGTTTACATGGAGTCGGGGTTTCGGTTGTAAATGCCTTATCAGAGTACCTTATCCTGATAATAAAGCGCGATGGGAGAGTTTATCAGCAGGAGTACCGAAACGGAGAAGCTCAAATGCCACTTGCGGACGTAGGTGAAGGAGAAGGAACGGGAACGAATGTCCGCTTCAAACCTAGCCCACTGGTTTTCAGCAATAGAGAGTTTCACTACGACATATTAGCGAAGCGATTGCGGGAGTTGTCTTTCTTGAACTCCGGGGTTCGTATCGAGCTATATGACGCAAGGACAGACAAAAGGGATGTATTTGAGTACAAAGGGGGAATAGCGGCTTTCGTCAGGCACCTAAATGGGAAAAAGACACCTCTCCACGAAAGCGTCATCGTGATCCACGCAGACCGCGAAGCGATAGAGGTAGAGGTAGCTCTCCAATGGAACGATTCGTACCAGGAGAACATTTTCTGTTTTACCAACAATATACCCCAGCGTGACGGCGGCGCCCATCTGGTGGGTTTTAAGAGTGCTCTGACCCGCACCTTTAATCAGTTTATGGACTCCGAAGGGATAGCGAAAAAATCCAAAGTTGCCGTGTCAGGGGACGACGTGCGTGAAGGACTGATGTCGGTGCTTTCGGTTAAGTTAGCAGAGCCTAAGTTTTCTTCCCAAACCAAAGAGAAGCTCGTATCCAGCGAGGTCAAGGCAGTGGTTGAATCGATCGTTGCCGAAAGGTTGAACGATTTTCTGCTCGAGCGACCCGCCGAGGCTCGGGCTATAACGGACAAAATCATCGAAGCGGCTCGAGCACGCGAGGCGGCGCGAAAAGCGCGCGAACTGACACGACGAAAGACAGTGTTGGATGTTGCCGGCTTGCCTGGAAAGTTGGCAGACTGCCAAGAAAAAGACCCAAAGTCTTCGGAACTGTTCTTGGTAGAAGGTGACTCTGCGGGGGGGTCTGCAAAACAAGGGAGGGATAGGAGGCATCAAGCCATTTTACCCCTTAAGGGTAAGATATTAAATGTAGAAAAGGCACGTTTCGACAAAATGTTATCCTCTGCCGAGGTAGGAAACCTTATTACCGCTCTCGGATGCGGGATTGGGAGAGAGGAGTTTGATCCAGAAAAGCTGCGCTACCATCGGATCATCATCATGACGGACGCAGACGTCGATGGCTCCCACATCAGAACCTTGTTGTTGACTTTTTTCTATCGGCACATGGCCGAACTTATGGAACGAGGACACGTCTACATCGCCCAACCCCCGCTCTATAAAATCAAAAAGGGAAAGCAAGAGAAGTACCTTAAAGATGATCAAAGCTTGGATGCCTACATCATCGAGTTAGCATTACAAGAAGCGAAAATCTATCCGGATTCCGGTATCGAACCGTTGAAAGATGGGCGGCTTAAGGATCTAGGAACCGATTATCTAGAGTTGCTCGCAACGATAAAGCGACTTAAGAACTACGAGTCAGGCTTACTCGACGCCATTCGCATGTTGCCTGCCCTAGAAAGCGCTGATTTACAGAACCACGAGGTCGTGGAAAAGTGGTTTACAGCCTTAAGTCAGCGTCTTACGGAAAACGGGGAGCGATACTCAATAGAAGTTTTCGCTAAGGAACATCGCCTGGCCAAACTTACCAAAGAAGCGCTTGGCAGGCGTCTTGAATATCAGCTCGACAGATCCTTCTTCAGCTCCGCCGAATACCGGCGTCTGATAGACCTAAGTCGTAAAGTAGAATTGCTGCTAACAAACGGAGCGTACGCTGAGCGCGGCGAGAAGCGCCAAAACATTACGGCCATTAAAGAGGCTTTTGAATGGTTTCTAGAACAGGCGCGACACGGGCTAAGCATACAGCGTTACAAGGGCCTAGGTGAAATGAATCCCGATCAATTGTGGGAGACCACGATGAACGCGGAAACACGAAATCTGCTTCGCGTACGAATAGAAGACGCGGTTGCAGCCGATGAAATATTTACCACCCTGATGGGGGACCAAGTCGAGCCGAGGCGGGAGTTTATCGAAACGAACGCCTTATCAGTAACTAACCTTGATGCTTGATCTTGTCAGCGTTGAGGAAACGCACGGCAACATACCCAAACATCGATGCGTTCTACGCCGGCTTGCACCAAAAGCTTGGCCAATTCATGCACTGTCCAAGCGCTTGTGATCACATCATCGACTATCGCTACGTGCTTGTAATTTAGGTGGCGTGTTAAAGAGAAAGCGCCGCGGACATTATTGCGCCTTGCGGATACGGGCAGACCTGCTTGTGGTTGGGTGTCGAGCTTTCGCTTTACGCACAAAGGATCCACGCCGATGCCAAATGCCCGCGACACTGTCCGGGCTAACTCCATGGATTGGTTAAAACCACGCTTCATCAGTCGCTTATGATGAAGGGGTACCGGGATCAGGCATTGCGGATAATCGGTCACGCAGGTTCGCAGTTTGTTGCTCATGGACGTCCCTAAGAGACCGGCGAGATCTATTTTTGCCGCGTATTTGAGTTGCTTCACCAATCCGTCGATAGGATAGCGATAGTCGAACGTTGCGACTGTTTGCTGGTAAGGCGGTGGGGATCCCAGACAGCGCCCGCACAGAGTACCCGAGGCGAGAGGTCGAGCACAGCGCGGACAGGCTTCGTTGGCCCAGGGTAGATCAGCAGTGCAGCCTCGGCATAGCTGTGAGTACCCATCCCAACGTAGCCCACACAAAACGCATGTTCCTAGCGTAAAGCGATCACGTAGTGGTCGGTTGTAAACCGTTTCCAGAAATTTCTCGGTTGACAAGTGTCTGGCCAAATTTAACATGCTCGTTTTTTGCGGTTTAGCGTTCACAGAGCCCCTTATGTCAACCCCCTACAGCGTTTTGATTAGGCACGACTGGCAGGCGGAAGAGGTAGGCGCTCTATTCGAGCAACCCCTTGTCGACACGATATTCCAGGCGCAAAGCATACATCGGCAGTTTTTCGATCCCAACGAAGTCCAATTGAGCACCTTGCTTAACGTAAAAACGGGGGGTGCCCCGAAGATTGCGCCTACTGCCCACAAAGCCGCTATTACCCAACGGGAGTTCGAGCGCACAAGCTGCGAGCGCTCGAAGACGTGCTGGGGGTGGCCAAAAAAGCACAAGACAATGGAGCAACTCGATTCTGCATGGGTGCGGCATGGCGCGAACTGAAAGACAAGGATGTGCCCAAGATAACGGCGATGATTCAGGGGGTCAAACAGTTAGGCATGGAAACCTGCGTCACGCTGGGAATGTTAGGTTTACGTCAAGCGCAGGCGCTGAAAGCAGCGGGCTTAGACTACTACAACCATAACCTGGATACTTCGGAGAGCTTCTACGAACGGATTATCACCACCCGCGCATACAGCGATCGGCTGAACACCCTAGCCTGCGTACGGGAAGCGGGGATCCGCATCTGCTGTGGTGGCATCATCGGTATGGGAGAAAGCCTAGAGGACAGGAGTCGCTTGTTGATTAACCTGAGTAATCTTCCAGCGCATGCGCAAAGCGTGCCGATCAACGTGCTGGTAAAGGTAGCCGGCACGCCTTTGGCGCAAGCGCAGGATTTACATCCGTTTGATCTCGTCTGCACCGTAGCGATAGCGCGGATCATGATGCCGAAGTCTTATATTCGCTTGTCTGCCGGCCGCTCCCTGATGTCGGACGAGCAACAAGCGCTGTGTTTTCTAGCGGGAGCCAACTCGGTCTTTTTCGGTGATAAGCTTCTTACCACGGACAATCCCGTTGTCGCGAAAGACCGAGCCTTATTTAAGCGGCTAGGTCTTCGGCCCCAAAGTTAATCTGAAATGGAACCGTTGTCAGTAAGCGCGCAACGGGAGTTGCGCGCACGCATCGGCGCTTTCCGCTATCGCAGGCGACGAACTAAGGAAGGCCCACAAGGTGCGGAGGTGGTTTCAGAGGGCAAACGGGTGCTCGATTTCTCGAGCAACGACTACCTGGGTCTAGCGGTGCACCCCCGTTTGAGCAGAGCCTTTACCCAAGCGCTCAAGCAGTTTGGCGTGGGCAGCGGCGGCTCAGCGCTTATCGGGGGCTATACGCGGCCCATTCGTGAACTGGAGCGTGAGTTAGCAGAGTTTACCGGTAGGGATAGGGCCTTGGTGTTCAGCTCTGGCTATCTAGCGAATCTAGGGGTCATAGCGGGACTAGCATCGCGTAGGGACACGGTTTTTATGGACCGGTTGAATCACGCATCGCTCATCGATGCCGGGCTGCTCGCGAGGGTGGAGCTAAAGCGCTATCCTCATCGCGATGTGAGCGCGCTTTCGAGGGCTTTAAGCAGTCCTAAGGAGAACCGTAAATGGGTGGTAACGGAAAGCGTGTTTAGCATGGACGGAGATTTAGCGCCACTGCCAGAGATCGCGGCCCAGTGCCGCGATTATGCGGCGCTGTTGTTGGTAGACGAGGCCCACGGGATCGGAGTCTATGGACCGGGAGGAACGGGCGTAAGCGCTCACTTCGGTCTGGATTGTGCCGACGTGCCACTGCTTATCGGCACATTCGGAAAGGCATTGGGCTTGGCCGGAGCATTTGTAGCCGGGTCAGCCGGGCTCATCGAGCTGCTCATCCAAAAGGCGCGCACGCTGATCTACAGCACCGCCATGCCCCCCGCTCTAGCGGCAAGCGCGCGGGAGGCTCTGACCATCTTGAGAACGGAGCACTGGCGACGGGAGCGCCTGTTCGAATTAGTCGCGCGCTTTCGGGAAGGCGCTCAGCGCTTAGGGGTCCCTCTGACGGGGGTGGAAGGACCTATACAGCCGATTCTATTGGGGGATTGTGCCGGGACAGCGGCGGCGAGTGCAGCCTTAATGTCGCGTGGGATCCAAGTCGCCGGCGTGCGTCCGCCTACAGTTCCCGAGGGGACGGCACGCCTGCGCATCAGTATCAGCGCGGCCCATAAAGAAACGCACATCGATCGCCTCGTTGACGAACTGGCCCTGCTGTTGTGTGCTTGAGTGCGGTTCGCCTGGGGCTCGGACAACCCCTAGTGCTTTTACACGGCTGGGGTTCTAGCTCTCGGGTATGGAGGAGGCTTAGTGTTCGGCTTGCCCCGCAATTCCAAACCATGGCCTTCGATTTACCCGGTTTCGGATTTAGCGATCCTGTGGAGCGGGTCGCCTTTAGCCGGCTGAGCGAGCGGCTTTTGCGAGGCATCGACGGCCGATTCGTGATCCTTGGGTGGTCGCTCGGGGGGCTTATTGCCCTGGATATGGCAAGGCGAGCGCCGGAGCGCGTGGCGGGTGTTGTGCTGATAGCGACTAACCCGTGTTTTACCCAGCGCCGTGATTGGCCGAATGCGATTGAAGTGGGCGTATTTGAATCCTTCGCCCACCCGATCGCCGTGGCTCCGGAGCGCGCGCTGAAGCGCTTCGCCGTGTTGCAGGCGTCTAACGGGGCGCGCCGGGCTGAGGTGGTCAGAGAACTCCAGGCTGCGGCGGCTTGGACGGTTCCCGAGTCTCGCGTGTTGTTAGCCACGCTTAGACTGCTGTCCCAATCGGATATGAGGCAAGTGCTTATTGGACTGCACTGCCCCATTGCCTTAGTGCTAGGAGAAAAAGATGCCTTGGTGCCGGCAGCGATACGGGGTGAACTGGGGGCGCTCGCACCGCGGCTCTGTTGCTACGTCGTTGCCGGTGCGGCGCATGCCCCGTTTCTGTCGCATCCGATGCAGATCGCCGCCTATGTTAAAGGCTTTCTGCTGTGACAGAAGAGGTAGAAAGGTATCGCTTCGACAAAGCGCGCGTGAAACACACGTTTAATCGCGTGGCGGCTCACTACGAGCAGCATGCGGTGCTACAGCAAGCGGTGGCGAGTCACATCCTGGAACGTCTGGACCTATTCCGGTTACAGCCTGGGCTGATCTTGGATATCGGGGGGGGCACGGGTTGGGCTGCCCGTCTGCTGGAGCGGCGTTATCGCAAAGCCCGTGTGGTGCTGTGTGATCTGGCCGAGCAGATGCTACTGAAAGCGCGACAACGGGCGCGGATTTTTTGCTCTCGGCAAAGTTTTCTTTGTGCCGATGTAGAGAGTCTCCCGGTCGGGGATACGCGGGTCGATATGATCTTTTGCAACCTGTGCTTGCAGTGGTGCACTGATCTCGATCGAGTGTTCAATCATTTCCGGCGTGTGTTACGGCCGGAGGGTCTGGTCCTGTTTTCCAGCTTTGGTCCCGATACCTTGCGTGAACTACGGTTGAGCTGGGCTGCAGTCGATGCCAGGGTTCATGTGCATCGTTTTCTTGACATGCATGATGTGGGCGACGCCCTCATCCGTGCCGGCTTGGTGAGCCCGGTCATGGACGTGGAGCATTTTACCGTGACCTATAGCGATGTGCTTGCCTTGCTGCATGATTTAAAGCGGATAGGCGCCACCAACGCGGCTGCGGGAAGAGCTCTTGGCATGACCGGAAAGGGTGCTTTGCGGGCCTTGGCGCAGGCTTACGCACGCTTCGATCGAGGAGGGAGACTGCCTGCCACCTACGAGGTGGTGTATGGGCATGCCTGGGCGCCTGTTGGTGGGCAACGTCCTCAAGACGGCAGCACGGTAACGCGATTTCCGATCTCCCAGATCAAACGCAGCACGAACGTGCGCTGAAGATGGCTCGACGTTAACGCATGGGCCAGGGCTGTTTCATTACCGGCACCGATACCGGGGTGGGCAAGACGTGGGTTACCTTGGGGCTGATGCTTGCGCTTAAGCGGCGAGGCTTCACGGTCTCGGGGATGAAACCGGTCGCCAGCGGCTCCCGACGCACCCCGGAAGGGCTTCGTAATCGGGATGCTGAAATGCTGCAAGAGCACTGCTCGAGGCCGATCGCGTACGAACTGGTTAATCGCTATGCCTTCGATCCGCCTGTCGCTCCTCATATCGCGGCTAAAGAGGCGGGAGTCGAGGTAGAGCTCGATGTGATCTTGCGGGACTTTCAGCGCGTGTTTGTTAAAGCCGATTTCGCCTTGGTGGAGGGGATCGGCGGATGGGCGGTCCCTCTTAACGAGCGCCAGCGCCTGTCTGATCTCGTGCGGCGAATGGCCATACCGGTTATCCTCGTAGTGGGCTTGCGTTTGGGCTGTATAAATCATGCCTTGTTGAGCGCAGAGGCGATCGGAAACGACGCTGTCCCCTTGTTGGGCTGGGTAGCTAACGGAATCGATCGCCACTATCACAGCTGCGAAGAAACGCTATCCACCCTACCCGCACAAATCAGCGCTCCAATGCTCGATTTCGTTCCCTGGGTGCACCCGTTGTGTCCAGAGCAGAAAGCCGAATACCTAGGAAATGCGGCGGATCTGTTGTGCTCGCTGCGGGCAGGGAACGAAGGAGGTGTAGCGCTCGCTAGAGGTCATCAACTAGAATGACGGGCTGCGGACTTGGGCGTTATAGTTGACACGACAAGAGCAATTTGAGAGAGGCGATTAACGGGTATGGCTGTAGCTATTGTCTTGGTGTTGATCGTCGTTGCTTCGCTTCTGTTTAACTTTCTCAACCCCTGGTGGTTCACGCCGCTCGCCTCCAATTGGGGGCAGATGGATTTGACGCTTATCATCACGCTTTGGATCTCGGGGATCGTCTTCGTCGCCATCACCCTGTTTATGGCCTATGCTGTGTTCCGCTACCGCCACCAGAAGCACCGGCGGGCGGCCTACGAGCCAGAGAACAGGAAGCTCGAATGGTGGCTGATCGGATTGACCTCGGTAGGGATCGTGATCATGCTGATCCCGGGCTTGTATGTATGGGCCGAATTCGTCAATGTGCCGAAAGACGCATTGAGCGTAGAGGTCGTCGGCCAGCAGTGGCAGTGGAGCTTTCGGTTTCCCGGAAAAGACGGTGTCTTAGGCCGCACGGACACACGGCTCATCAGTGCTGAAAACCCATTCGGTCTGCATACCGGTAACCCCTTCGGTCAAGATGATGTGCTGGTAAAAAGCGGCGATCTGCACCTTCCGCTCGGTAAGCCGATCAAGGTCTTGCTGCGCTCCAAAGACGTCTTGCATGACTTCTACGTGCCGAATTTTCGGGTCAAGATGGATGCAGTGCCAGGCTTAGTCTCCGGGCTCTGGTTCACCCCCACCGAGACCGGGACCTTCGAGATCGCCTGTGCCGAATACTGCGGGGTAGGGCACCACACCATGCGCAGCCGGGTGGTGGTGGAGGAGGAGGGCCTATTTCAGGCGTGGTTGCACGAGCAGCCGACCTTAGCGCAAGCCTTGAGCGAGGACGCCGCGGAGACCGGGGATCCTTTAGTTCGGCAAGGGCGGAAACTGGCGCAAGATCAGGGCTGTCTTGCTTGCCATAGCGTAGACGGCAGCCCGGGGGCGGGTCCGACCTGGAAAGGCCTCTATGGCAAGACCGAAACGCTGGCCGACGGCAGCACGGTAGTAGTCGAGGAGGAATATCTGAAGGAGTCCATCGTCAATCCGGGTGCCGCTGTCGTTAAAGGCTACGATCCCCTGATGCCGCCCTATCAACTCAGCAGCGAGGAACTGGACGCGCTGATTGCGTATACTAAAGCGCTGTCTGACCAAGGTTAGCGCGCTAGAAGGAACCGAGAGATTCAGGCAAATCGAGCACTACTAAGGTTAAATTTTAATATTGAAGGGTAAATTTGATGGCAGACGCCCCGTATCAAGAAAATATCCACCTCCACGATCCACAGAGTTATTGGACCAAGTACGTCTTCAGCCAAGACCACAAGGTCATCGCGATCCAATACACGATCACCGCGATCTCGGTGGGCTTGGTGGCTTTGGTGCTATCTGGGTTGATGCGGCTGCAACTGGGCTTCCCGGGCATTTTAGATTTCATCGACCCGGGCTCGTACTACCAATACGTCACCATGCACGGGGTGATCATGATCGTCTACCTGCTCACCGCCTTGCTGCTGGGAGGTTTTGGCAACTACCTAATCCCGCTGATGGTAGGCGCCCGCGATATGGTCTTTCCCTTCGTGAACATGCTGAGTTACTGGGTTTATCTGATCTCCGTGCTGGTGCTGATGGCGAGCTTCTTCGTGCCCGGCGGGCCCACCGGCGCCGGCTGGACCCTATACCCGCCCCAAGCCATCCTCCCCGGCACTCCGGGGGCGGAGGGTGGTGGCATCGTCTTGATGCTCGTCTCCCTCGTTATATTCATCATTGCGTTCACCATGGGCGGGCTGAACTACGTGACGACCGTGTTGCAGGCCCGCACCTGGGGGATGACGATGATGCGCATGCCTCTGACGGTTTGGGGCATTTTCACGGCCACCATCATGGCGCTGTTGGCCTTCCCTGCCTTGTTCGTCGGCTGCGTGATGCTGCTGTTGGACCGGGTCGTGGGCAGCAGCTTCTTCATGCCCGCCGTCTCTTCGATGGGACAGCAGCTCGACCACGACGGCGGCAGCCCAGTGTTGTTTCAACACCTGTTCTGGTTTTTCGGCCATCCTGAGGTCTATATCGTCGCGTTGCCCGCCTTCGGGATTATCTCCGATCTCATCAGCACCCATGCGAGAAAAAACATCTTCGGCTATCGGGTGATGGTGTGGGCGATCGTGGCCATCGCCGTCATTAGCTTTATCGTGTGGGCACACCACATGTACTACAGTGGCATGAACCTGTACTTGGGCTTCTTCTTCGCCATCACCACGCTCATCATCGCCATCCCCACCGCCATCAAGGTCTACAACTGGGTGCTGACCTTGTGGCGGGGCAACATCCACCTCACGGTGCCGATGCTGTTTTGCCTCGCGTTCATCCTCACCTTTGTGGTGGGGGGGTTGACGGGACTGTTCCTCGGCAATGTCTCGGTGGATGTGCCTCTTGGGGACACTTATTTTGTGGTCGCCCATTTTCATATGGTGATGGGTGTGGCCCCGATCCTGGCCATCTTCGGCGGGATCTACCACTGGTTCCCCAAGGCCAGCGGGCGGATGCTGAACGATACCCTGGGCAAGGTCCATTTCTGGGTCACCTTCCTCGGGACCTATATGATCTATTTCCCCATGCATTACCTGGGTTTCGTGGGCGTACCGCGCCGCTATTACAACTTTGAGAACTATGAATTCATCCCGCCCTCCGCCCAGGAACTGCAAGCCTTCACCACCGTGGTGGCCTTGATCGTCGGGGGCTTTCAACTCTTGTTTATCTTCAATCTTGTCTGGAGCCTGTTCAAGGGCAAGCGGGCCGATAGCAATCCCTGGCGGGCCACCACACTGGAATGGCAAACCCCCGACACCCCACCGGTGCATGGCAACTGGGGTCCTAAGCTCCCCGTGGTCTATCGCTGGGCCTACGATTACAGCGTGCCGGGCGCCGACCAAGACTTCCTGCCGCAAACCCTTGCGCCGGTGGTCGCAACCGCCAGCAACGAGCAGGCGCGCGCCGAAGGGGATAAGGCATGAGCACTATGTCCGACGCCGGCCCAAAGCCACTGGCGGTGGCTCGGGGAGCGACAGCAAGGCCGGGGATGAACACCCAGCGCGCGATGAAAGCGATGCAGACCGGGCGAGGCGGCGACAGCGGTTGGGGCGGCAACGACGGTGAACCCCTTGGTGGATTGCCTATGCCCATGGCAAAAGTCGGCCTTTTGGTATTTATGGGCGTGGTCACGGTACTGTTTTCGATCATCGTCAGCACCTATGTCGCGCGCATGGGGTTTGCGGACTGGGATCCGTTGCCGGAGCCGCGGCTGCTATGGCTGAACACGGCTGTGCTGACCCTGAGCAGCCTCGGGATGCAATGGGCGTGGGTGGCCGCCGATCGTGGGCAGCGTGGAGGCGTCCAGATCGGCCTGCTGGCCGGGGGTATCTGTGCCTCAGCCTTCCTCGCGGGGCAGCTTTGGGCGTGGCAACAGCTTAGCGCCCTCGGTTATTTTGTGGCGAGGAACCCCGCTAATAGCTTCTTTTACCTGATTACCGCGGTGCACGGCCTGCATCTCTTGGGCGGTCTAGTCGCCTGGGGGAGGACCACCGGAAAGCTTTGGCGCGGGGTTGACGTAAGCTTAAGCGTGCAGCTCTGCGCCTGGTATTGGCACTTCCTGCTAGTCGTTTGGCTGGTTTTATTCGCTCTGATGTTGTCTACCTGAGGGAAACATGACATATGGCAGACCATGCAGAGACAGCTAAAGCGAGAAATGTAACGACGCCTGAAGGGTGGCGCGGCATCGTCACCGACTGGTCCTCGGACAAGCGCGCGTTTCAGGTTCCCTGGGGGAAGGCGATGATGTGGATCTTCCTCCTCAGCGACACGTTTATCTTCGGTTCGTTCCTGACCGGGTACATGACGGTACGGATGTCTACCACAGAACCTTGGCCCAACCCCAGCGAGGTGTTCGCGTTGGTGATTGGGGGCACGAAAATCCCACTCATTTTAATCGCCATCATGACCTTTATTTTGATCAGCAGCAGCGGAACGATGGCCATGGCGGTCAACTTCGGTTACCGCCGCGATCGGGTTAAAACCATGGTGTTGATGCTGGTGACCGCGGTGTTCGGCGCGACATTCGTCGGGATGCAAGCCTTTGAGTGGACCAAGCTGATCGTAGAAGAAGGCGTTCGCCCCTGGGGCAATCCCATGGGCGCGGCGCAGTTCGGCTCTTGCTTTTTCATGATCACGGGTTTCCATGGCTTGCACGTGACGGTCGGGGTGATCTACCTGAGCATCGTGGCCCTTAAGGTATTTCGGGGACATTACGAGCATACCAACTACGAGATCGTGGAAATCACGGGTCTATATTGGCATTTCGTCGATCTGGTATGGGTCTTCATCTTTGCGTTCTTCTATCTTTGGTAAGGGGAAAACATGGAACATGCACTTGCACAAGGGCAGCAACATCCGATCAGCCTCTATCTGACGGTTTGGATATTGCTTTTCGTTCTCAGCGCGGGGTCCTACGCCGTCGACTACTTTGGCCTCCAGGGGTATCTCCGGTGGTCTCTGGTCGTTGTGATCATGTTGTTAAAAGCAGGGTTAATCGTCGCCGTGTTCATGCACATGCGCTGGGAACGTCTGGCCCTGATGTGCGCCATTTTGGTCCCTCCGCTATGCTTGTTAGTGCTAGTAGCCCTAATGGCGGTCGAAGGGGACTACACCTTCTTGACCCGGGGCTTGTTCTTCGTGCAGGGATCTGGGGTCCCGTAGAGAGCCAGGAACAACATCGAATTCCAAAGAATTCTCGGAGGGTTCGAGTAATGATGAAGCCGATAGAGAGAATTCTGGTGCCTGTGGATTATTCGGAGCCCGCTTTTCACGCAGCATGGATCGCGTTTGCCATCGCCCGCTCAATGCGGTCATCGATCATCTTGATGCATATTCACATTCAAGAGAAGGCGTTACGTGAATTGATCTCTATCGACCAAAGTGAGCTCACAACGATCGCTGAGGGAAAGTTTCATGAACTATTAACAAAGATCGTTGGGGACCCTTGCGACGAGCAATCAGTCGACAAAAACGCCATCGAGTTCGTGCCCTCTACGGATTCTTTGTCGGACGAAATTTGCGACTATGCGAGAGCACATCAGATTGATTTAATCGTCATAGGGTCTCACGGTCGCTCGAATATCAAGGAATTATTGCTTGGCAGCGTGAGTCATGAGGTGGTGCGAAAAGCACCCTGCCCGGTCACCGTCGTTCATTAACATGGGAGAAACGCAATGCACGGCCACATTCTAAGCTGCACGTTTTGCAAACGGTCGGAGCAGCAAGTCCGCAAACTCGTCGCCGGCCGCGGGGTCTACATTTGCGACCGTTGTACCGAACTCGCACACGCGATCATTCACGAGGGAGGGCCTCCAGCGTCGGTGGGCACCCTCTGGCAACGCGTCGGTAGGCGGGTCCTCCGCCTCTTCGGCGACCGAGCGGGCACGCTGCAGCGCCGGACAAGTGAGCACGCCGTCTAACAAGCCGCGGAAGCGGATCACGCGCGGCCACAGCTTAGCGGTCATCCGTTAAGCTGACCAGTTACCGTCTGAGTCAGGTCCGGCACCGAAGTGAAGCGGTGCTACCACTACCCCGGCTCCCGGATACCAGCTAGTGTTTAACTGCGTAAGTTAACGATAGTATTTTTCAATTGAGATCCTTTGACCTCTCGCTTGCGCCAGACAAAGGGTTTAGCCGTTAGGCCGTAAGCATTGACAAAGTCTTCGATTGCT
>Ga0187892_10004035_pt1 | contig 25518 bp, 22 predicted proteins | sample MA1701073metaG_FD_139345 | JGI IMG/M metagenome (GOLD analysis project Ga0187892, IMG submission 139345) | Bio-ooze microbial communities from a basaltic lava cave in the Kipuka Kanohina Cave System on the Island of Hawaii, USA - MA170107-3 metaG ... | reverse complement strand
TCGACCTTCACCTGGAAGAACTCGGCCACCGCCCGTTGGATCGCGGGGAGCGTGATCACCTTGGCGCGCTCGGCGTTGAGATCCCTCAGGGTCTCCTGGGCCAGTTCCAGGGTGATCTCGCGACCGGTCAGCGACGCGTAGGCGATCAGGCGGACAAGCGAGCCCTCGAGCTCCCGAATGTTCGACTGGACGTTCTTCGCGATGAAGAGCGAGACCTCGTCGGGGAGCCGGACCCCCTCAGCCTGGGCCTTCTTCCGGAGGATGGCCGCCTTGGTCTCCAGGTCCGGCGGCTGGATGTCGGCGATGAGGCCCCACTCGAACCGGGAGCTCAGTCGCTCCTCGAGCGTCGGGATCTCGCGCGGGAGACTATCGGACGACATCACGATCTGCTTGGCCGAGTCATAGAGCTCGTTGAAGGTGTGGAAGAACTCCTCCTGGGTCCGCTCCTTTCCGGCGATGAACTGGATGTCGTCGATCAGGAGCAGGTCGAGGCTGCGGTAGCGGTTGCGGAACTCCACGGTGGAGTCGAATCGGATCGCGTTGATCAGGTCGTTGGTGAACTTCTCGGATGAGACGTAGGAGAGGCGGACCCGGTTGTTCCGCTTCAGGACCAGGTGGCCTATCGCGTGGAGCAGGTGGGTCTTCCCCAGCCCCACGCCGCCATAAATGAAGAGCGGGTTGTACGCCTTCGAGAGCTGCTCCCCCACGGCCAGACAACCGGCGTGAACGAACTGGTTCGAGCTGCCGACGACGAAATTCTCGAACGTGTATTTTGGATTCAAGAACGGCGAGTCGTTCCGGTAGCGTCGGACCGGCCGCCGCGCCATCGCTTCGGGCCTCGCGTCGATGGCAGGCTGACGTTCCGGATCCTGAACGCGAAGGCTCACGTCCGCTTTGGTGAACATCAGGTCCTCGAGCACCGATTTCAGGAGGCCCAGATGGTGGTCTTCGAACCACTCCTTGAAGAATCGGTTCGGCAACACGATGTTGACGCGCGACTCTTCGATCGATTCCAGGGTCAGAGGACGGAACCAGTTGTCGAAGCTCTGGCGCGTGACCCTGCTCTGGATGGCCGACAGAGCCTCCCCCCAGATCTCGCGGGCATTGGCGACGGAGCCTGCAGAACGGTTTGTCTCGCCTCGACTGGTGTTATCCACAATCGGCCTCCTCATCCAACTGGTTAGATTCACGCGAAAACTTTCGACCGCCCTTCGAAAAATCCTTGCCCGGCGCGGGTTCAGTTATCCACAGAGTTATCCCCAGATGTGGATAAGGCGAAAACGCACACCGGTCGCATTGGAATCCATATTATCGTCAGCCCGGATACAGTCACCGAAATCATGTGGCTGTGGAAAACCTTGTATCATGCGCATTTACGGGGGTTGGCCTTCGAACGAGATGACACTTTTAGCGTAGCGGGAGGCGAGTGTCAAGCCCTTTTTTGGGCTTGGGAAATAAATCACGTAACGTGGAACTGTTTCAAGTGTATTAAGAGGTTACCAGGGCCCGGTGGGAACGGTGGCGGGAAAAAGGGGACGGGACGCCTGTGAAGGCGCCGCGCCGGGTACCTGTCTGGATCGTTTTTCAGCGACCCCCAGGGACTGTGTCAGCCCGACCTGTGCGGCGTGAAACCGAGGGGGTGTGCGGAGGGACGGGATGCGGCAAGAGGCCATTCTCACAGCGCAGGGCAGAGGCGGCGCGCCGCCGGCGCCGAATTGACAGTGAAGGGGTCGCGTGGTAACGTGGCCCGTGCAACGCGGAGGAGATGCCGATGACGGGCGTTGAGCCGATTCGCGCGGAGCTCTATACGAAGGACGACTGCAGCCTCTGCAGTGAGATGAAGACGGTGATCGAGCGGGTCCGGACCGACTATCCGCTGGCGTTTCGGGAGATCGATATCACCTCTGATCCGTCCCTCATGGCGCGTTTCTCGGAGGAGATCCCGGTCCTGCTCCTCGACGGGCGAAAGGCGTTCAAATTCCGGACAACCGAGCGGGCGCTCAGGCGGGCGCTGGACGGCCTTCTGCTGCGGCGGCGGTTGCTGCGAATGGCCGGGAAGGGAGCGGCCGGATGACGCGCAAGGGGGGGCCCGGCATCGAGGAGCGGTTTCGAGCGGCCCACTCGCGCTCGGCGGTCCTCTTTCAGCGGGCGGCCAAGGCTATCGCGGGAGGCCTGACGCACGATATCCGGCACCTCCGGCCGTTCCCCATCTACGTCGATCGGGCGGAAGGGTCCCGGAAGTGGGCCGTCGATGGCCACGAGCTGATCGACTACTGGATGGGGCACGGGGCGCTCTTCCTCGGGCATGGGCGCCGGGAGGTCCTGCGGGCGGTGACGGGGCAGATCGGCAAGGGGACGCACTACGGCGCGTGTCACGAGTTGGAGGTTCGATGGGCCGAGCAGGTGCTGAAGATGATCCCTCGCGTCGAGCGGGTCCGGTTCGTCGGGTCCGGGACCGAGGCGACCCTCCTCGCGATCCGCTTGGCCCGTGCGGCAACCGGCAGGGACAGGATCGTGAAGTTCGAAGGCCACTTTCACGGATGGCATGACTACGCGGTCGCCGGGGTGCGCCCGCCGTTCGAGCGGCCGGTGTCGTCCGGCGTGCCGCAGCCGGTTCTCGACGGGCTGTTGCTCTGTCCCCCGAACGACTGGAATGCGTTCCTCGCCGCGACAGCGGGGAGGGACGACATCGCCGGCGTGATCCTGGAGCCCGGGGGTGGGAGCTCCGGGACGATCCCGACCGACCGCGACTTCCTCGGCCGGTTGAGGGAGTTCACACGGGAGCGCGGCATCCTCCTCATCTTCGACGAGGTGATCACCGGGTTTCGGTTCGCGCCCGGGGGAGCGCAACAGCGGTATGAGGTCTACCCGGACCTGACCACCCTGGCGAAGATCCTGGCGGGGGGCCTCCCGGGCGGCGCCGTGGCCGGCGGCGCGACCGTCATGGACCAGTTGGCGTTCAGCGATGATTCGGAGTGGAACCGCCAGCATCGGGTCGGCCACGCCGGAACCTTCAATGCCAATCCCCTCTCCGCGGCCGCCGGGGTGGCCACCCTCGAATTGCTGGCCGACGGCCAGGCCCAGGCGCGGGCCGATCGCGCCGCGGAGCATCTGCGGACCGGGTTCGCCGAGGTGATCCAAAGGCTCGGCGTGGATGTTCATGTCTATGGCGAGTCGTCGGTCATCAACCTCTTTCTCGGCCCCCGCCGACATGGGCTCTCCCTCGACCGGCCTCCCTCGGAACTCGACCATCGCCTGCTCATGGAGCATCCGGACCACGACGCCTACCATCGGCTCCGCTGTGCTCTGATCCTGCACGGCGTCGATCTCCCCCTCTTTCACGGCTGGGTCTCAGCCGCTCACTCGGACCGCGATGTGGAACAGACCATCCGGGCTTTCGAAGCAGCGGTGGGTCTGTTTCAGGACGAAGGCGTCCTGTAGCGGTTCATGGTTCAGCGTTCAGAGTTCAGAGTGAATCCAACAAAACCGTTTCGTCACCTAATGCTCGATCCATGAACTACGAACTACGAACTACGAACCCTCAACCATGAGCGTGAACGAATCCCGGTTGGCAGATCGACTCGCGGGGATCATCGGGGCGGAGCATGTCGTCGCCGGCGAGGCCTGCGACATCTACGCCGTGGACGGGGTCGTCCCGCAGGCGATGGCCTATCCGGCGACCGTGGAAGAGCTTTCGGGGGTCATGAGACTGGCCTCGGCCGAAGGGTTGGCGGTCGTGCCGTGGGGCAACGGAACGAAGATCGGCTTGGGCAACATCCCTGCGCGGGTGGATCTGGTGGTCGGGCTGGCGCGGCTCAGACGGGTCATCGACCATGAGCCGGCTGACCTCACCGCGACCTTTGAGGGGGGCGCGACACTTGCCGAGGTCCAGGCCCATCTCGGGCAGCAGGGACAGTTCTTGCCGCTCGACCCGCCGCATCCAGGGCGCGCGACGATCGGGGGGATCCTCGCTACGAATTCGAGCGGCCCGAGGCGGGTGCGGTATGGCGCCGCCCGGGACCTTGTGATCGGGATCAGGGTCGTCCACGCCGATGGCACGATCACGAAGGGTGGGGCGAAGGTGGTCAAGAACGTCACCGGGTACGATATGAACAAACTCTATATCGGCTCGCTCGGGACCTTGGGGATCATCGTGGAGGCGACATTCAGGATCTCTCCCCTGCCGGGGGTGGAACAGACCTGGCTGGCCTCGTTCCCGACGGGAGCGTCCGCGGCCTCCATGGTGGCCGGGGTCCTCGACTCGACGATCGTCCCGAGCAGGGTCGAGCTCCTCTCTCCCGCGGCGGCCGAATCGATCGGCAGACAGGTCGGGCTATCGGTCCCGACCGAGCGCTTCGTGCTCGCGGCCTCGGTGGCAAGCGTCGCGGAGGCGGTGGAGGCGCAGATCGGGGCGATCACGAGGATCGGGGAGCAGCACGGCTCCGGATCGGGCGTCCTCGTGGAGGGTGGGACCCAGCAGGCGATCTGGACGGCGGTCGCAGGATTCGGCGTGCAGAATGGCAGGAAAGGGATCGGCGTGACGCTAAAGGCGAGCGTCCTGCCGACGAAGGTTGTCGAGGCGATTCGTCTCGGAGAGGAGATCGCTCAGTCTGTCGGCCTCGCCTCCGCCGCGATCTCCGAGGCCGCCGGCGGGATCGTGCGGTTCCACTGGAACGGCGATACCGGCCCGCCGGACAGGGCCTCCTCCCTGATGGCGAAAGGGATCGAGGCTTTTCGAGCGGCGGTCGAGAGGGATGGCGGAAGCTTGGTGGTGCAGGCGGCCCCGACCTCGGTGAAGCGAGCGGTCGATGTCTGGGGGCCGGTGGGCAAGGCCCTCCCGCTCATGCGGGCATTGAAAGACCAGTTCGATGCCAAGAGGGTCCTTAATCCTGGCCGATTCGTAGGCGGCATCTAATGCCGGTCCAATTGACTTCGCCTAGCTGCGTTGCTGGCCCCCTGGGCGCTCCCTGCGACGTACCCGGAAACGTACGCCGGGTACCCGCGAAGTGGGTGCGGCCCAGGGGTCCGCGCCTGCACCCACCTCCGGTGGGTCCCCGGCTCGTTTCTTGAACCGGCATGGTGCCCCAGCGTTAGGACGAAATACGTAGGCGGCATCTAGGTTTTTGTAGCGACATGGTCATGACAGGTTCCGAAGATGGCCAACCGACCAACGGCGCACGCTGATCGCGAGAGCGCGTTTGACGCCGTGGATCCGCCCGATACAGAGCGTTACCTCGACTGCATCCATTGCGGGTTCTGCCTGCCGACCTGTCCCACCTACCTCATCCTCGGAAACGAGATGGACTCCCCGAGGGGCCGGATCTACCTGATCCGAGCGGCCTCCGAGGGGAGAGTCGGGATCAGCGACAACTTCGTCAAGCACATGAGCCTCTGCCTGTCCTGCCGGGCGTGCGAGACCGCGTGTCCCTCAGGGGTCAAGTTCGCCTCCTTGATGGAGGCGACTCGAGGGCAGATCGCGCGGAACTACACCTATCCCGCCTCGGAACGGAGGCTCCGGGACTTTATCCTCGACACCTTTACCGATTCGAAAAGATTGGGCCGCATGCTGTGGCCCCTCAGGGTGTATCAAAAATCGGGTCTTCAAGCCCTGGTGCGGGCCTCGGGCGTGCTCCGCTTGTTCGGTCGTCTGGCGGATATGGAGGCCTTGTTGCCGCCGATCCCGGGTCCCGGTCTTCGGCGGGCGCTTGCCGAGACGACCCCCGCCAAGGTGGACAAACGGGGCCGCGCCGGGCTGCTTACTGGTTGCGTCCAACGCGTCTTCTTTCCGGGGGTGAACCTGGCGACGGTGCGGGTCTTGGCCGAGAACGGGTATGACGTGATCGCGCCGAAGGAGCAGGGCTGCTGCGGCTCGCTGCTGGTTCACGAAGGGGAGCGGGCGCGAGGTCAGGCATTGGCCAGGACGACGATCGATCTGTTCGAGCGGGCCGGGGTCGAACTTGTCGTGGTGAACGCCGCGGGCTGCGGATCGGTCATGAAGGAGTACGGGGAGCTGCTCTGCGGCGACCCGCGATATGCGGAACGGGCGGAGGCATTCGGCAAGAAGGTCAAGGACATCTCGCAGGTCTTGGCGGCCATCCCGATCGATGGAAGGCTGGGGGAACTTCCGTTGAAGGTGACCTACCACGAGCCCTGTCACCTCGTCCATGGCCAGCGGGTTCGGGCCGAGCCGCGCGCCGCGATCAAGGCGATCCCTGGCATCCGGTTTATTGAATTGAAGGAGTCGGACATGTGCTGCGGGAGCGCCGGGGTCTATAACCTGATCAACCCGAAGGAGTCCCAGCAGTTGCTGGATCGGAAGCTCGATCGCATCGCGGAGAGCGGCGCCGAGATCGTGGTCAGCGGCAACCCGGGCTGTTTGCTCCAGCTTGACGCGGGGATCAGGCGACGCGGCATGAAGGTTCGGGTCGCCCATCCGGTGGAGCTGCTCGCCTGGGCCTACGACGCTCGGGGTGGAGCGGGTGTCTGAACGGCCATGGTAAGGGCGAGCAACAGGGGCGATCGATGAGACTGCCGGCCGTTCCTGGTTCACGAGCTGCCCTGGCCGTCGCTCACCCCGGTCATGAGCTACGAGTTCACGGTTGGCTCGAGCGTGCGCGGCCCACGGTCTTTGTATTAACTGATGGGTCCGGGCGCTCCGGTCAATCGAGGTTGGACTCGACGACGAATGTCCTTGCCCGTGCCGGCGCCGAACAAGGTTCGATCTACGGAGTCCTCACAGATCGCGCCTTGTACGCAGCCATTCTGAGCAGGGACTTCAACCTCTTCCTCGGGCTGGTGGATGAACTCGCTGGCGCGCTGCGGCGTGATCGCGTGGAGTACGTCGTTGGCGATGCCGCGGAAGGGGAGATCCTGGCACATGATGTCTGGCGTCTTGTCATCAACGCGGCCGTCGAGATCGTGAATCGGGCCCAGAACAATCAGGTGTCCAATTATGACTACCTGGTCGTGAGCAGACCGGACGACTGTTCGAACGCGCCTCCTGCGACATCGATATGTCTTCGGCTGGATGACCAGGCTTTTGCCCGAAAACTCGAGGCGGCGCGCGGGTACCCTGAAGTGGCTGACGAAGTCGAAGAGACCCTCGAGGCGATAGGGATCGAGGCATTCCGTGTGGAGTGGCTCCGGCCGGTAGACGGTTGGAATGAATGCCCAGGCCTGACACACGAACTCCCGGCGTATGAACGACATGGCGAGCAACAGGTCTTGGCTGGCCACTACGAGCGGGTCATTCGCTACCGGGAGCATGTCCTTCCACTGGCGGAGGCGCTGTCGGAGTACCTGAGAAGGTCCGGCTGATGAGCGGATTGCGAGTCCTCATCACCAACATCACGCTCGCGACGCGGACCGGAACGGAGCTGTATGTCCGCGACCTGGCGACCGGGTTGCTGGATCGCGGCTACACCCCGATGGTCTACTCCCCTGAACTGGGACCGTTGGCTCACGAACTCCGGGCCGCGGCGGTCGCGGTGGTCGATGACCTGGGTGCGCTTCCGGCGTCGCCGGAGGTAATTCACGGACACCACAACCTTCCGACGATGCGCGCGCTGTTGCGCTGTGCGAGCGCGCCGGCGGTCTTCTTCTGTCATGACTCGCGGTCGTGGCACGACAGTCCGCCGCGGTCTCCGCGCGTTCGCCGGTATGTCGCAGTGGATCTCGCGTGCCGGGATCGGCTTGTGCTGAGGCACGGCATCGCGGAAGACCGCATCCGCCTGTTGCCGAATTTCGTTGATCTGAAGCGATTCGCCCCTCGCGGCCCGCTCCCGCCGAGCCCCACGCGCGCGCTGGTCTTCAGCAATAAGGCCCGCGAGCGCACCTACGTCGGGGCAGTGCGGGAGGCTTGCGCTCGCGCGGGCATTGCGCTGGATGTCGTCGGGGCTGGCGTGGGCGCGGTCTGCGAAAAGCCCGAGGAACTGCTGGGCCGATACGATCTGGTCTTCGCCAAGGGGCGATGCGCCCTGGAAGCCGCCGCGGTCGGCGCGGCCGTCGTCCTCTGCGACGCGGTGGGTGCGGGCCCCATGGTGACCAGTGGTGAACTCGATTGGTTGCGGCCTGCGAACTTCGGGAGGCGTGTGCTGTCGAGGCCCGTCGATCCGGAGGTCGTCGGGCGGGAGATTGCTCGCTACGATCCAGACGACGCCGCCGAGGTGTCGCGCCGAATCCGAGCCACGATGGGACGCGACGCCGCGATTGATGGCATCACGTCTCTGTATCAGGAAGTCGTCGCCGAACATTCCGGCAGGGGGGGATATGGCAGCGCGCCAGGATGGCGCGCAGCGGCGCACCTGCAGGTGTTGGGGTGGCAATTCCTGTGGCTGGGCTGGCGACTAGACAGGCGGTACGGCCCGATCAAGTACCGGATCGTGCTGCCGGCGTCTCAGCGGATGAAGCGGCTTTTATTACGGCAGGAGGGTTGATGAGGAGGGACTCGTCATCGCTATTCGCCACGAGACGACGACGATCATGAGGGATAGGCGCAGGATCGTCGGAGAGCTCTGCGCGATCGTCGGGCGGGAGTGGGTCATCTCGGACCCCGCGGAGTTGACCGTCTACGAGTGCGATGGGATGACCTACCTCGAGAAGGCCCTGCCCGACGTGGTCGCGCTCCCTGACAGCGCTGAGCAGGTGGCCGAGGTTGTGAGGCTCTGCGCCAGGGAAGAGCTCTACATCGTCCCTCGGGGAGCCGGGACCGGGCTCTCCGGCGGCGCCCTCCCCCTCCGGGGAGGCGTGATGATCGGCCTCAACCGGATGAACCGCATCCTGGAGATCGATCTTCCCAACCAGCGGGCCATCGTGGAGCCAGGCGTCATCAATCTGGCGTTGACACAGGCGGTTCAGGATCGAGGCTACTACTTTGCCCCGGACCCCGCGAGTCAGAGCTGCTCCAGTATCGGCGGGAATGTGGCGGAAAACGCCGGTGGGCCCCACTGCCTCAAGTACGGTGCGACGACCGTGCACATCCTGGGATTGGAGTTGGTCCTGCCTTCGGGGGAGATCGTCGAGGTCGGGGGGAAGGCATTGGACCGCCCCGGCTACGATCTGACCGGCGTCTTCGTCGGTTCCGAAGGGACGCTGGGAATCGCCACGAAGGTGACCGTCCGCCTGCTCCGGAGACCCGAAGCGGTCCAGACACTGCTGGCGTCGTTTCGGAAGATCGACGATGCCAGCGAGGTTGTGTCGGAGATCATCGCGGCGGGGATCATCCCCGCGGCGCTGGAGATGATGGACCGCCACATCATCAGGGCGCTCGAGGAGTGGCTGCAGATCGGGTACCCCGAGGGGGCCGGCGCGGTCCTCATCATCGAGCTGGACGGGCCGGCGGCCGAGATCGAGGCCGAGGCGAGAGGGATCGAGCGGACCTGTCGTGCGCGCCAGGTCCTTGACCTGCGCAGGGCCAGGGATGACCAGGAGCGGGCGCTCCTGTGGAAGGGGCGAAAGGGCGCGGCGGCGGCCGTTGGCCGGATCACCCATCAGTATTACCTCCAGGATGCGGTCGTTCCCCGGACCAAGCTCCCGCAGATTGTGCGGGAGATCGAGGCGATCGGCCAGCGCTATTCGTTTCTGATCGCGAACATCTTCCACGCGGGCGACGGCAATCTTCACCCCTTGATCTGCTTTGACTCCCGACGGGAAGGGGAGCTGCAGAAGGCGATCAGGGCCGGGGCGGACATCATGAGACTCTGTCTCTCGGTCGGCGGCAGCATCACCGGGGAGCACGGCGTCGGGATGGAGAAGATCGACTTCATGCCTCTCATGTACGGCCCGGACGACCTGGAGGCGATGCGGAAGGTTCGGGCCGCCTTCGACCCCTCGGAGCGGTGCAACCCCGGCAAGATCATTCCAGCCGGCAGTTCGCGCGCTCACGGCAGCGTGGCCGAGCACGCGCGCCACATCGGCGGGCGGCGCTTGGGCGGGGGCTGTTGACCCTCTCATCGGGCTTCCGCCGAGGTCGCTCCTCCTTGACTCCCCTCGTCACCCCCTTCCTGTTCCAGCGGTATCCCGCCCGGCAGCGGGACTTCTCTGTAACCGTCCGGGCCCGGCGGGCGTATGAACAATAGGCAGGGAGACCCCGGGCCGCCCGGCGAAGGGCGCGAGGAGTCTACGTCAAGGGGTGCCGAGGGACGCGAGCACGAGGCTGACCTGGTTCGGCGGGCGCAGGGAGGAGACCAGCGGGCGTTCGAAGCCTTGGTCCGAATGCACGACCGCCGGGTCTTCGCGATCATCAGGGGGTTTCTCCGGCGGCGCCAGGACGTCGAGGATCTGGCACAGGAAGTCTTTCTCAAAACCTACCTTGCTATCGGTCAGTTCCGGCTGGGGGAGCCGTTCGCGCCCTGGCTGAATCGAATCGCCGTCAACACCAGCTACGACCATTTGCGTGCGCTCCGCAGACGCCAGGAGATCTCACTCGCCGACCTCGGTGAGCGCGAAGCGGACCTCCTGAGGGGCGGGTCCGGCGGCGTGTGGGGCTCAGGCGATGCCGGGCCGGAAGCGCGCGCCGTAGCCGGGGATCTGGCGGACCGGATCCTGGCCACGCTGTCGCCGAAGGATCGACTCGTTATCACCCTGCGCGAGGTTCAGGGGTTCGAAATCGCGGAGATTGCAACCGCCCTCGGCTGCAGCAGGCCGGCCGCGAAGGTCCGCCTGTTCAGGGCGCGGCGGGCGATGCAGGCGGCGCTTCGACGTTTGCTCCGCTAGTGCCGTTCCAGCAATCTCGCCCTAACTTGGTCGGCACACTGCCGGTCCAAGAAACGAGCCGGGAACCCATCGAAGATGGGTGCAGGCGCGGGCCCCTGGGCCGACCGAGGCGTACATCTTCGGTACGTCGCAGGGAGGACCCCGGGGACCGTAACGCCGCCAGGCGAAGTTCATTGGACCGGCACTAGGAGCAGTTCATGGCTGATCGCGGACAGAGGAGGGGATCTGATGATGTGCCGTGACGCGAGGACACAGCTCGATCGGGAAGGGAGAGGCGGGTTGTCCGAGGCCGAGCGGGAGGCCCTCATGCTCCATCTGGAGGGATGCAACAGATGCGGCGAGGCCGCTCGCGTGGCGAGGCTGTCTTCCATGCTCTTCGGGGCCCTGCGCGAGGAACTGGCGCCGGGGCCGGCCTTCTACCCTCGTTTGCGCATGCGGATGGCGGAGGCCGGCATCAGCCGGCTCGACGCGACCGCACTTGCTGCGTGGGGCTTTGCGAGACGCCTCGTCCCGGCGCTGGCCCTCGGGGTCATGCTCCTGGCCGGGGTGGCGGTCTCCCTGAGCGGGCCCCTCTCGCCGCAGCAGGCGGCTCAGATGAGGGACGTGTACGCCTTTTCCTTGGAGGAGGTGAACCTGCGGGGGGCCGACGCGCGGCCCGATCAGGACCAGATGCTGGCGTTCGTTCTGATGCGCGCCCCGAGACAGGGCGCGGCGCCCGGAGAGTAGGGCCAGCGGCATGCTCGACACACGCGTGAAGGTTCGGGCTGCATTTGTCATCGTGTTTCTCCTGGGCTTTGCGGCCGGTGCGTTGAGCCTGATGCTCTACGCTCGCCGGTTCGAGCCAGGGCGTCCCGCCGGGTGGGCGGGGAAGTTCGATCGGGAACGCTACGTCAAGCAATTGACGGAGGCGGTGGGCCTCCAGGCGGGGCAGATGGGCGAGCTGAACAGAGTTCTGGACCAAACCCGCGAGGAGTTCGTCGCCTTGCGGACGCGTTTGCAGCCCCAGTTCGAGGAGGTCAGAAAGCGGGCGCGCGAGCGGATCCGGGGGATCCTCACCGCCGAGCAGCAGCCGCGCTTTGAGGCTTTTGTCCAGCGCTGGGACGAGGAGCGGCGAGCACAAGAGCAGGCGGCGGCCGGGGCAAAACCACTGGGGCGGAATCCCTGACCGCAGCACGCATGATCGCTCGACACGTCAACCGGAGACTCAGGGAGGAGGAGGAATGAGGCGCTTCCGTCGCAAGATCCGTTGGTCGGTGATGTCGGTCATGCTGTGGGCGATCCCGTCCGCCGTTGTCGCGCTGGACGCGACTGGTGCCTCACCCCCGTCGAGCGGCACGCGCGTGGAGCTGTCGGCTGATGTGGGGCGCTTCCTGGCTCAGGCGACGTCGCCAACGGAGACGCCCCCGGCGGGGCCGGCGGATGTCGGCGAGCTTCGCCTGTCCGTGCGCGAGGCGGTCTTGCTGGCCCTGAAGAACAACCTCGACATCGCCATCTCCAGGTACAACCCCAGGATCAAGGCCGAGACGATCACGATCGAGAAGGCGGTCTTCGACCCGGTCTTCTCGCTCACGGTAGACGCAAACCGAACCGTCACGCCGACGGCAAGCACACTTACAGCGGGGAGTGGGGTGGCGGTCAGCAAGGTCTCGAACCAGGACGTGAACGCCTCGCTGACCCAGGCGCTGCCGATCGGGGCCAGCTATACCTTGAGCTTGACCAACAACCGGTTCGACACCAACTCCAGTTTTGCGCAGATCAACCCTGCCTACGAATCATTCCTGACCCTCAGCGTCACGCAGGATCTCCTGAAGAATTTCGGGGCCGATGTGAAAACCGCCCCTATCAAGATCGCCCGGAACAATCAGGCGATCTCGGTGACCCAGCTTCGACTTCAGGCGGATCGGGTCATCACCAGTGTCCACACCGCCTACTGGAACCTTGTCTTCGCCATCGAGAACCTGGAGGTCCAGAGACGCTCCTTGCGCCTGGCGAGGGACCTCGAGGAGTTGAACAGGGCGAGGGTCCGGGCCGGCGTCGCGGCCCCGGTGGAGGTGACACAGGCCGAGGCCCAGGCGGCGGCTCAGGTGCAGAACGTCATCCTGGCGGAGAAGGCGGTCAGGGATGCCGAGGACCAGATCAAGCTCATTCTCAACATCCCGGACGGCGAAAGGATATGGGCGAAGAGCATCATCCCGGCTGACAGGCCGCCCTTCGAGCTGGTGCAGGTGGAGGCGGACGCCAGCATTCAGCGGGCGCTGGAGACGCGCCCCGAATACGCCGAGGCGAAGCTCAACCTCCAGAACACCGACCTGAACCTCAGGGTCGCCCGGAATCAGTTGCTCCCCAGCCTTCAACTGCAGGGGAGCGTGGGCCTTAACGGCCTGAACGGCAGCCTTGGGGGGGATTACGGTAAGTTGACGTCGGGAGACTTCACCTCCTGGTCGGCGGCGCTGGTCCTGCAATACCCTCTGGGCAATCGGGCGGCCAGATCGGCGTTCGTCCAGGCGAAGCTGAGCCATGATCAGGCGACGACAACCCTGTTGAATCTCAAGCGCCAGATCATCTCCCAGGTTCGCGAGGCGGTTCGTCGGATCGAGGCGGACGTCCGGCGGGTGGAGGCGACGCGCGCGGCGCGGGCGTTGGCCGAGGAGCAGCTCCGAGTCGAGCGGAAGCGGCTCGAGGCGGGAGTTACCACGACCTTCAACGTCCTCTCGTTCCAGCGCGATCTGGCGGCGGCCCAGGCGAGCGAGATCCAGGCCATCACGACGTACAATCAGGATCTCGCCAACCTGGAGTTCGTGAAGGGCACGGTGCTCGAGAAGAACCAGCTCGAGCTGTGAGAGTCGATGAGATTCGCAAAACGGAACGTCCTGCTCGCCGCAAGCGCCGCGATCCTCCTCTCCGCCCTGGGCGGCTGGGCCTACTTCAGAGGGCAGAACCGTGTCCAGTACCGGACCGCCGGGGTCGAGCGGGGAGACATCGACGCCACCATCTCGGCCACGGGCAACCCCAACGCGGTCATCACGGTTCAGGTCGGCAGCCAGGTCTCCGGAAACATCAAGGCGCTCTACGCTGATTTCAACACCAAGGTCAAGAAGGGGCAGGTGGTGGCGAGGATCGATCCGGAGATCTTCGAGGCCAAACTGAGCCAGGCGAAGGCGAACCTCGACAACGCGAAGGCGAGCGTCCTCAACGCACGGGCCATGCTGCAGAAGACCGAGGCCGACATCGCCAATGCCAGGGCCTCTATAGAGACGGCGAGGGCGAACGTGGCCAAGGCCAGGGTGGGGGTCCTGGATGCGCAGGTCAAGCTCAAGAGCCGGATCAATCTTTTCAAAGAGGGCGGCATATCGGCCGAGGAACGTGACTCGGCGCAAGCCGCCTACGATTCCAACGTCGCCTCGCAGGACGCCGCCCAGGCCCAGGAGCAGGCGGCTCAGCATGGCCTTCGCGCGGCCCAAGCCCAGCACGACGTGGCGAAGGCTCAACTGGCCGCAGCCGAGGCGCAGGTCAAGCAGCACGAGGCTGCGGTGAGGCAGGCGCAGGTCGATCTCGACCACACCTACATCCGGGCGCCGGTGGACGGGGTCGTGGTGTCGCGGAACGTGGACGTCGGACAGACTGTTGCCGCGTCGCTCCAGGCGCCGACCCTCTTCCTGATCGCCCAGGATCTCACGAAGATGCAGGTCGATACCAATGTGGACGAGGCTGATGTCGGACGGGTCCGGGTGGGGCAGGATGCCACCTTTACGGTCGATGCCTTCCCGGGCGAGAGCTTCAGTGGCAAGGTAACCCAGATCCGGCGGGCGCCGATCAACGTCCAGAACGTGATTACGTACAATGTCGTCGTCGCGGTGGCGAATCCCGACTTGAAGCTCTTTCCGGGGATGACGGCGAACGTGAAGATCCTGGTGGACCGTCGAGAGCATGTCCTCAAGATCCCCAACGCGGCGCTCAGGTTCCGTCCCCCCGACCTCAAGGAACAGGCCGGGCAGAGGACTGGCGACGGCGCCGTTCGGCCGGCCGGCGGCGCGCCACCGGGGCGCGGTCGGCTTGGTCCGGGCGGCGAGCAGAGGGCCGGGGCCGGCCAGACGATCTGGATCCTGGGGAACGACCGGACCCCTTCGCCTGTTCCTGTGAAGCTGGGGATCACCGATGGGAGCTTCAGCGAGGTGGTCCAGGGCGATCTGGCCGAAGGCCAGGAGGTCATCGTTGGGGTGATCTCCAAGGAGGGGCCCACTGCCGGCGCGCGGCCTCAGGCTCCGGCTCAGCGTGGGCCGAGGCTCTTCTAGTGCCGCACCGACTATCTCCTACTCATATGCACCACGCGCTTCGGTGCGGCACTTCCGCTAGGGGGGCAGGCCCCCCTTCGGCGCTCGGCTCTCGCCTCGCTGAGCACCCCCCAGGCGCAGGGGAGCATCTCCCCTACGACCCCTCAGTGCCCCTCGCCGGGCCTTGGCGTGCTGAGGCAGAGTCGGTTGGAGGGGCACTAAGGTGACGCGGGTGCCTGGCCTGATTGAGATCGAGGATCTGGTGAGACACTACAAGCTCGGCGATGTGACGGTCGAGGCGCTGAGGGGGGTCTCCCTTCGGATCGAGCGTGGCGAGTTCGTTGCGATCATGGGGCCGTCCGGCTCGGGCAAATCGACCCTGATGAATATCCTGGGCTGCCTGGACAAGCCGACATCGGGATGCTACCGGCTCGACGGCGTGAACGTCGCTGAGCTCGATCGGGATGGCCTCGCGAACATCCGAAATAAGAAGATCGGCTTCGTCTTCCAGACGTTCAATCTCCTCCCCAGGACGAGCGCGACGGAGAACGTCGAGCTCCCCCTTCTCTACAATGGCACCGCGTCGGGGGAGCGCCGTCCCAGGGCGCTCCGGGCCCTTCACGAGGTCGGGCTCGTCGGGCGAGAGGACCACCATCCCAGCCAGCTCTCGGGCGGTCAGCAGCAGCGCGTGGCGATCGCTCGCGCCCTCGTGAACGAGCCGCAGATGATCTTGGCCGATGAGCCGACCGGCAATCTCGATTCCGCGACCAGCAATGAGATCATGGCGGTCTTCCAGCGGCTGAACCGGGAGGCGGGCATCACGCTGATCTTGGTGACCCACGAGCCGGAAATCGCCGCCTTCGCCGACCGGGTCCTCCATTTCAAGGACGGACGGTTGGTGAGGGACGACCGTGTCGAGCGAGCGAGGCCGACGGTGGAGATCACGCCGAAGAGACCTGCCTCGGAGGAAGGCTAGGATGGGCGTTCTTGCCAGCGTCAGAATCGCACTTAGGGCCCTCAGGGTCAATAGACTCCGTTCGGCCCTCACCATGTTGGGGATCATCATCGGGGTCGCCGCCGTCATCGCCATGGTGGCCGTCGGCTCCGGCGCCACGGCCAGGATCGCCGAACAGATCCGGAGCATCGGCAGCAACGTCATTATCGTCTTGTCGGGGAGCGTAACGAGCGGAGGCATCCGTCTCGGATTCGGCTCGGTCCAGACGCTGACGGAGGACGACGCGAAGGCGATCGCGCTCGAGTGCCCCGCGGTGGCGGCCACGTCGCCGACCGTGCGCGGCACACGACAGGTGGTGTTCGGGAATAGTAACTGGTCCACCGTCATCCAGGGAACGGCCCCGGAGTTCCTGGAGATCAGGGACCTGGCGCTCGTCTCGGGCCGGCCCTTCACGTCGCAGGACGTCGATGCAGCGGCCAAGGTCGCCCTCGTCGGGCAGACCGTGGTGAACAACCTCTTCGGCGACGCCGACCCCGTCGGACAGATCATCCGGATCAGAAACGTCCCGTTCACCGTCCTCGGGGTCCTGTCCCCCAAAGGGCAGTCCCCCTGGGGACAGGACCAGGACGACATCGTGTTGATTCCGATCTCCACGGCGAAGAAGAAGGTGCTTGGCGTGACGCAGGCGAATGCCCGTTCGGTGGGCTCGATCATGGTCAAGACGCGCGGCCCGATGTTGATGAAGGAAGCGGAAGAGCAGATCGTGACCCTGCTTCGCCAGCGTCATCGCCTGCAGCCGGGACAGGACGATGACTTCAACGTTCGCAACCTCGCGGAGGTCTTTGCCGCCCAGGAGGCGTCCGCCCAGGTCATGGCGGTGCTGCTCGGGGCGATCGCCTCGGTCTCGCTGCTCGTCGGCGGGATCGGGATCATGAACATCATGCTGGTCTCCGTGACGGAGCGAACCCGCGAGATCGGGCTGCGGCTGGCGGTCGGCGCGAGAGCGCGCGACATCCTCGCGCAGTTCCTGATCGAGGCGGTCACGTTGTCGCTCATCGGGGGCCTGATCGGCATCGCGCTCGGCGTTGCCGCCTCGACCGTCATTTCGTACCTGGCCGAGTGGTCCACCCTGATCAGCGCGGGCGCCATCGTCCTCGCGTTCGCGTTCTCAGCTTTCGTGGGGGTATTCTTCGGCTACTATCCTGCCCGCAAAGCGGCGTTCCTGGACCCGATCGAGGCGCTGAGGTACGAGTGACGGACAGCTTGAGGCGGAGCGCGCGCAGGGCCACTGCGGCCTGCGGGGGAGGACCGTGGATCGGGCCGGGTTCGAATCGTTCGAGGTGACCGCCGATGTGGGGATCGCGGCCTGCGGCGACACCCTGGAAACGCTGTTCGCCAACGCCGCGAGAGGGATGTTCGCGCTCATGGTCGAGCCCGAAGCGGTGCGGCCTGCAGAAACCATCCCGGTTGAAGTACGTGGCGAAAGGTTGCCGTCGTTGCTGGTCGCCTGGTTGAATGAACTCCTTTTTCGATGCGAGTCGATGGAATGGGCGCCGGCCGATGCCAGGGTCTTGAGCGTAGAGGGCGGGCGCGTGCGGGGAGAATTACTCGGCGAGCCGGCCGACTACGATCGGCACCGTTTCAAGGGGGTCGTCAAGGCGGCCACTTATCACCTGCTGGAGTGCCGGCAAGACGGCGACCTCTGGCGCGCGAGCATCGTGTTCGACGTCTGAGCGTACGCTCGACTCGAGAGGGTGCTCGCGACGCTGCCGAGAATGGGCTCCGAGCGCTCTCTGCGAACATCGTGCCGCGCCCCCCGGCCGGCACGGCTCCAGACCTGCCACCTGCGCGCGCGCCCTTGCTCTCCTCCTCAAAATTGACAACCTTCAGGTCCTCCCGTACAATCCCCCAGGACTGTGGAGACGGTGAACGGCACTAGTGCCCCTCCAACGAGACCTTCCTTAGTACGCCAAGGGTCCACGAGGGGCACTGAGGGGTCGTAGGAGTGGGTCTCCCCGAGGCTCCCCTACGCCTGGGGGGTGCTCAGCGAGGCGAGAGCCGAGCGCCGAAGGGGGGCCTGCCCCCCTAGCGGAAGTGCCGCACCAGAGTGCGAGGGCAGGAAGACATAGTTGGTGCGGCACTAGGAGCGGGCCATACTGTGCGACCGGTGGCTGTCCGATTCGTGGGACGCTGACCGGTCCCGCGCCCGACATGAGGTGCGATGAAGGCATTAATTCTCAGCGGCGGCAAGGGGACGCGGCTTCGTCCCATCACCCACACGAGCGCCAAGCAACTGGTCCCGATCGCCAACAAGCCGATCCTCTTCTACGCGATGGAGGCCATGGCGGAGGCCGACATCCGAGAGGTCGGAGTCGTGGTGGGCGAGACCAAGCGCGAGATCCGGGACGCGGTGGCCGACGGCGCCCGGTGGGGCCTTCAGGTCTCGTACATCGAGCAGGAGGCGCCTCTCGGACTTGCCCACGCCGTGAAGATCGCCGAGGGGTTTCTGAAAGGTGAGCCGTTCGTCATGTACCTCGGGGACAACCTGGTGAAAGACGGGATCCGGTCGCTGGTGGAAGAGTTCGTCCAACTGAAGCCCAACTCCCAGATCCTGTTGGCCAAGGTGCGAGATCCGCAGCGGTTCGGCGTCGCAGAACTCAAGGACGGGAGAGTGGTCTGTCTCGAGGAGAAACCGGCGAGGCCGAAAAGCGACCTGGCGCTCGTTGGCGTCTATATGTTCGACAAGACGATTTTCGAGGCGGTGCGCGCCATTACGCCATCCCAGCGAGGCGAGCTGGAAATCACCGATGCCATTCAGTACCTGATCGATAGAGGGTACAGGGTTCATCCTCACATCATCAACGGGTGGTGGAAGGACACCGGGAAGCTTGAAGACATGCTGGAGGCCAACCGGATCATGCTGGAGGCGATCGACTCCCGGATCGAGGGGGAGGTGGACGAGGCCTCGCACCTGATCGGCAAGGTGGTGGTCGAGCGTGATGCCAGGATCGTTGCGAGCACGGTCAGAGGGCCGGTGATCATCGGCGAGCGATGCAGCATCATCAACTCCTACATCGGCCCGTTCACGTCCATCTACCATGACACCCTCGTGCGAAATAGCGAGATCGAGCACAGCATCATCCTCGATCATAGCCGGATCACCGATATCGGCGGCAGGCTTGAGGACAGTCTCATCGGGAAGAACGTCGAGGTCTTCCGCTCTGACGGGAAACCGAGGGCCTATCGTCTGATGCTGGGCGATAGCAGTCAGGTTGGGCTGTTCTAGGGCGCCTCCAACTTATTTCGCCCTAACTTGGTGGGGCATCGTGCCGGGCCAAGAAACGAGCATAGCAAGGCGCGGGCCCCAGGGCCGCACCCACTTCGCGGGTACCCGGCGTACATACACTCGTACGTCGCAGGGAGCGCCCTGGGGGCCAGCAACGCCGCTAGGCGAAGTTAATTGGACCGGCACTAGGGCCGTGCGGAGCCAATGCGTATACTCGTGACCGGGGGAGCCGGGTTCATCGGCTCGAATTTCATTCGCTACGTCCTTGCGAAAGAGGCGACGTGGTCGATCGTCAATCTCGATAAGTTGACGTACGCCGGCAACCTTGAGAATCTGGTCGGGCTGGACGGTGATCCTCGATATCGGTTCGTGAACGGGAGCATCTGCGACTCCGAACTGGTGGACGAGCTGGTCGGCGCGGGCATCGATGCCGTCGTGAACTTTGCGGCGGAGTCGCATGTGGACCGGAGCATCCAGGACGCGAGGGCGTTCGTGGAGACCAACGTGCTCGGGACCCAGACCCTTCTCGAGGCCTGCCGTCGGCGGAAGGTCCAGCGGATGGTGCAGGTCTCGACCGACGAGGTGTACGGCTCGCTGGGGCCGACAGGCCGGTTTACGGAGGAGAGCCGTCTGTGCCCGAACAGTCCCTACGCAGCCAGTAAGGCGGCGGCGGACCTCCTTGTCGCGGCCTATGTTCACACCTATCGCCTGCCGGTCATCATCACCCGGAGCTGCAATAACTACGGCCCCTATCAGTTTCCTGAGAAACTCATCCCGCTCTTCATTACGAATGCGCTTGAGGACGAACCCCTGCCGCTGTATGGGGACGGGCTCCACGTCCGAGATTGGCTGCACGTGGAGGACCATTGCGAGGCGCTTGCCCTGATCCTCACGAACGGGCGGGATGGCCAGACCTACAACATCGGGGGGAGCGATGAACGGACCAACCTCGATGTCGCCAGGTTGATCCTGAGGGCGTTGGGGAAACCCGATGCCCTGATCGCGCATGTCACCGACCGCCCGGGGCACGATCGCAGATACGCGATCGATCCGGGTAAACTGACAGGGGAGGTCGGCTGGCGCGCCCGCCGTACCTTCGAGGCCGGCCTGCTCGAGACGGTTCGATGGTACCGGTCTCACGAGGCGTGGTGGCGGCGGGTCAAGGACGGGGACTATCGGACGTATTACCGGAACGCGTACGGCGAACTCTCTCATTCCTCTCCGCAATCCCATTGACTTCAATCGGGCAGTTGGATACATTGAAGAACCCCCCGGCGAACCTTGGGGGTTCTTTGATCCGAGTGGAACCCAATCCTCTTGTGCTCGCGAGCCTTGACCCCCCAGCACACTGGGGAGGTCGGGGCGCGCGCTGCGGATTGATCGGAAGTCGTGCGCGCGTCCGGGCGCGCCCGGCGCCGACCAGAGGGATGTCTATTCATGGAGTCACCCGCTGAACCAGACCGCGACTGTGACGCGGAGCACGCGCTGCGCGCGGCGCCCGCGGAGATGTGCCCCTGGGGGCGATGGACGGTGCTCGGGGAAGGGGATGGGTATAAGGTCAAGCGTATCGAGGTGAATCCGGGCCATCGACTGAGCCTGCAGATGCACCATCATCGCAGCGAGCACTGGATCGTCGTGTCTGGCACCGCGAAGGTGGTCGTCGGGGATCAGGTTGAGCATATCGGGGCCCAGGAATCGACCTTCGTCCCGGCAGGGACCTCTCATCGAATCGAGAACCCCGGACCCCGTCCGCTGATCATCATCGAGATTCAAAGCGGTTCATATCTGGGTGAAGACGACATCGTCCGTCTCCAGGACGACTACGGTCGAGGCGATGGGAAGTGAGGGAACAGCGGATCGGCTCGACCATGTCTTCGCCGTTGTGCTTGCGGGCGGAAAGGGGGAACGGTTCTGGCCGTTAAGCACCGGCACAGAACCGAAGGCGTTCCTGCGTCTGGTGGGGGACGAGTCGCTTCTGCAGGCGACGGTTCGTCGGGTGCGATCGCTCCTGCCCTGGCAGCAGATCCTGGTGGTCGGAGGCCGGGCCCATGCCGGACTGGTCAGAGAGCAGCTCCCGGAGCTTCCTGACGGGAACCTGCTGCTCGAGCCGGTCGGACGGGACACGGCGGCGGCCATCGGGCTTGCCTCGCTTCACGTAGAGCGCATCGACCATGAGGCGGTTATGGCGGTCCTGCCTGCCGACCATCATGTCCCGGACGTGGAAGCCTTTGCGGCGGTGTTGCGACGGGGCGTTCGGCTCGTCGGGCTCAGGCCGTCCTGGGTCGTGACCATCGGCATCCCCCCGACACGGCCGGACACCGGATACGGGTATCTGGAGGTCGGCGAGGCGCTCCCCGAGCTGTCGGGTGCTTTTCGCGTCCGCGGATTCACGGAGAAGCCGGACGATCGGACCGCCGAGCGTCTGCTGCGCGGAGGCCGGCACTACTGGAACGGCGGCATCTTTCTCTGGCGTACCGCGACCATTCAGCACCTGCTGTCGCGATTCATGCCCGCGGAGTGGGAGGGACTGTCCCGCATCCGCTCGGCCTGGGGGGACGACGCGGTGCTGGAGCTGGAGTACGAAGGGTTTCGGAGGCTGTCGATTGATTATGGCGTGCTGGAACGCATGGAAGGGGCGGTGGCGATGGTCCCGGCCGACTTCGCATGGGACGACCTGGGTTCGTGGGATGCCCTGGCGCGGGTGCTTCCGGCCCAGGAGGACGGGAACGTCGTCGTCGGCGACGTTCGAAGCGTGGACACGTCCGGGTCGGTGATCGTCTCGGCAGGTCGGCAGGTGGCGACCGTCGGGGTGTCGGGTATGATCGTGGTGGCGTCAAAAGACGGCGTGTTGGTCTGTCCGCGGGGCAGATCGCAGGAGGTGAGGCGGGTGACGGGGGAGACGCGGTGACCAAACGGTGCGCGTTGATCACGGGCGTCACAGGCCAGGATGGCTCCTATCTGGCCGAGTTCCTCCTGGAGAAAGGGTATGCGGTCGTCGGCATGGCTCGCCGTGCCAGCACCGATCCATTCGAGCGGATCGGGCACGTGCGCGATCGCATGCTTCTCCGGCAGGCCGATCTTCTCGACCAATCGTCTCTGATCCGGCTTGTCGAGGAGGTCCGCCCGAACGAGGTCTACAATCTCGCCTCTCAATCGTTCGTTCCCACCTCATGGGAGCAAGCGGTCCTCACGGCGGAGTTCACCGCCGTCGGCGTGACCCGGATCTTGGAGGCCGTCCGCCTGGTGGACCCGGGGATCAGATTCTATCAGGCGAGCACCAGCGAGATGTTCGGGAACGCGCAGGAGGTGCCGCAGCACGAGGGGACCCCGTTTTGCCCGAGAAGCCCCTATGGTGCGGCCAAGCTCTACGGTCACTGGATCACCGTCAATTATCGCGAGAGCTACGGCCTCTTCACCTGTTCGGGCATTCTGTTCAACCACGAATCGCCGCGGAGAGGGAAGGAGTTTGTGAGCCGGAAGGTCACCGATGGCGTCGCGCGGATCAAGCGTGGCCTGGCGGCTCAGCTCCACCTGGGCAACCTGGAGGCCCGAAGGGATTGGGGCTATGCGGGGGATTATGTCGAGGCGATGTGGTTGATGCTCCAGCAGGAGGCCCCTGGTGACTATGTGATCGCGACGGGTGAGACCCACTCGGTTCGCGAGCTCGCGGAGATTGCGTTCGCGCGGGCCGGCCTGGATTGGCGGCAGCACGTCGTCGAGGATCAGGAGCTGAAACGGCCCGCTGAGATCGATCTGCTCCAGGGGGACTATTCCAAGGCGAAGCGCGTCCTGGGATGGCAGCCGAGGGTTAGTTTTCGAGAGCTGATCGAGATGATGGTCGATGCCGACCTGAAGCGCTACGGCGACGGCCTCTCCGGGGACGCGCACACGGGGGAGCGGTAGGTCAGGATGCGGATCTGCATCGTCGGGACGGGATACGTCGGCTTGGTCACAGGGACCTGCCTGGCGGAGATCGGGCACGACGTCGTCTGTGTGGACGATGATCGGGAGAAGGTCGGGGTCCTGCAGGCAGGCGGGATGCCGATCTATGAGCCCGGGCTCGACGAGTTGGTGGCGAAGAATCGACGACACGATCGACTCGCCTTCACGGCAGATCTCAGACAAGGGCTCGAGGCCGCAACGGCGGTGTTCATCTGCGTCGGGACGCCCCCGTTGGACGACGGGGACGCCGACCTGTCCGCGGTGGAACAGGTGGCGCGGCGGATCGGAGAGTTCTCCTCCTCGTACAAGCTGGTGGTGGAGAAGAGCACCGTCCCGGTTCAGACCGGGATGTGGATCGAGAAGACACTCAGGGTCTATGGCAACGGCGAGACGATCGCGTTCGATGTTGCCTCCAATCCCGAGTTCCTTCGGGAGGGTTCGGCCGTGGAGGATTTCCTCCACCCGGACCGCATCGTGGTGGGAGTGGGGAGTCTTCGTGCGGAGCGCCTCCTGCGAGAGATCTACGACCCCATTGTCCGTCGGACCTTCTCCTGTCCGATCCATAGCGATTGCGCCACGGGTGGGCCCATCCCATTCCTGGTCACCGACATCCGAAGCGCCGAGCTCATCAAGCACGCCTCCAACTCGTTCCTGGCTGCGAAAATCTCGTTCATCAACACGGTCGCCGACCTGTGCGAGCGTGTCGGCGCCGATGTGGAGCTCGTCGCTCAGGGGATGGGACTTGACCGCAGGATCGGACGCGACTTCCTCAGGGCCGGCCTCGGATTCGGAGGATTCTGTTTCCCGAAGGACCTTCAGGCGTTCGTCAGGATCGCCGAGAAATGCGGGCACGACTTTCGGCTGCTGCGCGAGGTCGATCGCATCAACCAGGCGCGGATCCCGCACGCGGTCGGAAAGCTCAAGGATCAGCTCTGGATCCTCAAGGACAAGGTCATTGGCGTGTGGGGGCTGGCATTCAAGCCGGACACCGATGACATCCGATATTCTCCCGCCATCGCGCTGGTCAGGCAGCTTTTGGCCGAAGGCGCGGCAGTCAAGGCCTTTGATCCGAAGGCGATGAAGAAGGCGCGACTGGAGCTTCCAGATGTCACCTACTGCGACAACCCGTACGAGGCGGTGTCCGGAGCGGATGCGCTGGTCCTGACGACGGAGTGGAAAGAGTTCGAAAGCGTGGACCTGACGCGGGTCAAAGATCTCATGAGGCGCGCCCTCGTTCTCGACGGCCGCAACCTATTTGACCGGGAGAAGATAAGATCGATGGGGTTTGAATACCTGGGGTTCGGCAGGTGACGCGAACTCAACGCTGATGACTCAGAGATCCAGGATCCCTCAAACCCCGCACTCCACGCGCGGGCGATGCCTCGCACCCTGATCACCGGCGGCGCCGGGTTCCTCGGCTCTCACCTCTGCGATCGCTTGATCCGGGAGGGACATCAGGTCATCTGTCTGGACAACCTGATCACCGGCCGGATCGAAAACATCGCTCACCTGATCGGGCGCGACAGCTTCCGCTTCGTCACGCAGGACGTCACGGAATACCTGCAAGTCGATGACCCGTTGGATTGCATCCTGCACTTTGCGTCCCCCGCCAGTCCGGTCGATTATCAACGCCTTCCGATCCAAACGCTGAAGGTCGGCTCGCTCGGCACGCACAAGGCCCTCGGCTTGGCGAAGGCCAAAGGTGCCAGGTTCCTCCTGGCCTCGACCTCCGAGGTGTATGGGGATCCCCTTGTCCATCCGCAGCGGGAAGACTACTGGGGGAACGTCAATCCGATCGGCCCCCGGGGCGTGTACGATGAGGCAAAGCGGTTCGCGGAGGCGCTCACCATGGCCTATCATCGGTTCCATGGCCTCGAGACCAGGATCGCGCGGATCTTTAACAGCTATGGGCCACGCATGCGCCCGGACGACGGCCGCGTCGTGTCCAATTTCATCAATCAGGCGCTTGGCGGCCGTCCCCTGACGATCTACGGCGACGGGTCGCAGACCCGGAGCTTCTGCTACGTCTCGGATATGGTCGAGGGGCTCCACCGCCTCTTGATGTCGGAGGAGGTCGAGCCGGTGAACCTGGGGAACCCCAAGGAGTTCACCGTGATCGAGTTGGCCCACCTGGTGCGCCGTTCCGTCGGAGGCACCTCTCCCGTTGAGTTTCACCCCCTGCCCGTGGACGATCCGCGAGTCCGTCAGCCCGACATCAGCCTGGCCAGGGTGCGGCTCGGATGGGAGCCGACCGTCGAGATCGAGCAGGGGCTGGCCCTGACGATCGACTATTTCCGGACGCTTCGACGGAACTCTCCGTAGAGTAGGCAGCGAGGATCTGCGTGCTGGTA
>Ga0187892_10004034_pt1 | contig 25521 bp, 19 predicted proteins | sample MA1701073metaG_FD_139345 | JGI IMG/M metagenome (GOLD analysis project Ga0187892, IMG submission 139345) | Bio-ooze microbial communities from a basaltic lava cave in the Kipuka Kanohina Cave System on the Island of Hawaii, USA - MA170107-3 metaG ... | reverse complement strand
TGGTTTCCTTGGCGCGCGCCAAGTTCCAGGCGAGTCGTTGGCGCGCGCCACGGTGGCCTACTTTTGGCGAGCAGAAGTGGCCCGATTCTGGCGAGCGCCGAAGATTTTTGTGATTATCGGTTCGTCGTACCCTGCGCGGACGGTTTCCTTGGGGTCCATCCACTGAAGTGTACCTCTCCCGAATGTCAGAAGGCAGCATGGTGGTCGCTACCGCTGAGTCCGTAACTGGAGGAGAAAGAGATGAACGTCGACGAAGAGACCGGTCTTGCGAAGTCCGAACCGACCGTCTTGGGCACGACAGATACTTCCTGCCCGCATTGCCACGCCGACTTATCGGCCGCACGAGCTTCTCCAACAGGGCCCGCTCGTCTGTCAAGGCGTCGCCGCGGTCGCTGCCGCCCCGAATCCTACCGCGTGGAGATCCTGCTCCCTCGGCAGTATGAAACGAATCGTCAGAATCCCTACTCTGCGCTTTCGCCCTCGGAGCGATACGAACGCCTGATGAGGCGACTCGCCGAGGTCTGGAGCGCCATCTGCAGGAGGCGCGCAGTTGAGAAGCCAGCGACGGGCGCAAAGTAGCCGTTTGGTCGCTGGCAAGACGTTGGCTGCAAGCGAGATAGAGTTGCGCTCAGAGTACAAAAGCTCCCCGATCGCTACGTCTCGCGCTTTTCTAAGCTCTTGCGCCCCAAGGCGGATGCGGGACGCATCGCCGTGGAGGACCCCTACCACCTGCTCTGGCGGGACCACCGGCTCAACATGGCGTGGGGCCAGCGCCCCGCGCTGATCGCCGGTGGCCGCCCCTACAACAAGCGGCAACTGGCCGCCTACCAGAACCATCTGCGGCGGGTGTCCCCCCTCGAATGGGCCCGCCGCTACCAGGCGGAGCTGGATGCCTCGCCCGGCATGACCAAGGTGGACGTCGCCCGGCGGTTCGGCGTCTCCCGGGTCCGGGTGGTCCAGTACCTCAACCTGCTCAAGCTCGACCCCCGCGTCATCGAGTACATCGACGCCCATTTCAGCGACCCCTTGGTGGCAGCCACCTGCACCGAGCGCATGCTGCGGGACCTCCTCGCGACGACGGCCTCGGCCCAGCAGTGGCACCGCTTCCAGGAGATCCTTCGGGAGGCCCGGTCCACGCCGGGCGTCTGGAATCAGGCGAACGGAGACCCTGCCATGACCGCGAACTGACCCTTTGGCGTGGCCCCTTCCCCCACGGGGGAGGGGTCACCCGCCCGTCCCGCGAGCGGGGCGAACGGGTGACGGACGATCTTTCACAAGCGGGGAGTTGACGAGCGCGCCCGGGGGGCTATGGGGCCCCTCGCGCGGCAGGGTCGGGGCCGGGACCCGCCCCGGTCGAACGGAATCGAGAGGGACGTCTCGAACGCCGGTCGGCCGGGGTGGGCCCGACCTCCGCCAGGGGGTCGAGGCTCCGAAGGAGCCGGGCCCCGGCCTTGCCGTGCGTGTCCTTATCCTACCCTTCTCCCTTTCACCCCACCCCACACCGACCCAAACTCATCCGGGTGTACTACCACCCCACCTGATGGATGAGGCGTCGGAACGGGCGGCTCGGAGGCTCACACGGCGGCCGGACCGATGCACCCCGGCCGCCCGGAGACCCTGTCCTCGGGCTCCGCAAGAAAGCGGGATCGCGCGTGGTCCCGAGGGGACGGGCGGTGCGTGCACGTAACGGCGCCGGAGGGCGGCCGTTTCGTGGCACGCACCCGGGTTTTTCGGCACTTGCCCATCGAAAAAGCGCCGCCTCTCCGGAATCGCGGGATGCGGTTCCGCGCTGAACACGAAAACCGCGCGAATTCAGACGGGTGCGTCGGGTGGAAAGACGGTGGAAACTCTAGGCTGACCCAGGGGGGTCGAAGGGGGAACACATGAGCCTCAGCGCCATGAAGCAAGATCTGCACGACCGGCTTTGGAACGCGCAGCAGCGGTGGTTCGCGCTGCGCGACCAGGGGACGACCAAGAGGGTCATAAAACTCAGCGGCATCAGGGATGCCAGAGATCCCAATCTACACCTCCGAAACCTGATCTTCACCGGCGCCACGAAGAGAGCCATCGAGGAGACCCTGAAGAGCTTCATCGAGTTCGCTCATGAACGGTTCGGCGCCCAGCGGCTTGAGGACATCGGGAAGCGGGAATTCAAGGCCTTCATCGAAGACGGGATCGCCCGAGGGCTTGCCGCGAGCACTCTCGAAGCCCAAGTCAGCCATCTGGTCAAGCTGGGCTGTCTCACGGGCAAGGCGCAGTCGGCCATCGCGCTGGGGCGAAAGCTCCACCACGAGATCCAGGAACTCCAGGACAAGGGAACCCTTTCCGGACCCGAGCGCTCCACACCTTCCCGTCAAACGGCTGAGCGTGCCCTTGATATCCTCCGCGGCTGGGACGAGAGACACCAAGCGCGGACCGGCAGGCCTCGAGCCTACCACCTGGCTGCCCGACTCCAGCTTGAGACCTCAGCGAGGAGCGTGTCCGTGACCGAGCGCCTCACCCCGGATCGTCTGAAGGGCGTCAACCTGATCGAGTGGATTGGTAAGGGAGGCCGACCCATACTTACCTCCGTCCCCCCCGATCTCTATGCCGCTGTTGCGGAGCACCTTGAACGGACGGGCGGGCCCCTGGCCGATCGGGACGGGTACCGAATGGCCTGGCGGCGGGCCATCGAGGTCGCAGGAGGGAAGGCCACGGGAACCCATGGCCTCCGCCGACGGGCTGCCAAGAACGTCTTCTCGGAGACCTACCGCCAGCTGGTCTGCGCTGGGATGTCTCCCGCGGAGGCCCGCCGACAGGCCCGCGCTGAGGCGGTCGAACGGCTGGGGCACAGCCGCGACCGGTTGGACCAAGCCGCCTGCTACTTGGGGCCTGCGGCGTAAGGGAGATGCTTGATGATTCCTTTGGCGGAAGTCGGGCTGCATTCGCGATCGGATTAGTCCGGGAAGTTCTCGCCTCCAAGCGAAGGCAACCTGAGGAGAAACATGTATACATCAGTCGGCTGATCCGGCAGACTTGGAGAGGTAGACTTGGGGAGCGCAAGATCTCTGGTGCTCGGACGGCATCTAGTCGGCAGATACCGCTAGACGAATCAGCGTCTGACGCAGGCGGTGACATGTCATGAGGTGACATGACATCGCTTTTCCCAAGTAGCAATCCGGGCTTGATGGTCAATTTTGGCCTTGGCCTTTGTTTTGCGTGAGGCCTACGGATGCTTAACTCTATCCCGGGCTGGAACGCTCCTCAGTTTCCGTCTGGGAAGCCTCCTCTCAACGGCGGGCCTGTTGCCTACGAACCACGCTGCGGCAGCCTGTCAACTGAGAACAACGCTCGAAGAAACGGGAGACCTAGTAGGCTTGTGCTCCTGGTGATGCCGCCTCAAAGGTGGCTACTCGACGGCTTCAGCAGCGGTCTAATCTCGATCGCCAACCACGCACAGCGGCGGTCGCCCGGTTGGACGTTCCGACTTGTCGATTTCAGCCGCGTCTCGCTCACCAACATTCGCAAGGAGCTGGCCGCCTCTGTGGATCCCGCAGCCAGCAACGTGCTCGTGTGTATCACGACGACGACGGCGACGTACTTCGGCGCCCTCGCGGTGGCCCAGGCGGCCAAGGAGATCGACCGGAACTGGACCGTCGTCCTCGGCGGGCACCACGCGACTCCGGAGGACACTGTGGTCTTGGAAGCCCACCCACGGGACGTGGACATTGTGGTCCGCGGCGAAGGAGAACGTGCGCTAGCCGGCATTCTAGCCTCTTTCCCCAAGTGGCACGCGACGCCTGGCCTCACATATCGGGTGGGCGGACGGCTCGTTCGCACAGCCGATGCCCCTTCCCTCACTCCCCTAGAATTGGATGATCTTCCCCCCTTCTTGGAGGGTGCCGAAACCGGCTTGCCGCTTGGCCGCTGCGACAGGGTCACATACGTTTCAGCGCGTGGTTGTCCATTGGGGTGTGCTTTCTGCGCCGTCGCTCAGGAAACAATCCGCGCAAAGACCATCCCTGCGGTCATTCGCGACCTCGATATTCTCGTGCGCCAGCACGGGTTTATGCGCATCGGCATCGAAGACAACTTTTTCGCTCAAGCCAAGCGTAGGACGCTCGCGCTTTGCAAAGCAATCTCCGTGTTCCGCCGCAAGACACCGGGCGCCAGATTTCACTGGGACTGCCAGACGCGGGTAGAATCGCTCTCTGACCCCTCGGTAATTCGGGCTATGGCGGAGGCGGGTTGCGACGGAGTGTATCTTGGGGTCGAAAGTTTCCATCCCGACATCCTGCTTGCCCTTAACAAGACGCGCGCGCCTGAGCGTTATCTCGACCTCCTGGGCAACCGTGTCGTTCCGGAGATTCTAGATGCCGGGATCGGATGCTACTTGAACTTGCAGTTCGGCACACCGGAGGAGACCGAAGCGCACCGGCAGAGGGACGTTTCGGTCCTCCGCCGACTCGGGGCATTGGCATCTCACTCCGGCGCTAAGATCGTCGTATGTCCGATGCTGTCAGTAGTGTACCCGGGAACGATGTCGTTCCGGCAGGGCGTGACGGCGGGGGCTTGGCCGCGAGGGATCTTCGAGCCGTTTGTGGAGTGGGAAGCAGTGAACGAACCAGTCAGGCGGTGGCTCGGTCGCCACTTCGCACACGGCACCGGCGGGATTCCCAGCGGGATCCTCCGCCCTGAGGAACTCCGACGGGGCAAGTTTCAACCAGACGCGGACCGCATCCTGGCCTTGGACAACCACCTTCGGGATCTTCGCTCGATCGAGGGCATTGAGATCTTCAGCTACGAACCGCACCTAGTCGATACTAGCGGTCCGCGGCGAATCGTATACGCACCCGATTCTACGACCGGGAGGTGAATATGAGTGGACGGATTTCGACCCACGTTGCGCTGCTTTTCCTAGTAACGTGCGCCTTGGTTTCCTGCGATAAGGCGACTGAACCCGTCGCTCCGATACGGCCTACAAAGACGGTTGTGGTCGCAACGCTCGTGTCCCACCCAGCGCTCGATCAAATCGTGAGCTCCCTGAAGGAGGAGATGTCTCGACTCGGCCACGTGGAAGGCAAGGACGTTCGATACGTCATCAAGAACGCGAACGGCGACCAGAAGCTGGTGGCAACGATCGCCAATGAGGTCACTGCCGCATCACCGGATGCCGTTGTAGCAATCACGACGCCGATGAGCCAAGCCATCGCCAAGGCACATAAGGGCGTGTTCCTGTTCTCCGCCGTCACTGACCCCGTGGGGGCCGGACTTGTCCCGAGTTTGGACAAACCAGGTGCTCATATCAGCGGCGTGAGCGATGCGTGGCCCTACCGTGAACAGATGGAACTGCTTCGGGAAATTGCCCCCGGCGTTCGAAGGGTGGGCGTTATCCACAACCCCGGCGATGCCGCGTCTCAGTACGGGATGAAGCAAATCCGGGACATTGCGGCGAGCATGGGACTGAAGATCGAGGATGCCTCTATATCCGCTCCAGGTGACGTGGCTACGGTCTCCGAGGCGCTCATCGACAGATGCGACGCTCTGTACCTTTCAAGTGACGCCACTGCCATTAGCGGTTTCGCCGGGGCTATGAAGGTCTGCTTCCGCACGAAGAAGCCCCTCATGGCGGGCGACAGCGGAACGGTTGAAAAGGGGGCGCTCGCGGCCGTCTCCGTGGGGTACGCAGGGGTCGGCCGCGAGACCGGAAAGTTGCTCCACAAAATGCTCGCGGGGGAGCGCAACCTGCCTGTTGTCGTCGCAAAGGGCGATGAAATCTATCTGAACTCAAAGGCCGCGGATTTGTCAGGTGTCAAGATCCCGGACTCGGTCGTGAACCGTGCAAAGCGCGTCTTTAAGACGATCCCATGAATGAAGTGTCCGTCATCCTGGATGTCGGCCTCTGCGCGGGCATGATCGCTGCGCCGTCGGTTCTCGCGATGGCAATAGCGTGGAGGTGCCTCGATTTCCCAGACTTGGGCATCGAGGCGGCGGTTCCGTTTGGCGCGGCCGCTGCCTCGCTGGTTCTCGGGGCCGGCGGCAATCCCATGGCCGCGCTTCTTGTCGGTAGCGCCGCCGGCGTCGTACCTGGCCTCCTGACCGGCAGCATTCACGCGTGCCTCGGCTTGCCGAAATTGCTCGCGGGCGTCCTTGTGGCCACGCTCTTCTACTCCGTCAACCTTCGCATCATGGGAGGAGCGAATGTCTCGCTCCTTGGGAAACCCAGTTTCCTCGACGTTGCATCCGACCCCGACTCCTCGGGAGCAGGGGCAGCTTCCTTTCACGTGGGACGCCTTATCGTCCTTGCATTGGTCTTGGGGATCGTGACGGCGTTCCTCTGGACCATGCTTCGGACGCGTGTCGGGCTGCGCCTCCAGGCCGTCGGGTCGAACCCCGACTTCGCAAGGAGCGTGGGGGTCCCTACGCGCGCTTATGTCGTCTTCGGCTTGGCGGCGACGAACGCCCTTGGGGCGATGTCCGGCGCCTTGCTGGCGATGCATCAAGGCTTCGCCGACGTCGGGATGGGATTCGGCGTCCTGGTCGTGACGGTGGCTTCCTTGGCCATCGGCGAACGACTGCTATCGGTGTGGGGCAGGCGCTCCCGACAGTTCCGGTGCGTCGCGTCGGCCGTTGCCGGGGCGATCGTCTACCAGTGTTTGATCGTGGCGGCGCTCAGGTTCGGACTTCCGGCCACCGATCTGAAACTGGCGACCGCCATTCTGGTGCTTGTGTTCATGTACGCACAGTTCCGCCGCCCAGCCGCCCTGACAGCTCAGCGAGGGTACTGACCGTGGAATGCGACGTCGTTTTGGCCACGGGCGTTACGCACCAGTATCGTGCGGGCGGTCGGAACGTCGATGCCCTTCGCGGCTTGACCCTCTCCGTGCCTCGCGGAAGCTGGACGATGCTCGTCGGCCGGTCGGGAGCCGGCAAGTCAACCCTGCTCGGCCTCCTGTCCGGACAAATCGAATGGTACGGCACAGGCGAAATCAGCCTGGAGGGCAAATCACTTCGAGTTCTGGACGGCTCGTCGAGGGCACGGATGCTCTTTCAGGTCCGGCAAGATCCCCTCACCAGTACGGCTCCCGATCTGACTGTCGCAGAGCATCTTGTGCTTGCGGATTCCTGTCCTGAATCGCGGCAGAAGTCGTGGATCCACCGTGCTCGTGACACCTGTTTTCCCCTTCGGAGTGCCCACACGGGCTCGTTTTCGTCACTCCTGCGCGAGCACGGCCTTGCCGAATACCTGGACGCCCCGGTGGCGGAGCTTTCTGGCGGCGAGAGGCAACTCCTCGTGCTCCTGCTGGCCCACCTTCGGAGGGTACCGTTCCTGATCCTGGATGAGCCCCTATCCAACGTGGACGATGTCCACGCGCGCCGCTGTCTTGAAGTCCTGCACCGACTGAACCAAGCCGGAACGACAATCCTCATGGTCACCCACGACCTGCACGTCGCCTGCGCGCACGGCGACCGCCTTGCATGCGTTGGCGCCGGGAGGACACTTGCAGAGTTTGCGGGGGCAGCAAAGAACGAGCTTGCGCCGTCCCGGTTGTGGGAACTCATGGAGACCGCCGAGATAAACATATCCTCGGCGCGGGGTGCCGTTGATGCATGAGGCGAGAGACCGCGGCCCTGACGATCGTTGGTGGGACGCCTTCCGACAAGGGTCTTTCTTTCACGAAGTGTACCGGCTGGGCGACCAATCCTTGGACGGGTGGGTCGAAGGGCGGGAGTTGGACCTTTCGCAACGGACGAGGCGTGAGGCCGAGGGCGTTCTTCGACTCCTAGATCCGGGGCCTTCCGAGGTTATCTTGGACTGCCCCTGTGGCTATGCCCGGCATTCCGTCTTCTTCGCCGAGCGAGGCCTCCGCGTCATAGGCGTAGATCGATGCCTGGACTACTTGCAGCATCCCGCGCAGAGTGCGATCCCCCGAGACACACCCTATCTTGCTTGCAGTGACATGCGCTCTCTTCCTTTGAAAGACAACTCTGTCACAATCGTTCTCAATCTCGTTCTGTCCTTCGGCTTCTTCCAGGCGGACGAGGACAACCTCCGTGTCCTGCAGGAGTTCAGCCGTGTCCTGGCTCCAGGCGGTCGGTTCCTCCTTCACACGGACGTGAACCCTCTGCGGTTGGAAGACGGAACCTATGGCGACCGCGTACACCGGAGACTCCCCAAAGGTGGGTCGCTGATCGTCGAGGAGTCCTTCGATCGGGCGACGCGCCGTTTGCACGGCAGTTGGACGATTCATGAGCTTGGCGGCGCTTCGCGGACTGCCAACTACAATCTTCGCGTCTACTGGCCGGAGGAATTCAAGGCTATGCTCGCGCAGGCTGGGCTAAGTCTCCTGGCCGTCCATGGCGGGTTCGACTCTGGCCAGGAGCAATTCTCAGGGACCTCTCAGGAGGTCATACATGTCGCTGCTAAAGAATGTTAGACTCCTCATCGACTCTACGTGCGCTCTCCCCCGCTCTGATTTACCCACGTCCAGAAGGTTGGCGAGGGTTTGCTAGATGCCGGAGCAGTCGAAGTCGTGGTTCCACCCCTTTGATGGACCAGCCTTAGCGGCTTTCAACGGGGTAGCATCACTTGTTGCAGACCTCGTACGCGACCTTTCACCCATAATTCCTCAGCATTCCGCCCCAGAACGGGGTGTAGTAGCGAAAGCATGGCATCAGGCGGCGGAGGAACTCAGAAAGTACGTCGCCAAGAGATCCTCACCCGCGGAAAGCATTCCGGAAAACCTGGACTCGCTCTTAGAGGAGCACATAAAGGCCGCATTTCATGAGCGCAAAGTAAGCCCTTTCATTGTCCTGGTCGATGATGGTCTTAGAACGGCATCCACTTGGCTGCCTAGTAGCAATACTGATCTTACTGCCCTCCCGCATGCCTATCGGATGGTAGTCCCAATGGGCTCCTTTGAGTTTCCCCTTGTCGCACCTGGACCTCTATATGACGCGGTTCACGGCAAGAAGTACGTTATCGCTGATAGGCTCGAACCAGAAAAACGGTCCAGCCCTTCTCACGACCTTCGAGCAGGCTTCATGTCGCTCCTTTGCATTCCCATCCCGAAACTTGGCACCATCGCTCCCCGGCTTGATCGCGCTACATCTCTGTCCGGAGCGATCGTGCTAGCGTCTACGGCTCCATCCTTCTTTCTACCAGAAGTCTTGCCTACCATCTGCAATGAATTGTACAGACATCGTGTTGTTGAGCGGCTTTCCCTGATCCAGACTTTGCTTGTGGCCACGGACACCCTGACCAGCATGGTCAGAGCCGCTCAAGCGCCTGACACCAAAGAAGAGGGAGCGCAAAGTGCGGGGACGATCCGGGACTGCACCAGGCCCAACGAGTTATCCCGGACCTCCAACATCATCGGGGCCTCGACGAAGATGCAGGAGGTCTACGACCAGATCCGCCAGGTCTGCAAGAGCCAGACCACCGTCCTCCTCCGCGGCGAGAGCGGCACGGGCAAGGAGCTCGTGGCGGAGTTGATCCACTACAACAGCCTCCGGACGGAGAAGGAGTTCATCAAGGTCAACCTCGCGGCGCTCTCCGAGTCGCTCGTCGAGAGCGAGCTCTTCGGCCACGAAAAGGGCGCCTTCACCGGAGCACTAGCCATGCGCCAGGGCCGCTTCGAGCTCGCCCACGGCGGCACCATCTTCCTCGACGAGGTGGGCGACCTCTCTCCCGCCACGCAGGTCAAGCTCCTCCGCGTTCTCCAGGAGCGCAACTTCGAGCGCGTGGGCAGCAGCGCGGTGATCACGGCCGACGTCCGCGTCATCAGCGCCACCAACCGCGACCTCGAGCAATTGATCCAGCAGGGCAAGTTCCGGCAGGACCTCTACTACCGGCTGAACGTCTTCACCATAAGCCTCCCGGCCCTGCGCGAGCGGAAGACCGACATCCTCCTCCTCGCCAATCACTTCGCCACCAAGTATTCGCGGCTCAACGCCAAGCCGGACCGCCGCATCTCGACCCTCGCCATCGACATGCTCATGAGCTACCACTGGCCGGGCAACGTGCGCGAGTTGGAAAACGCGATCCAGCGTGCGGTCCTCGTAAGTAAAGGCGATGAAATCCTACGCGACGACTTCGTTCCCGCGATCCTGACTTCAACGCCCATCGCCTCTCGGGTCAGTGGACAACCCCAGACCGAACCCCCGTTGGGGATGAAACCCGGCGATGATTCCCAGAAAGAAAGAATCTTGCAGGTGCTGACGAAGAATGGGGGGCATAGAGATCGCACCGCCAACGAGCTCGGAATCTCGGTGCGGAGGTTGTACCGTTACTTGAGGAAGTGGGGATTGACTTCCCCGGATTCCTAAATTTAGCGTCGCGCATTCGCTCTTGAAAGGCGCGACGCGTCGGAAGTCATGTCACGACATGTCAAGTCTCCCTGAGGTTGCAACCCGCCTTCTTTCTCATTCGCGGTTCTGTCTTCCCTAGCAGCACTTCTGCTCGTCGCAATGGCATTACAGCGCACTCTTGAACCCTGGGACACTCCTCGATTGGTGATGCTCGGAGAACTTCTGAAGCACAACTGTTTGGCAACCAGATTGCTGGTGTGGTGGCAGTCCGAGTTTGAAGAAGCACCTGGAAAGGAGAAAGTCATGAAAACCGCCATCCTCCTCGTCCTCGTCGTCGGCACCGTGGGTCTCCTCATATTTGGGACCGCCACGTGTAGCGTTGTCCGCGGGACGGGCGCGGCTATCAAAGAGGAGGTCGAACAGACCATCCCCGACGTGGTCCAGTACCATCGCATCCAGGCCGAATTGGGGAGCCTGGACAAGGGCATCGACGAGCACAACCGCCTGCTCAGTCGCGCCGCAAGCAAGGCGCAGGCGGCGCAGGAGCGTTGCTCCAGCGTCGAGGGGGAAGTCTCCCGTCAGGAGGCCTTCGTCAATAAGGCTTCGGCGCTCCTGGACGAGGGCCGGAAGAGCTACGAGATTAACGGCCGGTCCTACACCCACGACGAGGTCAGCGCCGACGCCGTCGCTCGCGTGCGCGAGTGCACCCGTCTCCGCCAGGAGCTGCAGGTCTCGCGACGCCAGCATGAACTGCTCTCGCTGGCCGTCAAGACCGGACGGGCCAACCTGGTCCGCGCCAAGGCCAAGCGCCACGAGGTGGCCGCGGAACTGGAGAGCCTCCGCATCCGCCTCGAGGACGCCAAGATGATGCACGTCGTCAACGAGATGTCCGCCAAGCTCGCCGGGCCGCTGGTTCCCCAGACGGAGATCGGCCGCCTGCTCGAGGACTACCGTGCTCGCGTCAACGAGGCCGAGCAGAAGGCTGACTCCGGCGCTGCCGCCTCCACCCGTGGGTTGATCTCCTGGGAGACCGCGGAGGGCCTCCCTGACGCCCGCGAGGAGATCCGGCGCTACTTTGCCGCCCGCGAAGCCTCGAAGTAGGAGGCCGGATCCTGTGGCCGTGGCGGAGGCGACCCCTCCGCCATGAGCCGCCGAACCCGACTGAAGAAAGAGGATGGATGCAATGAACGAGATCTTGAACCTGCGCGACTGCTCGACGGCCTTGGCCCTGATCCTAATCGCGGTAGCGGGCTGCAGACGGGAGCCGGAGGGCCCCGAGCCGGCTGCTACCGTCGCCATTGCCGCCCCCGCAGAGCACTCGAAGGAGTCGCCGGTCCGCGGCAGGGAGGAACGGGCCAAGGTCGAACACAATGAGCTCCCGGGCATGGAGCCCCTCACGACCCAGGACGGCATCCGGCGCAAGGTGATCCCTGTCGTTCAAGGCCTCCATGCGATGGACAGTGTCCAGGGCGGCCGCCCCGTCGACCCGCCCCTCCGCTTCTTCATCCCCTACTTCCTTTTCGAAGCGCAGCCGAACGCGGAGAAGCCCGATTGGTATCTGGTCGGCTCCAACCCGCAACGGAAGTCCATCATCGGGTGGGTTCCAGCCGGTTCGGTCGTGGCCTGGAACCACAGGGTCGGAGCCCGGTATCGCCGCCGCGCCGGCGAAAGGGTCCCCACGCTCGTCGTCTACGCCGAAGCCGAGCCGCTCCTCGAACTCGAGGAGAAGGGCACCACGACGGCCAAACCGATCGCCCGGGCTCAGTTGAAGGCCGAACGGGCCCTCATGCCCTGGGCAATCACCGACATCAAGACGTTCACCGTCCGGGATCGAGCCGTCGAACTCTGGAAGATCAGCTTCCTCGGAGAGAAGATCGCCACGGGCGCGGACCTCGCGTCGCTCTCTTCGTCACCGGTCTCCTACTCGGACGAGGAGTTCAAGCAGATCCAAGGCCGCGCCAGGATGCTCGATGTGGTCTTCGTGATGGACGTCACCGGCTCCATGTCCCCTTACATCGAAGCCGCCAAGGCGACTGTCCGCGAGATCAGCCGCGCGCTTCGCGAGTTGGACACCCGGCCGGAAATAGCCTTCGGGATCACCGCCTATCGGGATCACCTGGATTCGGGCTTCGTCACGCGGCACTTCGACCTTGAAACGGACTACGACCTGTTCGTCGCCCGCCTCGGCACCCTCTCGGCGGATGGCGGGGGCGACCAGCCCGAGGCCGTCTACGACGGCGTCCACGACGCCCTCACGAAGACGTCGTGGCGCGGCCAGGGACTGTCCGACCGCGTGGTGATCTTGATCGGCGACTGCAGCGCCCACGAGCCCGGCGACCCTCAGAACCCTCGTCGCATCAGCCGGAACGACCTCGTGTCCCACGCCAAGAAGCGCGAGGTGAACGCCAAGATCTTTTCCCTCGTCGTAGGCTCCGAGGGAGACGGCTCATCCGACGCCAAGCTCCGTTCGGTCCAATTCGGCGATCTGGCCCGGCGCACGGGAGGCGCGTGCTTCCCCTTGGCCAGCGCGAGCGCCGTCGTTCCCCGCGTGAAGGCCATCCTTCAGACGGAGATCGCGGTCGTCCATCAGACCTCCATGGTGCTCGAGGGCATTCGGCGAGGGGACAAGGTCGAGAAAATCTCCGAGACCCTCGATCTAAAGTTGAGCCGGATCACCGAGATCATGGAATTCCTGGGGGGCCGTGTCGACCTGGATCGCATTCCCGCGGGCGTCCCGACGCACGCGTCCGGATGGGTCCTCCCCGCCAAGGACGGCGTGCCGATCCTGGAGCGGGAGGTCTATCTCGCCCAGGCGGAACTCGCGGCCCTAATACGCACGATCTGGTCGCTCGACGGCAAGCTTCGAGACTTGGGCATGAAGGCCGGCGGGATCGCCTCTCACTGGCGCCTCTTCGACGACTGGTGGGAGAACGACCGGGACCTGCCTCTCCAGGTCCGCCTGAAGACCGTAGGCCTCCCCTTCGGCCGCAACTCGATCCTCAGGCGATCGCCCCAGGAGCTGGAGTACATGAGCCAGAAGGACCGGATCGACCTCCTTGACCGGCTCATCCGCACCCACGTGCCCCTTCTCACGAACGACCGGACCGACGAGAGCCTGTGGGACCCCTACGGCTCCTCGGACCATCCCGGCCTCAAGTTCGGATGGATTCCGGAAGAGCACCTGCCCTGAGGAAGGAGAGCCATGAACTCGGTCGACTGGTCGATTGAAGCTGGAACACTCGCCGTTATCGTGCTCGCAGGTTTGGTCGCGCTCTCGCTCCTCGCATGGGTCACGATGGAGGCGACTATGGCCCTGCGGAACCGCCGCGTGCGCCCGCTCCCGGAAGGTCCGATCCCCTCTACTCCCAGCGCTCAATTCAATGTCCTTATCCGCGGACGGAACTTGGTGAAGAGCTACAAGACACCCTCGGGAGAAATCGTGCAGGCGCTCCGAGGCGTCGACATCGAGGTCAACCGCGGAGAACTAGTCGCGATCGTGGGCGAAAGCGGCATCGGCAAGTCGACACTCGGGAATCTTCTTGCCTTCCTGGACGTGCCGGACAGCGGGACGCTGACCTTCCAGGGCTGGACTGTTCCCTCCGAGGAGGGACCGGCGCTCCTCCACCTCAGGCGCACCTCGTCGGCTCCCGTCTTCCAATCGCTTAACCTAGTCAGCCACCTCACGGCCGAGGAGAACGTCGCCCTGCCCCTCGTCCTGGCGGGCGTGCCGTGGGGCCAGGCCACGCGAGAGGGCCGGCGAATGCTCGAATCAATGCGAATGGAGCCCCTTGCGCGAAGGAAGCCGCACCGGATGTCAGGCGGCCAGCAGCAGCGCGTGGCGATCCTCCGGGCGGCGCTCGCTCCGAGTCCCCTGATCGTCGCGGACGAACCGACCGGCAACCTCGATCCGAGTACTGCGGCCGAGGTGATGGCGATGTTCCAGTCCCTCGCCCGGAAACAGCACAAGGCCCTCGTGGTCATCACCCACAGCCCCCAAGTCGCGGTCCACTGTGACCGGACCTTGCGGATGACCGTGGACGGGCTCAAACAAGCCACCTCCGCAGATCCGGAGTGGCGATTCATGACCTACGTCATGGAGAAAAACCGATGACCCGTCGCAACGGTATGGGGCTTCTCAATATCCTCCGGTACGTCTTCGCCGCCATGAGGAGTTCCCGCGCCACGATAGCACTCCTCATCGCGGCCGTGGCGGTCGGCGGGATCTACACGTACGTTCTGGGCTACTACGGAGTCCGCGTCTACGGCCATCAACAGGCGACGCTGGGTGAGTCGGGACTGACCCGCATCGTCGCCACGCCGCGGGACGTCACGGACACGCGCCGGTGGTGGGACGACCCTGCTAAGGCCGCCGTTCGCGGTTTCCCGGCGGTCACCGCCGTTGAGGACCTAATCGAGCTCAATGTCCGGCTCTTCGCGAACGGAGGCGAGGGAATCCTGGTCCCGGCAGAGTCGACGTTTCCTGGCGACCCCGCCCTCGCTTCCGGCGTCCTCGAGTGGGGATCCGGCGTCACGGCCCATGACGCCCACGAGATTGTCCTCTCCCGCAGCCTTTTCGACCGACTCGACGGCCGATTCTCCTCCCAGGGTGGCCTCCCCGAGGCAGTGACGCTGACCGTGGAGCGGAAGGCCGACGGACGGCCGGAAGTCCAGCGAATCTTGCTCCGCGTCAGGGGTTTCCTCAAGCCCCAGCGGAGCGATCGCGCTTACGTGCCTCTCACGGTGATGAAGCTCCTCGACGGCTGGTGTACGAGCCGGCTACGCGAACTCAGGTTCAACCCCGGGGATTCCCCAAAGGACAGGCTCTCCTACCCCTTGGCGTACGCCTACGGCCCATCCTCGCAGCGTCACCGGGCGGCCGCCGAGTTTCAAGACATGGGCCTTGAGGGGACTGCGGTCGATGAGTTCGAAATGCCCGTCGAGGACGGGCCCGTGTGGGTCAATGTTCCCCTCGGTGCCGACAGCGCGGCGCTCGCTAGAGCCGAGCGGTTCGACTCGAGGACTGTCACGCTTGATGGCCTGCGCGTCACGGCCCTGCCGGAGGGTGACCCCCGCTGGAACCTGTGCGGAGGCCCGGTCGAGGGCAAGGTGTACGAAGTCCGTACCGCCCCGGCCGGGTTCCCCCTCGACGCTGACCTCTTCTGCACGCCCGGGACGCTTCGTCGGCGGACGTTCGATCCGCGCCGGAGCGACGCTGTCAAGACATTCAGCCGCGTGGTCACGACCGACCTGGAGACTGCACTGCGGATCGAAGAGGTCTGGGGCGTTGGGGTTGAGGCCGATTCTCCGATTGCCTGGGTGATCGTGTGCCCGAGCCCCGTGCAGGCCTTTCCATTCGGGCTGAACGACCCCGACCCGTATGAGATCCTCTTGGATGACCTGCGTCCCCTGATCCCGAAAGGCGGTGCCGGGATCACCAAAGACGTCGGCGAGGCCGACATCGACTTCCGGGTGAGGACCAAGGCGCGACAGGTCCCGCACTCGTTCCTCGAGTGGATTCTAGGCAAGAAAGTGCAGACCGACTCGTTGACAAACACGCCTGCCGTCGTGACCGGGACGACGCCTCCCCGGCAGTCATCGACGCTCACGCTGGGAATCCTTACCCTCAACGTCCTCAGTCGCCTTGACGTCCCGTCGGCGGAGGTCTGGGTCTCGGACGGGAACAAGTGGATCATTCCCCGGCGCAACGGGATTCTCGTCTGGGGTCCCTGGGCTGATGTTGGACGTTGCGTCCGCCAAGTGCGGGACAGTCATCCGAAGTGGACGCTGGTCAACGTTCTATCCTCGCTACCCAAGGCATTCTCCGCCCTCATCCCCGTGGACAATCGCCAGATCGACACGATGATGCATCCTGAGCCGGGGACACTGAAAATCACCGAGGTCATGGGGATGCCCCACGGAAGCAATGCGGTGGTCTTGGGCTTCAACGACCTTTCGAAGGTGAGCAAATCCGCCTGGTCCGTCAAGGACGACACGGCGATTGCGGGCGAAGGAACGCTGCTTGGGCGAGGCTCCCATATGCTGACCCTCGGGTCGACCGTGCTCTCCCTTTTGCGCGATCAAAGCGTGCCGAATGGGATCGTCATCGTCCCCGAGCGGGTCTTCACCGAACTGGCCTACGAGAATGCGTCCCGCACCGGCCCCATCGGTATCCCCAGGACGGATGTCCGATTCAAGGACTTCAACAGCCTTTCGATGGCCAAGGCCAAGCTCACCGCGGGCGGAGGCCGGATCCAGCCGATGGGCGGCTTCCGCACGCAGGAACTCGTACGTTACCGGGTCCGGGATCCCGGGAATGCAGAGGGCATCACGCCAAGCCTAGTCTGCGACCTTCGCCTGCGCCAACCCTCGTTCATTGGGGCCGTTCCTCACGTCGAGCTTGAGGCGGTTTCGAGGGATGCGAAGAGCACCCTCCGATGCGTGGCCACCCATCCCCTGGATCCCTGGCGGTATCGCGCGGGGCTCGTGCAAGGTCGCTGGATTGTCAAGGAGGACTCGTTCCAAGTCGTCGCTCCTGAAAGCTGGATGGGCGGTCTTGCGCAGCCCCGGACCCTCCACCTGGAGTTCCGGAGGCCGGGTCATGGAGGGTCGTCCGAGATCCTGCGCCTCTCACTGGAGGTGGTCGGCCACTGCGTCGGCAAAGAGGTTTACCTTCCGGTCACGCTGGCCGGAAACCTGCTCCGGTGGACGCAGGACCGGGTGGACTTCGATCTCGAGGCCCAAACATTCGGCCGCAAGGCGGACATCGTGGCCGCATCAGGAAGCATGCGGGCGGCGGTCTATGCGGCCGACGTAGGCTCGGTGGCCCCGGTGGTGCGCCACCTTGAGCAGCTCGGATACCGCACGGAGCATCACCTGGCCGATCTCGACGCGCTGGCCACGCTCGGCCGCGTTCTGGTGTTCATGGTCGCTTTCTTCGTGCTCGGCTGCGTGTTGAACGCGGCCATCTCTGTCTTAGTCGCCACGCTGATGAACGTCAAGTCCAAGATCTGGGAGGTCGGCATTCTCCGCTCCTTTGGGGCCCGGACCTCGGACATCTTCGGCATCTTTCTGGCACAGGCGGTCATCGTGGGCTCGCTGGCATTCCTGGTCTCGGCCGGAGCCGTGGCACTCCTTGAACCGCAGCTCAGGAGGCTGATCCAATCCGCCTTTTCATCCAAGGTGGCCGGGGTTTTCGAGGGCTCCCCGTTCTCGGTCAACCTCTGGTGGCTCTCCGCAGCCGTGTTCGCCATCGCCGTGGGGTTCTCGCTCTTGGGGGTGATCGGTCCCGCCGGCTTCGCCAGCCGACTCTCGCCGGTAGAGGCCTTCCGGAGGCGTGATTAGTTACGAGGTCCTCGATGAGTTTCAGGGCGTGTTGTCTTGCAGGAGTCGCTCTTCTAGCGGCCGTCGGCTGCTTTCTAGCCGGTTTTCTTTTCACCAGGACTACGCGGCCGGGTCCCCGCACGCAGCTGATAGAGACCAAGTCGGCCACTGTCACGCCTAAGCCCCCCAACGCTCTTGATATCGCGGCGCGACTGATCGCGCGATGCCGGGAGTTGTCCGAGAGGCGATCCGTCTTGGCGGACAAGCTCCGGAAAAACCGCCTGACGGAGGATGTCCTCCGTGCGGAAGGATACCACGAGGACGTTCCTGCCTTCGACCGCCTGCTCCATGACCGGCGGAAACTGGAGAAGGACATCGAGCTGGTCGATCGGCTCTTCGCTGAAGCACATGGCCTCGAACAGAGCCTCCGTGTGGCGCACATCCGGTCGGGCCGCTCCGAGCCCAATTCCGAGGCCATCCCACAGGAGATCGAGGATGCACGTTTCTTGCTTACTCGTCTGGACGCGGAATTGGGTCCCCTGATCCCGGAGATCCGCTGGCGGGAAGAGGGTGGTTCCCGCTGAGAAGGAGGTGCCTCGCCATGTCGGAAAGCAGCAAGTCCTCTGACAAGCGCATTCTCGAGAGCCTCTCGGAGGCGGGGCGCGAAATACTGCGCACCCGCGATGTCGTCGCCGACGCCCAGCTCCGCGGCTTGGACGTCGACGCGCTAGGACTCCCTCCCGAGGACCTCCTGAAGCTGAAAGAAGCACTCAAATCCCTGCCCTCCGCCGAAGGCGTGCCAGACCTCTCGCGCTGGTGCGGCGTCCCTCCCTGCAGGCCCGACGAGAAGGAAGAAAAGCCGAGGCGATGATGGACCGGAAGATCCTGGAACGGCTCACGGCAGCCAGCCGCAATTCGCTCTTCTCTCAGGGCGTAGTGGGGGACGAACTTCTCCTCACACTTTCACCTGCCGCAATCCGCCAGTGGGTCCGGGATGCTGCCGACCAGCGGACGATCCAAGAGTACATCGAGAACCGCCTCAAGGTCGGTCACCCCAAGGGCGCGAGCATGCCCCTCCTAACCGGTCTGCTCGACGGCCCCCTCGCTCCCCCCTCGGGCAATATCCTGGTCGTGGATCGGTATCAGCCACGGACCTCCTGGGACGAGGTGTCGGCCGATCCGGGCGTGCTGGCTGAGACCTTCCACCGCACTCCGGGCTACCCGACCAGCCAGGCCTACGGCTCCTGCGTCTGCCACGGCGGCGGGACGGCGCAGCACCTTCGGGGAGGCAGCAGCCTGAACATCCGCTTGTCGCCCTCCCGCCGGTTCCTTTATGTCAAGACTGGTCAGACCGGCGGCTACGGACCTGACGAAGGCCGCTGCTTCTCCGACCTCCAGGAGGTGCTGTTCGACCACGGCTATCTCACCGAGGCGGAATGTCCGACAGGCACCGATAACTTCGACGAGTCCGAGCGCTACACCGACGAGCAGGAGGAGCTTGCGCGCACCCGCCGCTGCCCCGGCTCGATCTGGATCGAAGGCGGAAACCAGACCCGTCTCAACGTGGCGCTCGACCTCTCCCGCGCCCGCATCCTTGGCCGCGCTGCGGGCCTCCTGGTCGCCGTGGAGGTTTACGAGAACTGGGCCCGCTGCTTCCACCTCGGAATCATTCGGCGCCACAGCGAGGACGAGCGGCTCCTTGGAGGGCACGCCCTGGTGCTGATCGGCTTCGTCGAGCTCGAGGGCCAGGTATGGGGCCTCCTGGCGAACTCTTGGAGCGCATCCTTCGCCTCCGAGTCCCCCCTTGGGATTCCCGGGGTCGCCCTCGTCTCCGTCGATTACCTGAAGGAGATCATGTACCACGGCGCGCTGGTGATCTGCCAGGACGCCCGGGAATTCTCGGAGGCCGAGGAGGTGTTCCGGGGCAGTGTCACTACGCCGCGCCCGGTTCCCGAATGGCGGCGTCATGTGGCGGCAGGCCTCCGCAAGGCACGCGCGTTTCCCTTTTCCTGGTTCTTCGCGCTTGCGCTTCCCGCCCTCGTCCTCCCCTCGCCAGAAAGGCAGCTTGCGGGGCTGGCGCTCGCCCTGGGGCTGGTAGCACAGGGTTTCTTCCGCCTCTTCCCCTCCAGCCGCGAGTATGTGCGGCGGCTGACCGACCGACCCCATCGGCGCGCGCGCCGATGGAGACGGCTGGCCGGCACCTACATCCGCTCCGAGTGGGGGGCGACTCTTCGGACACTCGGGTCCCGCTGGTTCGTCCTCTTCCTCGTGCTCGCGGGATCCGGGTTCCTCCTGCCGGAGGGGGCCCGCCAAGTCTACGGGCTGTTGCTCGGCGTGGCTCTTCTGAGCGGGGCCATCGTGAAGCTCCGGAGGGCCCGAGGAGGCCTCACCGGAATCGACAAGCCGTGCGTGCGGATGGCGAGGTCGACAAGACTATTGACTAATGATTGATCAGGAAGGCACGGAGTTTAGCCCAGTTTAGCCCAGTTTAGCCCTTGAAAATCGGCAAGATCACAAGTCCCGAGATGCGTACCTCTACTGTTTGAGATTTCTCGGGGGACGGCGGGTGGATGAGCGAGAAGTCAGTGGGCGAGGAGGAGCTTCGAGCCCAAGACATTTCCAGGCGTTGACACGGGCTTCCTCGGTACGGACGAGGACCGTGGTGAGGCGACGTGAGAGGAGCGAGAGACTGCACTCCGGATTACGCAACAGCGTGCGGAAGGCTTGGCCCATGAGCTGGACCGTCGCTCCCGGCGTCTTTTTTCCCCACGCGGCGCTTTTCCAGCGTCAGAAACCAGGCGGCCAGGAGCGACAGCGTCATGTGGTGATGCCAGCCGACCCACGATCGGACCTCGTAATGGGCCATCCCCGCTTCGCCTTTGGCCCGTCCGAAGCATTCCTCGACCAGGTGACGAGCCTGGGCCACTCGGACCAGCTCGTCGAGGGGCACGAACACGTCGGCATTGGAAAGGTAGAAGCGGTATTCGGGTGCAGGTCCCACCGTCCGCAGGACCATGAAGGTTTCGATCGGGCCGACCTTCTGCTCGTCCTTGGCTTGGACGCGGGCCAGGATCGCCTCGAATTGGATCGGTCCCTTTTCGCCGTCGTGGACGACCATCCGGGTCCACTTCGAGGCAGGCTGCTGGTGAGCCCAATCGGTGGCTCGGACAAAGGGAGGCTTGGGGGCACGACCCCGCGTGGAGTGACGCTTGGGAGGATTGGCCGCCAGATCGCGTATACGCGTGTTGGAGGGCACTTCCAGAAGGTAGCGTTCCTTGCGACGCGCGAGGCTCCTGCGGAACCAAGCGGGCCGACCAAACTCGTCGTCTCCGACAATCCAGGCGTGAGGGAAACGTGGGCCGTCCTTCTTGAGGAGGTCGTTCGCGATCTGGATCTTCGTCTGGAAGTGGACCTCTTTGGGAATGCGCGCCTTCTTGCGGCGCTTGGGGCTCCGGCACCATTCCATGGGGAGATAGAGCTTGCGGTCGACGAGGGCGGCATCGCCACTTCCAGCGTAGGCCAGGTAAACACCCGCTTGGCAATTCTCGACCTTGCCCAAGCGGCCGCACCACTGGCGCTTGACGCCGACGGACTGGGTTCCCTTCTTCTCGAAGTCGCTGCCGTCGAGGATCAGGATCCCCGACGGATCGCCCAGTTCCTCGCGGACGTGGAGCTGAAGCTCGGAGAGGACCTTTTCATCCTCCCAGAGGCCCATTCCCACAAAGTGTTGGATCAGCCAGCGGTTCTGGTCGTGGTCCGCGGCGATGGGTTCGCAGGTCTTCCGCGGCAGATCGCTGAGCCGCCCCTCCATGTAGGTGCGGGCATGATCGCGCTGCTCGAGGCGGTAGAATCGGGGAGCGTATCGCTCCAGAAACCTGTCGAGGTTCTCCAGGCACGGTTCGAGTTGTCGACGCGTGATTTCGACGTGGGGAAAAAGCTCGTTGGGAAGACGTGCAGCGGCTTCGGCCATAAAACCCCTCTCTCTCCTGTCCTGAGGGGTTTATCGGCAAGTCGCCTCGCGGCCTGAAGGGAAATCTACAACAGTAGAGGTACACTGATGGATGCAGTTAGGGCGTATTGGTTCTCTTGAGCTCGAGGGAACGCAGTTCTCTCTCGCGGGCTGAAGGCGCCATCCATTCTCCCGGCACTGGCGTATTAGAAGAAGTAGAACTACCTTCCCCCTGGCGAAGGCCCACGTGGGTCGGGTGGGGCCGCCCGGTGACGGGCGGATGGGAATGGTAGCCGGAGTGATCCGGGGCGACTCCCGCCCATGATCCTCTCCGCGTCACGGAGGTCGTGACGCGCGCCACGCTCCAGGCGGCTCGGCGAGAGAGGTCCAAGCGGCCCACGCAGCGTGGAGCGCTGACCATGTCGCAGTCCCCCTCTCATCCATCCCGTTGCTCGATCCGAACCCGGCGCTCGGGCTGGGGGCAGCCGTGAGGATCCTACAGGTCATCCACGGCTACCCGCCACGCTACAACGCGGGCTCGGAGGTCTACACGCAGACCCTCTGCCACGGCCTCGCCGAGCGCCACGAGGTGCACGTGTTCACGCGCGAGGAGGATTCCTTCGCCCCCGATTACACCCTTCGCCGCGAGTTCGACTCGGAAGACCCGCGTGTCGCACTCCACATCGTCAACGTTCCCAGATCCCGCGACCGCTACCGCCACGTCGGCGTGGACAAGCAGTTCGCCGAGGTGCTCGACCGCTTGCGTCCCGACATCGTCCACGTCGGCCACCTCAACCATCTCTCCACATCGCTTGTCGTGGAGGCCGCCACCAGGGAGATCCCGATCATCTACACCCTGCACGACTATTGGCAAATGTGCCCCCGCGGACAGTTCATGCAGATGCACCCGGAGGATCCGAACGACCTCTGGGCCGCATGCGACGGCCAGGAGGACAGGAAGTGCGCCGAACGCTGCTACGCCAGGTACTTCTCCGGCGCCCCCGGCGAGCGGGATGCAGATGTCGCCCATTGGACGCGCTGGGTCGGCAACAGGATGCGCCATGTGCGCCGAATGGCGGACCTCGCGGATCTCTTCGTCGCCCCGTCCCGCTACCTGCATGATCGCTACCGGGACGAGTTCGGACTTCCCGAGCGCAAGCTCACGTACCTCGACTACGGCTTCGACCTCGCTCGCCTCAAAGGTCGGTCTCGTCGGACGGACGAGCGGTTCACCTTCGGCTACATCGGCACGCACATTCCCGCGAAGGGCATACACCACCTGATCCAGGCCTTCGGCTCGGTGCCGAGCCCCGCGCGCCTCCGGATCTGGGGAAGATCGCAGGGCCAAGACACTGAGGCGCTCGCGGCGATGGCGCGCCGCCTTCCCGGCAACGCTTCGGCGCGCGTCGAATGGCTCCCCGAGTACCGCAACAGAGACATCGTGCAGGAGGTGTTCGACCGGGTGGACTGCATCGTGGTCCCGTCGGTCTGGGTGGAGAACTCGCCTCTGGTGATCCACGAGGCCCTCCAAGTCCGCGTGCCGGTCATCACCGCCGATGTCGGAGGCATGGCAGAGTACGTAAAACACGAGGTCAACGGCCTGCTCTTCGAGCACCGCCAGGTCGATTCCCTCGCGGAGCAGATGCGGCGCCTGGCGGACGATCCGTGCCTAGCCCGTCGCCTGGGAAGCCGTGGATACCTCCGTTCGGAAACGGGCGATGTTCCTGATATCAAGGACCACGTAACCGCCGTCGAGCGGCTCTACGAACAGGCCTTGCGGCAACGGAATCCTGCCCACACCTCGGCGCTGCCGGGACCGTGGCGGATCACCTTCGACACGAACCCCGACGACTGCAACCTCCATTGCATCATGTGCGAGGAGCATTCGCCCCACAGCACCTTACAGGCCCAGCGTAGGGCGGCGGGCCAGCCACGGCGCGTCATGCCGATCGAACTCATCCGACGCGTGATCGCCGAGGCTGCTCCCCAAGGCCTACGCGAGGTCATCCCGTCGACAATGGGCGAGCCGCTCCTCTACGAACACTTCGACGAGATCATCGGGCTCTGCCGGCAGCACGGCGTGAAGCTCAACCTGACAACCAATGGCACTTTTCCGCGCCGCGGGGCGCGCGCGTGGGCCGAGCGGATCGTCCCGGTCACGTCCGACGCGAAGATCTCATGGAACGGCGCGACCCGGGAGACGCAGGAAAGCATCATGCTCGGGACCCAGTGGGAGAAAGTGCTCGACAACGTGCGAACCTTCATCGCAGTGCGGGACGCAGTAGCCGCAGCCGGGGGCAACAGGTGCCGCGTGACGTTCCAGCTCACGTTCCTTGAAACGAACATCTGCGAGCTCGCCGACATCGTTCGCTTGGCGGTTCGGCTCGGAGTCGACCGGGTCAAGGGCCACCACCTCTGGGCGCACTTCGACGAGATCAAGCCGCTTTCGATGCGGCGGGACCCCGGCGCTATCCGACGATGGAACGAAGCTGTGCTGGCCGCCCGCGCCGCAGCTGCCGAGCGGACGCTTCCACACGGCAAGCACGTTCTGCTGGAAAACATCTTTCTGCTCGACGAGACCGCGACAAAGGACTTGGCCCCCGGCGGCTTTTGCCCCTTCCTGGGCCAGGAGGCGTGGGTCAACGCCGAAGGACGCTTTGACCCGTGCTGCGCGCCGGATGCCCAGCGCCGGACACTCGGCGAGTTCGGCAACCTCCACGAAGACAGCATTATCGGGATCTGGAAAGGCGAGGAGTACGGACGGCTTCTCCGCACGTACCGCAACCGCCCGCTGTGCCTCGGCTGCAACATGCGAAAGCCGGTCGTGCCGCCATGAGCTGGAAAAGGGCGATCGTCGCGCCCATGGGCACTCACCATCTCCTGGATGGGAAGCCGCTGTACGCCGCGCGCTATCATCGCGTGGGAAAGTTCCACGAACCCGGCCTGGCCCCGGCTTCGGATACGTCCGGCTCCTTCCATTTGGGTCCTGACGGACGTCCCGCTTACCCCTCCCGATTCCGCCAAGCCTGGGGATTCTACTCCGCTCTGGCAGCAGTCGAGGACGCCGAGGGTTGGTTTCACGTCCGGGCCGACGGCAGCCCACTCTACACGGAGCGCTATTCCTGGTGCGGAAATTTCCAGGAGGAACGGTGCACTGTACGTCGCCAGGATGGGCGCTACCTACACATCGACACCAACGGCCGGGCTGCCTGCGCGGACCTTTACATGTACGCGGGCGACTTCCGGGACGGCGCCGCAGTCGTTCGCTCGTCCGAGGACGCCTTGTGCCGCCACATCGACCAGCAGGGGAAGCCGCTCCACGGACGGAGCTTCCTTGACCTCGACGTGTTCCACAAGGGGCTCGCGCGAGCCCGGGACAGGCGCGGGTGGTTCCACATCCGCCAGGACGGACAGCCCGCCTATGCCCGACGATTCGCGGCCGTCGAGCCGTTCTACAACGACGCGGCCCTAGCCGAAACGCTGGACGGTAGCCGCGTCGTTGTCGGAGTGGACGGGGCCACGTTGATCCGGGTCGATGCCTCCGAACCACTCGAACGGCCACGACTCCCGAACGCAAAGGTGCTGGTCGTCGGGAACATCGGCGCCGGGAAGACGACTGTGGCGTCGCACTTGGAGCAGGTCACCGGGTGGCCTCACGTGGCGATCGACGAGTGTCGGAGTCGGACCAGCGACGGCTCGCCGGCTGGAGAACTCGCTGCCTGGAGCCGTTTCGTCCGCGAGGCTCAAGGTACTCGGCCGGTGATCCTGGAATTCTCCGGGTCCGGGCCTAACGCCTACCTTGTCAAGAAGGCGCTGGCAGACGCGGGCTCAGCGGCCCTCGTGCTCTGGGTCAGGACTCCGGCGGAGACCTGTATTTCGCGGCTGGGAGGGAGGGCATGGGCCACGCCGTATCCCAATTTCGGAGTGCCGCTGGAAGCGGTCGTCAGGGATCTCGAGCAGCG
>Ga0187892_10004033_pt1 | contig 25521 bp, 29 predicted proteins | sample MA1701073metaG_FD_139345 | JGI IMG/M metagenome (GOLD analysis project Ga0187892, IMG submission 139345) | Bio-ooze microbial communities from a basaltic lava cave in the Kipuka Kanohina Cave System on the Island of Hawaii, USA - MA170107-3 metaG ... | reverse complement strand
GCGAACCGTCGACGCTCTTTGGGACGAAATCGGAAAGCTCCTCGAAAGCTTCCCCGAAAAGGAATGCGCAAATTATCTCGAAAGCTCCGGCTACCGAACCATCTGATCTTCAGGATGCTCTAGGGACAGCGCGAATTCCGGATCCTTGTCGGCGTCGATGAGAAAGCCGGCGGTCTTTAGGTCGTCGGCCGCCGGTTCGCCGACGACCCTTCCCTGCCGGTCGCGCCAAGCCTTGTAGGCGAGCGCGCCCAAAGCGGCGACTGCGCCGGTCTTCGCCACATCGCCGATGAGATTGCGGCCGCCCTTCGTGCCAAGGAGCCCGAGCAGGAGGAGACTCCCGGCGCCTGCGGCGACAGTGCGCGCGTTGGGATCGGTCTCGATCCGCGTGCGCACTTTTTCGGCCGCCGCCGCCGCGTTTTTCAGCCATTCGTCGACGTTGAAATCCTTCACGAGATCGGAAGCTTGGCGCCTCATATCATCAAGGACGCGGCGAGCGTCGAACATGCCTCTCTCCTTATGGCGTCGCGCGGCAGGTAATGCGCGGCTGAGGACGCTTCAAGGCATCTGAAGAGGCGCACTGCCGCGCCGCTGCATTGCTAAGGGGCAAATCAGTCCATAGATAGCGGATTCGCGCGATTTGCGCGGGGCTTGAGGAGAGGGCCATGTCCGGCATCTGGATTTTCATCGGCATCGTCGTCCTGGTCGCGCTGTTCGCCATCGTCATTTACAATCGCATGGTCGGCCTCAATCAGCGCGCCGACCAGGCTTTCGCGGATGTCGACGTGCAGCTGAAGCAACGCCACGACCTCGTCCCGAACCTCGTCGAGACGGTCAAGGGCTATGCCGGGCACGAACGGGCGACGCTCGATGCTGTTGTGCAGGCGCGCAACGCTGCGACGGCCGCCCATGGTCCTGCCGCGCAAGGGGCGGCTGAAGGGGCCCTGACCGCCGCGCTCGGCAAACTCTTCGCCCTCGCCGAGGCCTATCCGGACCTCAAGGCCAACACCAACTTCCTCGAACTGCAGCGCGAACTCGCCGATGTCGAGAACAAGATCGCCGCGGCCCGCCGCTTCTTCAACAACGCCATCCAAGAGTTCAACACGGCGATCCAGCAGATCCCCGGCAATTTCATCGCGCCGATGGGCGGCTTCAAGAGGCGAGAATTCTTCGAGATTCCCGATTCGAGCCGGCCTGCGCTGGAAGCTGTGCCGGCCGTAAAATTCTGAAGTGAAGACTCTCGGCCTCATCGGCGGCGTCAGCCCGCAATCGACCGAGATCTATTATCGTCTTCTGAACGAAGCGGCCCGCGATCGGCTGGGGCCGGCGCACTCGTCAAAGCTGATTCTCTGGTCGTTCGATTTCGACGCCATCGACCGGGCCTACTCCGCCAGGGACTGGGAGCGTTATCGCGGCCTCGTCGTCGAGGCGGGGTTGGCGCTCAAGCGAGCCGGCGTCGACGCCCTCATGATCTGTTCGAATACGACGCATCTGGCCGCGCAGGCCGTTCGCGAAGCCGCAGGGCTTGCGGTCATTCACGTGATCGACGCGCTGGCCGAGAGAATTGAGGCGAGCGGCGCCAGGCGGCCATTGCTGTTCGGCACGCCTTTCGTCATGGAGGGCGACTTCTACCGCAACGACCTGAAATCCCGCTTCGGCATCGACACCATCGTTCCGCAAGCGGCCGATCGGGAAGAGATCCGCCGCATCATTTTCGACGAACTGGTGCAGGGGATCGTCAGCGACCATTCGCGCGCGCGGCTCGTCGCGATGATCAACAAGGCGAAGGGCGCGGACAGCGTTATCCTCGGCTGCACCGAGCTCTCGCTCATTCTCTCGCAATCCGACAGCGCGCTTCCCGTTTTCGACACCACGGCCATTCACGCAGAGGCCGCCTCGCGGTTTCAGCTGGGATGACCGCATGGGCGCGTTCGGGCTCCAGACCCATATCTGGAACAACAACCTAAAATCGATCCTCCTGCTCGCCGGATTCCCGGTCCTCCTTGTTCTCCTGCTCTTCGGATTGACGGGCCTCTATGTCGGCGCGACGCAGGATTTCGTGTCGCTTGCGGATGGCCTGGCGATCGCTCTAGATCAGATGAGGCGTATCTGGCCGTTCGCGCTCATCGCCGCCGGGCTGTGGTTCCTCATCGCCTCAGCATTCCACCAGAAGCTGATCAATGCGACGGTCGGCGCGAAGGGGCTCGCCCGCAAGGAGGCGCCGGATCTTTACAACATGCTCGAGAACCTCTCGATCGCCAACGGAATGGCGATGCCGAAGCTCAATGTCATCGAAAGTCCGGCCATGAACGCCTTCGCGAGCGGGATGTCCGACAAGACTTACACCGTGACCTTGACCCGTGGATTGATCGAAAATTTGAGCCGGGACGAACTGGAGGCGGTGATCGCGCATGAACTGACGCATATCCGCAATCGCGACGTGCGGCTCCTCGTCATCGCGGTCATTTTCGTCGGAATCTTTTCGTTCGTCGGCGAGCTTCTGTTTCGCGCGACCTTCAATCGCGGCATCCGCATCGGCGGCCATTCACGGAGCTCGAAGGGCGACAGCCGCGGCGGCGGCATGTTGATCCTGATCGCGGTCGCGGCGATCCTCCTCGCATGGCTGCTCGCCCAGGTCATCCGCTTCGCCTTGTCGCAGAAGCGCGAATATCTCGCCGACGCCGGCTCCGTCCAGCTGACCAGGAATCCCGACGCGATGGTATCGGCGCTCCGCCGCATTTCCGGGAACAGCGCCATCAACGCGCCGTCTGGCGTGCAGCAGATGCTCCTCGACCATTCCCCGCGCTTCGTCGGCCTCTTCGCCACCCATCCCTCGATCGAGAAACGCGTCGCCGCGCTGACGAAATTCGCCGGCGGCGTAGCGTAGCCCGGTGCGGCCGGCCGTCTCTCCTGCGCAAATGGGCCGTTAGGCGCGGCGCGTCGGATCGCCGAGTTTTTTGTTGAGCGCCGCCGCTTCGCGCGCGAGGCGTCCCGCCAGGTCCGCGGCGATTTCATCGCCCTTGCGAATTTCGAGCGTCCGCAGTTCGTACTTCCCGCCGCCTGTGAGACGGGGCTCGATCGCAAGCAGCCGCTTGCCGCGCCAGAAGCCGTAGAGGACTCTCTCGTCCTCGGCGCGGATGAGAATGGCGGGGCCGTTGAGGAAATAAACGAGATGGCCCCATTTGATCTTCTCCTCGAACGGCGCAGCCTTCCGCACTGCGGCGCGCAGCGTCTCGACAAGTTCTCGCCGCCAGCCGCGCAAGGCGGAGACATAGGCGTCGGGATTTTCGGCGGGCGGGGTTCTCTTCATGAGGTTGGATATGCCCCTAAACCCGTCTGCATAGAACTCGCTCATTGAAGGTACATGGACCACCCTCTCCCGCTTGCGGGAGAGGGTCGGCGTGCGCCAGCGCGCCGGGGTGAGGGCGGGCATTCGCCATTCCGCGGACCGCTCAGCTTTTCCCCTCACCCCCGACCCCTCTCCCGCAGGCGGGAGAGGGGAGGGCCCCCGGAAGCTCATTTGCTCCTTGGTTCTCGTCAAGGCAGGCCGGCATCCGGCGACGAAAGGCGCGATCGGATGTCGTCGTAAGCGGCCGCGATGAGTCCGGCCAAAGCATCGACGTCGATCTCCTCTCCCGGCCGGAGCTTCACATGCCGCATCCGTTTGCCGGCGCCGACCAGAAGGCCCTTGGGGTCGGGCAGCATCGCGCCATGGAAGAACCCGACATTCGCCTGCGCGCGAAAGGCGCCGACATACCCGAACGCCGCGTCGCCGACGCAGGCGGTCAGGCAGCCGTCATGCATGATCTCGCGCACATCCGCGCCGCAGGAGCGCATGCGCCCGAACCAAGCGCCCGCGATTTGGCGTAAGGGGTAGTCCGGCTCGTCGAACCACGCCTCGACCGAAGGGTCGCGCCTGACCGCGCCGGGGAGGAGGAAGAGGTCGGTCATTCGCGATCGTGCCTTCGCAGTTCTGCAGCGCCAAGCGCGGCGCCGCTTCCGCACCCTTCACCGCCGGGCTTGTCCCGGCGTCCCATTTCGCCAAGCCGCCACGCGGCGCTTTCGGAGAATCTCGTTGCTAACGCGCTGTTGTTGCGATGTCTCCGTGTGCGACATAATCTGTCGCCATTCCTCAGACGAAAATTCTGTGATCCAGGAATTGAGGACGAGCGTCTTGTTGCCGGGAATGCGCTCAGGATAAGTTGCTTCAACCCAGTGATTCCCGTTTTCATCGACACCATGCTTGCAGGCGACCGTTTCCCCGTCGGGTCTCCGTCCATAAATCCACATTCCAAAACTTGTCGGGATCGCCATAGGCGCCCCACTTCCAGATTGCCCGGATATCGATGATCTCACTGCGCATGATCGTTTTCGTGTTCGATCGTCTCGCGTCGTCTTAGGCCATCAGACAATTCTTAAACGGTTCATCCAAAAGCCGATCAAGCTGTGACAAGCGCCAAGATCCCAAGTTATGTGCGCAGCTGCCACTCGCGGATTTGCGGCGGAATTTCGTGGCCAACTGCGGCGCAAAGGATCCGTTCGCCTGCTTGGACTATAGCGGTCCGATACCCGTCGGCCGATCTAAGTTCTGGATTGGGCTGGCCGCGTCGCATGATTTCCATCGGATCGATCTCGATGCCGCCCATTCGGGCTGGAGGCACAACCTCCTGCGCATATCCGCCAAGGACTTGCATGCGCACGCTATTGTTGGAAATCGATGTCCCAAAAAAGCTCGCGCATTCGAGCATCCATGTGGTGACAAAGGCGTGAATTTCTTGATCGCTCAATTGACGGTGGTCCTTGTTCAGCCTTGATACCGCCTTACCGACCCAAGGCAGAAATTCCTGCGCACACAGAGCACCGAAGTCGCATGCGGTGATTTTCTTCCTAAAGAGCATTTGCAGGCCCCTCGCGTCCACCGACGTGATGGTATCCCTTGCAAGTTAATGGACATTCGAGGGACCGCACGCGCAACACCCATCGCCGGGTCACGCAACTCGCTCACTCTGCCGCGGCCCGTCTCCCGCGGCGGGCCCGGGCGAGGATGGGGGCGAGAAATTTGCCGGTGTAGCTCGCTTTGTTGCGGGCGACGTCTTCCGGCGTGCCCGCGGCGACGATTTCGCCGCCGCCGTCGCCGCCTTCGGGACCCAAGTCGATGATCCAGTCGGCCTGTTTGATGACGTCGAGATTGTGCTCGATGACGACGACCGTGTTGCCGGACGAGGCAAGCTCCTGGATCACCTCCATGAGCTTCCTCACGTCTTCGAAATGGAGGCCGGTCGTCGGCTCGTCCAATATATAGAGCGTGCGGCCGGTGGCGCGTTTCGACAATTCCTTCGAGAGCTTCACGCGCTGGGCTTCGCCGCCCGAGAGCGTCGTCGCCTGCTGGCCGATATGGATGTAGGAGAGGCCGACGCGGTTCAGCGTTTCAAGCTTCTCGCGGATGACGGGCACCGCCTTGAAGAATTCCGCGCCCTCTTCAACGGTCATGTCGAGCACGTCGGCGATCGATTTGTCTTTGAACGTCACTTCCAGCGTTTCGCGGTTGTAGCGCTTGCCCTTGCAGGCGTCGCAGGTGACGTAAACGTCCGGCAAAAAGTGCATCTCGATCTTGATGACGCCGTCGCCCTCGCAGGCCTCGCAGCGCCCGCCCTTCACGTTGAAGGAGAAGCGGCCCGGCTGGTAGCCGCGCGCTTTGGCTTCGGGGAGACCGGCGAACCAGTCGCGGATCGGCGTGAAGGCGCCTGTGTAAGTCGCCGGGTTCGAGCGCGGCGTGCGCCCGATCGGCGACTGGTCGATGTCGATGACCTTGTCGAACTCTTCGAGGCCCTCGATGCGCTCGTGACGCCCCGGCGCATCCTTGGCGTTGGAAATGCGCCGCGCCGCAGCCTTGTATAAGGTCTCGATAACCAAGGTCGACTTGCCGCCGCCGGAAACGCCGGTGACGCAGGTGAGGAGCCCGACGGGAATCTCCGCGGTCACGTCTTTCAGATTGTTCTCGCGCGCGCCCACGACGCGGAGAGCCTTCTTCTTGTTATAGGGCCGCCGCTCGGCCGGCACCGGCACTTCGCGCTGGCCCGACAGATAGGCGCCGGTCAGCGACGCCTTCTCGTTCATGATGTCCCGGACCTCGCCTTCGGCGACGATCGTGCCGCCATGAATACCGGCGCCAGGACCGATATCGACGATGTGGTCGGCGGCGCGGATCGCCTCCTCGTCGTGCTCGACGACAAGAACCGAATTCCCGAGGTCGCGAAGGCGCTTCAGCGTTTCCAACAGGCGCGCATTGTCGCGCTGATGCAGTCCGATAGACGGTTCGTCGAGGACGTAAAGGACCCCGGTCAGCCCGGAGCCGATCTGCGAGGCGAGGCGGATGCGCTGGCTCTCGCCGCCTGACAGAGTGCCCGATGCGCGCGCCAGGGTCAGATATTGTAGGCCCACGTCATTCAGGAACGTCAGCCGCTCGCGGATCTCCTTCAGGACGCGCGCGCCGATTTCGAGGTGCTGCTTCGACAGGGTCTTTTCGAGTTCGACGAACCAGCCGCCGGCCTTGCGGATCGAGAATTCGCAGGCCTGCGAGATATTGAGCCCCCCCACCTTCACCGCCAGAGCTTCGGGCTTCAGGCGCAGGCCGTTGCAGGTCTCGCAATTGGTGACCGTCTGGAAGCGCCCGAGTTCCTCGCGCACCCAGCTTGAATCGGTCTCCTTGAACCGGCGCTGCAAATTCGGGATGACGCCTTCGAACGGTTTTTTCGTTTCGTATTTGCGTGCGCCGTCCTGGTAGATGAAGGCGATGTCCTCATCGCCGGTGCCGTACAGAATAACGTCGCGGGCGCGCTGCGGCAGCGCCGACCACGGGACGGTGGTCTTGAATTTGTAGTGCTTGGCGAGCGCGTCGATCGTCTGCGCGTAATAAGGCGATTGACCCCGGTTGTAAGGCGCGATCGCGCCCTTGGCCAAGGTCGCTTCGCGGTCGGGGACGACGAGGTCTTCGTCGAACACCATCTGCGTCCCGAGGCCGTCGCAGGCGGGGCAGGCGCCGGCCGGCGCGTTGAACGAGAAAAGACGCGGCTCGATTTCCTCGATGGTGAAGCCGGAGACCGGACAGGCGAATTTGGCGGAGAAGATGATGCGGTGGGGGGTTGCTCCCCCGTTTGCGGGGGAGCTGTCAGGTGGCGCAGCCGACTGACTGAGGGGGCTTTCGTGTCTCCGCCCCCTCCGGCTCGCTTCGCTCGCCACCTCCCCCGCTCGCGCGGGGGAGGAACCTCGGTCGCTCACTGAGCGCGCATCTGCACTTTCAGCGACTGCAATCCCGTCGGCGAGCGCGAGCGCGGTCTCGAAGGATTCGGCGAGGCGCGACTCGATGCCTTTCTTAACGACCACCCGGTCGACGACCACGTCGATGTCGTGCTTGAGCTTCTTATTGAGCGCGGGAACTTCCGAGATCTCGTAATAGGTTCCGTCGACCTTGACGCGCTGGAACCCCTTCTTCTGCAGCTCCGCGAATTCCTTGCGGTACTCGCCCTTGCGCGCCCGGATCATCGGCGCGAGGAGATAGAAGCGCGCGCCTTCCTTCTCGCTCATCAGCCTGTCGACCATTTCGGAGACGGTCTGCGAGGCGATCGGGAGGCCGGTCGCCGGCGAGTAGGGAACTCCGATGCGCGCCCATAAGAGGCGCATGTAGTCGTAGATTTCGGTCACCGTGCCGACGGTCGAGCGCGGATTGCGCGATGTGGTCTTCTGCTCGATCGAAATCGCCGGCGAGAGCCCGTCGATCTGGTCGATGTCGGGCTTCTGCATCAGTTCTAGGAACTGGCGGGCGTAAGCCGAGAGCGACTCGACGTAGCGGCGCTGGCCTTCGGCGTAGATCGTGTCGAAGGCGAGCGACGACTTCCCAGAGCCCGAAAGGCCGGTCATGACGACGAGCCGGTCCCGCGGGATTTCGAGCGTGACGTTCTTGAGGTTATGCTCGCGCGCGCCGACGACGCGGATTGATTTCAAACTCATGGCTCGCCTGGTGGGGAAGCGCGGCGAACATATGCGCGCGAGTCATTCTTGACAGCAAGAACAAAATGTGAACGAATTTCCGGTCTCCGCCTGTGGACAAGCATGTGTTGAGGGCTCAAGCGGTCGCGGGCAGGAACGAGAGCTCGCGCATTTTTCGGGAGATGAACATGGCAGGCAGCGTGAACAAGGTGATTTTGGTCGGCAATCTTGGACGTGATCCCGAGGTGCGCCAGACGCAGGACGGACGTTCGATCGTCAATCTCTCGGTGGCGACATCGGACAATTGGAAGGACAAGAACACTGGCGAACGCCGCGAGCGGACCGAATGGCATCGCGTGGTGATCTTCTCCGAGGGACTTGCGCGAGTCGCCGAGCAGTATCTGAAGAAGGGCGCGAAAGTTTATCTCGAGGGCGCTCTGCAGACTCGCAAGTGGACCGACAAGGACGGTCACGAGCGCTACACGACCGAAGTCGTGTTGCAGAATTTCAACAGTGCGCTCGTCATGCTCGACGGCCGCCGCGACGGCGCAAGCGGCGCAATCGAGTATGCGGAGACGGGCAAAAGCTCGAGCGGCGGGCAAAACTTCGATCTGAACGACGACATTCCGTTCTGACGAAAGCGATTCGAATCGCGCGTCTTTTCGAACGAAATCGAATCGAAAAACGCGCGCAAACGAATCGAAAAACACGCAAATCGAATCGCGAATCATCAGAAAGCGTGCGCAGTTTTCGAAAACGCGGGCTCGCGGACGCTCCGTGCCCAAAATATTGAATACTTTTTTAGCAAATTGCAGTATGAGATTCGCACGAACTTGATTCGGAGGATAGACCATGGCGGTAAAACGCAAAGCGACGAAGCGGAAAGCGGCGAAAAAAGGCGCGAAGCGCAAAGGCGCGAAACGCAAAGCCGCTCGCAAGGCGCCGGCCCGCAAAAAGCGCCGCAAGGCGAAGCGCAAGGCGGCGATGTAGTCGCTGCGGCGTTCGGTTTATCCGGACGTCAGCGGTCCGAACGGATCGCGCAAATGCGGGGATGATCGTCTCGACGGTCATCCAGGGGCTCAAAGATTTCCGCCGGTGGGGCGGACCAATTCAAAGCCCGGCGCGGTTTCCGCGCCGGGTTTTCGCTTTATGGTCCGCCGGAGTCGGTTAGAATTCGAGACTCGTTTCGCCGTCGCGACAAACATCGGAGCGAACTGATGCGCATCGCCATGAGGTTACTGGCGCCGATCGCAGGTCTTTCTGCAATCTTCGCCTCGTCCTGCGCCACGACAGAGCCCCAGGCGCCTCCGGAGCCGAAATGGGCGGCAAACGGTTGGCTGTCGCCGGGCAGGAGCGGCGATCCGGAGATTATCGGCACATACCCGACCCGCGCGGAATGCGAAGAGGCCGTCGCCGACTGGCTCGCGAGCCAGGTCGTCGGCAATTCGATTCACGGCGAATGCCTGCCGATCGACAAGCACTGATCGGGGTTCTACCTGCGTCTGGTGCATTAAGCGTAGCGCGCGCCCTTGTGCTCAAAGGTGCATTGCGTCTTCGGCTTATTCTACGACCTGACACCTGACACCTGAATGCGCATCCTCGTCCTCGGCGGATACGGATTCATCGGCGCGGAGATCGTGCGGGCGCTCCTCTCCGACGGATCCGAGGTCATCGGACTCGGGCGGAACGCGTGGCTGGGCGCACGCCTTCTGCCGGCGGCGCGGTGGATCGGCGCCAACATGGCGAAATTGACGGCGCCGGAGGACTGGCGGCCGCATCTCCGCGGCGTCGACGCGGTCGTCAACGCCGCCGGCGCGTTGCAGGACGGCGCGCGCGACGATCTCGCGGCGGTGCATGACAAAGCCATCCGCGCAGCGATCGCCGCCAGCGAAAGCGCAGGCGTCGGGCGGTTCGTGCAGATTTCGGCGCCCGGCGCCGAAGCCGGCGCGTCGACCGCATTCCTGCGCACCAAGGCAGCGGGCGACGCGGCGTTGCGCGCATCGAAGCTTGATTGGGTGATCCTGAAGCCCGGCCTGGTCATCGGTCGAAACGCCTATGGCGGTACGGCGCTCTTGCGCATGCTGGCAGCGTTTCCAGCGGTCTCTCCGCTCGTCCATGGTGAAAGCCGCATACAGACCGTTGCGGTCGACGATGTCGTCGACGCGGTTCGACGTGCGCTTCGCGGCGAAATCGCAAGTGGCGGTTACGATCTCGTCGAACCGGCGGGGCATGGCCTTCGCGCGCTCGTCGCCGCCCTCCGCGCCTGGCTGGGGCTCGCGCCGGTGAAGACGCTGGCCTTGCCGGCGTGGTGCGCTGCGCCAGTCGCCTTCGCCGCCGATTTCGCCGGCCTTCTCGGCTGGAGGTCGGCCCTGCGCTCGACGGCGATGAGGGTGATGTCGGAAGGCGTCGCCGGCGATCCCGAACCGTGGCGCCGTGCGACGGGGCGTTCGCTCAAATCACTCGAGGAAACGTTCGCCGCAATGCCGGCGACGGCGCAGGACCGCGCCTTTGCGCGCGCCAGCCTCGCGCTGCCGATCATGATCTGTGCGCTTGCGCTCTTTTGGATCGTCTCCGGCGCGATCGGCCTAATCGACCTCGGTCAGGCGAGCGCGCATCTTGCCGGTCATGCGGACGCCCTAACGGCGCAAGCTGTAGTCGCCGCCGGGTCGCTGCTCGACATGGCGATCGGCGGCAGTCTGTTGATAAGGAGGACCGCGAAACCCGCAGCCCTCATCTCAATCGCCGTCGCGGCATTCTATCTTGCGGTCGGGACCGTAATCGCGCCTGAACTTTGGCTTGATCCGCTCGGCGTCTATGTGAAGGTTTTTCCCGCGATGGCGCTTGGACTCGCTGTCGCGCTCATGATCGGCGAGCGCTGATGGAGCTTATTCATTTCGTCCGCTGGCTGCATGTGATCGGCGCGACCGTGCTCCTCGGAACGGGCGCGGGCATCGCCTTCTTCATGGTCATGGCGCATCGCAGCAAAGAGGCGAAGCTCATCGCCCATGTGGCGTCGACGGTCGTCATCGCCGACTGGATCTTCACCGCCTCCGCCGTCGTCGTTCAGCCGATCACCGGCGCATGGCTCGCGCATCTCGTTGGCTGGCGGCTGACTGAGGGCTGGATCGTCGCCTCGCTTGCGCTTTATGCGATCACCGGCGCATTCTGGCTTCCGGTCGTCTGGATGCAGCACCGCATGCGCGACCTTGCGAGGGCCGCCGCCGCGCAGTCCGCTCCGCTTCCGGAGACGTATCACCGGCTTTATCGCCGCTGGTTCTTTTGCGGATTTCCGGCTTTCGCATCGGTCCTCGGCATCATCTGGCTGATGATTGCAAGGCCTTCATTCGCGCATCATGTCCTTGACGATGGCGGCGAGGCCGGTCTGGCGACGGCGGCGCAGCCGTTCGGCGACTAGGACGGCGCGCAGCAGCCGTTCCGTCTCGTCGAGATCGTAATTGACGATGACATAGTCGTATTCCGCCCAGTGCGACATCTCGGCGTCGGCCTTGGCCATGCGCGCTCGGACGACCTCTTCCGGATCCTGCGCGCGGTTTCTCAATCGCCGTTCGAGTTCTGCCCGCGACGGCGGCAGGATGAAGACCTTGATGGCGTCGCCGCCGGCTACCGCGTCAAGCTGCTGGGCGCCCTGCCAGTCGATGTCGAATAGGACATCGCCGCCGCGCGCCAGCATAGCGAAAACCTGGGCGCGCGGCGTCGCATAGAAATGGCCGAAGACGAAAGCCCACTCGAGGAACTCCCCGGCGTCGCGCATGCGCATGAATTCGTCTTGGCTGACGAAATAATAGTCCCGTCCGTGCTCTTCATTCGGACGCGGCGGGCGCGTCGTCACGGAAACCGAAAGCACGATGTCAGGATCGCCGGCGAGAATGCGTTCGGCGAGCGATGTCTTGCCGGCGCCCGACGGGCTCGACAGGATCAGCATGACGCCGCGGCGCTCGACTTTGTCCGGGAGTGTCATATCACTCGACATTTTGAATCTGTTCGCGCAGCCGGTCGACAGCCGACTTCAGATCGAGACCGATTCGCTTCAGGTCCATATGCTGCGCCTTAGAACACAGCGTGTTCGCCTCGCGGTTGAATTCCTGGGCGAGGAAGTCGAATCGCCGTCCGACCGGCTCGGCGGCCGCAAGGAGAGCGCGGGCCGCCGCCACATGGGCGGCGATGCGGTCGAGCTCCTCGCGGACATCGGCTTTGATGGCGAGAAGCGCCGCCTCCTGTGCGACCCGGTCGGCCGGGATATCGGCGGCGAGAAACTCCTGAAGCTGGCTCGAGATTCGGCTGCGGATCGCGTCAAGTCCGGCGCCGTCGCTCGATCGCGCCGTCGCCGCAAGGCGCTCGATTTCGTCGATCTGAACCGCGATGATCCGCGCGAGGGCCGCGCCTTCGCCGTCGCGCGCGGACTTGAGCTCGGAGAGCGCGTCGCGAAAGGTCTTTGCGACGGCCGCGGCGAAGTCGGCCCGCGCCTCTTCGGACTGGGACGCATCGTCCTGCTCGATGACGCCCTTAAGGGCGAGGAGGCCCTCTGCACGCGGCTTTTCGCAATCGATCCGCTGCCGGATTTGTTCGACCGCGCGCACGGCGGCCCCCAGCGCCTCCCAGTTCACTTTGAACGTCGTCGCTGATGCGTCGCTTTCGACAGAAAGCGAGGCATTGATGGAGCCGCGAGAGAAGGTTTCCGCTGCGCTCCTCCGAAGCTCCGGTTCGATAGAGTCCATGCCTGCCGGAGTCCGAAACCGGAACTCCAGCCCCCTGCCATTGACGCTTTTGAGCTCCCAGACCCAACGGCGCCCTGCCGACGCGCCCTCGGAGCGCGCAAAGCCGGTCATGGAGGAGACAGTCATCAGTGATCAGGTATCAGTGATCGGTGTTCGGGAATCAACAGGGCGGCGACCAGCCCAGCGGGGCTAGCGGCCCGCGAACTGACCTGAACACTGATCACTGGCCGCTGATCACTGGCTGCCTTCGATCCGCCGCCATTTGGCGACGTTTTTGTTGTGCTCCGCGAGCGTCGCCGCGAACACATGTCCGCCAGAGCCGTCGGCGACGAAGAAAAGATCCTGCGTGTCAGCCGGATTGAGGGCCGCTTCGATCGAAGCTCGCCCGGGATTGGCGATCGGCGTTGGCGGCAGCCCCTTCACGACGTAGGTGTTGTACGGAGTTTCTTTCTTGAGTTCGCTGACCCTGAGGCCCCGCCCCAATGGCTCGCCGCCGGTCAGCCCGTAAATCACCGTCGGATCGGATTCGAGACGCATCCCGCGTTTCAGCCGATTCACGAACACCGCGGCGATGCGCGGTCGTTCGGCCGGAACGCCGGTTTCCTTTTCGACGATCGATGCGAGGACAATCGCCTGCTCTCGGGTCGTGTAGGGAAGGTCGAGCGCGCGACCGCTCCACAAGGATTCGACGAGGTTGTCCTGCGCCGCCATCAGGGTCCGGACCATGCCGTCGCGGGTCTCGCCCCGCGTGTACCCGTAGGTTTCGGGCAGGAGTTCGCCTTCCAGAGGCGCCTCCGTGAGATCGCCGACGAGGACCGTATCAGATGCGATGTCGCGCAGAATCTGGGCCGTCGTCCGCCCTTCGGGAGCGGTAAAATAGTGAAGGATGCTTTTGCCCTCGACCAGAAGGTCGATCACGTCGACGATGCTAGCGCCCGCCGGAATGCGGTATTCGCCAGCTTTGAGCGATCCTTGCGCGCCTTTCACCCTGACCGCGGCGACGAACAGCGCCTCCTGACGGATCGCGCCCGCGCCCGCGAGTTCGTCGGCGATTTTCGCCACCGATGAACCGGGCTTCAGGAGAACGATGGCGTCCTCTTCGAGCGGGCCGTCCCGCTCGGCTTCGCGATACCCGTACCAGGCGATCGCGATCACGGCGAGAATCGCCAGGAACGCAAGCCCGCCGACTGATGCGATCGCAATCCTCACTGCCCCGCCGGCCTGGCGGTCGCGCGCCTCGCCCGTTGAGCCCATGCGCCAACTCCTCAACGCCCCGGAGCAGATTAGCTGATTTCCGTCGCCGCGCGAGTCGGCTCCAAGGCCGTCATTGCGCGCGGCGCATCACTAGGCAGGCATTGGTGCCGCCGAAGCCGAACGAGTTGGAAAGCACCGAGTTGATCTCTCGTTTTACGGCCTTTTTGGGAACCAGGTTCACCGGCGTCTCGACCGACGGGTTGTCAAGATTGATGGTCGGTGGCGCGACATTGTCGCGAATGGCGAGCAAGGAGAATATCGCCTCGACCGCGCCGGCGGCGCCGAGAAGATGACCGATTGCGGACTTGGTCGACGACATCAGAAGCCCGTCAGCCGCCGGGCCGAAGAGCCGCTCCACCGCGTGAAGCTCGATTTCGTCGCCCTTGGGCGTCGAAGTGCCGTGGGCGTTCACATAGTCGATATCTTTGGGTTCGAGGCCGGCGCGCTTCAGCGCAATGCGCATCGCCCGGAAACCGCCGTCGCCGTTTTCCTCCGGGGCCGTAATGTGGAAAGCGTCGCCGGTCAGGCCATATCCGACCAATTCGCCGTAGATTTTGGCGCCCCGCGCCTTCGCGCACTCAATCGCCTCAAGGATGACGACGCCGGCCCCTTCGCCGATCAGGAAGCCGTCGCGGTCGCGGTCATAGGGGCGCGAGGCGCGGGTCGGATCGTCGTTGAAATGCGTCGTCAGCGCCTTGCAGGCCGCGAACCCCGCAAGCCCGATCGGACAGACAGCTGATTCCGTGCCCCCTGCGACCATAACGTCGGCGTCGCCGAGCGCGATCAGGCGCGCGGCATCGCCGATGGCGTGGGCGCCGGTCGAGCACGCCGTCACGACGGCGTGGTTGGGTCCCTTAAGCCCAAGACGGATCGAAATCTGTCCCGAAGCAAGATTGATCAGGCGTCCTGTGATGAAGAAAGGGGAGACGCGCCGCGGCCCTTTCGCCGCAAGGACAAGCGATTCCTTTTCGATTCCTTCGAGTCCTCCGATGCCGGAGCCGATCAGGACGCCGGCGCGCTCATGGTCTTCTGCGCTCTTGAGCTCGAGCCCGGAATCCCGAAACGCCATCTGGGCGGCGGCGACCGCGTATATGATGAAGTCGTCGACCTTGCGCTGCTCCTTCGGCTCCATCCAGTCGTCCGCGTTGAAAGCCGCTTGCGGCTCGCCGGCCGCGAGGAGCGCCGAGCCGCCGGCGTAGCCGCTGCTGCGCGGGACTTCCGCCCCGATCTTGCAGGGATATTCGGAGACGTCGAATTTCTCGATGCGTCCGGCGCCGGACTCCGATTTCAGGATGCGCGACCAGGTCGCTTCGGCGCCGCTGGCGAGCGGCGAGACCATGCCGAGACCGGTCACGACGACGCGTCTCATGGTCGCAACCTCCGGACTGTCGCCCGGCGCCTCGCCCGCCGCCCGGGCCCGCAAAGCTCCGCCGACCGACGCTATTTCTTCTGCTCGCTGATGAACTTGATGGCGTCGCCGACGGTCTGGATGGTCTCCGCCGCGTCGTCCGGAATTTCGACGTCGAACTCCTCTTCGAACGCCATCACGAGCTCGACGATGTCGAGGCTGTCCGCGCCGAGATCGTCGATAAAGCTCGCTTTCGGTTCGACTTTGGTCGGGTCGACATCGAGATGCTCCACGACGATTTTCTTCACCCGCTCGGCAAGGTCAGTCATTGAAGGCTCCTTCGTTCATGGTCCCCCCGGCCTCGATCGATGGCTCAGGGCGCGTTCGGTCCCGGATACCCGCCGCCGGGTTCAAGTTGGCCGGGCGATTACGGCAAATTGCGGATTGTTGCAACGCCATGCGGCGCCAAGCCTCGGTAAGGGGTTGAAAGGCTTAGATCATGGCCATGCCGCCATTGACATGCAAGGTCTGGCCGGTGACGTAGCGCGCTTCCTCCGACGCTAGATAAACCGCGGCGGCGGCGATATCCTCTGGCGAGCCCATTGCGCCAGAGGGGATTTTGGCGAGGATCGCCGCGCGCTGCTGTTCATTGAGCGCATCAGTCATCGGCGTCGCGATGAATCCCGGGGCGATGCAATTGACGGTCACGGCGCGAGTGGCGATTTCCGCGGCGAGCGATTTGGTCATGCCTATGATGCCGGCTTTCGACGCGGCGTAATTGGCCTGACCGGGATTTCCGGTCACTCCGACGATCGATGTCACCGCAATGATGCGGCCGTAGCGCTGTTTGGTGAGCGTTCGCAGGCTGGCCCTGGCGAGCCGGAAATAGGCGGTCAGGTTCACCTTTATGACGTCGTCCCACATGTCGGGTTTCATCATCATCATGAGCATGTCTCGGGTGACGCCGGCGTTCGAGACGACTATGTGAAGACCTCCCATCGCCTCGGCCGCTTGCTTGGGCAGCGCATCGACGGCGTCGAGATCGGCGAGATTGCAGGGGGTAATGAAGGCGCGTTCTTTCAGCGTAACGCTCAGCGCTTCGAGCTTCTCGGCGCGCGTGCCGGAAATCGCGACCATCGCGCCGTGAGCATGGAGAGCCTTGGCGATCGCCCCCCCGATGCCGCCAGTCGCCCCGGTCACCAGCGCGCACTTGCCGGTCAGGTCAAACATAGATCCTCCGTTAGCCTTCCTGCGTCTGGCGCGTCTCAGCCGTCCGAGCGCTTGCCTACCGCCGAAGATAGAGGAGACGCAAATGGAGCGGCGCCAGCCGCGCCGGGCGGACGCACCGTGGTTTGGCCCGCCGCGTTGGCTCCGAACGCCTATCCGCCCTTCCGAACTGTTCCGTCGCAGGTTCCGCCGGCATCACCCGGCGAACATGCGAAATAAACTCCCTCGCATTCCCGTCCGCCTTCGTCGACGCAGGATTTGAAAGCCCACGAACAAGCGCGTGCGCCATCGCCCGCCCAACCCGTCCCGTAGGCGCCATTCTCTCCTTGCGCGAGCGCGCCGCAGGCGTTTTGGAACCACAGCGCAACCTCGCATGTCGCCGCGCCGGAGACCAGGTTGCGGCATCCTGCGAGAACCGCTCTTTCCGCCATCTCTCGCGACTGACAACCGGTGACGAAATGTCCGTTCGCCGTGGCGCTGGCATAGGCGATGGCGCCGAAGCTTCCGCCCGCGCCGACGCAGGCGTCTTCATCGTCGTCTCTGGTGTACGCAGGCTTCAGGGTCGGCGCTGAGGCGGCCGCATTTTCGGTCGATTTCGGCGCTTCGGAATCGCCCTTCGGCGCGCAAGCGCAGAGCCCGACGAAAATGACCGCCGCCGCCCAATGCGATGATCGTGAGTGGAACATGGCTTTCCTTTCCGACCGAACTCCGAACTGTGCGCCCCTGCCGCGATTTTGGTCAAAATTTCAGGAATGCGTCGACATCGCCGGGCTCGCCGACGCTGATGATCTTCGCGTCCCTGGCGATGCGCTTGACGAGGCCGGCGAGCACCTTGCCGGTTCCGATTTCGACGAAGGTGCCGACGCCTTGCTCCGCCATATGCGCGACGCTCTCGGTCCAGCGCACGCGCCCCGTCACCTGCTTCACGAGGAGGTCGCGGATCTCGCCCGGCGCCGTCGTTGCGCGCGCCGTCACATTGGCGACGAGCGGGGTCACCGGCGGCTTGATGTCCGCATTTGTCAGCGCCTCGTGCATGCGCTTCGCGGCCGGCGCCATCATCGAGCAATGAAACGGCGCCGAGACGGGCAGGAGCTTCGCCATTTTAAAGCCTAACGCCTTGGCCTTTTCGCAGGCCGCCTCCACCCGCGCCTTCTCGCCCGAAATGACGATCTGTCCTGGAGCGTTGTCATTGGCGATTTGGCACACGCCCGCGCCGGAGGCGTCGATCGCTTTTTGCGCGGCGTCGAGATCGGCGCCGATGAGCGCCGCCATGGCGCCCTTGCCAGCGGGGACCGCCTCCTGCATCGCCTCGCCGCGGGCGCGCAAAAGCCGCGCAGTCTCAGCCGCGGAAACGGCGCGCGCGGCGCACAGGGCCGAATACTCGCCAAGCGAATGTCCGGCGACGAACATGGCGTTTTCAACGTCGAGGCCGGCTTCCTTTTCGATGACGCGCAACATGGCGATCGAATGCGCCATCAACGCCGGCTGGGCGTTGGCGGTCAACGTAAGCTCCTCCATCGGGCCGTCCCACATGGTCTTCGTCAGGCGGCGCCCGAGGGCGTCGTCGATTTCCTGGAAGACCTCGCGTGCGACGGGAAAAGCCTCGGCGAGCGCCTTGCCCATGCCGACCGTCTGGCTGCCCTGCCCCGGAAACACCAGTGCGCGCGCCATGCCCTCACCCGAGCGTTGCGGCGACGCTGCGATAGACGCTCGCGGCCGGGCTTGCAATCCGGCGACGGATCGCTCTTGCCTGATGTCGGCGTAAAGACGGCCGCGCGCGATGCGAGTTCTCCGGGCTGCGAATATTTCCGAGATCCCCGATCCCGAGTGGCGCTGGATTTTTGACCGCCTGCCCGGAGGAGGCCGCATCGCGCTCGAGACGTTTTCGATGCGCCAACGCTCAACCATCGATCGGCGCCCAGGCGGAGCAAGCCTCGGGCGCATTGCAGGCGCGATCGCCTTGCGCAATGCGGCGCGACGCGGCGCATTTCACGTCATCGTTTCCCATGGTCCGCTGGTTGGAGCGTGGTCCGCTGGGCTGCTGGGGCCCGCAAAAGGCGCTGCGCGGCATCTGCTGTTCTCATTCAACTTCACGGATCTGCCGCGCGGCTTGCGTCGCCGGGTGATGCGGGAGGCCTTCCGCCGGGTCGACGAGTTTGCGGTCTTCACCCGACACGAACGCGATCTTTATACGGACTACTTCGACATTGAGCGCGAAAAAATCCATGTGACGCGGTGGGGCGTCGCCCCCCCGATTGCGGCTCCCGGGCCAAAGCTTTTTGGCGGGCCCTATCTCGCGTCGCTCGGCGGCGAGGCCCGCGATTATCGGACATTATGCGAAGCGGCGCGCATGATGCCGGACATGAGATTCGTCGTGGTGGCGCGGAAAGCGAACTTCAACGACGTCGAGCCGCCAGCCAATATGACAACGTTATTCGATCTGCCCCGCGAGAAGGCCTGGTCGATCGTCGCGCATTCGGCGGCCGCTCTCCTCCCCTTACGAAGTCGCGACACGCCGTGCGGCCTCGTCACCTTGGTGGGCTCCCTGCATCTCGGCAAGGCGCAGGCAGTGACCGCCGCATCCGGCGTTTCCGACTATGTTGAGGACGGACGAACCGCGCTTCTGACGTCTCCCGGCGATGCGGCTGGTCTCGCCGCGGCCGCGCGCCGGCTGATCGCCGAACCGGGGCTGGCCGCAAGGCTCGGTGCGGCGGCGAAGACGTTTGCGCAACGCGAGTGTTCGGAAGCCGCGACCATTCGCTTCTTTGCAGATCGTCTCGCCGCTTGGTTTCCGCCGTCAGCCGCGCCAGAAGGCGGGAGTTACAAGGACGAGCAAGGTGAAGAATTCGAGCCGCCCAAGCAGCATCATAGATGACAGGACCCAGAGAGCGGCGTCTGGAATCGTCGAATAATTGCCAGCCGGGCCGATGATCGGCCCAAGCCCCGGTCCGACATTGGACCACGCGGCGGCTGAGCCTGAAATCGCAGTCACGAAGTCGAGCCCGATCGCCGAAAGCGCCAAGGTCGACGCGACCATCGAGATCAGCATCGCCACGAAAAACGTCAGGATAGCGAAAGCAGCCTCGTCGTCGACGCGGCGCGTGCCATAGTTGAGAACGACAACGTGAGAAGGGCTGACAAGGCGCGTGAGATGGGCGGTAGCGAGCTTCCACAGAATCTGCCCCCGATAGATCTTGATCCCGCCGGCGGTCGACCCCGAACAGCCCCCGACGAATGTGAGAAAAAAGAAGGCGACGACCGCGAACGGTCCCCATAGCTGGTAATCTGCAGTTGAAAAGCCAGTCGTGGTGACAATGGAGACCACATTGAAAGTTGCAAGCCGGACCGCCTCGCCGAATGCGGCCGCATTTGTCCACGACAGATGGGTTGCGATGATAAGCGAGGCTGCGGCGAGAAACATCACAAAGGCCCGCGCCTGGATGTCCGCGAACAAGGCGAGCGGACGTCCGCGGATCGATCGGATGAATGCAACGAACGGGAGACCGCCAGCTATCATGAAAACCACGGCCGCCCATTCGATCGCCGGGCTCTCGAAATGACCGAATGAGGCGTCGTAATTGGCGAAGCCGCCAGTGGCGACCGTCGTCATGGCGTGCGTGACCGCGTCGAATCCCGACATTCCAAGTGCGGCGTACACGACCGCGCACAGCGCCGTCAGTCCGAAGAACACCGCAGCGATCCAGCGCGCAAGATCTAGACCCCGCGCGAAGACCTTTTCGGAGCTGTCGGAGCTTTCGGTCTTGAAGAGCTGCATCCCCGCGACCTTGAGAAAGGGCAGGATGATGATGCCGAGGGCGACGATACCGATGCCGCCTGCGAACTGGGCCAGCGCGCGCCAGAGAAGGATGCCTCGCGCCTGCTGCTCCAGCCCGGTGATGACCGTTGCGCCGCTCGTCGTCAGTCCGGACGTCATCTCGAAATAGGCGCCGGCGTAAGTGACCCCTTCAACGCCGAGGAACGGGATCGCGCCGAAGACGGGCAGCACGGTCCACGAAAGGCCGGTGATAAGGAAGGCCTGGCGACGGCTGACCTCAAAGGCTTCGCTCGAAGCGCTGAGGAGGAGGAGGATTGCGCCGACGATGACGGAGGCGGCGATTGCGACCAGGAAATAAGAAGCGTTCCGCGGGCCGGAGAACTGGTCGAGAAGACATGGCGGCGTCATCATCAGCGCGAGGCCGATCAAGAGCCCCCCGAGCACGCGAAACACTGGAACGGCGCGGTTCAACTTGCTTCAGCTGGCTTGGGATGAGAGCGGGCGGGCGACGCGACGGAAAGCGGCGGCCGGTTTAGCGGATTCGGGCCCGGCTTGCATCCTCGGTGCTCTTCGGCTATCCGGCTCCTCCTTCAAGAGCGATGGTCGGCGGCGCCCTTTAATGGGTTTGCGGGATGTCCCGCTGCGCGCCGAGCCGAAGGCCGAGGCGTCGCCAGCCCGACGCGCCGGTTTCCATCGCCGGGACGGAGCTGGCCGCAATGCCGTTCTACGAGCACATCTTTATCGCCCGGCAGGATATCTCGCCGGCGCAGGTCGAAGCGTTGACCGAAACCTTGCAGAAAATCGTCTCTGACAACGGCGGCAAGGTCGAAAAGTCCGAGTATTGGGGACTGCGCAGCCTGCAATTCAAGATCAACAAGAACCGCAAGGGGCATTACGGGCTCTTCAACATCAACGGCCCCGCCGCCGCGGTGCATGAACTCGAGCGTCAGGAAAAGATCAACGACGACATCCTGCGCTCGATGACCATTCGCGTCGATGAACTCGATCCTGAGCCGTCCCCGGTCTTGAGCCGTCGCGATCGCGGCGACAAGTTCGAAAAGGGCGATCGCGATCGCGGCGACAGGGGCGACCGCGGCGACAGGGGCGATCGCGGGGGCTTCGATCGCGACCGCGGCGATCGCGGCGACCGCGGCAAGCGCTGGTAGGAGGATCAAATGCCGAAACCCTTCATGCGCCGCCGCAAGACCTGCCCGTTCTCGGGCGCCGACGCGCCGAAGATCGACTACAAGGATCCAAAACTGCTCGGCCGGTTTATTTCCGAGCGCGGCAAGATCGTGCCGTCCCGGATCTCCGCAGTCTCGCAGAAGAAGCAGCGCGAACTCGCTCGTGCGATCAAACGCGCCCGCTTCCTCGCCCTTCTTCCCTACGCATCGGAGTAGGCCATGGAAGTCATTCTCCTCGAGCGCGTCGAGAAGCTCGGCCAAATGGGCGATGTCGTCAAAGTGAAAGCCGGCTTCGCGCGCAATTTTCTCCTGCCGCGCAAGAAGGCGCTCCGCGCCAACGACGCCAACAAGAAGATCTTCGAATCGCAGCGCGTCGAACTCGAAGCGCGCAACCTAGAGCGCCGCACGGAGGCCGCGACCGTGGCGGCGAAAATCGACGGCCGCCGGTTCGTCGTCATCCGGCAGGCGTCAGAAATGGGTCATCTCTACGGGTCGGTGTCGACGCGCGATATCGCTGACGTTGCCTCGTCCTCAGGCGTGAAAATCGATCGCGCCCAGGTTCGTCTCGACAAGCCGCTAAAGACTTTGGGCATTTCGCCGGTGCGCGTCATGCTGCATCCTGAGGTCTCGGCGAAAATCGAAATCAATATTGCCCGGTCGGAAGAGGAAGCCGAGCGCCAGGCGCGCGGCGAAAACGTGCTCCTGCGCGAGGATGAAGAAGGCGCTCCGCAGGAACCCGCCGGCGGCGCTGAGTTTTTCGACCCGGGCGTGATGGCGCCGGTGGAAAAGCCGGAAGGCGAGCCCGACAAGGCTTAGGGCCGGCGCGCCGGCGGTCAGGGTTTCGGTCGCAATATCATCTGCGTGCAGCGGAAAAGCGCGATCGTCTTTCCGGTCTCGCGACGGACGACGACGGCGTCCCAGAGCTGTGTCGCTTTTCCGAGATGTTCCGCAATTGCGCGGCAGTCGAGCCGGCCCTCAACCGCTGTGCCGAGAAAATTCGCCTTGAGTTCGATGGTCGTAAATCCGGAGGCGCCTTCGGGCAGACTGTGCAGGCAGCCGACGCCGCAGGCCGTGTCGGCCAGCGTCACCACGGTGCCGGCATGGAGATAGCCGTTCGGGGCGAGCAGCTCCTTGCGGACTTCGAGCTCGGCGACGGCGAGTCCGCGTTCCGCCTTGGCGAGGCGGATGCCGATGAGACCGGGCAGGAAACCCACGCCGAACGAGTTCAGGCTAGGCGCTTCTGTTCTCTCCGCCATCGGGCTCGCTCCTCCGCCCGGAGATCGGATGGACAGCGCGCAAAGGCAAGGGCGCGCAACATCTGCCATGGGCGCTTTTGCGCAAGCCCCGCGCGGCGCCGCCAGGCGCGTTGTCGACGCTGCGCCGGGTCAAGCGAATCGCAAGCATTGGCCATTCGCGTCATTTTTGCAATCAAACAGCGAATTGCCCAAGTGTGTAATAAATAAAATTAAAATCAACAAAATTACTGTCTTACGGCATTTATTGCGCCCGCATTCGCCACGATATGCTCAACAGCCAGGCGGTCACGCGATGTGGCGTGCCGGCTTCATTTTTCTGATTACGTCGTCAGAATTTTTCAGACAGGAAAATCATGTTCGAAGCTCGCAAGGCGGAAAAAACCGCTTCTGTAACCCGTATGGATATTGTCGAAACCGCGATCGAAGCGGGTACGTTCACGACGCTCGTGTCGGCGGTCAAGGCGGCCGGGCTCACCGAGACGCTCAAAGGGACGGGTCCCTTCACAATGTTCGCGCCCAGCGACGACGCCTTCAAGAAGCTGCCGGGCGGCGAGGTCGAGGGCCTTCTCAAGCCTGAGAACAAGGCGAAGCTCGTTTCCATTCTCAAATACCACGTCGTTCCCGGAAAAGTCAGTTCGCAGGAAGTTTCGGGAAAGACGCTGAAGAGGAAGTCGATCGAAGGGTCCGAGATTTCCATCGACGCGACCAAGGGCGTAAAGGTCAACGGCGCGACGGTCGTCACGCCGGACATCCAGGCGACAAACGGCGTCATTCACATCATCGACTCGGTGATCATGCCGCCTGCCAGGTAGGGGCGCGAGACTTGGGGGAGCCGGGCGCCGCCGCGAGGCTGCGCCCGGGCTATTGCATCGTGCGCTGCACTGTGCGCCCGTCGCTGCGTCCGCCCCTTGACCGCGCTCCCGGGCCCAATGCGATACAGAGTGCGCGCAAGCCCTCGCCGGCGCGACCGGGGCACGGATTTCATGCCGGTCTTCGAAACGAAAATCGATTTGCGTTCGGAGGCCTTCGCCGCCAACCGCAAGGCGCATCTGGCGCTGATCGATGAGTTCCGCGGGCTCGAGCGGCGGATCGTCGAGACTTCGGCGCGGGCGAAGAAGAAATTCGACGCGCGCGGACAATTGCTTCCGCGCGAGCGCATTGCGCTTCTTCTCGATCGCGGCGCGCCGTTTCTCGAAATCTCCACCCTTTGCGGCTACAAGATGCATGACGACGATGGAGAGGCAAACATCTCCGGCGGCGGCGGGATTTCCGGCATCGGCTTCATCGCCGGCGTGCGCTGCCTCGTCGGCGCCTCGGATTCCGGCATCAAGGGCGGCGCGGCGACGCCGATGGGGGTGCAGCGGGCGCTCCGCGCTCAGGAAATCGCCCTCCAGCAGAAGCTCCCCTTCGTGCAGCTCATCGAAAGCGCAGGGGCAAACCTTTTCCGACAATCGGAAATGTTCGTGGCCGGAGGGCGGACCTTCGCCAATCTGGCGCGGCTCTCCGCCGCCGGCTGCCCGATCATTTCCGTCGTGCACGGATCGTCGACGGCCGGCGGCGCCTATCAGACCGGGCTCTCGGATTACGTGGTCGCGGTGCGCGGGCGGACGAAAGTCTTCCTCGCCGGCCCGCCGCTCCTGAAGGCCGCGACCGGCGAGATCGCGACCGATGAAGACCTCGGCGGGGCCGAGATGCATTATCATGTCTCCGGCACCGCCGAGTACATGGCCGAGAACGACTCCGACGGCATCCGTATCGCCCGCGAGATCGTGGCGAAGCTTCAGTGGAATAGGTTCCCCACGAAGGGCACGAAGGAGCACGACGAGCCGAAATACGATCCCGAGGAGATTCTCGGCATCACGCCGGCCGATTATCGGACCCCTTACGACGTGCGCGAGACCATCGCCCGCATCGTCGATCGCTCGGATTTGCTCGGCTTCAAGGACGGGTATGGCGCGGCGACGGTCTGTGTGCAGGCGGAGATCGCCGGGCATGGCGTCGGGATTATCGGCAATAACGGACCGATCGACGCCGACGGCGCCGCCAAGGCCGCGCAGTTCATCCAGCTGATGTGCCAGTGCGGCGCGCCGGTGATCTTCCTGCAGAACACCACCGGCTATCTCGTCGGGACCGACGCGGAGCAGCGCGGCATCGTCAAGCACGGCTCGAAAATGATCCAGGCGGTCACCAACATGACCGCGCCCAAGCTCACGCTGCATATCGGGGCCTCGTTCGGGGCCGGCAATTACGGCATGTGCGGGCGCGCCTATGATCCCGCTTTCATCTTCGCCTGGCCGAACAACAGGATCGCGGTCATGGGCGGCGAGCAGGCGGCGAAGACCATGCGCATCGTCGCCGAGGAGGCGGCGGGGAAACGCGGCGAAGCGCCGAACAAGGAGTATCTCGACGCGATGGCGAAAACCGTCATCGAGACCTACGACGCCGAAAGCCGCGCGCTTTACGCGACGGCGAGGCTCTGGGACGACGGCCTCATCGACCCGCGCGACTCGCGGAAGGTTCTGGCGTTCTGCCTCGACACGGTCGCCGAGGCGCGCGATCGGCAATTACGGCCGAACGTCTTCGGTGTGGCGAGGATGTGATGCTTGGGGGGAGAAACGTCGCCTACTTAGCTAGATGTGGAGCCTCAACAGGTTGTTCCCGGCCAAGCCGAGTCGGCTGATAGGCGTTTTAGAACTGATGCCGGCGTGAGGTCGATGCCAGTTGTAGCCGTGAAGCCATCGCGGGAGTTCGGCGGTTC
>Ga0187892_10004032_pt1 | contig 25528 bp, 21 predicted proteins | sample MA1701073metaG_FD_139345 | JGI IMG/M metagenome (GOLD analysis project Ga0187892, IMG submission 139345) | Bio-ooze microbial communities from a basaltic lava cave in the Kipuka Kanohina Cave System on the Island of Hawaii, USA - MA170107-3 metaG ... | reverse complement strand
GATCGTTGGGTTCGCAAGCTACCTCCACGGTTGCCGGCTGCGAGTCAATCCCACGGGCTTGCCCCGTGGTTGGTTAGGTTGGGATCCTGGGCGCGGCGAAGCAACCTAACAAACCACGGGCAAGCCCGTGGGATTCGCGCGAAGAGGGACCGCGCGTTGGTAGCGAGTCGCCTAACAATCCCCACGGCAAGCGTGGGGGATTGCCACCGGCACCAACAACCTCTGGATGCGCCCGGATTTGGGTTGCGCTCCAGTTTCGGTGTGCGGTAGAAAAAACAAGTCCCATGAATTGCAATCCGCTGTCCGTCCCTGCGGCCAGGAATGTAAACCTTTTCGCCGCGAGATTCGGCCGATGCCGGTCTCTCCTGTCCCCTGTCTTTCGCTTGGCTCCTCTCTTTCTCCTGTTCGCCTTTGCCGGGTTTGCCCATGCCCAGTCACCCGCGCCACCGCCACCGGCCGAGTTCGGCACTCTCACCTACCCAGCCCGTGGCAACATCCAGCTCGACGAAGGCACGGTGGATCTGTGGGTGGTCAGCAACTTCGACACCGATCACGTGCCGGCCAAGGGCGAGCCGGGTTGGCAGGCGACGTTGTTCAGCCTCGTCTTCCCCGAACACAACTGGCATTACCCGCTCTACTACATCGCGTGGGGCAACGCATTCGCGTTTGTCGGTTACAATCATCCCGGCCACCGCTACGTCTGGCTCGGCCCGCCGCATTGGAAACCCGGCGAGCGCCATCACGTGGTAATGACCTGGAGCGGTCGCAAACGATCGTTGTACATCGACGGCAATTTCGAATGGGTGGGCAGGAAAGGCAAGGGCGTCAGCCGGGACGTCGAAGTGGAAGGTGAACTCACAGGCGATCTGACGGCGGCGACCATCGAGATCGGCCGGGGCGGGAGCCACGTCACCGTTGACGAACTCCAGATTCGCCGCGTCGCGCTCACACACGAGGAGGTCGTGAAAGCGAAAGACGCCCCACTCGTCGCCGATGCGAACACGTTGCTGCTCGACCATTGCGACGGCAGCCCGCCCGAAATCATCGGCGGACAAACCGGCGAAATCGCCGGCGCCATCAGCGGCGCGTACGAGTACGTGGACGGAAAGTTCGGAAAGGCGCTCAAGTTGTGGAAGGAAAAGAAATGAGTTTACGGAGACGGTTTGGATTTCTGTCGCCCCAAAACGAGCATGCCGATGCGGCGGTTTCCACTCCGCCCATTCTGAATGAGCGGGGCGTCGCGAGGAGAATAGCGGGGCTCTGAAGGGCGACAGAAAACGGCGGAGAGAAGCCAACCAGAGTGGCTCTCTCCGCCGCATGCAAAGCCGGCTGCGCTCGCATCCATATTTTGTTGCCGGAGTCTGCGAATCCCCATACATAATGGCCTCCCGATGGAACTGCCGGCAGAATTGTTGAAGCGGATCGACGAAACGATCACGCATTACCCGCAGAAGCGGAGCGCGGTGATGATGCTGTTGCACATGATCCAGGAGCACGCCGGTTACATCTCCCGCGAAGCCATCGAGTGGACGGCGCAAAAGCTCGAGATCCAGCCCATCCATGTGTACGAGGTGGTCACGTTCTACCCGATGTACCGCATGGAGCCGGTCGGCAAATACCACCTCAAGGTCTGCCGGACCCTCTCCTGCGCGCTCGGCGGCGGAAAGGAACTCTGTCAGAGCTTGCAGAAGAAGCTGGGCGTCGGCCTGCGCGAGACGACGAAGGACGGGAAGTTCACGATCGAAGAAGTCGAATGCCTGGCCAGTTGCGGCACGGCGCCGGTGATGATGGTCAACGATGATTTCTACGAAGGGGTCACACCCGAGAAGTGCGACGAGATCTTGCAGAAGTGCTCATGAGCCACGGATGAAACACGGATAGTTTCATCTGTGTTTCATCCGTGAAAATCCGTGGCTAGAATGTCCCCCCCCCCCGATGAAACTGGATCTCGATAAGAAAATCGCCGGTCTGCTCGTCCCCGTCTTCGCCATTCGCACGGAATCCGACCTCGGCGTGGGCGATACCGAGGGGGTCAAGCAGATGGTGGACTGGTGCGCCGGGCACGGATTCCGCGTCTTGCAGTTGCTTCCGATCAACGAGACCGGCGAGGACAACAGCCCCTACAACGCCATCAGCGCCATCGCGCTCGATCCCACCACGATCGCGATCCCGCCCGGCGAGTTGCTCAGTGGGGCAAAGCAGGCTTCCATCGCCGACGAGGCCACGCTCGCCGGATTGCGCAGCGGTCCGGTGAACTACCGCCAGGTCAAACCCCTGAAGCAGCGCGTACTCTGGGAGGCGTTCCTGAACTTCGGCGCGCGGACGAAAGACAAGCCACGCACAGCGGAGTTCCGTGCCTTCATGCAGAACAACGCTGCCTGGCTCCCCGACTACACTCTCTTTCGTTCGCTGATGGAATTGAACGGCGGTCAACCGGCCTGGGAGCAGTGGCCGCAGGAACACCGCGGCCCGGACACCGCACGCACGTGGCTGGGCAAGCAATCGAAGACGAAACGCGAGGAATTGCGCCAGCGCGAACTGTTCTTCGCCTACGTCCAATGGCTCGCCCACGAACAATGGTCCGCCGTTCGCCAGCATGCCGAGGCGCGCGGCGTGGCGTTGATGGGCGACATCCCGTTCGGCGTGAGCCGTAACAGCGCCGACGTGTGGGCTCATCGCGAGTTGTTCGACCTCGAATGGTCGGGCGGCGCGCCACCGGAAAAGGTATTCAAGCTCGACGAGTTCACGATGAAGTGGGGCCAGAATTGGGGCGTGCCGCTCTATCGCTGGGACGCGCATCAGCGCGAAGGATTCCGCTGGTGGCGGTTGCGCGTGAGCGAGACGAGCCGGATTTTTCACGCGTTCCGCATCGACCACGTGCTTGGCTTTTACCGCATCTACGCGTTTCCGTGGAAGCCCGAGGACAACTGGCAGTTCGAGAAGCTGACGGAGGAGCAAGCCGCCAAGAAAACCGGCGGACGGCTCCCGCGTTTTTGGCAGGGTCCCGACGAAACGCCGGCCCAGAAGAAGGCCAATCGCCAGCAAGGCGAGAGAGTTCTGCGCGTGATCCAGGAAGCCGCCGGCGAAACCACCGTGATCGCCGAAGACCTCGGCCTCGTGCCTGACTATGTGCCGGCGAGTCTGGCGTCGCTCGGGATTCCCGGCTTCAAAATCCCCCACTTCGAGCGGAACAAAGACTATACCTGGGCGGACGCGGCGGCGTACCCGCGCCACTCCATCGCGACGCCGGCCACGCACGATCATGAACCGCTCGCGGCGCAATGGCAGACGTTGTGGAAGGAACATGAGGACGCCAGGGCGAAACAGGACCATCATCGCGCGCACGTGAGCTGGCTGGAGTTGCAGCGCTTCGTCTGGTGGTGCGGCTGGGACGGCAGCCACATCCCGCGCGAGTTCACGCCCGAGTTGCACGAGGCGTATTGCCGGCGCCTGTTCCAGTCGAGTTCGTGGCTCGCCGTCTTGATGATCACCGACGTCTTCGCCCAGACCGCGCGTTTCAACGTCCCCGGCCCCATGGCCGAAACGAACTGGGCCGAGCGGATCGACAGGCCCATCTCCCAACTCGACCACGACCCCGCGCTGCTCGCGAAGACGCAGATGATCGAGCGGTTGCTGCGCGAGGCCGGGCGCTGAGAGGGGAGGTTCGTACTAGCGCGATTCATTGCGCGGGTTGCGACTGCCGAATCGCGCAATGAATTGCGCTGCTACGAACATGTGACCCGGCGCGTGGCTACCGAGCCCAAAACACGAAGTCCGCGGTGATGATCTTTCCTCCGTGGTTGAATTGTCCCCACGCCTTGTACAACCCGCGTTTGGGAAGGTGCGCGTGAAACGTCACGCGCGGCCCGCCCGGCGGGGGCGGCGCGGCGGTCAGTTGGACCGGGTGCGAGTGAAGGAACGTCTCGGTGTCCTCGTGGATGACAATGCAATGCCCGATCGCGCCGAGGAATAGCTCCAGATCGTCCACTGGCTTGCCGTCCTTCATGACCGTGAAACTCAATTGCGCGTGGTCGCCGGCTTGGGGCGGGTTCGGCGTGGTGCGGAACGTAACGAGATAGCCGTCGAACTGCCGGGCAAGCGACGCGTTCACTTGCAACGGTCGCGGCGCTCGCTGCTCACCCTCGACGCGCAGCGGCAACCGAAATACCTGCATTCGCGAACCCTCCGGTGTCACGTCCGCGAACAGCAGAAACTCGCCGCCGAATGGAAATTCCTGCGCGAGCGTGAACCGTCCATCGGGCTGCAACTCCGGGTGCTCGTGCGCGAACCACGAGAGGTCTTTGCTCGCGATCAGCAGGTGCAGAAGTTTCTCGTGAACGAGCCGGAAATCACGGACCACGGTCCCCGATGTCTGATCGTGCAAGGCGAACGTCAGTTGCGCGGCTTGTCCTGCCGACGGTGCCGGCTGCGTTTGCAGCTCCATGCGGTACCGGAGGTCGGGATCGAATCGCGGCCTCTCGTTCATTCGCGAGCGCGGGACCTCGACGAGTTCCATCCGGCACATCGGGCAGCGGGCCGGCTTGGCTGACAACACATCCGGGCACATCGGACAGCCGTACACTTTCTCCGCGCCGACCAGCGGCGGCAGCACCGGCGCGGTTACGATGGGATCGAACTCCGCAGTCTTGCCGTCGAGATGCAAGCGCACCGTGAACAGCGGCACTCGCCGGAGCCATTCAGCCTGAGTATGAAATCGGGCGGTCTGACCGGCATTCGCATCCCGCGGGGTGAATTCAATCTCATGCAATGCGTTCCCGATCTCGACGACAGCCGGCAACGAGCGCGCGGCCACCGCAACCGGGGCCGCCTGTTTGGGTTCCCAGAAGAACAAGTCCAACGCCCCCGTTTCGCCGTCGAACACCAACTCAGCCCGTCCGCCCGGCACCTGCGCCAGCACGCCGCCCTTCGGCGGAGTCGCATCGATCTCGTGGTACCCGAGGAACCAGGGAAGGTCTTCGTTGTATTTGAGCAAGAGGATCGACTGAACCAGCAGCAGCGTCGGAAGGAGCAACGCCACGAAGCGCGACTTGGGTCGGATGTCCTCGAGCACCACCGCCACGGCGACACCGAGCGCCGCGATACCCATCACGGTGTGGTGCAGATAGACTCCGATGGCGTTGCTCGTGGCCGGCGCGTTGGTGTGGACGTGGGTGAACAGCGCCCCGCCGCCGATCAACGCCATCACGGCGATGAGTTTGTTCTGCCAAATCCATCGCTCCCGAACGTGGGAGGCCTCCGACGGACGACCTCGCAGAACCAGCGCCGCCACGCCGCCCGCGAACATCATGCCGGCAATCACCTTGTGTAACATCACCTCGATGTCGGTAATCGGACGCAGGTCCGAGAGCGGCCACGAATCCCAATCACTGAAGATGAAGAGATAAATTCCGCCGCCGATGAACATCCACGGCATGAGCAGGCGGAGTTTCGCGAGCGGACCCAGCCGGAGCCGTTCGCAAAACACCGAGATCGTCAGCCCGAGCACCAGCCAGCCGAAGATGTGATGCATCTGGTTCGAGTACGTGAGCGTGCGCTGTTCCTGATGCTGGGCGATGGCCGCGAGGTCTTCGTCCGAAGGCCCGTGCAGCGGCACCGCGCCGGCAACGTTGGCGCCGTATTCATAGACCACGCGTCCGCCGAGGTAGGCCGTGACCACGAGCAATCCGCAACCGGCCAGCGCGACAAACAGATACGCGAGGATCAACTTCGGCTTCGGCGTGTTGCCCAGGAAAAGTCGGACCGACGCCAGCGCGATGAACAACCACGTCGCCCCGGTCGCGTAGCGTTCGTGCGCTTCCATCGGATCGTGCGGGATGCCCGCGCGCGAGGCGAACGTCTCCGCGAGGATCCCGCACACGAACGCCACGAGCGCCGACGCCGTGCCGGCGAGCGTCAGCCAGAGCCCGGCCCAGCCGAAGCGCGCATCGCGTTTGCCGCACAGGAAGATCCAATCGCAAAGCACGCCCAGCAGCAACAGCACGATCGGGAAATGCACGAGCATCGGATGCAGGCTTGCGAGGAATCGGCCGAGTTCCATCGTCGTGTAACTAGCACAGCCGGCCACGCGCCGTCCAACGTTTGGCGAAACGGAAACTCGCCTTCGGCCATCTCATCGGGTAGCCTGGAATTGATGAGCGAGTTCAACAAACGATTGATCCAAGGCAAAGAGCGTTTGGCCGAGGCCGGCAAGAACAAGCCCAGGCCGGCCACGCCGTCCGCGGACCGTCTCCCGCCCGGCCAGCACGAGGTGAAAAACTGGCCGGTGCTCGATCTCGGCGCGCAGCCGGACATTCCCCTGCATAAGTGGTCGCTCACCATCGACGGATTGATCGAGCAGCCGACAATTCTGATGTGGCAGGATTTCCTCGCGTTGCCGCAGGTCGAGCGCGTGTCGGACTTTCACTGCGTGACGACCTGGAGCCGCTTCGGTAACCGCTGGAAGGGCGTCGAGTTCAAGGCCATCTGTGACCTCGTGAAACCGAAGCCCGAGGCGAAGTTCGTGTTCTTCACGGCGTACGAAGGCTACACGACCAACCTTCCGCTCGAAATCGCGCTCGACGATCTGTTGCTCGTCCACGAATGGGAGAGCAAGCCGCTCCCGCGCGAGCACGGCGGACCTGTGCGCGGCGTGGTGTCCAAGGTCTATGCATGGAAGGGCGCGAAGTGGATCAAGCAGATCGAGTTCCTGGAAAAGGACAAACTCGGCTTCTGGGAAGTCCGTGGCTACTCGAACACCGCCGATCCGTGGACGAACGATCGCTTCAGCTAGTGCGGATTTCTTTGTTGCGCCTCCAAGTCAAATCTTGTTAGCTACGTTCACCGCAAGGATTTCAACGGGGACGTTTTTATGGCCAAACGGATTCTGCTGACGACAACCTCTTTTCAGGACACGCCGGGCGAGCACCACGATCTGCTCGCGCGGGAAAGCTTCGAGATCGTCCGCGACCGCGGGCCGCTTCCCGAGACGCGCATGCTCGAACTCGTGGCCAAGGGCGACTTCGACGGCTGGCTCATCGGGGACGACGCGATTACGCGCGCCGTCATTCAGAAATCGCTGCCGCGCTTGAGGTGCATCAGCAAATACGGCATCGGCCTCGACAAAGTGGACGTGAAGTCCGCCACCGACCTGAAGGTGCCAGTGACGTTTTGCCCGGGAGTGAATCACACCACCGTCGCCGAGCATGTCTTCGGGTTGGTGCTCGCGATTTACCGGGACATCGTTCCCCAGTGCAACTTCGTCAAGTCGGGCCAATGGAAACGCATGACCGGCCACGAGTTGTTCGGCAAGACCATCGGCGTCATCGGCGTGGGACGCATCGGCAAGGAAGTCTCGATCCGCGCCAGGGCGTTCGGTATGAACGTGATCGGGTTCGACATTTATTGGGACGACAAGTTCGCGCAGGCCAACAGCGTCAAGCGCGTCTCGAACATCGAGGAGGTGCTGCGCAACTCGGACATCGTCACGCTGCACACGAATCTGACCGACGAAACTCGCCACATGATCAATGCCAAGCGGCTCGCATTGATGAAAAAAGGCTCCGTGCTGATCAACACTGCGCGCGGCGAGTTGGTCGAGACGGCCGCCGTTGGCGCTTCGCTCAAGAGCGGCCAGTTGCTTGGCTACGGCGCCGACGTTCTTGAGGTCGAGCCGCCGCCGAAAGATCACCCGCTGTTCAGTTGCGCGAACGCCATCCTCACCCCGCACATCGGCAGCCGCACGTACGAAAGCGTCGCGCGTCAGGCAAAGATGGCGGCGGAGAATCTGATCTTGGTTTTGAACGGCAAACCGGCGCTGGCGCAGGCAAACCAGATTTAGGCCACAGATGCACACGGATTTTCACGGCTAACAGAATCCGTGTTTCATTCAATCCGTGGCCAAGAAAGGAATTCGATATGTCTCAACAAGCTGACATCGGTCTCATCGGACTCGCCGTCATGGGCGAGAACGTCATCCTCAACATGGAAAGCAAAGGCTTCACCGTCGCGGCCTACAACCGCACCACCGAGAAGGTGGACGCGTTTGTGGCCGGGCGCGCGAAGGGCAAGAACATCATCGGGTGCCGCAGCATCCAGGAGTTCGTGGGCGCACTCAAGAAGCCGCGCAAGATCATGATGCTCGTCAAAGCCGGCAAGGCGGTCGATGAACTGATCGAGCAGTTGCTTCCGCAACTCGAAGCCGGCGACATCCTCATCGACGGTGGCAACAGCCATTTCCCGGACACGATTCGCCGTACGAAGTACGTCGAGGGGAAGTGCCTGCTCTACATCGGCACCGGCGTCTCCGGCGGCGAGGAAGGCGCTCTCAAGGGACCGTCGATGATGCCCGGCGGCAGTCCCGCCGCTTGGCCGCACGTGAAGAACATCTTTCAATCCATCTGCGCCAAGACTCCCGAGGGCGAGCCGTGCTGCGATTGGGTCGGCGAGAACGGCGCGGGGCACTTCGTGAAGATGGTCCACAATGGCATCGAGTACGGCGACATGCAGTTGATCTGCGAAGTCTATGACCTGATGAAACGCGGCCTCGGCATGACCAACGAAGAGATGCACAAGGTCTTCGCCGAATGGAACCAAGGCGAACTCGACAGCTATTTGATCGAGATCACGCGCGACATCCTCGGTTACAAGGACGAGGAGGGCAAAGACGTCGTGGACCTGATTCTCGATGCCGCGGGCCAGAAGGGTACCGGCAAATGGACGGTTGTCGCCGCTGCCGACGAGGGCATGCCGCTGACGTTGATCGGCGAGGCGGTGTTCGCGCGCTGCCTCTCCGCGGTGAAGGAGGAACGCGTCGAGGCCTCGAAGCAAATCAAGTCGCGCGCCTCGACGTTCAAGGGCGACAAGGCGAAGTTCGTCAACGATCTCCGCGCCGCGCTCTACGCGTCGAAGATTGTCAGCTACGCGCAAGGCTACCAGCTCATGCGCGCGGCGGCGAAGACGTACAACTGGAACCTCAACTACGGCGGCATCGCGCTGATGTGGCGCGGCGGATGTATCATTCGCTCCGTTTTTCTCGGCGACATCAAGAAGGCGTTCAAGCGCAATCCGAACCTGGTGAATCTGTTACTCGACAAGTTCTTCCGCAGCGCTGTGAGCAAACGACAGACGGCTTGGCGACGCGTGGTGATCCAAGCCGCGAAACTCGGCATCCCGTCGCCGTGTCTGAGCAGCGCGCTGGCGTATTTCGATGGGTATCGGAGCGAACGGTTGCCGGCGAACCTCCTGCAGGCCCAGCGCGACTATTTCGGCGCGCACACGTACGAGCGTGTCGATAAACCGCGCGGGGAGTTTTTCCACACCAATTGGACGGGCAGGGGCGGAACGACGACAGCCCGCAGTTACACCGTTTAGACAAATCGAACAAATCCGGAGCTCGGCCCTGGGAATGGGGGGACGCGACGAACAGCTATCGTTTGGAGTTCAAGCTTTAGCTAGCTTCAGCTTGTCGGCTGTTGCGGAGACCGGACCAAGCTGAAGCTTGAACTCCCAACGCTATCTTGTGTTCGCTCTTGGTGCGAGAACGTTTGTTCTGAGTTTGCTTCATTCGGATTTGTTTGGCTTTCGAGATTCGGATTTATGAGTGAGACTTACTTCATCGTCCCGGAGAAACTCCACAACGAGTTGGTCGAACAGGCCTACCGCCATCGTGGCTACACAGCCGACGAAGCTGCCGACGCCGCTCGCTTCTCCGCGTTCACTGCATGGCACGGCATCCGCACGCATAACGCCATCAAGGCGCTGCATCTCGATGAACAGTTCGGAAGCAAGACCGGCGGCTGCGTTCCCGGCGCGAAGATTCGCGAGATGCCAACCCAGTTCAAAGCCGCGCGCGTCTGGGACACCAACCGCAAACTCGGGCAATCCGTCGCCTACCGCGCGATGGACACCTGCATGAAACTCGCCGACGAGTTTGGTGTCGGCATGGTCAGCGCGGACAATTGTTTCCATTACCTGTGGGGCGGCGGTTACGTCATCGACGCGGCGAAGAAGGGCTACATCGCATATACGTGTTGCACGTCAACGCTCGCGGAGGTCGTCCCGTTCGGCGGCAAGTTTCCGACGCTCGGAACGAACCCTCACTCATGGGCGTTCCCGACCACCGATGCGGTCGGTTTCCCGATCTGCATGGACTTCGCCACCTCGACCGTGGCGATGGGACGCGTCCAACAATTTGTGCGCGAAGGCAAACAACTCCCACCCGGCACCGGCGTGGACAAGGACGGCAACCCGACGATCGATCCGGGCAAGATCGCCGCGCTGCTGCCGTTCGGCGGCCACAAGGGCTACGGGCTCGGCCTGATCGACGAGTTGATCGGCGCTTTTATCGGTGGCTCGCTTCCGACCATTCGCGGCAAGCACGCGAAAGACGGCGAAAAACACACGACCGCGTTCTTCTTTCAATGCATCAAGCCCGAGGCGATGAACGCCGGCGCGTTTGCCAAGGGCCGCGATCAGGCAGCGAACGTCAAAGCCGTCGTTCAGGATATCCTCGGACACGGCAACGAGAAGTGCATGTTTCCCGGTCAACCCGAAGCGCAAGCCGCCGCGCTCAGCGCCAGGCACGGCGGGTTGTTGTTCACGAAAGCTGAGCTGGAAGCGTTCAACGAGGTCGCGAAGGAGTGCGGGACGAAGCCGTGGAAAATAAGCAGCTTCAAAAGAACAAGCCTGTAGAGCGGCCAGCATCAAACTATGCCGAGCGTCTTCGACAAGATTCGCCTGAAACCCAACCAACTGCGAACCGTTGCGGATCGCCGTTTGGATGATGCGAAGTACTTGTTGAAGAGCAGGAAAAATGCTCGCACGAACGCGGCGATGTATCTGGTTTTCGTGCTCATCGGATGGTCAGTCAGGAATGCCGACCTACTGCTTCAGGATCCACTCCGCCGCATCCGGCAGGTCCGCAGCAAAGTAATCCGGCTTGGCGAGGTCTTTCGCCATGACTTCGTCGCCGTAACCCGTGCGCACCAGCACCGCCTTGCACCCCGCGCCCTGTCCCAGATGCACGTCCAGGTCGCGGTCGCCGACCACGAACGATTTCGTCAGATCGATTCCGAATTTCTGCGCGGCGTCGCGGAGGTGTTTCGTCTTTGGCTTCCGGCAGTCACAGTTATCCTCGGGCTGATGCGGACAAATGTAAATGCCATCGAGCGTCGCGCCGTCTTTCTGCAGCACCGCCAGGAGGTGCCGATGCACCCGTTGCACGTCTTCCATCGTAAAAAAACCGCGCGAGACGCCCGATTGGTTCGTCACCAGGATCAGGAGGAACCCCTTTTTCTTGAGCCGGGCGAGCGCTTTGCCCGCGCCGGGGATGAACTCGACGTCCTCGATCTTGTGGAGATAGTTCTTCTCGACGATGATCGTGCCGTCGCGGTCGAGAAACACGGCGCGGTTCATACCGGCCTCCGCCCACGCTTGGCTCGCGTTTGTAGTTCACGCTTTGGCTTGTTGCCGGGCGCGTTCCCACTGCACGCTGAAGCTTGAACTCCAAACGCTGGCGCCGGTTGAAGAAACCCGTTTGGGTTCATCGTTCCGCCTCGAAGCTGGCGATCAGTTCCTCGGGCGAAACCGTCGCCGTGCCGACCTTGCGGACCACGACCCCTGCGGCGTGGTTGGAAACAAGGGCGGCCTCGGCCGGGTTCGCCCCTGCCGCCAGCGCCAGCGTGAACGCCGCGATCACGGTATCGCCCGCGCCGCTCACGTCATAGACCTCGCGTGCCATCGTCGGAATGCGGAACGGACTCTTGCCCGGCTGAAACAGGGCCATCCCTTCCTCGCCAAGCGTAATCAGGACGTGTTTCGCCGCCCACCGGCGCAGGAGGGACTGACCGACCAGCTCCAAGGGGCGGTCGGCAGGCGCGGCGTCGGCGAGATACGCCTCGGCGCGATTCGGGGTGATGCCGGTCATGCCGCGCAGCCGCAAGGAATGGGAAGGTTTGGGGTCCACCGTGACGATCTTGCGCGCGCGTTTGGCGAGACGCACCGCGCCATCGAACAACGGTTGGGTGAGGAATCCCTTGTGATAATCCGTGAGCACCACGGCATCGGCGCGGGAGACCTCGCGTTCCAGGTGCTCCAAGGCCATCGCCGACACGTCGTTGTTGGGCCCGGTGCGGTTTTCGCGATCGATGCGAACGACCTGTTGCTGGTGCGCCATGACGCGCGTTTTGACCGTGGTGGGATAGCCTCCATGTCGAAGCAGATGCCGGGTGCCGACTCGATGTTCCGTCAACAGCGATTCCAGTTTCCCGCCCATCTCGTCCGCGCCGACGGCGGCGATGAGTTCCGCGTGACCGCCGAGGGAAACGATGTTGCGGGCCACGTTCGCCGCGCCGCCGGGGACGAAGGTTTCGCGCTGGACTTCGACGACCGGCACCGGCGCTTCCGGTGAAATGCGAGAGACGTTGCCCCAAATGTACTGGTCCACCATGGCGTCACCGAGAACGATGAGACGCTTGCTGCGGAACGCGGAGAGAAGAGCGCGGAGGCGTTTGGCGGTCACATGCTGCACGAACGCAGAGTGCCAGAGCACGGCGGGATTTGCAAGAAACGGTTCGCCGTGCAGGCCCGTTCAGCCGAGGACCGCGAACGCAGAATGCAAAACCGTTGCTTACGCCTGGATCGCCTTGACCTTGACGACGGTGAGGTCCTGTCGATGGCCGACCTTACGATGGTATCCTTCGCGGCGGCGCATCTTGAACGCGATCAACTTCGGCCCGCGCTTTTGTTTGACGACCTCGGCGGTGACCTTCGCGCCGGGGACGGTGGGCGTGCCGACCCGGACATTGTCGCCGTTGGCGATGAGCAACACGCGGTCGAAGGAAACCTCCTTGCCTTCCTCCGCGTCGAGCTTCTCGACTTCCAGCGTCTCGCCTTGCTGGACTCGATATTGTTTGGCGCCTGTCTGAACTACCGCATACATGATGCAACCTCGTTTCGTTGGTTCGTTTGGGTTTAAGGGGCGCGCAAGTTGCCACAGCCGCCGGGAAGTGGCAAGCCCAATTTTCGGTGATTACCGGTGATTACCCGTGATTACCCGGTCGGATGATCAGCAAGATTGACAAACGCGCCCCCCTCGCGCCAGTATGCCCGCCCCTAACTCGAACCAAAGGAGAATTTCATGAGCCAACGAATCGCCGTCGTCGGAGTGGGACGCATGGGCGCGAACATCGCCCGCCGTCTCAAGGAAGTGGGTTATCCCGTCGCCGCCGTGTATGATGTGCGAGCAAACGCCGCGGAGGAGCTCGCAAGGGAACTCGGCTGCACTGCCGCGAAGAAACTCGCCGACGCCACGAGCGCCGCCGATGTCGTCATCACCGTCGTCACCGACGACAAGGCGATGCGCACCGTGTTCAACAAGTCACCGAAGGCCGACAGCCTGTTGAAGGGCGCGCAGGGCAAGATATTCGTCAACTGCGCCACGATTTCGCCGGAAGTCCACGCCGAGGTCGAGAAACTCTGCGAGAAAGCCGGCGCCAACAGCATCGAAGGCTGCATGGCCAGCAGCATCACCCAGGCGCGGCAAGGCACGCTGTACTTGATGTGCGGCGGCAGGCAGGAAGTCTTCGAGCGCGTCAAGCCGGTCCTCGAAAAAATGAGCAAATCGCTTCGATACATTGGCAAGACCGGCGATGCCGCCAAGGTCAAAGCGCTCGTCAACATGGTCATGAACATCAATACCGCCGGTCTCGCCGAAGGACTCGGCCTTGGGAACTCGCTCGGCCTCGACCTGACGATGCTGCGCGAGGTGTTCTCACAGACGGGCGCCAACTCTCGCGTGCTCGAAACCGACGGCGAAGACATGCAGAACCGGGCGCACGATTGTTACTTCTCCGGCGCGCACGCGGCGAAGGATTCCGGCATCGCCCTGGCACTCGCTCGAAAGGCGAAGTTGAACCTGCCGTTGGCGAAGGCGACCTTCGCGCAGTACACCAGGATGACCAAGCTGGGCTTCGGCGAGCTGGACAAGTCCGGCATCGCGGAGTTGACGTTCAAGGGACGCGGGAAGAAATCCAAGAAGTAAGCGGCGCCCGCGAACAAAAGGCTCGGCAACCGCCCGGGGAGCGGGCATGAGCGAATTCGTCATCTACCACAACCCGCGTTGCAGCAAGAGCCGGCAGGCGCTCGACATCCTGTGCGCGCACAAGATCGAGCCGAAGGTCATCGAGTACCTCAAGACCCCGCCCGACGCGAAGACGTTGAAGGCGTTGCTGGCAAAGCTCGGCCTGAAACCCCGCGACATCCTCCGCGACGGCGAGGAGGAGTTTGCAATGCTGAAGCTGGATGATCCCAACCGGACGGACGACGACTTGATAGGCGCGATTGTCCAACACCCGATCCTCCTGCAACGGCCTATCGTCGTGCACGGCGAACGAGCCGTCGTGGGACGGCCACCCGAGAAGGTGAAAGATCTATTCTGAGCGGCTTCACTCGACCACGCGACTCCGCCAATCGTTTTTCCAGTCAGAAACTGCCCGAGACCAGGAATCCAGAACGACAAAGCCAGAACACCCCACGATGGGATTGGATGACCCTGAGTCCACGCTCCGCTCGTCACATGCCGAACCCTATTCGATTCCCATCAGCGCGACAATGAGGACTTAAACCTCTGCTTCAACCGCTCGACCGCCAGCAGAATCCCGTACAGCAACGCTTGCGGTCGCGGCGGGCAGCCGGGGATATAGACAGGCCCGCCCGGCCACGCCGACGATGCCGCCTGACAATACGCCGCCGAGTGCGAGAAACTGGAATCGCCCGAGATGCTTTCGGCCAGGAAGACGCCGTGGGTCGCCGGGATTGCCTCGAACAGTTTCTCGGTCCCTTTGTGCGTGTAGAAGAGGCGGATTTGCAGGTGGAGCACCGGTTCGCCCGCGACGCTGAACAGAAAATGCCCCGGCTCGATGATCCCCGCGTGGACCGGGCCGACCGGCACTTGAAAGACTCCTTCGCCTTCGACTTTGCGGAAGGAATGCCGTTCGCCCATGAATGGCGGCAACTGGGTATGCAAGTCGAAATTCTTCCGCAACGGGTGCACCTGAGGCCAGTCGTCGTGCAATGCCATGCGGCGCGGACTGGGATGCCCGATCGCCTTCAGCCCGAACCAATCCTGAATCTCGCGTTCCTGCCAGTTGACCGCCGGCACGGCGGTGGTGAGCGAGACGAATTCGGGTCGCTCGGGAGAGATCGCCGTGTGAATGACGATGTAGCCGCGCGCGGCATCCAGCGCGAACACGTGATAATTCCGGAAGCATTTGTCCGCCGTGTCCCGAAGGTCTTCGGCGAACACGCTCGTCAGCCGCGCGTTGAATCTGCGGTACAAAAGCGCGCACAACGCCGACAGCGTGGTCTGGTTCGTCTGGACGTACACCTCGTCCACGCGTGCGACGGTCATCGCTTCGATCTGCGCGCCGAATCGCTTGCGCAGTTCGTCGAGGACCGCTTGGAGTGCGGGCAAGACGTTCATGAACCAACCCTGATTATGTCCGCTGCGCGCTGGATCAATTCGAGCAACGGTCCCGGCAGCCAGACGCTCGACACGGCCAGCAGCGCGATCAGCAGCCACATCGCGGTCAGGCCGCTGCGGGCGGCTTTCGTTTCCCCCAACAGCAGCTTCGCGGTGTGGTTGAGAAAGCCACAGAATACTGCGATCAGCGCGAGCAGATACAACACACACGCGACGATGTGCCCCGCGCTCATCCCACCGGCGATGATGTTGAATTCGCTCAAGAACATCCCGAACGGCGGCGTGCCGGTCGGGGCCACCACCGCCAGCGCCAGCACCACCGCGCTGGCCGGCATCGCGCGCAACAGGCCTGAACCGATGGTCGGCATGTCGAGCGTGTGATAGCGATGATGGATGTTGCCCGACGCGAAGAACAGGACCGGCTTGGCCAACGCATGATAGCCCATGTGCAACAGCGCGCCGAAGACCGCCAGCGGCGCGTTGAGGCCGACGCCGACGCAAATGATGCCAACGTGTTCGACGCTCGAGTAGGCGAACAGGCGTTTGATGTTCGTCTGCACCAGCACGAACGGCGCGGCCACGATCATCGAGAGCAGGCCGAACCCGAGCAGCAGCTTCTGCGAAAACGCCGTGCCCAGGCATTCCGCGGTCAACACGTGGAAACGGAACAACCCGTACAGCGCCACCTTCAGGAACACGCCCGAGAGCATCGCGCTCGTCGGCGCGGGCGCTTCGCTGTGGGCATCGGGCAACCACGTGTGCATCGGCGCGAGGCCCGCCTTCGTGCCGTAGCCGACCAGCACGCACACGAACGCCAGCTTCATCATGTTCGGATCGAGTTCGCGCGCAACGGTGTGCAGGCGCGACCAGTTCAGCCCGGCAAGCGACTCCATCCCGCCCGCGCCCGCCGCCGAGGCGAGCGTCAGGATCGTGCCGAGCAACGCCAGCACCAGTCCGATGCTGCCGAGGATGATGTATTTCCATGCCGCTTCGAGCGAGGTCTTCTGGTTGTAGAGCGCAACGAGAAACACCGACGCCAGGGCAGTGCCTTCGAGCGCGACCCACATGATGCCGAGGTTGTTGGCGAGCACGACGAGGAACATCGCAAACGCGAACAACGGCGTCAGCACGTAGAATTCGCGAAAGCGTCCTTCGGTGATGTGCCCCGCAGCGAGGTCGCGACGCAGGTAGCCGATGGAGTAGATCGCGCTCGCCAGCGACACGAGCGAGATGAGCAGGACCATCCATGCGCTGAGCGCGTCGGCATAGAGGAACGAGTTCCATTCCGCGACCGATCCGTGTTGGAGCACGCGCGCCACGAGCGCAACGCCGAGCGCGAGGGTACGCTCGGTCCATGACAAACAAAGAAGTCGTGATTGAGACCGTGCGGAAGCTTCCCGATGATGCCACCCTCAGCAGATCAGCGAGGAGATTGCCATCCTCGCGGCCATCCGCAAGGGCGAAGAAGCAGCCGATGCAGGCCGAGTGATTCCCCACGAGGAAGTGAATCGTGATCGAAGCAGACCAGGCAGTACGCGATGAGCGACATCAATTCCCAGACCAGCACGAAGAACAACGCGTTGTCGGCGCAGAACACGAGCGTGATCGAGAGCAGCAGCCAGTTGTAGAAGCAGCCGAGCAAACCGACGTTCTTCTTGCCGTGAAACCCCCGCGCGTAACCGAACGAGTAGATCGAGAGCGCCAGCCCGAGCAACGAAGTTGTCAGGACGAAGAAGGCGGAGAGAGGGTCCAGTGTGACCGTGGTTGCCAAGAGCGGGATCGAGGTCGGGAGCAAGGCGAACGATGTGGTTTGACCACCCAGCAAAGCGAGTGCGCCGGCAACGAGCCCGCACAAGGACGACAGCGCCGCGAGGCCGAACGCGAATGCGTTGGCGACTGCATCGCGTCGTCCGAGCGCTGCGGCGCCCAGCCCGCCGAGGGCATAACCGATTAGCGCGCAGGCGAACAACAACAAAATCGTGCTGTCGGCGTCCATGACTTCATCGGCCGCGCCGGACAATCTGCGCGGGCGTTCGACGCCAACAAAGCCAAAAAACCAACATGGAGCGCAGACTAATAGCAACCGCAAGCCCGGCGTCAATGCGCATTTCGCGCGGGGCGCGTCCCAGTTTTAGGTCGGGCTGATTTCCCGCGTTTCTCCGCCTGTTCAGCGGTGGGAAATGCATGGTGGCGACGAGCGTCCCGCTTGTCGCGCCCGGCTGGGTCTTGTAACACGACAAGCGGGACGCTCGTCGCCACCATGCATCTTGACCGCTCGAAAGTGAGAACCTTCGCCCGGCGCATATCGCAGCCGATGCGGGGGCTGACGCCAGGAGGGTCAGCTACGGCGGGAGCATCGCAGACTCTTGCGTTTCCAGTGCGGCTTGTTTGTTCGGCGGTTTCTGCGTGATCAGACCTTTTTCTTCCAGGTGCCGTCCGATGTGCTTGGCCACAAATTCGTCCGTCCGGGCCGAGTAGTGTCCACGAAACAATTCCTTCATGCTCAAATCTCGCCCGTAGGTGTCAAATGCGTCGAGCAGGTCGATGTACCGGTACCCCTTGCTCTTAAAATCCTCCCTGAGCGGGGCGTACCTCGTCGTCTCTTGCTTGCGATGGCGTTTGACATCGCCCGGGTTCGGGAACAGGACGATGACCGGCTCGGAACCGTTGCGGATCACGCTCTCGTGGAACGCATCGAAAATTTTGACGGTGACCCGGTAGGCCTCCGAATCCCGATCGTACACGCCGGCGCTGATCACATCCTCTTCGCTGCTTGCCGCCTCGCTCGTGCAGGCCTTGTAAACGCGAACGGAAGGAATCAGATCGAAAAAACCATGCTCGCGCCGGGTCTGGAAAAAGTAGTCGTTGGTCCCCAACTGCGGCAACCGGGTCTCGGGGTGGGCGAGGAGTTCGTTGTACTGTGACAACTCCTGCATGGGGTTCTTGAGAAGCACCAGCTTGTCATCCCGGATTGTGAACCGCGGTTTGGTCAGCGGCATCTTGGTGTTCGAGAGGTAGAAGGGACGAAATACATTCACGTTGCGAAAGATGTTTTCCGACATGAACCCGATCAGCACGATCCGCGGATGGAACGGGACGCCGTCTTGTTGATAGCGCAAGAACGCCTGGTCCAAGCCGTAGCCCCCGACGCCGAAGTTGAGCACTTCCAGGCCGGGGTAGAGTCGGGTCAGGCATTCTTCCCACGTCTCGTGGTTTGCGACTCCGCTCGAATGCGTGAACGAATCCCCGAAACACGCGATCCGAACGACGTTCGTGGGAGGAACCAGCTCGTATTCCCGGTCGGCTCGAAGCCCCTGGGAATTGGCGCGATATTCCCCCTCGCGCGAGGCGCCGTTCTTCTTGATCGTCCAGCCCAGCGTGGGGCTGAATGTTTGATACGTGGCGCCGCCCTCGACGAGGATCTCCAGGATTTCCCGGTGCTTCTCGGAAAGCGAGGTCTTGAGAATGCGCGTGTATTCGACGTTGCGGGTCCGTTTCAGCACGAAGAGCCCGGAGAAACAGAGCAACTCGAAGAAGCCATAGAGTATCCCCGCGAAGATTGCCCAGTAGAGACGTTTTCTCATCGTGATCCGCGTCCAATTTCGCAGCAGTCTATCCGCCATGCCGTCTGGATCAAGCCGATAGCCGGGTGACGACACGAGCGACTCCGCGAGAAAGTCATTTACAAAGGAGAGGACTTCTAGAAACTGCTGAGCATGGAACGTCCCCCGACGCATCTCGGCCCGCGCCCATGAAGCTCACCCTCGGCCACAGTCCCGACCCGGACGACGCGTTCATGTTTTACGGTCTCGCCACGGGCCAGGTCGATACGGGTGGTCTGGAGTTCGAGCACGTGCTCCAGGACATCCAGACGTTGAACGAACGCGCCACGCGCGGCGAGCTGCACGTGACCGCGATCTCGATCCATGCCTACTGTTACGTGCTCGACAAGTACGCCTTGTTGCCCAGCGGATGCAGCATGGGCGACCAATATGGGCCGATGATCGTGGCAACGAAAGCATTGCCCCGGGACGAGTTGGCCGAATCACTGATCGCGGTCCCCGGCACGATGACGACGGCGTTCCTCGCGCTCAAAATGTATCTGCCCCGGTTCCGCCACGTGGTCGTGCCGTTCGATCAGATTTTTCGCGCCGTAAAAGAAGGCCGGGCGGACGCGGGTCTGATCATTCACGAAGGCCAGCTCACCTACCAGCGCGAGGGCTTGCAGTTGCACGCCGACCTCGGGCGCTGGTGGTTCGAGACGACCGGCCTGCCGTTGCCGCTCGGCGGGAACGTCGTCCGCAAAGACCTGGGCAAGCCGCTCATGGAACACATCGCCGCCATCGTGAAGGCGAGCATCCGCTACGGCCTCGATCACCGCGCCGAGGCGGTCGCACACGCGATGCAGTACGCCCGCGACATGGACGCAAAGCTGGCGGACCGCTTCGTGGGGATGTACGTCAACGACTGGACGCTCGATTACGGCGAACGCGGCCGGGAGGCGATTCGCACGTTGCTGCGGCGTGGTTATGAGGCGGGAGCGGTTCCCAAGCCGGTCGAGTTGGAATTCGTAGGCCCGGCGGGAAATGAGGGAGGTAACGATTCATGATGACCGAACCCCAACGTGCCCCAACCTGCTGCATGAGAATCCATGTAAAAGTGAGCGCGGCAGCGATGATGTTGGTCGCGAACCTGGCGGGGGCGGACCAATCGCTTCCCCACGAATTGACCTTCCGCAACCTCTCGGTATCCGTGCCGAAGCTGGCGCAAGCGCCGACGCTGGATGGTACGGTGGACCCGGCCGAATGGGCCGGCGCGGGCATGATGCCGCGGATGGTCACGTTTGAGTCCGACGATCATCTGACGGATGAAGTCGGCAAGTTTTACATCGGCTACACCGACGACGCGCTCTGGTTGGCGTGGCAAATCCAGCGGCCCAAGGACGCGCTCGCGCCCAAGGCCGTGATCACGCAACCCGACCGCAGTTTCTGGCACACAGACGACGCCATCGAGTTGATGATCAATTGCACGCCCGAGGGCCGCGAGAAAATGAACAACCGCGACTACTACATGATCTGGAACGCGATCGGGACGAAGTATGACCGGCGCGATCCGCGACTCGCGCCCGGGCCGGCGCTCGCTTGGACGGGCGACTGGAAAGCGATGTCGCGGACCGTTCCTGATTTCGGCTGGGAGGGAGAAGTGCGCGTGCCGTTGGACATTCTCGCCGGCGCAGAGAAGCCTGCCGGTGGCGTGCGTTGGCGTTTTCAACTTTGCCAGAACCTGGCGACGCCGGACGCAAAGGTGTTGCTCTCCGGCTTCCAGATGAACTGGGGCGCGTTCCGAGATTACCCCACGCTGTTCTTCACCGGCGATCAAGGCGTGTTCGTGCGCGTGCTCGACAGCGGGGCGATGGCAGCCGAGAACAAGGCGGGTGTGGTTTTGGAATTGGTCAATCCCGGCACGGCAGCCCGCACGGTGACTCCCAAGCTCCGCTTCTACAAACGCAAGCCCGATGCGACCTCGATCATTCCGTACCTGCGCGCCTTCGACCAATCGCGCGATCGTTCCGAGGACGTGAAAGGCGAAGGAAAAGTCCGCGTGATGATCTCGGACGAAGAACTCTCGAAACAGATTCTCGCCGACAGCTACACGCTCGTGAAGGAGCAGAAAGAGCCGGTCACGCTCCCGCCGAATCAGCGACAGACGATTGATTTCACCATCACGAAGGAACCGGGCGACTATCTGGTCTTCTACGACGTCCGCGATTCGGAGGGCAAAGTCATTGCCGGCGCGCCACTGCCGTTTGTGATGCCGGAGCCGCTCGCGGTCACGACGCGTAACTTTTTCCTCGTGGACAAAAGCATCGAAGTCAGCGCCGACATGCGTTACGTGCCGGGTTGGGATACGAAGGGCAAGATCAAGGCAACGTTCGCTAGCTCGAAACGAGAGTGGTCGGGCGAGCAAGCGCGCAGCAAACTGAATTTCGACCTGCCGATCAAAGACCTCGGGCCCGGCAAGTACGAGCTTCATTTCGTGGCGACCGATGCCGCCGGCAAGACCATCGGAGAGCGAATTGCCCCGATCACGATCCCCGAGACGCCGGAGTGGTTCAGCAAGCCGGTGGGAATGACGCCGACCATTCCCGTGCCGTGGAAGCCGATCCGAGTGAGCGGCAAGAAACTGTCGTTTTTGATGGGCGAGTACGAATTGAAAGACTCCGTCCTGCCTGCGGGGATCAAGGTTCGCACCGTGTTCGATGAAGAGCGCGAGCCGATCCTTCGCGAGCCGGTGCGGTTGCACGGTGTGGTGAATGGTCAGCCGGTCGAGTGGCGCGGAAAAACAAAGATCGAGGAGAAACGGGATGAGTTGGTGCATGTGTCATCCACCGCCTCAGCCGGCAACGTCACGGTGAACGCCGCCGCCGAGTTCGAGTATGACGGCATGGAGAAGATCACGCTCGACGTGTCGGCAGCGGATGGCCAGAAGCCAAACATCACGCAGTTGACGCTCTCGATTCCGTTCGCCAAGGGCTTCGCCGATCTCTACCGGGCGAATCGCAATCCCATCGCCCCCGACAAAGTGCAAGTGAAAGCCGGCAGCATTCCCGCGGAAGGCTGGGCGCACGATTGGCGGCCCAACGTCTGGATCGGCAACACGCGCCGCGGCCTGGAATGGTTCGCCGAGAACGTGCGCGGCTGGCGGATTGGGAAAGATTTCGAGACGAAAGTCATCGAGGTCGAGAACACGCCCGAGGGCGCGACGTTGCACGTGCATTTCATCCGGCTCGATCCGGCCAAGCCGCTCGTCTTGGACAAGCCGCGCGAGATCATCTTCGGAATGATGTTCACGCCGCCGCGCACGCTCAACCCGAAGTCCATCCACATGACCTACGGGGCTTACGGTGAGCACAAGGAGAAACTTCCCGTGGACGCCGCCGCGGGCGCGAACAGCACCGAGATTTGGTACTGGGGAGACCACGAGCCGGGCGGCCTGCAGGGTTGGCCGGAACAACGGCCCGACCGGTCGGCCCTGTACGCGCCGTTGATCAAGCGACTCCGCGAACATGGGATCAAGGTCACGTCGTACTCGGGCTGGGGAATCAGCCGCCTGGCCTCCGTCTATCCAATCTGGGGCGCGGAGATGGTCAACACGCCGGTGATTGATATGGCCTGCGGTTGCGACATGTGTTGCTGGAACACGCCGGTGACGGACGCCTACCTGCACGCGCAGCGCCAAATCTCCCGCGACCTTGGCTACGACGGCTACCGGATGGATTCGGGGTTCAGCATTGCGCCGTGTTCGAGCCTCAAACATCGCGGGCGCGGCTCGGTGTGCGGTTGGCACGACGATGCCGGCAACTTGCAACCAAGCGTGCAGATTTTCGCCGCGCGCGAGGCGGCGAAGCGCGGCTATCGGTTGTATCACGGCCCGGACGTAACCGAGGATGGCCTGGCGCTTCACCATATTCACGGTGGGGTGCGGTGCGCGCCGATCCTGTCGCACATGGACGGCGTGGTGAGCGCCGAAGGGCCGGAAATGACCGCGTTCTCGATCAAAGAATTCGATCTGTCCTTTTGGCGCGCTCAAGTCATGGAAGACAAGATGGGGGTGCAAGTGGTCTATGGTCCGAAAGGCTCGAATCTCGGTCTCGACGCCCGGCTCGCCATCGGCGCGTTGCACCGGCTCACGCCGCGCAACATCTCGTTCGTGGAAACGCAGGAAGCTTCCTACGGGCGCTCGGCCCGGCCCAGCATGCTCGTGGCCCAAGCGGAGGAATGGATTCGCTGGCTTGATGCCGGCACCAAGTTTTACGGCTACTGGGAGAATAGCCAATTCCTCAAGACCGGCCATCCCGAGGTGTACGGATCGTTCCACGTCCGACCGGGCAAGAAGTTGCTGCTGGCGCTGCTGAACCGCGACTCTGTTCCACTCGAACAAACGATCCGCCTCGATCTCAAGTCGCTCGGGTTCAAAGGCAAAGTGTACGCGCACGACGCCATCCTGAACGAGCCGCTCGACATCCGCGACAGCACGGTGACGGTAATCATCACCGCAGAAGGTTTCCGGCTGGTGAAAATCGCGTCGCAGCCGTTCGAAGTCATCGAGCCGAAGAAAATCAGCGACAACCTGATCGCGCAATTCGAGCCGTCGAAGTGGCCCGCGCAGGGCATCCCTGCCGGCTGGCAGTTGCAGGGTGCATCGAACGCCTTCTCGGTCGTGAACGGCGAACTGGTGCTCGCCGCCAAGGCCGACCAACCCGTCGCCGCCTGGCACAATTTCACGCTTACCACCAACAAGAATTACATGTTCGAGGCTGAAGTGCGCGTGGATTGCGACGAGGGCGCGTTTCTCGGGCAGGCGGCGGATCGGCATGCTTTCTCGCTGCGCTTCGGCCATCCTTATTATCCGGGGCGGAGTCTTGGCGGCGAGTTGCCGGCAGGCCGCTACGAGACGATGCGGATTTATTACAGCACGAAGGACAATCCCGCCGTCACGACCAGCCTCAGCCTCAACGGCAGCGGCAAGGTGTTCATCCGCCGTCTCGCGGTCTTTGAAGTGGATCGCGCCAAGCCGGCATTTGCGTTCATCCGAGGGAAATAGCCTGTCACCGATTCGTCCGCTGCCGCACGCTCATGCCGTCGTCCCAGCGGCCTTCGACCATGACGACCTTCGGGCTTTTCGGCAGGCCGTACTCGTTGTGGTGAAGTTGCTCCACGACCAAATCCACCGCCGCCGCGCCGATCGCTTCGCCGCGGTTGTCTATCGCGGTGAAGCCCGGCAATGAGGCGTGCTTGCCGAGGAAGACACAGCTTACGTCCTCGGGGATGCGACGGCTGCACGCACGAATCGCATCCGCCACTTCGGTGAGAGTCGTCAGCACGCCGTCCGGCTGGTAACGGAGAAACCACTGGCGCAAGATGCGATCGTCCCATCGCTTCAGGAGCAGGGGCGGGACCCGATTGGCGCGCGCGACTCTTTGCTGGCAATCGAGAATGGCGGCGCGGATCTGGTGGTTGACGCGTTCGTTGAGGATCTGAAAGGTAGCCAGCCCGATCCGCCGATGGCCCAGCCTCGCCAGCCGACGGAAGGCGTCACGCGTGAACTCGAAGTGGTTCACGATCACGCGATGCACCGCGGGTCGCCAGGGAGAATACGCCATGGCGGCGACGGCGAACTGTGACCAATCCAGGGAGAGATGACCCCGCGGACTCGGCATCGGCGCGAGCAACAGGCCGCGAATGTTGCGCGTCAAGAGAACGGAGGTCAGCCGCCGCCCGGTCATGCCGGGTTCCTTGGCCCAGAATTCTTCGATGCGGTAGCCCAGTTCCTCCGCGCGTCGGGAAGCGCCGGCAAACAGGTCGGCCAGAAAGGGATATTGTTCCGCGTATCGCGCGGTGGGCGGGCGCTGCGAACTCAACCAGGCGATCGTCACCCGCTGCTTCGCCGGCTGGCGGCGGCGGACCTGCGCCAGCATCGTCGAGACGAGCGCGCTGGGTTGGTAGCCGGCCTCCTTTGCGATCCGCTGAATCCGGTCCCGCGTAGCCGCCGGGATGCTGGGGTGATTGCGCAACGCCAACGAGACGGTGGCGCGCGACACGCTGGCCTTCTCGGCGATCATGCGCAGGCTGGGCGGCGGTTTCTCGTTCATTTAACAGGTTTAGTAACAAACCGCTCGTGTGGATTCAAACAGAAGTGTATCGGTTCGTCCAACAACTTTGAGAAAGGTGCTGTCATGAGAAAGAAACACTGGTTCGTTTTGTTGAGCGCTTCCGTCTGGATGTTCGGGGCAACGTTCTCCGCCCAAGCCTTGCTGCTGGTCACCAACCGCTATGATATGGAAGGTCCAGACATCGGCAGCATCAGCACTTTCGGTGGAGCAATCACCGAACCCGGGTGGACCCACATGCAGCAGTCCATCCGATCTGGATGTACGTGAAGCCCAGCCTGTATGATCCCGCTTCGAATCAGGGTGCGGGATCGCCGAATCGTTGTCCGTTGCTGACCGATGAGATGGTCGCCACGTACGGGTACTATGGCGGCATCGGT
>Ga0187892_10004030_pt1 | contig 25530 bp, 18 predicted proteins | sample MA1701073metaG_FD_139345 | JGI IMG/M metagenome (GOLD analysis project Ga0187892, IMG submission 139345) | Bio-ooze microbial communities from a basaltic lava cave in the Kipuka Kanohina Cave System on the Island of Hawaii, USA - MA170107-3 metaG ... | reverse complement strand
TTCGGCCACCGAAACCAACCGGACAGAAAAATGTGAGACAGAAAAATGAAGAATGTGTCTGGTCTTCTTTATTTTTCTGTCTCACATTTTTCTGTCCGCTGGCCGAAACGATGATCGAAGCCCGCTATTGAGTCCCGCGTAGAATCGGGTACGGGTTGATGTTGTCGCCCTCCCAGTATTTTTTCGGATCGGTGATGGCCCAGATCGAAAAATGCAAGTGGCAATTGCCCGCGCCCGCATTGCCGGTGTCGCCGACGTAGCCGATGACCTCGCCCTGGCGCGCATATTGGCCTTTGGCCAGATCGTCGGCGTAACGGTCAAGATGCGCGTAATAGAAAACCAGTTTCCGGTCGTCGCACATCTGGTAAATCGTGTTGCCGCCGCGCGCATTGTGGACTACCCGGACGATCTCGCCGTCGGTGGCCGCCAGCACCGGCGTCCCGCACGGAGCCATAATGTCTATTGCGCGGTGCGTTCGGCCTCCCGAACGGCTCGCGTTGAAGGTGTCGCGCAAATCGTCGGGGCGCACGCCTTCGACCGGAATAATCAAGCTGAGTAGATTGTCATCATCCGAAATGGGAGAAGGCGCAGGAGCAGGCGTGGGAGTCGCTCTTGGCGGGAGTTGTGGCATCGTTATCAGCGATGGTGTTGCTGTCAAAAGCGCAGTCAAAACCGGAAGCGATCCGGCTTCGGCGCGCCTGGCGCGCGCGGGCGCGGTCAACGCGCCACTGCTCCCCGTTAACGGAATCAGTAAAGTTATGACCAACCAAACGCGCGGAAAGAGCCTCGTTTTTACAACCATAAAATTGCCGTAAGCGGACGCGCGCCCAGGGATTGGCGCGCCCATGCTTTTCGCCATCGGAGAGGTTGATCGAGGAGTGAGAGGAGTTTAAAGGGAGTGTGAAATGTGGATGTCGCTTACCCGAACTCAATATCCACAATGAGGCGAGGGAAGGCAAGCGGGGAGGGAGCGGGGAGTAGGGAATAGGGAGTGGGGAATGGCATCTTCTCCCCACTCCCCACTCCCCACTCTCCCTCTTTAGCAGTCTGCGCCGGTTTCTTCTCAATCGTTTTGATGTCGTTGTGATGCAGGATCGTGTTGAAGAGCATTGCGAACTCGCCGTGGTTTTGCCAGCGGTAACACGGATTGGTCGCAAACAGAATCACGCGGCCTCTGCCCACCGGAACATCAACAATCGCCGGCCGATTGCGAGTTTCCGCCACGCCGCGCATCAATCCGCTCAAAACCGATTTGTCCGCGCCGGGGAAGCGCATCCAGACCTGCTGTTCGCGGTCACGTTCGGGCACGGTGAGCAGCGGGCCGTTGGCGTAACGCACCGGAACGGTCTTCTGGGTGTAGCCATAAAAGATCGGATGCTGGGGTTGCAGGATTTCGGCTTCGATAATCGGCCCCGGCGCGTAAAACTGTGGCGATGTGCGTGAAGCTTCGATCCGTCGCGTCAATCCGAATTCTGGCGGGAAGAAACTGGCCTGGCCGAGCGTGACCAGCAATCCGCCCGCGTTCACGAACTTCTCGAATTCGAGTACGCCCTGAAGCCCCATCCCGCCCGTGATGTCTTCCGATTCGCCGTAAACGCCGTGTGATTTGAATTGATCGCTTTTGGTGTAAGCCAGCGGCTTACGAACCGGCTCGCGGTCGAAGACCAAACCCTTCCCGCTGCGACCCTGATTCGGGACGAGAATCATGTCGTATGCGTCACGCAAGGCGCCTTGTTTAACACGCTCTTTGTAGATCAAATCGTATTTGACCTCGAATTTATCGAGCGCGTGGCGCACCCACCCGACTTCCTGCGTATTGCCCCACGTGGTGTAAACGGCCAAGCGCGGCAGATCAACTTCGTGCATCGGCGCGTTCGGCGTTGACGACAGCGCGATGGCGTTCAAGCCTAGCGATTCGGCCGCGACCTTCACCTTGTTGTGCGCGTCCGGTTGATTGGCCGCGACGATGAACGAGCCGGCGGGGATTTCCGAATCGCCCGATTTAAACGACTGTTCGTTCGCCTGAACTTTCAGGTCTTTCAACCTGAACCGCAGCGTGATCAGACTGTTCGATCCGTGGTTGGCGATTGCGTATGCGGCAGTGGCTTGACCGCCATTCACGGCGCCTTTGATTTCAAGTTTGCCAACGGCTTCGACCGGAACATCGAGGATCGCCTTGTCCGCAATCTCTTTGATCTCGGTCTGCGCCATCAATCCCATCGTCCAGCCGGTGTCGTCGTATGTTCGCAGGTTCGGGTCGGGGAAGTTCTGCTTTTCGAGCAGAATCTTGGCCAGACGTCCATAAGGCTGATCGCGTTTGACGATGAACGAACCGGCAGGGAATGTTCCTTCTTTCAACTTCACCTCGGCGGTCGCGCGTCCGACTTCGATGCCTTGCAATCGAAGCAGATTCACTACCAACTGCACCCGCGTCATATCAGCTTGCGGCGGGATGACGAAACCGAACGGAGCGTCTTTCTTGCCCGCTTCAATCGAATTGCGCGATTTCTGGTAGAAGTTTTCGAGCACGACCTTCGGAAATTGGCTCGTCAACTGCAACGCCGAGAGCACACCCGTTTGCATGAAGTTCGTGTTGTTGCGCATTGACCACTCGACCTCTTTGTACGGCGGCATCGGGCGATACCATTCGCGCGAAGTCTGACCAGCGCCTTCGGGCGGCGCCACGCGTCGCTTCATCGTATTCGCGCCGCCATTGCCAAAGGTCTCGTACATCCGGATCATCCCGTTGTGGTTCGACGACATAAACGCCAGATAACCCGGCGACCACATATCAACGAAGCCGTGTGTCCACACGCCGGGCATCCCGTACTTGATCATCTGCGACATCTCGAAGTTCGAGAACCACGGCAACTCGCCGTAGAGGATCGGGTCGAGCGTGGGCTGTTGCGGCGATTGCCCGCTGAAGGTGTAAAGGAACGGCACCGATTCGTGCAGGTCGTGCATGATCGGCGGGCGCCATTGCATCAAGTATTTCTACAAAATCGCTGACGGAACGAAAGTGGCGGACTCTCTCAACGCCGCCGGGTATCTGGTCATAACCAGTGAACGTCAAGGAAGCGCTCCAACCAATGCAATCTGGTGGGGGAGCGGGATCGAACTCAAGGACGTGCAATTCATCGCTTATACACTGATCAATAAGGGGTTCCAAATTCGGTACATTGGGCAGCATTCACGACCCGGTGAGATTCAGATTGGAGGGCGCCCCAACTCGCTGATCGATCCTGCTTGGACGGTTGAGAAAGTTCGCGCTCTCACTCAATTGCCCCCAGATAACGAGGGAAACAAATAGAACGATATCAATCTCTCAAGCGCAAAGACCGCGCGCGCCCTGGATTTTGGGATCTCGCGCTTTTGTTTTACCGATACTGCGTTAGGCTGTCGTCGCTACCAGCCTGTGTTTGGCCGAGACTATTCCAAAGATGCATGAGGGCGTATGCCCGCCACGGACGCCAGCTTTCGGCGATTTCCAGGATGCGTTTCGACGAGGTTTCGCCGAGGGCTTTGCGCAGTCCCAGATCGGAATAGGGGAAGGCGTCGGGCCAGCGCAACGCGCGCATCGCGATATATTGCGCTGTCCAATCGCCGATGCCGGGCAATTGCGTCAATCGTTCAATCGTGGATTCGACATCAACGCCCGGCTCCAATTTCAAATCGCCTGCGGCGACCGCGCGCGCCAGCGCCAGCAGGCACTCCGCGCGCGACCTGGTTAAACCGCGTCTGGTCAAATCAGCGGCGTCAGCCTGCGCCAATCGTTTCGCGTTCACTGGAAGCCGGTTCAGGTTCGGATTCGGCGTTTCAATCGGATCGCCGAAGCTTTCGGTCATTCGTCCCGCCAGAGTCCTTGCCGCGCGGACGCGGATCTGTTGTCCCAGCACCGCTCGCACAGCCATCTCGAATCCATCGAAGGCGCCGGGCAGACGCAGACCCGATTGTCGTTTTACGATTTGGCACAGCCGCAAATCCTGGCGCAATTGAGCTTCGATCAATTGCGGCTGCGCGTCCAGGTCGAAGAGGTTCCTGATGCGCGCAAGCAACGGCGGCAGAGCTTGGGCGAGAGAGCGTGAAATCTCGACTCGTAGCGCGTTTTCGCGATCGGCTGGCTCGACGTTTATCCAACCTCGACACTCACCAATGATCGCCGCGCGTGAATAACGATTGGATTCAACCGACTCGACGCCAGGGATGGCTCGATCCGCGAGAAATTTCAGCGACCTCGGCCACGCCAGCGGCGGGTGGTAATCGAGTTCCAGCGTCAGTGTCTCTTTCTCTCCCACTCTCCCGCTCCCCCGCTCTCATCAATTGGCCAGCCCCAGTCGCTTCAACGCGTGAGCCGTCGGATAGCCGGTGACGGAAATTTTCTGGCTGGCCTGGAAGCGGCGCATGGCGTCCATGGTCGCTGCGTCGTAAACGCCCGTCATCTCGCCGCTGTAAAAGCCACGCTGGGTGAGCGCCTGTTGAATCTGCAACACTCGCAACGACTCGATCTTGACGCGCCGGCGCGGCGCAGTCGCGGCCAGTTCGGCTTCGGAAGAGTTCAGTGAAGTTTGAGATCGCGGCGCTGAAGGATTCGAGCGCCGCCCAAGATCGGAGGACTCAGGCGATCCGTATTCGAGGACTTCTATGCGGTCGGGAACGACTGGGTAATTCGCGGGGGTGATCGCCAGGTCATCTTCGCCGAATCTGTTTGAAGCGTAACGGCGTCCGCGCTTGCCGCGTTTGGAGGATTTGGCGGAGCTGACGGATTTGCCTTTTGAACGTGAAACCGATTTGCCTTTTCTACCTTGCGCTTCAACCGGCGCGGAGAAAGGCCACATCACGCAGAAAATTACGAAAGCTGCTGCGTACAGCTTGGGGTAACGAGACGACATGGGGGGTGTTCCTTTGGTTATTCACTGGCAGTCAGCTTCAGCTTCAAGCCGTTCCCACTGAGCGAAATCTTCGGCTTACGTCTGAAGGAAGGATGTGACTGCCGGTTACGGTTTATTGAGCGAAATGAAAATCTGAGGGGTAGGCGACAGCTTTTCCCGGTAAACCTGCAAGACTATGGGGTCGCCTGATTTGAGTTGGTTCAAAACACGTTTGAAGTCTTCTTTGCCGCCGACCGGTTGGCGATTGATCGCTTCGATCACGTCGTTGGGTCGCACTCCGGCGTCGTCGGCGACGCTGCCTGGCTCGACGCGAACGACCGTCACTCCGCGCACGACATCGAGGTCTCTTTCGCGGATCTGTTGCGGCGTGAGATTTCCGATGCCGATACCGATGTTTTGATTGCGCGGATCGTCGCTGAGATTCATCACGACCTCCGCTGGTTTGACGGCGGCGGCGCGTCCGGGGCGGCGTCCGATGACGACTGACAAGGTCATTTCGCGCCCGTCGCGGAAGATTTTGATCGGAACGGTTGAGCCAACCGGCGCCGAAGCCACGCGACGAATAAGTTCAGCGTCGTCTTTGATCCGCTCGCCGCGGAATTCGAGGATGATGTCGTTGGGTTTCAACCCCGCTTTGGCGGCGGGGCTTTCGACGACGTTGCTGTCAACTTCCATCGTGTCGCTGACATTGCTGACGATGGCGCCGCGCGCCACGGGCAATCCGAACACTTTGGCGATCTGCGGAGTGACGCGTTCGGTCATCGCGCCGAGGAAACCGCGAACGACGCGGCCTTGTTTGGCCAGTTGTTTGTAGATCAGGATCGCCTCCGAAGAAGGAAGCGCGAAGCTGATGCCGTTGTAATCGCCCGTCGTCGTGGCGATGGCGGTGTTGATGCCGATGACTTCACCGGAAAGATTGATGAGCGGGCCGCCGGAATTGCCGCGATTGACCGCCGCGTCGGTTTGCAGGAAGTATTGGAAGCCGACTCGTTTGTATATCTCGTTCGAATCGCGCCCGAGCGCGGAGATGATGCCGGCGGTGACAGTTTGATCGAATCCGAAGGGCGAGCCGATGGCCAGCACCCAATCGCCGACGCGCATCTTTTCGGAATCGCCGAACCGCGCCGGAGTCAATGGCGCGTTCGGTTCGACCTTGACCACCGCCAGATCGGTCTCACTATCGCTGCCGACGACTTTGCCTGGCAGTTCCGAGCCATTCTGGAAAATGACTTTGATCCGATCCGCGCCAGCGATGACGTGGTGATTGGTCAGGACGTAACCTTCGGCGTCAACGATTACGCCGGAGCCGTTGCCGCGCCGCGCGGGTTCGCTGGGACCGAATTGAAATTGTTCAATTGAATTGCGCGGTACCTGAATCTCGTTCTTCAGTCGAGGCGCCACCGCAGGTTGCGTGACAGTCGAGATATTGACGACGGATGGCTCGACTTGCCGCGCAATTTCGACGAAGGCGGAAGCCAGTTCGGAATTGACCTCTTTGTCGCCGGCTCTGGCGGGTTTCTGATTTTGCGAGAGCAGGACGCCGGCGATGACGCCCAAAGCGAGGAAGCACGCGGCGACCGCGACTAGCGTCGCGCGTCGCGCGGAACGCCGATAGCGAGCGATGTAATCTTCCGGCTGCTGCGGATCACGGTATTGGGTTTCGTTTTCCAGCATAGACACTTGCGAGTTTGATGAACCTTCTCAGCTTAAATTGCCAATCAATGCTTCGAATCTGATTACCAAGAGCCGGGGTCTGAACTCCTGTGTCGAACCAATGCGGGAGCCGGATTATACCAAAATCGGCGGCCAGATTGGCAATCGTTTCCGGGAAGGCTTGCCAGGCGGGTTAGTACGCAATTACTCTGCGCGCGGGTCAATTTTCAGAAATATTGAAGATCGGCGGCAAGAGTAGCGCAACCTGCCGAGGTTGCGCGGCTTTCTCTACTCGTCCCCTGCCGAAGCCGCGCAACCTCGGCAGGTTGCGCTACTTTCTCCAAGGAGCAAACTATGAAATTTATCCGTCCATTCACTCGCAACTCGTTCTTTGTCGCAGTCTTAAGCTTGTTTGCGCTGATCCTGAGTTCAGGCGTTACCGCTCAGGAAACAGCCAGCGTCAAAGACCTTTACACAAAATCAGAGCATCAAATCGCGATGCGCGATGGCGTGAAGCTCTTCACTTCGATTTACGCGCCGAAGGACACGTCGCAGAAATATCCAATCATGATGATGCGCACGCCGTACAGCGTCGCGCCTTACGGCCCGGAAAATTACCGCGCGCAACTCGGCCCTTCGCCGATGTTTATACGCGAAGGCTTCATCTTCGTTTTTCAGGACGTGCGCGGGCGCAATATGTCCGAAGGCGACTTTATGTGGATGAAGCCCTTCAAGCCGAAGAAAACCAGCCCGACCGACACAGACGAAGCGACCGATACCTGGGATACGATCGAATGGTTGATCAAAAACATCCCGAACAACAACGGGCGCGTTGGGATGTGGGGGATTTCGTATCCCGGCCATTACGCCGCGCAATCGTTGATTGATCCACACCCGGCGTTGAAGGCCGTCTCGCCGCAAGCGCCGATGGACGACAACTGGCTCGGCGACGACATGCACCACAACGGCGCGTTCTTCCTGCCGCACGCGTTCAACTTCATCTCCGGCTTCGGCCGTCCGCGCACGGGGCCACAACATCAGACAGGGCCGCGTTTCGATCATGGCACCGGCGATGGTTACAGATTCTTCCTCGAAATGGGATCGCTGGCCAATGCGAATCCGAAATATTTCAAAGGCGAGATCAAGCTCTGGAACGAATGGATGGGGCACGGCGATTACGACGAATACTGGCAGGCGCAGCGGGTCTCGCAACATTTGAAAAAAGTCACTCCGGCGGTGATGACTGTCGGCGGATGGTTCGACGCCGAAGACGTGCAGGGGCCGTTTTCGATCTATCAGGCAATCGAAAAGAATAATCCGAAAGCGTGGAACGTGTTGGTCGAAGGCCCGTGGTGCCACGGTTGCTGGTCGCGCGGCGAGGGAGAGCGGTTGGGCGGAGTCAGCTTCGGTTCGGCGACCTCGAAGTTCTATCGCGAAAACATCGAATTCCCGTTCTTCATGCATTTCCTCAAAGACAAAGGCGAGATGAAACTTCCCGAAGCTTATGTCTTCGAGACCGGGTCGAATGTCTGGAAAACTTACGACACATGGCCGCCGAAGAACGTCGAATCGAAGAGTCTGTACCTGCACGCGAACGGCAAGCTTTCGTTCAATGCGCCAACCGCCGCAGGATCGGCTTACGACGAATACGTCAGCGATCCGAACAAGCCCGTGCCGTTCCTCAAAGACCCGAACATCGGGATGAGGTACGAGTATATGACCGACGACCAACGCTTCGCGGCGACGCGGCCAGACGTGCTGGTCTATCAGACCGATGTGTTGACCGAAGATGTCACGGTCGCCGGGCCGCTATTCGCCGAACTCTTCGCTTCGACCTCCGGCACGGATTCCGACTTCGTCGTCAAGCTGATTGATGTTTTCCCCGAAAGAAAGATAGACCCGATGGACGGTTATCAAATGTTGGTACGCGGCGAACCGATGCGCGCGAAATATCGCAAGAGCTGGTCGAAGCCCGAACCGCTGAAGCCGAACGAGGTCATGCACATTCCATTTGCGATGCCCGACATCAATCACACGTTCAAGAAAGGCCACCGGATCATGATCCACATCCAGAGCACGTGGTTCCCGTTGGCGGATCGTAATCCGCAGAAATTCATGAACATCTATCAGGCGAAGGATGAAGATTTTCAGAAGGCGACGCAGCGGATTTACCGTTCGGTGAAATTCCCGACGCATTTGAAGCTGAGCGTGCTGAAGTAAGTGGCAACGCTGTTCCCAGGCGAACAGGTGAAGCGCCGGCTGTTTCGTTTCGCCTGAGAGTGGTAAAATCACGGCCTGCAATTCAAACCAAGGAGGCCACGCCAAAATGACAGATCAAGAACTGAAAGATTTAGTCGCAGGGTTGGTCGCATCGCAAAAAGAGACCGACCGCATGTTCAAAGAGACCAAAAGCATTCTCAAAGAAATTGCCGAAGCGAAGAAGAAGGCTGATGAAGAATTTGCCGAAGCGAAGAAGAAAGCTGATGAAGAATTTGCCGAAGAGCGGAGAAAGACCGAAGAAGAGCGGAGAAAGACTGAAAGAGAAATCCGCCGGGTCAACAAACAACTCGGCGAGTTGGGCAACAAGTTCGGCAGTTTTACCGAAGGCATGGCCTGGCCTTCGATGGAGAAGGTTCTCCACAAACATTTTGGGATGAATGATATTTCGCCCCGCCGCAAAGCTCATCGCAACAGCGAGACGCTCGAAGTTGACGTGCTGGCTTACGACAACACCGGCAAGCGGGATGAACTTTACCTCGTCGAGATCAAAAGCCATCTGAAAGAGGAAGCGATCGGCCAGCTTCTCAAAGCCATCTCCGACTTCCCTCGTTTCTTTCCCGACCTGAAGGATCGAAAGATTTACGGCCTGATCGCGGCGGTTGACATCCCGGATGACGTGCGCGCGGCGGTCATCAAAAATGGACTTTACCTGGCCCGGTTGAATGACGAGACCTTCAAGTTGCTCGTTCCGCGCAATTTCAAACCCAAAGCCTTCGGGCCGGCGGCGGAGCAGAATGGCGCGGTCAACGGCCAGACGAAAAAGAGGAAGCGGAGAAAATAGGATGACCGCGAATAAAGAGGAAAAACTGTTATGGCGGTGAGAGCAAAAAACATTCACAAGGTCGTCCGATTGCCGGAGATGGTGGTCGAAGATTTCGGAGGCGAGGAATACGCTTACATCCCGCTTGGTCAACACGTAGTAGCGGCGCGCGGCGTATGCGGCGGGCGACCTACGATTAAATACACTCGGCTGGATGCGCGACACGTCATCTCTATTCTCGCGATGGGCGATACGCCTCAGCAGATCGCGCGGCGACACAAAATTCCGGCTGCGGCGATTGAGGAAGCTGTCAGCTTGGCGTCGTTGTACGATTACGAAGAAAGCTACGTATAATCGTGCTTGATGGGCAGCAGCAAAAAGCCCGCAGGGTTTAGCTCTCTGCGGGCTTCATGGACGTGAGAATCGTTGTGGTTAATTTGTTGGCACGCACGCGCCATACATACCATTGGGGCAAGCCATGATGTAGCAAAAATTCGCCCGCTCGTGGTCTATCGGCTCAATCCAGGTAGTAATTGTGCATTCTGAGCTGGATCCTGCCGCGAGTGTGAGCGAGCCACTCTTACTGGTGAGATTCGAACTGATTGCCAAGCCACCCAGGAGTAGCGCCGCAAGAAGGGTAGAACGCAATAACTTTTTCACGTGACCTCCTTATGGTTTGTATCTTGAGATGTTGAGATGTCTACTCGAATCACAGGTGCAGCAGATGCAATCGTGAATTTCGAGCGAAAGCGATGGCATTATACAAGAAAGGACTACAGAGTCAATTGATGTAAATCAAATCTTTTATAAAACTACCGGATCAGTTTCGCTCAATATTCATTGAGCCTCCGGCGATTCTTGGCAATTCCAATTCGCACCCAAAGAACGAAAACGCGAAATCAAGAAAAGCCAGCGATTGATAATCCCGCTGCTTCCCTGTCGGTAGATATAGGCCTTTGTTTGCAATCAACGGGAAATGCTCTAGTAGACGCTGCCTGAGGTAATCCACCTCGTTTGAGGAGAACATCTTTCTGTTGGAAGCAGGTTTAACAGAAAGAGGAGGACAGGAAGATATCGTTCCAGGCCGGGTGGATCATTTCCGAAGTCCTCTACTAGGTTGAATTTTGATGTGCTATTTCTTCATGAATTTCTCAGGCTTAATCTGTGGATTGATCTTGATCCTTGTAATATCTATCTCCTCAGTAACCTCGTTTTCGATTGATTTAATCAGCTTATGCGGAAACGATACCCCGTTCACATCTCGATAATCCGAGAAACGAATTTGGTACTCAACATCTGGCTGCTTGGCCGCTTCTGCCTCAAAATCTTTGGCTAACTTCTCCACCTCGTCTGCGCTTCTCGGCGCGCTGGTGGCAATTTGCGCAAGTGCGCGAAGCCTCTTGCCACTATAAGTCAGCATCAGCAGACGATGTGTTTTTTGATCGAGGAACAACCGCATCTTGAACCCGCTTGCGCCTTTTACATCAAGCACATCGGCTTTGCCGTCCGGAGCTATAGCTTCCCCGGCAAAACTATACTCAACCGGAAACGATGAAAGCGTAGTGAGTAGCATGCCGATAGTGAGGCGTGCGAATTCAGAGCGAATCCCTTGCTGCATTGCCTCTTGAGCTTTTTTCGGCTCGCTCCCGCCACTATGCATAAGAACTACCCCACCGTGTTGCTGGCGGTCTTCCCAAACATTGTCACCGTTTATGGTCTCAATACGGGTGATCTCAAAGGTCGGAATCGGTCTCATCCTTTCAGTTTTCATCATCTTGTCTGGCAACAGCATATCCAATTCGAGTTCACCCGACATCTCCATTTGTCCTATTGTGCGACGGTAAGCGCCCTCTACTGAGAGGCTTTGTATTGATTTTAGTTTGTTGCCACCAATCGCGGCGCGAGCTTGGTTGACCAGTTGTTGAGCTTTAGTGGCGGCAATCTGCGCATTCACGTCGTACAGCAATCCAGCCTCCGCTGCAACAAAGACTAGAGTCGCAATCATACACATCTTTCGCATAATATCTCCTTACTTACGGCTCGCTCGACTTGAAGGTGGATTTTAGAACACCCCACGCTGTGGTCGTTACTAAACCCCTGTTGGGAGTGAGCGAACCGTAAGTAAACGTGCTGATCCTTAGGTTAAGGCTTCTTCTTTGCCGGTGCTTTCTTCTTATCGGCCTCAGATTTCGGCAGGACAATATTGTTGCCCTGGATCAAATAACCGATAACGCTCTTCGCGTCCGTCACCCGAGGATCGTTGGCAGGTGCCTTGTCAACGAACTTCTGGAGAATATTAGCTGCATCCTGCCAGGTTTTCTCGGTGTTGGAATAAACAAGTCCAAGATTGTAAAGAGCGTCAATGTTATCTGGATCGGTTTCGAGGATCGCTTTTAGCGCAACCACCGCCTCCTCGTTTTTACCAGCCTCACGAAGAGTTTCGGCACCCTTGAGTGCGAAAGATTTTTTATCCGCAGGGTTATCCGAAAGCTCGCCTGCAGCTAAGTAATCTTTATTGGCCGCATCCGCCATCTCCGCCACACCTAAGCGTTTGGCTAATAGAGACTCAGCATCGGCTTTGATCTTGACGTATTGTGCTTTCTGCTTCTTCGCCTGCGGAGCTTTCGCCGGGTCACTCAACTGCGGCTCGACCAGCGCGATAGCCTTCCCAATCGCCGTGACTGAATCATTGAAATCCTGCTTGGCCGGATCGCGCTTGGCCATGTCTTTGGTGCTCTCGTTGTAGTACGTGACTCCACGGTTGTAGAGCGCCAACGCCAGGTTGGCCCAGATCGCCTGCTGCTCAGGATCGAGTTTGCCGGCTTCGTTATAAGCGGTGATGGCGCCGGTGTAGTCCTTGTTCGCGGCCATTTGCTGGCCCTGCTCGAAGAGCTTCTTCATGCCTTCGTGCTCGTCCATCATCTTCTTGTTCTTGGACTCGATCTCGGCGCGCTTCTTGTTGTACTCCTCTTCCGCCTTCTTCGTATCGGCTGCGCTCATCTGCTGCTGGCCGCCTTTGGGCGCGTTGGCCTGGATGCCCTTCACGTCCGTCATGGTCAGCTTGCGGCCGTCGCCGGGGCGAAGCTCGATCTTCAGTGGTTCAGAGTTGATGGCGCGAATGCCCGTCAGGAATTGCGGCTCGCAGCCCGGAGCCGAAACGAGAATGGTGTAAGTGCCGGTGAGCGGGACGCCGGCGTGCAGGAAATGGCCTTTCTTATCAATGCTGGCCTTGTAGCTGCCCTTGATGTCGGTGCGCTCGATCAGCACTTCCGCATTGGGAATCGGTTCTTTCGTATCGGCCTTGATGACATCGCCTTCGAGGCGGCCGACCTGAGCCGAGACGGTCAGCGCCGCGAAAGCGATCAACGCGCAGCCTGCGAACGCCGACAATAGATTTTTGATCTTCATTGTTGTCCTCCGTACTGTTGCTGGAACTGTTGAAAACGTTGCAACTATTTTTAAGCGCGGCGATTGATGCGGAACCGGCGTTCACGCGCCGCACGCATGAACAAATACAGCGCCCGGTTGCGTCTGGTTACGTTTGGTTGCGTGGCGAAATGGTTTTATGTGAATTCAAGAAAACTTGAATATTAGACCGGGCGCAATTCTAGCCTTCGCCAAATCAGATTTCAATCGCGTAGGGGATCGGATCGCGCCTGCCCGCTGCCCGAAAACCGCGCAGCCGTAACGCGCAACTGTCACACTCGCCGCAAGCCACGTCCTCACGTTTGTAACACGACCAGCTCAAGTCGAGCGGCGCTCCGAGATCAACGCCGAGTTTCACAATCTCGCTCTTGCGAAGCTGAATGACCGGCGTGACGATCTCGATCTTCGTCTCGGGCTTCGTGCCCAGGTCAATCGCGCGCTGGAACGCTTCGTAATATTCCGGGCGGCAATCGGGGTAACCGGAACTGTCTTCGGCCACCGCGCCAATGTAGATTCGATTCGCGCCGATGACTTCAGCCCAACTCACGGCAATTGAGAGCAGATGCGCGTTGCGGAAAGGAATGTAAGAAGTCGGAATCTCTTTCGATTCCAGATTGGCCAGACTGACCTCGATCCGGCGGTCGGTCAGCGACGAGCCGCCAATCTCGGCCAGATGCGCAATGCTGGCCGTCATCCGGTGTTTGGCTCCGTAAAAATCAGCGATGTCGTTGAAGGCTTTCAGTTCACGCCGCTCGGTGCGTTGGCCGTAACTGACGTGCAGCAGCGCCAACTCGCACTCCCGCGCGGCGATTGCCGTCGTCACGCAACTGTCCATTCCCCCGCTCGTTAAAACTACAGCCAGCATATCTTCAATTCAAAATTTGAGATTCGAGATGTGGGATTTGAGATGGTCAGACGCCGCGCGCCTCCGCGCCCCAGATGTATTTGTGAAGTTGCAGTTGCATCCGCCCCCGCACGCCCGATTCCAGAATCCACTCGGCCAAATCTTTCAAATCAACTTCGCCCCACACAGGCGAAAACAGAACCCGCGGATCGCGCTCGCCTAGCCTGTGCTTTTCGATCACGGCGAGCGCGTAGTCGAAATCCGCGCGGTCTTTGATCACAAATTTGATCTCATCGCGCGGATTCAACGTTTCGAGGTTGGCCCAAAAGTTCCGATGCGATTCGCCGCTGCCCGGGCATTTCACGTCCAGGATTTTGATCACACGCGGATCGAGCGGGCTGACATCAAGGCTCCCGCCCGTTTCGATGAGCACAATGTAGCCTTCGTCGCACAACCGCCGCGCCAGTTCACAGCATTCGCGCTTTTGCGCGAGCGGTTCACCACCGGTGATCTCGACCAGCGGGCAACCGTAGCCGCGAACCTTTTCCAACACTTCATCAACCGGCATCTCCACGCCGCCGGTGAACGTGTACTCGCTGTCGCACCACGAGCAGCGCAGGTTGCACCACGTCAGCCGCACGAACGCGCAGGGCAAGCCCGCGAATGACGACTCGCCCTGGATTGAGTGGAAGATTTCGGTGATGCGCATTTTTCAGCTCGCGGCTGCGGATCACTTCCCTTTCTTGATCGCCTGCAACAACCGGTCGGCGTGATTGCGCGCGATCAGCGGGACGCTTTCATCCAGTCTGAGGTTTTTCAGCATCGGCACGAAACGTTGCGGGTCGGCGATCCGTTTCGACTTCAACTCGCTTTCGAGCAAACGCAATTGCGCCGGCGCCGAGATCGGGTCGTTCGCCACCACGGTTTCGATTTCGAAGATTCTGGTCTCCTGCGTAACGAGGTTGCGGAAGATGTCGTTCAGCCGGTTCATGCTTGGGCTGTCGGTGTAGTTGAAGCTGACGGTTCGTCCCTGCCCGCTCCGCAGGTAGGTGATGGTCGTCGTTCCCAGATGCGAGAAATCTTTCTTATGCTGGTAATTCTCCTCGCTCGCCAGAAAATTCAACTCATCAAGAAGCGATTTGATCTCGGAAAGGATGTTTGAGGAAACGGACAGTTTGTTGGCGATTTCGTCGCCGTCTTTGCGTTTGAACCGGAACTTGCCCTGCCCGTCGCCGTCGAATTCGACTTCTTGAATCGGGACAGTGAAGCGCTGGTTTTCAAACAGGTAATGATACTGGACGGGAGCGGCGCCGCGCGCGCCGCCGTTCCCGCTTTGGTTGATCTCAATGGTTGTTTGCGACAGCGCCGTGGCTGCAAATGCGAAGAGTAAAACAGCAGCGCTTAATGCGAGTATCAGTTTACGCATGTCAGTTCGTTTGGTTCTCGCCCGTTTGCTGGACCGGTTTCTTCTTCCCGAAGGGTTCGGCCAGAAAACCTTGGGCTGCGGCTTGAGCGTTGTCGTAGTTGTTGCCGTTGCTGATCGCCTTGTTGTATTCGGCGATGGCGCGTTCGCGCTGGCCGATGGCGTCCCACGAATTGCCGCGATAGACGTAAGACCAGACTTCGACCCAGTCGGGTCTCAGATTTCCGTTCAGCGTCTGATCGAAAGCGTCAAGCGCCTTGTTCCAGTTGCGCTGAGTCATATACAAAAGTCCGAGGTTATACCACGCCCACGAATTTCCGCGACTGAGCTTGATCGCCGCCTGGAACTGCTGTTCGGCTTCGATGTATTCCTGCTCGCGGAAATGTTCGATGCCGCGGCGGACGATCACGCCCTGGCGCAATTCCTCGGAACTACGCAGGACTTTCGCGTCAGGATCAACGACGACCTCGATCGGTTTGCTCTTGGAAATGATGTCGAAATCAGCCGAGACGCCTTTCATTGTCAACGTCTGTCTCTCATTGCCGGCTTCGGTGCGCAACATGATTTCGACCGGCATCTCGAATGTGTCCAAGTCCTGTTTGACGGTACCGGGAATGCGGAACGACCCATCTTTGGTGCGCAGCATCCGATATTCCGCGCGGAATTCCGGTACCCCCGTCGAATCAATCCATTGGCCGAAGAAGAAGCGCAGATTGCGCCCGGCGGCTTTGGCCGCGAACGCCTCGAACTCATCCAGCGTGACGCTCTTGCCCTGATACGCGACGTAATAATCGCGCATCATCTTGTCGAACGCCTGCTCGCCCATCAACTGGCGCAGCATATTGAACACCATCGCGCCTTTGTAAAAAGTCACCGAACGGAAGGCCGGGGTCTGATCGTCGAGTTGTTTCGGCGCGTTGCGGATCGAAGCCGATTGCTCGAACGCCAGAGCTTTCTCCAGCTCAGCCTGGATGGTCTGCTGGTATTGCGTCTCGTTCTCGTTGTCTTTGACGTAAAGCAGCGTGCTGAATTCGGCCAGCCCTTGCGAGAGCCAGGTGTCGTCGAATGATTTCAACCCGACGGCCTGCCCCCACCATTGATAGGCCACTTCGCGCGCCAGCTTTTCATCAATTCCCGAAGTCAACGCGCGCGGCGAAACGAACATAATCCCGGGGCCGGAGTAAGTTTCCAGCGTCTCCTCGTCAGTTTCGGCCACGACCAGACGGGCGCCGAAAGCGTATCGGCCAAATTTCGATGAGTAGAACTCAAGGTGTTTGCCGATGACTTCCGACGCGTGATCGGCCCATTTCTCGTCGCCAGCTTTGACGTAGAAATCAACGGTGAACCCGCTGTGAGTTGTCGTGCGGACGATGTATTTGCTGGCGGCGAAATTGCCCGGCAACACAGGCTTCGAGCAAGTGAAGGACCAGGTCGCGAATTCCTCTTTAGTCTTTTGATCAACGCTGGGAATGGCCGCGACCGGTTGCTCGCTGTAACCGGCGACGAGCACGCCTTTCGGGGCTTTAATGTTGATCGAGTAAGCCGCGCGGTCGGCGGCGTATTCGTGGAACGGGAACCAGCGCGCGGCATAAAACAGGTAGGAGCCTTCGTCGCCGACGTAAGCCAGACGCGCATTTGAAATCGGGCCGCCCTGCGACGATTCCAGCGCGCCCTCGTATTCAAACGCCAGCGTGACCGGTTGCCGAGCAGGAACGACGGCGCCCAAATCAACGCGGACGTTCATGTTTTCGCGGTTGTCTTGAATAAATTGCAGTTCGCCAACGCCCAATTGCGCGGTCGTTGCGGTTGTCGTGGCAGGCGCCGGCGCGGTTGTCTCTTTCGGTTTTTGCGCAGCCGGAGTCAGCCGGCTGTTGCCTTGCCCCCGATTGGCGGTGGTCGCCGGGCGCGTGGCGTCCGATGTCGTGGGAGCGGCGGCTGGCGCATCAACGCGGGTAATCCGTTTGATCGTCAGCGATCCGTTCATCTCAAAAATGACCGACCGGGTCTCAGCTTGCGGAACGAATTTCACTTCGGCGCGCGCCCTCAGCAACTGCGCCGATGGCACAAGTTCCGCGTCAATCTTGTAGGTCTGAACGTCGAAATCCGACGCGCCTTTTTGAGCCGTCGCGCCGATCCCGAAGAGCGCGAAAGCCACAAATATAAACATCCCAAGCAAAATAGTCTTTTTCATCTTATTTCCCTTCATTTCGATTCTCTCCCTCGATTCCCGATTGGGTACCGGCAGTTTTTGTCCGTTGATTTGCGCTGATTATAGCATCACCGCCAGCTTTTTGAAGCTAAGCCCAATTTCATGGTTCGGCATTTGTCCCGCACCTCAGAATTTCCACCGCATTTGCCCGTCACTGCCCGTCACAGAACGATGAGCGACGGTTAAACTTGCATTTCTACGGCATTTCCGAGGCCATCGGATTCAATTCATGTGGCATAATGCGCGCCGCCGGCCGCCGATGAGAAGCGACATGAGAAGGCTGCTCAAATTTTATAAATACGCGTTCGCATGGGAGAACTATCTGCTGCTCGCGCGCGCGATCCGCGCAGCCCGACTAGTTCGCCAACACCTCGAAGAGAGAGCCGCATCTCCGCATTTTTCATCGTCGCTGAATGCTGTGGATAGGTTGTACCTGCCGCCGCAACCGGGCTGGAAGATTTCCGATGCTGAAAAGATCGTCCGATTCGCCAGCTTCTTAATCAATTTCCCCGTGACCTGGGGCAAATGCGTTCAGCAATCCTTGATCGCTTACCGCCTGCTCAACGGCTACGGTATCCCGGCGAAGATTTGCTACGGCGTCAGCCGGGATGAATCGATCCACGACGGCCACGCCTGGGTCGTCAGATCGAGCGAGCCGGAACGAGCACTCGCTGAAAAATCGGATCCGCGAGAGAAGTTCAAACTTATTTACACCTCGCCGCTGCCCGATTGAATCTGCGCACCCTCACCATATCCCAATTACTTCTTCTTCCGCGCTACCCAATCGCACATCAGCGGAACAGTGTAACCATATTTTCCGTGGCGCTGCATTATCACTTTACGCCTTCTTAAAATATCAAGCGCATTCTCAGCTACCGGGCGCCTCAGTTCGGTTTTCATCACGATGTCGAACAATGACAGGTTGCTGCGGCTGAGCGCCTTCAGGACGGCAATTTGCTCGCGGCTTTCTTCAGCCTGCTCCCAGACGCCATTGAAGTAGGCGCTGCTCTCTCGCTTGAATTCGGGAGTTTCGACGACTGCCTCGACATCAGCCTCGGTGAAGCAGCGTTCGCGCTTCAGGCTTTCCTCAAACACCTGCTTGTTAAAGTGCATCACGAGCGAATGACAGATCAACTGGATAAGGTAGGGCTGGCCGCCCGTCAATATGGCAATCCGGCCCACCGCTTGAGGCGTGTAGTCCATCGCGAAATCGGGCGACGGTTTGGTGATAAGTTGCTCCGCGGCTTCGCGCGAGAGAAAGTCCACCTCAATCGCATGCACACAGGCAAAGAGCGGACTCCAGAAATCGTGGCGCATCTCTTCGAGCGTATGCAATCCGGCAAAAGCCATGATGAACCAGTGATAAGTGGTGAAAGCGCCACGCCAATGTTCAAGCAATTGGGCTTCGAGCCGCCCCTCTTTGATCTGTTTCTCGATGATCTCGAATTCGTCCACTGTGATAATAAACCGATGTCCCTGGCGGGCGTGGTCGAGCCGAAAGAGAAACCGATCGAAGGTCACGTAAGGGCTGAGCCGGAAAAAGTCGTCCTCGCGCGGCTCGTCTACTCCCTTCAATCCGCGCGCAACACAAACATCGCGGAGTTTCAGCGCCAGGTAAAAGAGTAATTCTCCAGTGCTATTCACATGCCCCACTCGCTGCATATTGAAATCAACGATGATGGTGCGGTCGCCGAAGCGGTCGCCGACCCCGAGGTTTTGCAGGATGGACGATTTGCCCATCCGCCGGTGGCCATAGATGATCACTGAGGAGCACTGGCCGTCGTGTCCCCACTCTGCTTGCAAATGGCGCATCACGTCCTCGCGTCCGACGAACAGCCGGCCGAGCACCGGATTGCCGTAGACGTAAGGATTGCTCACCGGGCGGACTTGCTCTTCGCGCGCCAGGTCTCCGCCCACCGATGTCAGCAACTGCCGCCAATCAGTGACCAGCAGCAGGAGCAACGGGCCAAAAGCGCCCAGCGCCTCTGAATGCTCCTGAACCTGCGCGGCGATGGCTTCCAATTGCTCATTGGCCTGCAACAGGACGTCGCGTTGTGTGACCGGTGAAGTCGTCGTCGCATAACCCTGTGTAGTCGCGGCCAATTGATTGAGGTCGACCAGAATCTGGCGCAGGGTGGGCGAAATCAGATGCGGTGTCCCCCGAGACAAAGTTGGGATGGAGAAATTGCCAAGGTCTGAAATGGTTTCACTCTCCAGCGCCTTGAGCAATGCGCTGTAGATCGCGCCGAAGTCCTCGACGTGGAGCATCTTATGTTTGTGGCCATCCTTAAAATCCTTGACGACTTGAGCCAGTTTACCGCGCTCTCGGTCGATAGCTTCGCGGCGCGAGCTGTCGGGAACAAGCTCAGTGGCGGCCTGAGCGTGCGAACGCGGTCTGAATACCTGAGCGTGCGACGGCGGCCTGAAAATTTGTCGCGGCGCCTTCTCTTCTTCCGGCTTGCTGACGCCAAGACTTAGCGCCGCTTGCAAATTGGCGTTGATTTCATCCACCTGCTGTTGGGCTTTCCAGGCGCGCGCCGGAGCTTCAGGTAACCGGTAGACCACATACCGCAGCAACCGCTTGCGATCTCTCTCATCCGGAATGGCGCCGATATGCGCCTGCACCCCGAGCGGATCGGTGTGGGCGAGCATTCGCAGAGTTGAAACGGCGGCCAGGCTGTGTCCTGAGAATCGCGCCAGTTCAATCGCCTCGCGTACCGCGCGGTCATGATCCAGACGATGCAGTTGTTGAAGCGCAGCGGCCTCCCCCGGCAACGGCAGAATCATGTGGCAGTCAAAATAAGCCCAGCGGATGGCATTCACCAATCGGTCTGGGCTGATCTGTTTCCGGGACTGCCACAGGCGCCACAATTCTCCCACTGCCGCTTCCAGCGGCCATAAAGGCAAACGGCAGTAGCACACCACGATCACTCCCGCGACAATTAGTGGACTGGGAACTTCCGAAATCTCATTGAACCATAACCTGAGCCACTCCAATGCGCCCCAGATTCCGAAGCTGAGCAGAAGCAGCAGGCCAATCCCGCCCCAGCAATCAACCCACACTGAGCCGATTCGATTAAGCTTTTCCACGCGCACGGCTATGCCAGCGGCGATGATCACTCCGGCGGCCCAGATCAGTCCATTGACTCCGATCCCCATCAAATAACCACCGTGATCAGCGGCGTAACCGATACGATCCGACATGCTAACGGATACGCTTCCGGCAACAGCGCCCGCCAAACCGGCAATCGCGCCAAGAAAGGCTCCCGCGATCCCGCTCAGGCGCGAAGAGACGGTACGGCTGAGCACGGCGCCGCTCGCCAGACCGGCCAGCACAGGATCAGTCAGACCGGATGAGGCGCCCAACGCGAGGCTGGCTGGTAAGCCGAACCGCGTGCCCATCTCGACCGCCTCCGACAACTTATCTCCGACCGGAGCGACAATGGCGGTGAGCATCCCCAGCAACAATCCTATCCACAGCCCAGTCGCGCCGCCATAGACCATCTGCTCCCAGGCAAACGGCCCCCACCACCATTCGGACAGCCCGCCCCAAAGAAGATTGACGGCCGCCGAGAGAACCAGAGATTGCAGGACAAGCGTGATCTTCTCTTCGCGCTGAGTGGGGGCTGGCAGCGCCTGCATGTTAAAAGAGACGCAGTAGAGCAGTCGCAGATAATCGTGTGGATTAAGAAGGCGATATGAGTATTCCATCAGCTCAGGATTTGGTATCGGTAGTGATCAAACAAGTCGGCGGCGGCGCGGCGCAACCTGGCGGGATGGCCGCCGCTGCGCGCCACCAGATCATCAATCTCCGCCGGAGCAAATCTGATCCCCGCGCCATTCAACCGCTGCCGGATAAAATCGCGCGCGATCTTGTCCGTGAATGGCGGGACGGTCAACGGCGGGCAGATATAAGCCAACGGAGAGGTCGTTTCAGGAGAATTATGAAAGAGTTGATCGAGTGGCGTCCGGCTGGCAATTACCAGTTTGAGCGGCGCATCGCTTCCGTCGGCGAATCCGCGCAACTCTTCCCGCGCGTCCGGAGTAAAACGCCGGTTCTCCATCTTCTCGATCTCGTCGAGGCAGAGGATGTATCGCTTGCCGCGCAAAGCCCGCTCCAATTTGTACCCACGGCAAGTCTCGATCCGCAGTTCTTCACAGAGCTTGTCAAAGAAATCCTGCTCGTCATAGAGCGGAGCCATATTGATGTAGATGAAGGCTTCCGGCGGGAGTTGCAGGCGCTGCGGCCCCAGCGCGCAGACCATGGTCAGGATAGAGGACTTGCCGATTTGCGCCTCGCCCACGATCGAGCGATTACCTCCCTTGCGTAACTCCTCGAAGAGCTGGCGTATCAGCTCATCGCGGCCAAAGAAATCCGCCGGATCAGTTATGCGCCCCGCGCTGTGGAATGGATTATCCGGCAGGGGCTCAAGCTTACGCGCGTCAGACTCCTGCCTGCGTTGAAGACCTTGGCGCAGGGCCTTCAACAGTCTCTCCGGGCCATCGGCCTCAAACCAGTCCACCGCCTGGTACTCAACCAGGCGATCAGGCAAATTACAACGATCCAGCCTCACCGGGATCAGGTAGATGTCGCTGTCAAGCATCTCCTGCTGAAGCTCCAGCGCATATTTGAGCTCCCTCTGGATGACTCCCCGCCGATTGACCGAGTTGACCGAAAGACAGATCAGGATGAAATGCGCATTCTGAATTGCGCGGCGGATGCTCAACTCCCATTTCTCACCCGGCAGGATGTTGTGTACATCCATCCAGGGCGAGAATCCAGCGGAGGACAATTGCTCATACAGCTTCCCGACCGGTTCTTTATCTCGGCGCGCATAGCTGAGAAAAATCTGCACAGATTCGGTCACTTGAATCATCCTCCAAGCCAGAGGGGCAAGCCAGAGGGGCAAGCCAGAGGGGCAAGCCAGAGGGGCAAGCCAGAGGGGCAAGCCAGAGGGGCAAACCAGGTGGGGCAATGTGACTTTTACCCGCTGCGCTGCTTGTCCGGAAGCATTTGAAGAGAGAATCGAGGCCGCATCCCGGTGGGGCCGAGTGGCGCGGAGAGGCGGGATCATTGCAACACAAGTTGAGGCGCCCGGTCAACCATGGCTTTTGCAAAGTCGCTTTGGCCACAGAGACGGTTGGCAAATCAAAGCCTTGCAGCGCGGCTTTGGCGGCCAAATGTAGCGCCATTCTCAATTTTCACTTCTCAATTCTCAATTTTTTGCAGGGGAAGGTTGTTGGAGGTTGCCCACTGCGAAAAATTGAGAATTGAGAAGTGAAAATTGAGAATGGCCCCCAAAGAAAAAGTGTGGCTCTGTGGGTTTATAGGCGTTGGGTGTTGGGTTTTAGCTCATCATTCCGCCCGCAAAATACCCAATGGTTTTTTGATCATCACGTCCCAACTCGACAACACGCCGACCAGCATCACCAGCGCCGCCGCCACCGCTACGCCCAGCAAGTTGACCGAAGGAATGAACCGCCAGGCGATTTTCAAAGCGTGTTCGCTGACCGCCCAGGTCAACGCAATCGCCGCGGCTGATCCCAGCAACCCCGCTAGCAAACCCAGCGCGCCGTATTCGACCAGCAGTGTCGCGACGATCAGTTTCTTCTTCGCGCCGAGCGTCTTCAGGATCGCCGATTCGTACAAACGGTGGAACTTTGTCATCGCAATCGAACCGATCAGAATCAACAGCCCGCTGAGGAAAACAAACCCACCGACGAACGAGACGGCGAGCGAGACGTTTTGAACGATGCCGCGAGCGACTTCGATGATGTCGCGCACGTCGATCACCGAAACGTTCGAGAACTTATCAATCAGCTCGCGTTGCAACTGCGCGCGCGCGATGTTGTCCGCCGGGCCTTTGATCGCGCTGATGAACATTGTCGGCGCGCGGTCGAGCGCGCCGGGACGGAAGACGACCAGGAAGCCTGTGCGCGCGTTGCGCCAATCAACCCGACGGATGCTGGTGACGCGCGCGGCGATCCGGCGCCCCTGAACGTCGAAGGTCATCGCGTCGCCGACATTCAGGCCGAGTTCGTTATGTAACACCTCTTCGATTGAAACTTCCGGCTCGGCGCCTTCGGGCAAATTCGAGTCCCAGAACTTTCCGGCGGTAACCTGCTCGAAATCTTCGACGTGGTTGCGGTAAGTCAGAATGTATTCGCGGCCCCTCATCCCGCGATTCTCATTCCCGCCCCGGTTGGCTTGGGCGCGGTCGAGATTGGCCTCGCCGTCGCTGGTTCTGACAATGCGCGCGCGGACGGTCGGGATGATTTCGGGTTTGCCGCCGATGTGCCTGGTGAGAATTTCTTCGACGCCATCGCGCTGGTCGCGTTGAATGTCAATCAGGTACATGTCGGCGCGGAAGTTATTCATATCAACGCCCAGCTCGTGCCGCAAATTGAGCTGCAATGAACGCACAGCCACGACGAAGAAGACTCCCAGACCGACGGCCATCAAAATGATCCTCGTCTGGTTGCCGGGACGGTAAAGACTATTGATCCCCTGCCGCACGCTGAACGACGGGATGCGGCGGAACCCGCGCACGAATTTCATCAACACGACCGCCGCCACGTTCAACACCAACGTCATCCCGGCCAGAGCGGCCAGGAAGATGCCGCCGATCTTGAGCGAGCCGGCCTGCCAACTGGCCAGCGCAATCAATCCGACCAGCACAACCAGACTGGCGGCCAGCTTCACCCGGTCAATTCTCAACCTGCCGGTCGTCGCCAGGCTCCGCAAAACCAGGACCGGTTTGATCCTCCGGATTTCGAGCAGCGGCACGAGCGAAAACAACAGCGAGATCAACAAACCCACGCCCAGCCCCTGCATCGCCGCCTGCCACGTCAATCCGAACTCGACGTTGAAGGGAATGCTGCTGGCAAAAAGTTTCGGCAGCAGCGTCGTCGCCAGCTTCGCCAGCGCCAGTCCCATCAGGCTGCCCACCAATCCGAGCGCGAGAATTTGCGCGAGATATGCGCCGAGCACGCGCGGGTTTCTTCCGCCCAGGCATTTCAAAATCGCAATCGTCTTCATCTTTTGCTCGATGAAGACGCGGGTGACACTCGAAATGCCGATGCCGCCCAGCACCAGAATAATCAAGCCGATCAGGCTCAGGTAATCTTCCACCTGCGTCAGCGATTCGCTCATCCGATCCTGCGAGAAACGGAACGAGCGGATGTTCAGGCCCGGTTGCATTCTCAATTCGCTGCGCAACCGTTCGAGCAGCGTCTCCATATCGCCCTCGCCCGTCTTGAACAGCGCGCGACGCCGCGAACGGCTGCCCCATTGGTTGACGCCCGCCGCCACCGCGTCCTGGTAATCAACGATCACGCGCGGGCCGAAGCTGAAAGCGTTCATCGTATTGCCCGGCTCGGTTTCGATCACGCCACGGATCGTGAACGTTTGGTCGCCAATCTTGACCTGGTCGCCGATCTGCAGGTTGAGCGCCGTGAGCAGGCTCTGTTTGACCAGCGCGCCGCGATCTTTCAACAGGTCGTGCGAATACTTCGCCCTATAACCCAGCGTCATCTCGCCGTAGAGCGGGAACTGCGGCTGCACAGCCTTCAACTCCACCATCTTCGGCGCGGTGTTGTCGTTCCGGGCCGAACGCAGCATCGTGGCGGTCTCCACCGTCTCGGTGTGCCCTTGAACGAGTGGCGAGTTGCGGTAGCGTTCGAGCACCGCCTGCGTCTGCTCGCTCCAGGCGGCGTTCGACGAGACCTGCACGTCGGCGGTGAGCAGCGAGCGCGATTCACGCCCGATTGAAGCTTTGACGTTCTGCACCAGCGAACGCAGGGCGCCAATTGAGCCGACGCCGATGGCGATGCAGATGAAGAAGAATAAGAGCCTGTGCCACGACGCGCGCATCTCGCGCCAGGCCAGGTTGATCATGAAATTCACGCCTACCTCCAGAAAACATCGAGGATCGAGGATCGAGGATCGAGGATCGAGGATCGAGGATCGAGGATCGAGGATCGAGGATCGAGGATCGAGGATCGAGGATCGAGGATCGAGGATCGAGGATCGAGGATCGAGGATCG
>Ga0187892_10004029_pt1 | contig 25537 bp, 35 predicted proteins | sample MA1701073metaG_FD_139345 | JGI IMG/M metagenome (GOLD analysis project Ga0187892, IMG submission 139345) | Bio-ooze microbial communities from a basaltic lava cave in the Kipuka Kanohina Cave System on the Island of Hawaii, USA - MA170107-3 metaG ... | reverse complement strand
TTTTCCGTAGTCGCGCGCGCCGACGCAGAGCATGAACTCGTCGAACCGCTCGTTCGTGACGATGAGGTAATCGCGGCGCTTCCCGAAGAGGCCCTTGATCCAGCCCGGGGCGACGCTCTCGCGCTTGGTGGCCACCCCCGGCGCCTCTTGCGCGCGGATCCGGCCTTCGACCGCGGCGATGAGCTCCTCGGCCATGCCGGCGCAGCCGCCGAGCATGTTCGACCACTCGTCGAGGATCTTCCCGTCCTTGAGCGTGAACATCCGATCATCCTCCCTTCTCCGACTGAAGATGATCCGAGTCCGGCCGCGGCCCTGCGTGCTCTGGCGTGGAGCGCAATGGGGAGCGCGCGACCGGGTGCCCACAGGGCGAGGCGCCCCGGATGGTGAGGCGGTATCTTCCCGCGCCAGTCTCGGCGGGTCAACGGGGACAAGCGAGAGACTTCTCGACGGCGGCCGGCCGTCGGGTACGATCCGGTCTGGGTGGGAACGCCCGCCACCTTACCGAAGGATAGGCTCGCGGTCCTGCCTGGCGGGCGGGAGTCTTGGTGGGAGGAGGGCCTTGCCGTCGACGCTTGGCGGGCATGGGCGAGGACGGTTTCTCGACCAGCCTGATAAGCGGCGAAAGCGGGTTCGACCCCCGTCATGTCCACCCGCCCGCTCTTGAACAGCTGGCTTTCTTGACCAAGCGAAGGGCTTGCTGCTAGGGTCAAGAGACCGCTTATCAGGCTGGCGAGGAGGGTCTCCTCCTTGACGAAAACCCCCAGGGACAAAATCCCTGGGGGTTTCGCGTTTTCGGCCGCAGGCCGATCGGCGCGTCTCACGGGACACAGAATGTGCTTGTGTTGACATAAATTGTTATTTAGTATATACTTATGTCATATCACAAGGTCGGTTCCCGCCCGGGCTGCAGGCGAGAGGAGGAAGGAAGAGAACCTCTTCATCCCTTCATCCACACCACCCCCCTCTCGCCCGCGCCCCGGATCCGCGATCGTCGCGAATCCGTCGGTGGCGCGGGAAAGCAGCTCTTCGCCATGGACGCTCGTTCCGATCGCAGCTCCACCCCCACCGCCGCCCTGCTCGAACCTGGCGGATCGCGCAGCGGATCGACTTCTGCCGCCGTTGCCGGGATTCTCGGGAAGCTCTCCGCCCCGGAGGTCCTCGCCGAACTCGACGTCGCCGAGACGCAGGCGGCCTGGCTCGTCGTCGAGGCGCTCGAGGAGATGATGCGCTCCTCGGTCGAGCGCGGGGCTGACCAGAGACGCTTGGCGGCGACCTGGAAATCGACTCTCGGCCGCCTCCGCGTGACGCTGAGGACGAGAACGTAGGGAACGATCATGGGCTGCGCGCCCGCTCGAAAAACACCGAGCGGGCTTTTTTTGTTCATTCGCCTGCGGCGAGAAAGAGCATCGGGACGCTTCTCTCCGTCGCGCCGAACAAGACGAAGCACGCACCTCTCGCTGCAGCGACCAGCTCACCGGGGCCCGTGGACCGTCTGGAGCGTCCGAGTTCGTCCTGGGCCCACCGAGGGCCGTTCGCGGCCGCACGCGCCCGCTCTTTTTCCCTAGCTCGTTGCGACCGCGAGCGCGTGGTGTGGCCGGCCATGGATCCGTCGTGATGAGGCGGTCGTCGCCGACGGACGGGTGTAGTTGTCGTCGGACACGTCCGCGGGAACCGCGAGGTCGTGGTTGTCGAGCCTGCGAGCGCGTCGGGTCGGTTGGAAAGCTCGTCCGGCGGAGCCGGAGCTGGTCGGTCGTGCGTGAGCAGCTCGTCGGGGGCAGCCCGTCGGCGGGGGCCCGTCGCGGTCCACGAGGCCGAGCTCGCAGCGCGAGCGACGGCCGAGTGGGAGGTCCGAGAGGACCGATCCCGCGACGTGGGCCTCCCGCCCGGCCCTTCTTTGGGGAAGTCCGGGGGGTTTTCCCCCGGGCGCACCCCCGAGCCCCCCGACCGTTCGACACACCGCTCCGAACCGCATCGGTCGGAGCGCGAACGGGCGTGGGGGCGAAGTCCGGGACGGAGTGGGAACGACGGCACGGAGAAGAAGGGCCGGGCGGGAGGCGAGCGGAGCGCGACGAGCGAGGGAAATGGCGGGCTCTCGGGCGAAAAAAGGTCCGGCCAGGATGGGGATCCACCGGACACTTTTCGAGCCGCTGACGGACAGGTCAGCGGCTCTCCCGAGAAGTAACGCCACCGGCCATCAGAGGGGGGTCTTCTTCCCCGCTGAGGGACGGCCTTCGGGTTTTCCGAGTGGAGGAAACGCGAAGCGACCCGACCGCCGACGGGCTGCCCCCGAGTCGGTGCCGTTCGGGCGATAGACCGGGGGCTCCGATAGGAGCCGCTCTCCCAAGGAGGAGCGGCTTCACGGTGAGTGTGAAGGCCACGTTACCGTCGGGTGCCGTCTCTCCGCCCGAATCCTCGCGCCGACGTCCTCCCGATGGAGACCGGTCGCCCCACCTTCCGGCGGCGACGAACTTCTCCCCGCCGGCTTCGGCGGTGCCGGCTGTCATCGCCGACGTCGCCTCGACAGTGACGGGCTAGAAGAGAGACGACTCTCGCATCGTCCCGCCTTCCGGAAGCGCAGGCGCACTCGCCCCACTTCGAAACGGACGAGCGGAAATCACCGCGGCGCGTTCGCGCCCCCTTCTCTCGTTAGCCCGTTCCCTCATCAAGAAAATCGAAATCGCATTCAATTAGTTCTTTGTATTTTCATACTGCGTATTATTAGGAGGCCATTCTGGCCGCTCTTGACCGGCCAATTTGGCCGGTCTGGAAAGGCCGGTTCGCCTGCTTCTTCACGTTGAACTTCAGCGTGTAGAGGTTCGTTTTCCCGAGTCCTCGTTGCTTCACGACGAGGAACCCTTTCCGCTCGAGCCCGGCGATGAAGCGGCGCACGCTGCGCTCGCCGGCGCCCAAGTCCTTCGCGAGCTTCTCCTGACCGGGAAAGCAGAAGTCGTTGTTCCAGGCGTAGGAGAGGAACATCGCGAACGTGAGCTTCTCCCCCACCGTGAGATCATTGCTTTTGAGGATGTGATTCGGCACCTGCGTGAAGCCGCCGCGGACGATCGGATCCTTCGTCTTGAGCGTGATGTTCCGCTCGCGGATGGTTTCGCGCGCGCTCTTCCAGTTCGTGTTCTCCAATCCCATTGCTTCAGTATGGCAGATGCGCGCCGCTCGTGGGTGTGCATAACTTATTTAGCCAATTGCACTTGATGCTCTACACTGAAGAAAACCACCCCACTTTTTATGGACCACGCCACACGAACCGGAAGCGATCCGCGACGCGAGACCCGACGACAGGAAACCGGTCTGTCGGACGCGGTCCGACCTGGTCGGACACGGTCGGACAATGTCGGACACCGTCGGACAATGTCGGACGAACGCCGCGACGAACACACCTTAACGTCGCTCGAAGCCATGCGGCTCTTCGAGCGATCGGGAGTTCCCCGGAGCCAACGCTCGATCGAGCGATATTGCCGAGACGGGAAGCTCGATTGCTTCCTCGACCCCGACGAGGACCGCTACTACGCGACGCCGGCGAGCGTCGAAACGCTGATCGGGCAGATGATGGAGATCCGCGCCCGGCACGCGCCGGCCGAGGTTCCAGAGGCGGGGCCGCGCAAGACGAGCGCCCCCCCTTTTTCCAGCGCCGAGAGCGATCCGTCCGCCACGGCCGACCTCGAGACGCTCCGGCGCGAAAACTTGGATCTCAAGATCACGAACCGGGCGAAGGACTACTTAATCGATCAGATGAAAGCGGACCGCCGGCAACTCACGGACGATTTCAAAAACCTCGCCCTGGAGTATGGCGCGGCGAGCCGCCGCATCGGCGAGCTCGAGGCCACGCTCCGCCTCGCCGCCCCCAATGAGGCGGCGCCCGCGGTGCCGCCGGAAGAACCGGACCGACCGGAAGCCGCCGTTCACGCACCGTCGGAGTGAAGGCCCGAGAAACGGGCAAAGCGTCATTGCGTGCGGGATCGAACGGACGGGCATCTTTCGCATCGTGAGCTCGGACCCGGACTCTGATAAATCGATGCGTGCGGATCGCACGCGCATTGCGCGCCGCACGCAGCGTGCGTGCAGGCACCCTTCGATCGACGGAACATCCGCCTCTTGATGGCCTTTGGGAGAAAGATAGAATCACGCCTCTGAACCGGGCGGTTCTTACGTGCGTGCAATCTGAGTGCGGGAGGGCCACGCCATGGCAATGACGGTGATTACCGTCACGAATCAAAAGGGTGGCGTCGGGAAGACGACGACGGCAACGAATCTCGCTGCCGGACTCGCACGGGCGGGCAAGCAAGTCCTCCTGGTCGATTTCGATCCCCAATACCACGCGACGACGGGCCTCGGCCTCGAGCAAGGATCGGGCGAGCTGGCGCTGAGCGCCGTCTTCCTCCAGCGCGATGTCGGCCTCCACCGCATCACGATCGACACCTACATCCCGAACTTGACGCTCGCCCCCGGCGATCCGACGCTCGAGCAGGTGGTGAAGACACCGGTTAGCCTCGCGAACGCGCTCGCGCCGTACGCGGAGCAGATCGACTACTGCGTGATCGACACGCCGCCGAACTTGGGGCTCGTGACGCTCAACGCGCTCTTCGCCGCCTCGAGTTTGCCGCGAGGGTGGATTCTCGTGCCGGTCCAGCTCGGCCGCTACGCGATCGAAGGGTTCGCCAAGCTCCTGACGACGCTCGACGAGTTCTCGAATTTCCGGGAGGGCCGCGGCGGTGGGGGAGGGGGGAGCGAGACCTTCTACCGGATCCTCCTCACGATGGTGGACACCCGCGTGAAGCGGAGCCGCGAGTACGTCTTGGGCGAACTCGCCCCATACCGGGACAAGATCCTCGCGACGCAGATTCGCCGGAACGAAGCGCTCAACATGGCGCAGAGCTACGGCAAGGCCATCTTCGACTTCGACCCGGGCGCGCACGGCGCGGCCGACTACACGGCGCTCTGCGCCGAGATCCTGGCGATGGAGGAGCGAGGGCATCATGCCTCTGAAGGAACCACCGCCCCCGAGTGGGCTGTCTCGACGACCCCCGACGTTTAAGCCGACGGACGCCGACGCGGTCCGGGGCTTCCTCGCGCCGGCGGCGCCGGCGGTGGGGGAGACCGAGACGGAACCGGCGCGCGCCGCAGCGCGGCCCGCGCCCGGGCTCTACGCGGCGCGGACGTTTCGACTCCGCGCCGACCAGATCGATTCCCTGAAGCGCCACAAGGACGCCTACAACGCGCTCCGACGTCTCCCCACGGCACCGCTCACGATGGACGAGCTGGGGAGGATCATCGTGGCGCACTTCCTGAAGCACAGCGACGTCCAGGTATTGATCGATGAGCTGCGCCCACTCTCGAGTTGAACGCACGTTGCGTGCGGGGCGTGCACGCTGCACGCAAGGCGCGTGTCTTTACTCACGAATCCGCCTCCGGCGCGCGTGCTTTTACTCACGAAAGACCCCCTCACGAGCGTGCTTTTACTCACGAGTGCGCGTGCTTTTACTCAGGAATACGCATGGAAGTGGCTGTCCGATATAGGGTTGCAACGCCTAAAAACAATGCTAAAGAGAATGCTCTAAAGAGAATGCATTAAAAGAGAACGCAGGTAGATGACACCGAAGAACGGCCCCGACAGCGAGCGCGTTGCCTCCTCGCTCGCCGGTGTCCTTGAGGCGGCGGCACGCGCGCGCGACGAGGCGCGGAAGGAGCGGCCGACCGTGACAACCGCGATGCCCGCGAACGCGCCGGAGGCCGAGCCGTCGGGCCGCTACGATTTCGACCTCGCCGAGTTTCCGCTCTTCCGGTTCTGCAAGCCGAAGATGGGGTCCCACGGCCGCGACCCGATCGTCTACACCGACACGATTCGCGGGAAGGACGGCGAGTCCGTCACGCGGCGCTGGAAGGCCTACCCTGGACCGTTCGGGTTCGGGGGGGCGAGTACCCACGTCATGCTCTACGACCTCCTCCAGCTCTACGTGGAGCAGGGCTGCCTCGGGAGCCAGATCCAATTTGGGACGCTCCGCGCGGTCTTCCGTCGGCGCCAGCCCGACCGCCATCCGGGCGCCGCGGACTTTCGCCGGATGCGCCGGGACCTCGACATCCTCGAGGGCTATCACTTCAAGTGCACGAACGCCTTCTGGGACCGCGCACGCCAGGCGTACGTCGACATGACCTGGCGCCTCTTCGACAACGTGTTCTATTTCAAGGGGAGGCCCGACGACCTGCAGCAGGAGCTCCCGTTCGGGTTCATCCAGGTGAACCGCGTGCTGCAGGAAGTCGCCCGGAGTCGCGGCTTCTTCGCGCTCGGCTTTGAGAGCCGGCTCTTCTACGGGCTCCGCCCGATCGAGGGGCGCCTCGCGATCTATCTCGCGAAGCTCTTCACGTCGCAGTCCGTGCACCGTCGCCCGGTCGAGGACCTCGCGCGGGCGCTCCCGATAGAATCGCCGCGGCAGGAGGACGTCCGGCGGACGCTCAAGAGCGCCGCCGACGGGCTCCTCGCGAAGGGACTTCGGATCCTGAAGTGCTACCGGCTAGAGAAGGGATCAGACGGCCGCTGGGTCGCGGAGTTCGAGAGGAAAGAGCGTCCGAATCAGGACCAGCCCTTCGCGCGGCAGATCCGCGAGGAACTCTCGGCCGAGATCGAAGGCCTTGTTCACCGGATCATTGAAGCGACCGGGAACCCGCACGACCGGAACTGGTGGATCCAGTGCGCGAGCCGCCTCGGGCAAGGGAGCGTGGACCGCGCGCTCGGGCAACTCAAGGAGACCGCCGGCATGAAGGAGGTCCGGAACCGCGGGGCGCTCCTCACGAAGATCTTCAAGGACATCGCGAAGGAGCGGGAGTTGAGTTTGAAGTAGATGAAGAAGGAAGCAAAGCTTCTTTTGAAGAAGGCGCTCGACTCTCTGGTCCTCTCGGTTGACCATTTCAACCGACACTGGAACCAGGGCCGGGCAGAGGCCGTCCTGATTCTGCTTGACCGAGCCTTCGAGCTAATCCTGAAGGCTTCTATCGTCCACAAGAACGGACGTATCCGGGAGGCGCGGGCAAAGGAGACCATCGGTTTCGATAAGTGCGTGAGAAAATGCCTCACTGATGCGCAAGTGCAATGCCTCACAAATGATGAGACCGTCACGCTCCAGGTCATCAACAGCCTGCGCGACGCTGCGCAGCACTACATCCTCGACATCTCCGAAGAGCAGCTCTACATCTACGCCCAGGCGGGGACGACGTTATTCGGTGAGCTCCTAGAGCGGGTTTTCGCTCGGAAACTGTCTGACTACATCCCGGAGCGAGTTCTGCCAATCTCGGCGACTCCGCCAAAAGACCTCCATGCAGTGATCGCGGCGGAATTCGAGGACATCAAGCGTCTCATGGCACCTGGTTCACGCCGCTGGGTTCAAGCTCGAGCCAAGCTCCGGGCCTTGGCCATTGCCGAGTCGGCTCTCGCTGGCGAGCGCCTGCAGCCAGGGGAAGGGGAATTGAACAAGCTCCTGCGAGAGATTCGTGGCGGTCGGGAGTGGACAGATCTTTTTCCAGGTGTGGCGAGCCTCGAGCTCGCGCCGGCTGGTTCGGGTTTCGCCGTTTCGATTCGACTCTCGAAGAAGGAAGGCGAGCCCGTTCGACTCGTTCCTGAGGGTACCCCGGGGGCGCTGGTCATAGCGCTGAAGCGCGTCGGCGAGTTGGGGTATTACAGCCTGGGGCTGAAAGATCTCGCGGAACACCTGAAGATTTCTATGCCGAGAGCACTAGCGGTCATTCAGGAGCTTGAGCTCCAGAACGACGAGAAGTACTTCAAGTTGATGAAGATCGGCAAGATCACGGCAAAGCGGTACAGCCACGAAGCCCTGAAGAGAATGACGGAAGAGCTACTGAAGCTAGACATGGCTGTTGTGTGGGCAAAATGGAAGCCGACCGGAAAGAAGAAGAGTCGCGATCTTGCAAGGCAAGGCGCGTGACGATGCACGATGTCAGGCTACCGCACGATCCTGCGGGACGCGAGAGCGCGGGCGACCTCGGCGTCGCGGGTTGGGCTCGGGAGGTTGGAGAGATGGAGCGTTGCGCGGGGCCAGCATGGAACGGAATGACTTTTGCAGATGAGCCGTACGCGTCGTAAGTTACCTCTACAGACTAAGATATATGCGCTTGACTTAGCGTAACGTTAGCGTATAGTTAGGTCAGCTCATCGTCCTAGCAAGGAGGTAAGACCGCGATGCGAAAAGCCAACTCGCCGAGCGCCGGGATGCTCATCCTGCCGCTCAAAGATCCCGTCATACTGTACATCGATGACAACGCCGAAAGCCGACAGGCTCAGGAGCTGCTCGCAGCATCTGGCATTCGCCCCTTCGTGACGGACGGGGCCGTGGAGCCACTGCAGCGTAAGCCCCTGCTTCTCCATCACGGGAGCTATCAGGGTCTTGACGAGATTCGGAACTGGCTGTCCCTCTTGGCGTTCTGGAGTAGGGAGCATCCAGACTTCCCCGACTTCCACGCGCCGCCTTCCAACGCCCTACGACATACGTAGGGCGTTCCACTATGTATGAAGGTACTATTCGCCGGCACTCCGGGCGTCTGTAAGAGTTCGGTTCTTCGCAGACTGGAGTTGGAGTGCAAACGCCGCTACCCAGACAGGCGCATTTTCACCGCAATACTAGATCGACGCCTTTACACGAACCAACCAATCGCATTCCTAAAAAGACCGTCTTACATACAGAAGGAGGCGTGGAGAAGCGCCTTCAACAAACTCCGCCAAGAGTTTTATGACTCAAAAGCGGATCACTGCTTCCTTGGAATCCACTGTACGTACAGGTTCGATCAGATTCCGCGATGTAATCTCGATTTCTCTGCATTGTGCACATGGCGGCCGGATTGCATCGTCACACTAATAGATGACGTTTATTGTGTTCGCGATCGGATTCACCGAGGACGACACACGTCATTCTCCATAGCCGAGCTTGTTCAATGGCGAGCAGAAGAACTTCTGGTTGGAGATCTGCTTGCGCGCGCTATCGATTCAGCAAATCCTCCACCGAATTATGTTATCGCAGTAAAGCACCCGGTCGCTATGCTAGCGGAATTACTGTTTGGGCAAGTGCCGCCATTGCGTGTGTACACATCGTATTCCATCACCGACACGAGAAATAACCGACACCAAAGGAAGATCATCGACTATTTTCGACAAAAGATATCAAAAAGATCTAGTTTGGTGGTGTTTGACCCATTGACGATCGACGAACTACCTCCTCTGATCCGTGCGGCGCGGTCACGGAAGAAGCAAAAGACAATCTCCTATCATGTTTCGCGCGCCGATGATAGATGGCCGATTGCGCAAACCAAGGCGCTGGCATCAGACAGAGATGTACAAAGCAAACAAGTACTGCGAGTACCACTTCCAGAAGCGCAGTACGCACGAGGAGCGGTGGATGCACAGGTGGCAGATCGCGACTATCGGCTCATAGATCAGTCTCATGCCGTCGTAGTGTTCCGACCGACACTCGGCGGTCGCCGGGCGCTTAGTCAGGGCGTTCATGCGGAAGTTGAATACGCTTCGCACGTTGGTCGACCAATCGTGTGGTACTTCAAGAGAGGAGAGGATAGTATCCCGGAGTCACCATTCATTCAAGGCGACCCAGGGTCAGACCCCAACATCGTCTTCGATAGAGATGAGAGATTAGTCTGGACGCAACTTTCTGAGATTCGTGAGAGCCTTCCGCGAGACGGCGATCACTTCCTTCGGTAGTCAATGGAGTTCTCTATGGAAGAACCAGCACATGTTGGCTCGACTGCAACGTGCCCGGATCTATCGGGCCTCTGGAGTCAGCTCGCGAACGCTGTCGCGCTAGCAGCGAAAGGCGATCAGATTGTGTGGACAATCTTCGGTATCTTCTCTGCTAGCAATGCGCTGTTGTTGTCAGCCTTGCTAACTGGTGGCGCGGCACCGAGGCGCGAGGGGGCAATGGTTCTATCGGCGGCAGGTGTCGTGCTGTCGGTTGTATGGTTTCTCATCCAGCTCCGCGTAATGAAATACCTCGCATATTACGAGACAATAATTCGTGTGTTGGAAGACGAGTTCATAAAAGTACCGCGGTCAATTGCTTTAGGCAAACGACTACCGGGGATTGGTGTGCGACCGCTAATGCGCTGGTTCGGAGCATTGGCTGCGCTTATGTGGGCCGGATCCATTGTATATTTTCTGGTGTGGTAGGTGGCATACTACCGCGCCAGTTTCCACGACGCGAGCGCGCGGGCGACCTCGGCGTCGCGCGTGGGGTTCGTGAGTTTCGCGTAGACGAGCGTGTTCTGAATGTTCCGGTGGCCGAGCCAATCGCGGACGGTGTCGACGCGCGTCGCGGTCGCGGCGAGCTCGCCGTGGTGGGGGTGGGGACAGCCTCTTGGACATAGCCTAACGATAGCAGAACTCCCCGCTTCGGATGAAGTGGGGAGTTGGGAACCGATCCGGACTTCACGGTAGGATGCTGCTCAATGAAGACTCGAGCGGTTGACTTGCTTAACAGAGGCAGCAGGACATGCGGACGATCCTCAAGATTCTGATGCTCATGGCCGCAGGAGTGATTGGTGTTCTATTGTGGGTTACGATGCTGACTCCGACAGATCCTCGCCACTGGGCCATCCGGTGGGTAGCCCCAGGCGCGGAGGCTCTCACCGAGAATCAGGGGGCATACATTACAAGCCAGGAGCGAGCAGTCTTACTACACGAATTGGATGGTACGCCGGCGTGCTTCGCGATTCCTGGCCTACCTCCGGCGATGTCTCTCGGCGGGGAGAAGATCCTCGTCGCTCCTGGGCCACATGAGATTGCTATCAGTCTCAGAGCACCTGTAATGCTCGGCCACGGACACGTTGAGTTCCAGACAACTCGTCTCGCGTTTGAGGCGATCGCCGGGCATACGTACGTGATTGTATCCAACTTCAGTGGTGGATTGTTTAGTTTCTCCGATTCGTACACATGGAGACCCAAAGTCAGAAATGTTGGCGGTCGAAGCTTGTCCGGGATGGCAACGCCGTGCAAGGATTCGAAGTAGGTCCTAGGCCCGGGGAGTAGCTGTGCGGGAGTGGAGGCAGATCCGGAAGGACATCGAGCCGGCGCCGCGTTGATCGAAGTGGGGAGTCGGGCTCAGGCCGTCTGCTTCGACCGGAAGACCCGGCTCATCTCGGCGTCGCGCTTGGGGTTCAAGAGCTGCGCGTAGACGAGCGTGTTGTTGATGCTCTTGTGGCCGAGCCAGTCGCGGACGGTCAAGACTTCGACGCCGGCGTTCACGAGGTGGACGGCGATCGAGTGCTTGAGGACGTGGAAGTACCGCCGGTCGGACGGGAGCTTCGCCTTCGCCGAGTACGCCTTCATGAGTTCGTCGACGGCGAAGCGAGAGAGCGGCCCCTTCTTCCGCGAGAGGAAGAGAGGAGGGAGTTCGTCCTTCCTCTCCCGGAGGTACGAACGGAGTGCCCGCGCCTCGTCCGCCTCGAGCGGATGCTCGCCGCCGAGTGAGCCCTTCAAGCGGTGGATCCGGATCCGGTTCGTCTTGAAGTTCACGTCCTCGCGCCGGAGGAGCCCGATCTCAGAGGCGCGGAGTCCGTGGCGGTAGGCGATGAGGAGGAGGGCGTAGTCGCGCCGCGAGCGCTTCCTCGCCTCGCGGTGGAGGGCGCGCGCCTCCTCGACCGTCAGGTACTTGATCTTCTTTGGGTCCATCCCTTTCAGGATAGCACGACGCTACGGTAGAGATGGAGTGGGGCGTTGGGACGAGGGGGGGGAAACACAAGCGAGCACTCGTAAGGCATTCTGCGGCAAATAGTTGCATGGTTGATACAGGAAGAGTGGCTCGGGGTTCTTTCTCATGGAGGCAGTGTGTTGATTGACCTCCCCCAACTAGTATACTCCGGCGGTTCATCGGGGGCTGGTTTGTAGCCAGGGATTTCGTACGGTCGTTTCGCTTTTTCCTGTAGGGAATGGAGGATAGTGTGCGAAACAAGATACACGTTCCGGTCGTCGTGGCCCTCGTGATCGTCATGATCGCTGTCTATGCCAGTGGTCAGGAGAACTCCGCACGCCGAGTTCGCACGACACACGACCTACCGGTCGACACCAGCGTCACGACTCTCTACAATACCACGCACCTGCAGAGCGTGAGTCTTGCGGGTTCATGGGAGTGGGTCCCGGCGGGAACCTACTGGCAGATGCGCCCGGTCGGCTCGGACAATCCGAGCATAGAACTCGTGCGCGAGAACGGCGAGACAGTGGTTTACACAGACTTCACACCCGAGGCCATCGTCTGGGGAGGGGTCTCCTTTTTGGTGGTGTCGCCGGTCGGCGAGACTTTCCGAAAAAGAGATTCAGACCTGGAGTCACAGCCTCAAGGGAGTGATCTTCGACAGGGCCGCACCTGGGCTCCACGATTCGGGGTCGGCTTCGGAGTGGGGGCCGCGTTGCCGAACGCGCTTCCGATGGCTGCGTGGTTCGGCGATTTCACGTACAACTGGAGTAACATCGACTACATCTCCTGGAGTACATGCTGGGTCGTGACAAGCCCACCCCCCGACGGGTATCAATGGGAGAAGATGTGCACGACGACAGAAACGGCCGGTACGTGCACTGCCGACATTCACAAGATCGTCGGAAGCTGCGACCGGTACACGTTTACGTGCAACGGAACGAGCACCGGGAACATCAGGCTCAATAGCGCGGGGACAACGCTTGAGGTGAATGGCACTCTCACTGGCCCGAGCGCGTGCACACCGCCGAGCGGAGGAGGCTGATTCTCCTACGCCGATCAGATCCCACCAGTAACCGAACGTTGGACGCCACAGAATAGCCCTTCTGTGGCGTAAGCGGTGGCGGGGCGGTAGAAAACAAGCGGCCTCCCGGGCGATCCCCGGGGGGCCGTTTTCGTCTCTAATGTGGCGTTCGCGTTCGGCGAAGGGGTTCCGGCGGGCTCAGGAGGCGCGTCGAGGGGGTCGGTCGACCTGGAGGACATCGGTCGCCGCGGGGGTCACTCGGCGAAGTCGGCGGGTTCGGGCGGATCAGGACGGAGCTCGGGGTTCTCGAGCTCGGCCATCGCGATCCGGAGTTGGGTTACCGCGAAGTCGACTTCATCGTGGCGGACCGCGAGCCTCGAGATTTCGTCGAGGAGAGTCTGGATCGTGAAGCGGCAGGGGACCGAGGCAAGGCCGTCGCCGTTCAGGTGCCGAACGAACTCGCGGACGCTCGAGGCCAGGCTCCTCTCGTAGAGCGAGACGAGCCAGGCGAGGTCCGCGTCCGACAGGTGTCCATGAAAACGATCAGCGAGAGCCTTCCGGAATTCCTCAGGAAGCGGAACGTGATCTGGATCGAAGTTGTGGCCCAAGATGTCGCCGAGGGTGAACTGGTCCATGGTCAGGAGACGCGCCTCTGGCGGGGGACAATGGAACGGAGGTTGTGGGCGCGGCGGAGTTCGGCGAGCGCGGCCTCGACGGAGCCGAGCGCCTGCGCGCGATCGGGGGAGAGGAGGCGGAGGAGCGCGTCGAGGAATTGAACGAGGTTTTTCTTGTCGGTCATCCTTCAAGCGTAGAGCATCGCCGTCGAGGACGTCAAACGTCCGGAGAGCGCAGAACCGCGCGCGATGAGAATCGCCTACGGCTGCCTGGGCGGCCGAAAGCCGATCCTCTCTCGGGAAACCTCGAAGGAACCGTCGGCGGGCTCGAAGTCTTGGCAATCCCGAGCCTCGCGCTGCATTTTCAGTTCCTCGACGAGATCGCGAAGAGGATTCGCGAACTTAATCTTGCTGAAGTCAGGACGAGCGACGAGAGCAGAGGCTCTTTTCTCGCACTCCTGCTGGCGGCGCCGTGCTTCGGCGAGCGGCCGAATTCGCTCGGAGGCCCGCGCGGCATGCTCCATGAGCCCCTGAAGTTCGGTGGACTCGAGCATCTTGAACACCGAGGGAGGAACGCTCGCGAGCGCCTGCTTCATGGCGGCGATGACTTGTGGATCCACCGGGAGAACGTCGATCTCGATTGTCTTCATAGACTCACAGTGTACCTTTCCAGCTGGAACAGCTCACGAAGCCATTACCCGCCCTCAACTTGACCCGCCCCGCACGATATCGCGGCCGCTCCGAGCGCCCGAGCCGCAGATGTTCATGTCGCCGACTTCTCGGCAACGATCGCTAGCAACTCGTCGAGCTTCCGTCGATCTACGGACGAAGACTTGGGCTCAAGATGCTCGAACACTTCGTCGTCCTCAACAAGGAGGAGTCCGAATCCGAGCCTCTCGAGCTTCCGGTCGAACACGTTCGGATCCCAGTGCCGCACGCCTCGCGACTCGGCGTGGCAGTCGAGATATTGGGCCGCAAGCGCCGGCGTGCAGGCGAGGTAGAGGCGGTTCGCGTACTCGGCAAACGTCGTCATCTGATCGAGAGCGCGGTCGAGTTCTCGGATCTCACTCTTGAGTTCAACGCCGACGACATGCGCGCGGCGGAGGAGACCAGGCCGCCGGAGACCGATGACGTCGATGCGCTTTCGGCTCATCGGCACTTCCGCGATGGCTTCAAGACGCTGCTCCTCGAGCCAGGCGGCAACCGGAGCGAGGAGGTCGTTCTCGCTCCGGACATCGCAGAAGAAGTCGTCGAGGACTAGGCCGTTCGGAAGGGAAGACCGATAGATCGAGGCCGCGAGGATCTCGGGTGACTCGACGCGATACCAGAGGGACGTCTTCGAGGTGCGGAAGTGCTCGATCTGATTCTCTATCGCTTGGAGCTTCTCCTTGGGGGAGAGGCGCTTCAAGGCTCCCGGTTTGCCGGGAACTTCGAGTTCGTTGAGGAGAGCGTCGAGCACTCGCTGTTCCTCGAGGGCCTCTCGGAGAACGGTGCCGGGTAGGTAGCAATAGAGCCGGGATTCATCGATCTTCACCGCGATTCTCCCGATTGACCGCGAATCCCTGGAACCAACGGGAAAGTATCAGTACGAGGTCGAAGTTCTGCGGCGAATCGCTGCGACGACGATGAGGTGCTGCTCCGGGAAGAGATCGTAGAGGATGCGCCAGCTACCGACGCGGCGGCGCCAGGCCGTCTTCTCGCCCTTGAGCTTGGCGATGTCACCGCTGTACGGATCAAACTGCATGGCCTCGAGAGCGGCCTTGAGTCGCTTCGAATCCTTGGCTCCGGCCTCAGCGAGTTCCTTTTCGGCGGACTTTACGACGTGGAGTTTCCACGGCCCGGGAGAGCTCATCAAGGGTTACGTATTTACCACGCGCGTACTCCGCTCGACCACGGCGGAGCGCTTCGCGATCGGCAGCCGAGGGTGTTTCCATCGGGGCGCGGTTCGCGAAGTAGCGGCGGAGCGCTTCGCGAACGAGTTCAGACTTCGTCCGGCTTTCCTGCTTTCGAACGCGCTCCACCTGCTCGATCATCTCGGGCGGGAGGGAAACGGTCATGGTTTCTCGGGTTCGCATGGGCATGGGCTTTCGGTTGGCGATGTCTTACTTGGTATGACCAAATCTTACCGTGCTGGGGAACCCAAGTCAAGGGAGCTACGGCAAGGTCGCTGGTGATCATCTTGGCGCGTATGCCGAGATGCTATTCTGCCGCGTGAATCGAGGATCCGGAAACAGCGGCTTAGGAGATAAGCAATGGTGGGTGGCTTCGTCGCGGGAACGCTCGACGGACTCTATTCGGTGAGTTTTAGTTCAGGCGGGGGAGACTTCGGAACTGGGGTGGTGATCATCACGAACGGGAAGGTCTACGGGGGCGATAACCGGTACTACTACAGGGGGTCCATTCAGGGCGCTCCCGACGGCCTTTCCGGAACCCTGGAGGTCGTCCATCACCAAGGGGAGCGGGCTTCGGTGTTCGGCCCGGGACTCGATCGTTTTCACCTGGAGTTCAAGGGAACAACGTTCAAGACTAGCCTAAACCTGGAAGGGCGGATGGTCGGCTCACCCGAAAAGAAGTTGACGGTGAACTGTCGTCGAGTCGCCGACCTATGAACGGGTGGCGCGCGCGACAGGAGGAATAGCGATCAACCTCGCTTCGGCCGCACCCTCTTGAAGAGCGTCTCCAGCTGGTCGATGTTGCTACCGGCCCCGACCCAGTCGATGAGCCGGGCCCGCGCGAACCGCCACTCGCGACCGACCTTCGTCGCGGGGAGCTTGCCCGTCCGGGCGAGCTTGTAGACCGTCGCCGGCGAGACGCCGAGGAGCTCCGCGGCGCCGGCGACGTCGAGGATCTCTTTCGCCATGCCCGCGATCCGCGAGCGTCGACTCCCACGCTTCCTGGCCATCGGATGGAGAATAGCAGGCGGTGGCGCAGCTTCAATCGCTGTTGATGGTTCTTGTTGAAAGATGATGTGCGCCGCTCCTTGACGCGAGCGCCGGATCTCCGTCAGACTTCGCAGTAGCCCCCGCTTCGGGGCGCCGGCGTGCGATCGCGCGGAGACGCGCGCCTCCTTGTCCCCTCGATCGGTTCTCCCCGCAACGCGCGGGGGGAACGGACAGAGGGACACCCTTACGACAAGGAGGCGTTCGATGCGTTACCGACTGAAGCTCGCCACCTGGACGGTCGTCCGGGAGGCGCGCGAGCCGTCGCCGCGAAAGCTCACGACGCCGGAGGCGGTCGCGAAGCTCGCGATCGACTTCGTGCGCGCGATGGACGACGACAAGGAACACTTCTGGGCGGTGCTCCTCGACGGGAAGAACCGCTACCGGATGCACACGCTCGTCTCGACCGGCTCGCAGGGCGCCTCGATCGTGCACCCCCGCGAGGTCTTCGGGCCCGCCGTCCGCGAGGGCGCGAACGCGCTCCTCGTCGCGCACAACCATCCGTCCGGCGATCCGACGCCGTCCTTCGAGGACTTTGAGGTGACGGAGCGGCTCGCGAGAACGGGCGAGGTGGTCGGCGTCCGGCTCCTCGATCACGTGATCGTGGGAAACGGGACCGAGAAGTGGGTCTCGTTCGCCGAGCGGGGGCTGATCGTAAACGGAGTATTCAAGCGATGAGTGCCTGGATCGACTTCAACCTGGTCAAGGAGGCGGCGCGGCCGCGCTTCGGGGAGATCCTCGAGCGCTACGGCCTCGCCGCAACCCGGAAGGGGAGCGAGCTCCTGCTCCGCTGCCCGTTCCACGAGGAGGAGAAGCCCTCGTGCCGCGTGAACACCGAGCGCGGCATCTTCCACTGCTTCGGCTGCGGGGCGAAGGGGAACGTTCTCGACTTCGTGGCGAAGAAGGAGGCCGTCTCCATCAAGAAGGCCGCCGAGCTCGTCGGGGGGTGGTTCGGCATCGCTCCGGAGAAGAGTGAGGCGAAGAAGGGCGGGAGCGAGCGAAAGAAAACGGCTTCCGCTGCCAACGAAGGAGCGAAGCCGGCTTCCGCGGAGGGCGCGACGAGCGCCGCGCCGGCGACGTCGCCGGCGGCCGTGGAGGGGAGCGGGCCGAACAAGCCGCTCACCTTCACGCTCCAGCTCGACTCCGAGCATCCGTACCTCGCGGAGCGCGGTCTCGCGGCCGACGTCGTACAGACGTTCGGCCTCGGGTTCTGTTCCCGCGGCGTGCTGAAGGGCCGGATCGCGATCCCGATCCTCGATGAAGAGGGTCGGCTCGTCGCGTACGCCGGCCGGTGGCCAGGCGATCCGCCCGAGTCCGAGGAGCGCTACAAGCTCCCGGCCGGGTTCCGGAAGGCGGAGGTCCTCTTCAACCTCCACCGCGTCGCCAGCGCTGACAACCTCGTCGTCGTCGAAGGCTTCTTCGCGGTCTTCCGGCTCCATGCGCTCCGGATTCCGTCCGTCGCGCTCATGGGGACGGCGCTCTCCGAGCGCCAGGAGGCGCTCATCGCGGCCTCCCACGCGAAGCGCGTCACGCTCCTCATGGACGGTGACGACGCCGGCCGCGCCGCGGCCGCGGCGATCGCACCGCGCCTCGCGCGGCACGTCTTCGTCCGGATCGCGGAGCTCCCCCACGGCGAGCAACCGGATACCGCGACCGAGGAGACGCTCACGCGCCTCCTCACGACGGGTTAGGGAAGGGAAGACTCTCTCCTCCCGACCCGGCCGTTCCCGACATCAGCTCTTTCCACTCCCACCACGACCCCGGAGGATTCCATGCCTCGACTGAACGGTGATCTCGGCGGAACGCGACCGGCTGCGGCGAAGTTCGCCCTCGGCCGGCTCGTGATCACGCGCGGCGCCCTCGCCGCGCTGAACGCCGGCGACGTCGTCCTGGCGCTCGACCGCCACGCGGCCGGCGACTGGGGCGATCTCTGTCCGGAGGACCGCGAGGCGAACGAGCGGGCTCTCCGAGAAGGAGGCCGCTTCTTCTCCGTCTACCGGACGAGAGACGACGTGAAGTTCTACATCATCACCGAGCACGACCGGTCGGCGACGACCGTGCTCTTGCCGGAGGAGTACTGACGATGCGCTCGCGCCGAAAACGAAAAACCCCGGATGACCGAAACGGCTTCTCGAGCTGCGCGAACAGCTCGCCGTCCAGACTCCCGGGGCATTCGCTGCACCGACGATTCTAATCCAACCACGCCCGAAGGCCATCGTCTTCGGGCGTTCTTCGTGCACTTGAATGGAGCCTCGCCAAACGGACCGATCTGCACACGCAGCTTCGCGCAATAAGCTGACCCATAATGGGTTACGTGGATTCACTGAGCGGGACCAGAAGTAAGCGTGCCTCTCGAACCCGGGGGAGACAAACAGGATCCCCGCCACTTGAACAGCGCTGGCCATACTGGTATAAGCAGCCCTAGCCATGTTTAGCTATGCCCACACATATGGACCGTGAGGACCGAATGCGAGCTCACTACCAACTTTCCATCGACCCGGAACTCAAGGCAAAGCTCCAGGGACTAAGCAAGAAATCCGGCCTGAGCATGGCCAAACTCGTTGACGCGGCACTTCGTAAGGAGCTTCCTCGCCTCGCCAAACGGTATGCGGCCTTTTCCAACAGCTCTTCTAGACGGAAACCTAGGCGCGCCAGCGTCCTGCGGAAGCGCGACAACGAGCAGAGCGGTCAATGAACGCCATACCCGGGCAGGGGCCCTACGAACCGCGGGAGAGAGTATGCGTCGCCCTCGACGTGGATCGGCCTGACCGAGCTCTAGAACTAGCTAGGCTTCTACGCGAGCACGTCGGAGTCTTCAAGGTCGGGCTTGAACTCTTCACAAGGGCAGGCCCGTCAATCGTCGACTCCTTGCGTGAACTTGGTGCCCGCGTCTTCCTCGATCTGAAGTTCCACGACATCCCGAACACCGTGGCAGGAGCCGCACGCTCAGCGACTCGTCTTGGCGCGAGTATGTTTACGATACACGCTTCGGGTGGACGACAGATGATCGCTGCCGCCGTTTCGGCCGCTGTTGAGGCAGCATCAACGGCGCACATGCCGCCTCCCATCATCCTCGCTGTTACCGTCTTAACGAGCATAGATCAAGCCACTCTCTCCGGCGCACTACTTACTGAGCGCACCGTACTGGACATCGCACAACACCTTGCGGTTCTCGCTCGTGATGCCGGCGCCTCGGGCGTAATCGCCTCACCCCACGAGGCGTCAATGATCCGATCCGCTTGCGGTCCTGGGTTTAAGATTGTCACGCCAGGCATACGACCCGCCAATGCGGCGACCGGTGATCAGAAACGCATTACGACTCCGCGTGAGGCTATCGCTCTAGGTGCCGACTACATAGTAGTCGGCCGACCAATTTTGAGTGCACCCGATCCAGTTCGCGCCGCCCGAGCAATCGCCGAGGAGATAGCGAAGGGCTAATTGTGGAAACACTACCACCCTCAGAGGCCTTTCTGAGCGCCCTAGCTGAAAGCCTGAACCACAGCGGTGAAGCTCTTCTAAGAGATTCAACCACGGCCGGCCCTTTGCACAATGTGGAGCGGCTTCTGTGGACGTGGGAGCAAAGCGGAGTTGAGCAGCCAAAGCTCAGGCACCTGATATTCTTCTTGAAGGTCTTCATTGACCAAGTCTTCTACAACCTTTCCGGCGACGTTCCATCAATCGATGGTCTTTCCTTTGAAGTGCAGACTTCGTTCTGTACTCGTGTCGGGCACGTGCTGAATGCTCTAGCCGACAGCCTACGACGCTGTGACTATGCTCAACTTTACGACTGTTGCGTCACTCTCGCTAACGCGTATCTGGATGCAATAGCAACCTTCAACGAGGCTTTCCGTAAGGCGCACAAATAGATGCAGACGGCACATCAGAGCGCGCTCGAGAGCGCGGGGCCACTTGTAATACAGGTGGTTATAGCGGCCATTGTCTTAGGAGTTCGACTTGCCGCCATTGCTCTTCGAGCCTTCAGGGCGCGGCAGTTCCACGCAGACTTCGTCGAGTACATTGCGATTGAATTCTATCGGCTCGGCGCGGACCTCACTCTAGGCGCTATTGGGGTATCGATCGCAGCAGTAACGAATTCGGAGTCGTTGTTCTCGGAGTATGCCAACCAGTATCGTTACCTCTACTTTGTCATGCCAGCCGTTTTCATCCTTGGCTACGGCGCGCTGTATTCTGCTTTTCTCTCTTTCAGAGTACTCAAGGTCGCCGAGGCCTTCGCATCGCGTTCGTTCAAGCGTCGATACTGCGTCAGTGTAGTGTGTGGCGCGCTTGCTATTGGCGCAGCCGGCGTTCTTGGGCTGCCGGGTGGCGCTGGTTAGGGAGGTGCCCGTGAATCTGCCACTATGCATCGCGATGGTTGTGGCTTCTCTCCTGATCGGGGCGGCAGCCCTGGGCTGCCTTCGCCTCTTGATCCGACTCCAGTCCAGGCAGCCAATCGAGTCGGCGAACGCTGTGCTTGTAGGACTGGCGGATTGTTACCACTCCTCGACATACGACGCGACAGGAGGAGGCCGCCTACGTAACTACGTGGACGCGGACGACTTGTTGGCGCGTCCGTTGCCCACGATGGAGGCTGTCGCAGACTGGCTCACAGAGCAACTACGTCGGTTTCCTGATGAAAGGATCTGCTTTTTGGACAAGGATGCGGGTCCAGTGGGCCCTGTTGCCTGCGCTTGGTTGCTTGCAATGCGACTGCAGCGGTCAGTCTCTATTCTTCGGGTGCATAAGGACATGCTGTGGATGTCATTCAAAGGAGCTCGCCTCGGACAAGGGGATAGGGTTGTCCTCGTCGATGATGTGGTGCGAACTGGGCTCCACGTAGTGAAGGCTCAGAAACGACTAGCGTCTGTCGGCGCGCGTGTCGTAGCGGTGGTGGCTTTTGTAGATCGTCGCAGCGAGGTTAAGTTGGACCCGGAGTTGGATCCCAAGATCGAGATTGTTGCCGCGTGCGCGGTCCCCAAGTTGCTCGAGCATGTGGATCAAACGCGATCAGGAAAGCCGGCATACGACGCGTGAACGTATGCCGGCAGGACGGATGGAGTGTAGAGCATTCTAGCGCCGGCGCTCTCGAGTCAGCCACTTCAGAGCAAGAATAGCTGCTAGCCCTACGAGTAAGGCAACCAAGACAAGACAGAGGATTAGTGTCACCGCTCTTGCGCTCCTCCCTCATCGGGTCGAGATAGGCTTCCCGACTCGGCAGATGAGGGCGAGGACTCTCAAGGCAAGGTCCTCGCCCTCATCCGTGCGCTTTCCGCCCTTCCCGGATCTCCTGCAGTCCCTGCCGCAGGAACGCGATGAAGCTCGGGAGGTGGTGGTCGTAGAGCGTGAGGACCTGCGGCTCGCCGGCGTACGTCTTCCGTCCCTGCACGATGCGGATCCCGGGCGTCCGGCTCACCGGATCACGCACGAGCTCGAACCGCCAGACCTGGTCGCGGAATCGAAGCTCGCGCGCGTGGATGGATCTTCTGCTTTTCATGTTGATGGTGGTGCTCCAGATCGCGGCGTGCGCCCGCCCCGGAGTCTCTTTTTTCTTCCCCAGCCCGTAGCCCGTCGTGGCCGCGAGTTCCCCCCTCGGCCTCGCCGGTCCTCACCGCGGACCCGGAGATCCGGAAAGGCGCCACGGTCACGGGTCGGGTGCCGCAGGCCGCTTCCTTCTCGGAGGCCGGCGCCTCCTGTGTGTCGTGGAGGCGCGTGAAGCCCAAAGAGATGAGAATGAAGCGGGAGGGGGTCCTTTCAGAATAACGCGGCTGGCGGTGCGGCCGCTACGCGCGCCGCCTCCGCCGCTGACCTCGCGGCGGCTCGCCCTGCCGGTAATAGATCCGCCAGCGGTGCTTCTCGAACGCTCCCGGCGTGAAGACCGCGCCGCAGTGCGCGCAGACGATCTCCTCGCGCTCGAGGTACTTCTCGCGGAACTTCTCCCGCGCGAACTCCGCGCACGGCTCGCAGTACGGCGGATCGCCGTGGAAGTGCCTCCCGCAGCCGGAGCAAAACGGCATACGACGACGCGCTAGGAAGAAAACGAGAGGTCGATGAAGGGCTCGACCAGGGAGACGCGCTCCTCGCCCTCGGGCGGAAGAAAGATCGGCCGGAAGATCGAGATCGGGTCGGAGAGCGTGAAGGCGTCCATCGTCGTGAACCAGAGCCCGCCCCAACTCTTCCCGCCGCCCCCCTCGCGCTCGCGGCTCGCCTCGGCCGCGATCTTCCGGAGAAACGCCATCCGCGTCGGCGTCGTCGTGATCGTGAGGATCCGCGTGAACCGGTACGGCGCGCCCTCGGCGTCCCGGACCGACTTCCACCAGAGGAAGTACCGGCGGTAGCGCGCCCGCATCTTCTTCGTGTTGACCGAGCCCGACTTGTCGACCTCGAGGTAGTGGTGGACGAGTTGCTGCTCGCCGCCCTTTCCGGGGAAGGTGAGCGTGAAGTAGCCATCGGGGAGAACGCTCTCGGACTTCTTCCCCGCGACGGGGACCGAGATCTCCATCGTCGCGCGGTCGTCGTACGGCGTGTACTCGAACGGGATGTTGAACGGCCGCGCCGCGAGCCGCGGGACGATGAGGCAGCGTGCGACCTCGAGCTCGTGGGCGAGGAACATCCACGAGAGGTCCTTGTCGAAGTTCTTCTCGGAGATTCCCTGGATGGTCGGGTCGTCCGGGAAGTGCGCCTCGAGGAGCTTCGCGCCCGAGCGCGTCAGCACGTAGATGTTGTTCGGCCCCGTGAGCGCCCAGGTCCGGCGCGCGGTCTCGGGGATCCGGAGGTAGCCCGCGCGGCAGAGGAGTCGAAGCCTGCGGTCGAGGTTCGTGTTCGCCTTCGCGCGCGTGTTCTCGAGCTCGCCGTGGTGCCCCATGAGCGCCAGGATCTGCGGGCGCTGGAGGCAGCGGTACTCGTGGACCTCGCGCAGGATCGCGACGTCGCGCGGCCGGAGCCGGAAGCGCCGCGTCTTCGGCTGCGCCGCGGCGGACGCGGACGACGGGACGGGGAGCGTGAGCGTTAGGGAGGGCATGGTCTTTTTAGTTTGCAACAGACGCGGCAACGGCGTCAAACCGACGGACTAGGAAGAGACGAGAGAAAGAGAGATCGCGGAGTCCTCAGAGCGCTCTCCGGGTCTTCGGAGGCGGCGGGGCCGCCGGCGTCGAAGCGAAGCTCGGCTCAATGGGCGAAGCGGCAGGTGTCTCGGGGACGCGCTGCGGCGACGCGTCGCCGGTCGGCGGAGGCGCAGACGAAAGATCTTTCGCTCCGTAGCGCTGCCAGGACTCGGCGCGGACGGAGAGGCCCCACTCCGGATCGGGAGGCTCGAGCGGCGTGGGCGCCGCGAGCGGGAGCGCGTACGCGCCGCTCCCGAGGCGCGCAATGGCTTCGCCGGGCTTCGATCCCGTGAGCGATTCGAGCGAGGCGGGCTGCGCCTCGCCTCCGTCGGCGGACGGCTGGAGAAACTCTTTCCGGATCGTCTGGGCGTCTTTCGCGCCGAGCGCGAACGCGACGATCGAGGCGACGTTCCCGAAGATCTCGTCCTGGAGCGGCGCCGGAAGCTGCCCGGGAAATTGGTGCGCGAGCGTGAGCCCGAGTCCGTAGCGCCTCCCGCGGGAGAGGAGCTCCCGCCATGTCCCTTCGGCCACGCCGGCGAACGTCTGGAACTCGTCGGCGTAGAGGTAGAAGGACCGGCGCTCGTCTTCGGTGAGCGCCTCGCGGCGCATGAGCTCGACCTGAAACTTGGAAAGGAGCATTTGCCCGAGGAGAAGGCAGCTGTCCGGCGAGAGCCCCGAGAGGTCGATGAGGAGGATCTGCCCGCGCTCGAGCGCGCGCCGGATCGAGAGCGTCGAGTGCGCGGCGCAGACCGCCCGCCGCACGGGGATCGGCCGCAGGAACTGGTCGAGGCGATTGACGACCGGAAGGTGCGAGCCCTTGGGGTAGCTCGGATACGTCTTCAGCCAGAAGTCCCGGAGGTACGGGTCGCTCATCTCTTCGGCGAGCGCGGCGCGGTAGTCCGGCTTTTCGAGAAGGCGCTTGACGTCGAAGAGCGAGGCGCCCTCCCGCCCCACGAGCGCCGCGAAGGCGTTCCCGAGGATCGGGCTCATCCGGACGCCGAAGTCCTCCTCCCCCACGGCGCGCTTGAAGATCGAAAAAAGTTCCTCCGCCGCGCGGCCCCGGTTGTCGCCCTCCTCGATCTCGAGCGGGTTGAACGTGACGCGGTTCTCGGGATGCCCCGGCGCGAAGTAGAGGACGTCCGCGACGCGACCCTTCGGGACGAGAGGAAGAACGGAATCCCGGAAGAGTTCGGCCTCGGGCGCGATGACGCCGAGGCCGTGCCCCGCCCGGAGGTCGGATCGCATGAGGTGAAGGAGGAGACTCGTCTTCCCCGAGCCCGTCTTCCCGACGACGTAGAGGTGTTTCCGGCGCTCGCTCTCGGGAAGGATCGCGGGGAGTCCGTAGAACGTCCGGCCGAGCGTGACGCTCGGGATCGCGCCGAGCGCCGCGACGATGGCGTCGTGCGCGTCGGCCTCGGTCTCGAGGTGCTCTTCGACCGCGCCGGCGAGAAACGGGAAGTACGACGCGATCTCGCCCAAGACCGCGGCGCGCTCGCGTTCGTCTTCGCGCGCGACGAGAGCCTCGCGCGCAGCCTCGCGCTGGGCGGCGTCGTGGCGTTCCTGCCGGCGGCGGATGTGGTAGAGGAAGGCGATCAGGCCAGCGACACCGAAGATCACGATCGCGCCCGTCGCGCTCTGGAGCGCATCGAGGAGGAACGCGAGGAGGAAGAGCACGAGGAAAAGTCCGACGACGAGCCGGATCGGCGCCGCGATGATCCGTCCGAGGAGCTCGCCCAGCTTTTCGAAGAGGTCCATGGCGGTATCGGGGAGGCGGGCGAACGCGTCGCCCCCCTCCTCCCTCCTCTTACGCGATGCCGAGTCGGCCGCGACTCTTCCGGTCGAGCCGCGAGACGTCGAGGTTTTGCCGCTTCATGACGTCCTCCACGGCGTCGAGGACCGCGTGGTGCGCGATCGTCACGTACGCGCGGAGGTCCTGCTTGTCGAAGACGTCGAGGTCGACGTCGCCGGCGGCGACGCTCTTCCCGAAGAGCTTCGGGCTTGCGGTGAGGTACCAAGCGATGTCGAGGTTTTTTCCGTAGTCGCGCGCGCCGACGCAGAGCATGAACTCGTCGAACCGCTCGTTCGTGACGATGAGGTAATCGCGGCGCTTCCCGAAGAGGCCCTTGATCCAGCCCGGGGCGACGCTCTCGCG